>Ga0209144_1000191_pt1 | contig 12971 bp, 9 predicted proteins | sample WorMettrBAHAMAS1_FD_187392 | JGI IMG/M metagenome (GOLD analysis project Ga0209144, IMG submission 187392) | Marine gutless worms symbiont microbial communities from Max Planck institute for Marine Microbiology, Germany - Inanidrilus... | ecosystem: Host-associated > Annelida > Digestive system >...
GACCAAGATCGGCATGGTCAACCTGGCCTACAATATGAAGCGCCTCGTCTGGCTCAACGCCCGAAGTGCGCCCGGATAGAGGAAAACCCGCTCCGAAACACCCGAAACCGACATCAAAAACCGGAAAACCGGCCCGAAAGGCCGACAAGGCAGGCCGCCCGATGCCAACTCCGGCGTCACGCCGCCAAAGGTTAGAGTTTTTCGAGGTGTCCAATTGGCAAGGGTCAGCGCTCCACAAGGAAGATCGAAAACGTTCCATCGACCCGGACCAACTGGCGCCCCTGTTTGCGATGGACGGCGTCGATTTTGTGAGCCTACATTTCGGCGCCGAAGACGGCCGCCTTCCAGAAGGCCTTCGAGATATCGGCTCGCATGTTTCCGATTTCGCCGATGCGGCATCGACCGTCAAAGAACTCGATTTAGTGATCTCGGTTGATACGGCTACCGTCCACCTTGCCGGGGCACTGGGGGTTCAGACCTGGTGTCTTTTGCCTTTTGTACCGACTGGAGATGGGGATTGGAGGGTAACTCGACCTGTTGGTATGACAGTCTTAGACTATTCCGTCAGGCGGAACTCGAGGATTGGTCAGGTGTTATCGAAATGGTGAAATCGGCGCTGAGCGAATTCCTCGCTGATCGAGTTTGATATCACCTTCGCTGTTTTGAAACGACGTCACCCTTCGGACCGTTTACGTTCGGCGGCGGCCTTCAAGTCGCGTTCAATTCGGTCGTAGACGTCGTCCCAAACACCAAGAGACGTCTGGCGATAGAGTTTCATTGTCGGATACCAAGGTGACGATTCGCCTTCCAAACCCCAGCGAAAATCAGGCCCCCTGGGCAACATCGTCCAGACCGGGCGGCCGAGCCCCCCGGCGAGGTGGCATGGAGCAGAATCGATCGTAATCACCAGGTCCAGGAGCTCATAGGCGGCGGCTCCGTCGGCGAAATCTGTGAAATCCGCACCAATGTCTTCCAAGCAATCCGGGAGTTCCTGTTCTTCTCCCCACCGCTCGGCCATTAACGAGAAGAAGGAGACGCCTTCGACGTCAAAAAGACGCGACATTTCTTCCAACGAGGTGGACCGAAACCGGTCGTTCACGTGCTGCGGATTGCCGCGCCAAGCGATGCCAACACGCAACCCGGGTCGCGACGAAATACGAGGCCGCCATTTTTCGACGTCCTCGGGACGGGCGTGAAGATAAGGGACATTGGCCGGGATCGTTTCTTCCGTCGTGCCGAAGATATAGGGTAGGCTCATCAGGGAACTGTAGCGGTGAAAATGCTTCGGTGCGGTCAAGCCCGGTAGCATCATCGATACACCCGAAACCGAATCGAAAAGGCGCTCTTGAGCGTCCATGGCGACAAGAATGACGTTGCCACCCCGCTCGGCCACCAGTTCAGCATAACGGACGAACTGAAGGTTATCGCCGAACCCCTGCTCCGAGAGCAGCAATATCGTTTGCCCATCCAAGGGGCTTCCATCCCAACGCGGACGTTTGTAGTTGAGGCCCTTGAACTCGGTCAGATCGAGCCTTTTCTCGTAGGCTTCCCAACCTTCGTGCATTCGGCCGAGCATGAACAGGCAGAACGCGACGTAGACTCTGGCGGCCACGTTCTTGGAGTCGAGTTCAGCGGATTTTCGACACCACTCGAGGGCCTTTTCCATCCTTTCCATGTTGTAGTAGCAAAGGCCCATACTGAAGGCGAAACCGGAGTTCTCGGGGGCACCCTCAACTGCCTGAAGGAGGTAGTCTTCCGCTTCGTCCAATCGGCCTTGGAGCCGGCACAGCAGGCCGAGATTATGAAGCGTCGTCGGAATGCCGGGAACCAGTTCGAGGGACTTGTGGAAAGCATGTTCCGCTTCTGCATGACGCTTCGGCTCGTTGCCGATAATCGCACCCAGTTGCTGCCAAATGGCGACGTGGTCGCCGTGAACGTCAAGCGCGTGGCGCAGGAGTTCCTCGGCCTCGTCCCGGCTGTCTGGTTCATGTTGGAGCGCTTGGGCTAATCTACGCAGGGCTTCGAAGTCGTCCGGGTCCATCGCGTGGGCCAAACGGAGGTATCTTTCAGCTTCGGGATAGCGATGCATTTCAAGATACAATTTGCCGAGCTGAATATGGTGCTCGATATTCTCTGGCTCCATGCGGCAGGCTTTGCGCGTCATCGTTGTTGCGCGTGGGAAATCGCCGCAATTGCGAACGGCGAGGGCGTGGCGCGCTATTGTTGAGGCGTCGCGTTCTTGGACATCGGCTAGCTCTCCATATAGCCGGTCGGCCTTTTTCCAGTCCTCAAGTGTTTCGGCGTTGCGAATCGCGTTGCGCAGATTTTCGGTGTCCTTAGGGCTGGGGGACTTTTTCATGTTACGACGGAAATTCGCGGACCCGTTGCACCATCATTCGATGAAATCTGTCTCCCACGGTTCTCCGTCCTCGAGACCCGTGAATATTTCGATAGCGCGTTCGCCCAAGCGATCGACCTGATCGCAAAACTCTTCAGCGAAGATTTTCCACATCACCTCACGTTCCTCGCGGTCGATCGCACGGTTCATGTAGTATTCGAACGAGATTACGGTGGTCATCAACGTACCGCGAAACAGCATCGTCAAAGCGTCCGCGAGTTCTGCTGGTTTCAACACTTCGGCAAGCCTCTTTAGGTATCCGAACTCCTCGAAATCGTCGTCTTGCCTGACAGCATCCTTGATCGTTTCGCAGAATTCGTGCATCCGGTCGATCAACGCCGCCCTCTCCCATGCGGTATCGAACTCGGCTTGTGTGTAGACCGGACAGGCATCGACAATTCGATCGATTAGGTCGGATTTCGGGTTCTTGAGGTCGGGCAAGGAAACCGATTTCGGGTGTCTCGGCGCCGTTCCCTTGAATAAGGCGCCCCGTCCGAGATTGTAAAATGTGCAGCCGCGGCGATAGCGAACCAGGTTTTCGATGTTCTCCTTCGACCACTGCATGACGGCGTCGCCCCACACGGTCCCGCCGAAATTACCCGGATGCGGGATGGTATATTTGCCGTGGTAAACCTTGTCGAAAGTTTCGTACCAGCTTCCCTTGGCATGAGTCTTTTCTTTCGAATAACTCCCGCAATCAACTCCGAGAAAATAGATTTCTCGGAATTTTAGATGTGCAGCGACCGATAATCCGGCGTTGGCCGCCAGCGGGTCCGGTACCGTCAAGACTTGATCTTCTTTCTGCGCGAATATCGGATTCGAGCTCAATCCAGGACGGAAGAAAAAGATCGATTCCTCGAAGTAATCCTTCAATGTAGGAAAGACCGTCGAAGAACCGATAAACCGGATACCGGTCAAATCGTACTCCGCGGATGTGTCTGTCAGAATCTCTGCACCGTCCGAAACGCGCTCGGGGTAAACGTAAAAGTCCGGCCGCAGGCCGTGGCTCATCATCTGGTAAATTGCGCTTCCGCAGCAAAATATGACGGCCTTCTCCTGGTTTTCCCTCAGAAATGGGATCAAGTGTTCTAACGAAGGGCCAGCAGCGACTATGAACGCCGGCGCGTCCGGGTTGGGACCCGTTTGCGCGATTATACGCGACGTTCCCGTTTCCAAGTTTTTGTAGGACTGCGAGATCATGTTGACTTCGTCCTGGTAGAAGCCCAAACCCATGACGGCCGTTCTTAGCGTCTTCTGGATGATTCTTTCGGTCTCGCTGAAAATCGTACTCGCATAATGCTCGAAGAGGACAGCTCCATCGAGGCTCATCGGGTTGTGCGCTCTGAAGACGGGTTTAATCAGGTCAGCGATCATCTTGGGCGCGCTCGCTGTATGGATCTCGATCACGCCACGTCCCGTAAAATGTTCAAAAATCGGTTCCCATTCGGTAACGGATAGAGAGTGGTATAGGAAATCCATGTTGGGTTCGACTATGACCATCATCCGGCAGCGCGTTCGTTCAAGAATCGGTTGGATGTGAAGGCCCAGTCCAACGCCAAGGATGATGGCGAAATAGGCGTTTTCCCGATAAGGCGCGTGCGTGAATTTGAATCCACTATCGTCGAACCGGTCGGTGAACTTGATAAACGCTTCGCGGGAATGCAGATCGAGACTGTCAGCCGTGATCGATCCCATGAACAACCGCATGGCGTTACTGTCGAACGAACTGACTTGCTCATCAGCGGTGGTCGCCGCACCTTTCGCGTAGAGGTGGGTTCCCTGAAAATCGACGTTCGGCTCGCCGTCTTCTGAAAAGATCAGTTTTGAGATCGGTTTGTGCTCGGAGATGATCTTGTGCAACGCTGGTAGATGTTGCTTAAACGCCTCCAAGTTCCGCTCGAACAACTCCTCAGCGGCCGGCTCGAAATCGCCGTCTCCGGTTCCGACGTCGTCCTCTGCCGCATCCTCTGTCTGCATGGCTACTCGGTCCTGTCGGAGGGTTGTGGTTCAGGTTCACCCGGCGAGCCTTTTTCCCGTGCCTCCCGGCAAGTTCGGGACAGGGCCTCGCGCACAGAACGACGAGCGCCTGCGACGTCGAACAGGACCGATTCTGTAATTGCCGTGCGCAACCGCTCTCTCTCCGACACCAGTACTCCGATGTCCTTGACTAGTGAGTCGACGATGGAGTGGAACGATTGGCGATCGTCGGCGATCCAGTTCACTCGGCCGGCGGCGGTCAGGATGCTGGCGCCGAGGAGGCCGAAGCGGCGCGCCGAGCGCAGTGTGACAACGGGTACGCCCATCCACAAAGACTGGCAGATTTCGGCTCGGCCGTTGATGGGGCATGTATCGAGAAGAACGTCGATCTCTTGAATCTGAGCCGGTTGAACCGGCGACAGCGCGGCAGTGATCTCCTCTAGTGTCTCCGGGGCGGCGGGAACTTCGTCCAACGGCAGAAGGATGCGGTCCGCCACGCCGGCCAGGGCGAAGTACTCGCGAACTTTGGCCCGAGTATCGTCGGAGGCTTTTTCCGCATCCAGCAGCAGCAGTTTCGATCCGGCATGATTCCGCAGAACCTCTCCCCACAAGATGGCGCAGTCCGGCGTCAGGCGATCGAGAGAGAGCACGCCGCCAAAGGTCAGGAACCCTTTTTCGTGGACCGGACAGGTCTCCGCGCGCGTCAATCCCTCAAATGGCTCGCGTGCCAAGAGCGAGCCCTCAACTGTCACGCACTTTTGACCAGGGAGAAGTGAAAGACGGTCCCCTTCTTCAAGAACTTCATCAGATAGAATATGAGTGATGCCAGGTGCGAGACCTGGTTCCGGGAGGGCCGCCACGCCGACCCGGACGGGGCAGTTGACCATCGCCGGAAGGCTCATCCGGGTCGGGCCATCGAACCCCGAAATGTCGACTAGGGCGTCGAGGCCCTCCGTTTGCAACGTAAGGGACAAGGTAAAAGGGTCGACTTTGTATATGGCCCGCCAGTCCTCGCAACCCGCCTGGAACGTCGTCGTTACGGAATCGACCGGAACCGATTGCTGGTACCCTCTATAGCCGACACGCTTTTCATCCGATTTTGCAAACCAGCCCTGATAGAGATCATGATCCGTCGCTCGGTAGAACGCGTTGGATAGAAAACCCACGGATATGGGTTCGTTCTCTTCCTTCGCCACGGGCTCCATAAACTCGTCGTCTATTGATTCTCGAAACCTTTTCGAAAACTCGATAGCTAGAGATTTCATCGCATCATGGTCGACGCTCGGACCGCGTAAAAGTGCGTTCATCGCAGTGCCGTAGATTTCGGCGTCAGTCGGCGCCATCCGCATCGCCCTTTTAGTCGCCGCCTCGCTTTCGGCGTACCGCCCGAGGTGCAAGAGCGCATTGGCGAGCAGAGCCAAGGCCATAGCGTCGTCTTCGTCGAGTTGGACGGCGGCCTGTAGGGCTCCCACGGCTTGATTATATTTTCTAAGATGAATCGCGTTACGGGCGAGCAGGACGTAAACGTCCTGCCGGGCGTTGTTAAGTCGGATTTCGAGTTCGCATTCCTTGAGGGAGCGCCTGTAGTCAGCGACGTTGAAAAGCCGCATGGCTTCGACCCGATGGGTCGACGGCGTTGCCGTCGCAATAGCACCAGGAATGTCCTTTAGCGACGGCGGGAGCCGAACGCTGAAAAGTGGGTGAGGTTCAAGAGCCGTCGCCAACTTGGCGAAATAAAGACCGTCGGTCAACTGACCTGTCTTCGTATACATGACCCCGAGGGTATCGGCATAGTCTCGGGTATTTGGGTCCATCTGGTGGGCGGTCTCGAGAAGAGAAATGGCGCGTCCCGTTTCGCCGAGATTCTTGGCAATCAGGCCTAAGAGGAAAAAAGGTTCGGCGGCCTCTGGATCAATTTTGATGGCTTCATGACACTTCGAGATGGCAAGGTCATTGTCGTCGTCGTTGACGGCTTTCATTGCCTCGTCGATCAGGTCGAGCAGTCCGTTTTTCCCTGGTTCTTCCTCTTCTTTGCCTGGCATATCGATCGCGTCTGACGTGTCTTCTGCCATTGTGGATCCGATGCTCCTACCTGTTTTCAAATCGGTGTTTCCACGCCCCATTCAGGCCAGATTCACCCGCAATCGACCGCGTCCTTCCTAGCAGAATTCTTCAATCGATTCGAGAAGTTTGCCAATTTGATTGCGCCAACTCCAGTCTCGCATAAAATCCGATCCAGCTTGTCCCAGCCGTTTTGCTTCGTCGCGATTTTCGTAGGCTTCTTCCATCCGATCGACCAGTTCCTCGACCGAACTCTCGCCCCAGCCCGTGGTGCCGTCTCCGAGGGTCTCGACTGCGCCCTGTTCGTGGAGAATGTAGCAACGGTCGTCGGAAACGAGGTCGAGTTGTCCGGTATTGGCGGCGATGATGCAGGGAATACCGCAGGCCATGGTCTCCATTGCGACGAGATTGGTCCCGCCCTCGCAGCGATTGGGAAATACGGCGAGGTCCATATCACGCAAGAGATCAGGCATTTCAGCGTTCGAACGAAGGCCGATATCGATGAACCGATCGGGATCGATACCGTTCCGTGCGATCCATTCAGTCAGGTTGAGACGACCGTCCGGAAAAATGTTGGGAAGGCCCTCGGTATGCTGGGACGAGGCGAACGGCAGCGCCGTCAGCGGCCAAAGGTTTTGCCATGCCGTTACCAGTAGGGCGTCCGGGTGGCGATCGGAAAATATCTTGAACGCCGCAATGACGATGTCCTGCCCTTTCCGGAAGTCGAGTTTGCCGCCTGAAAAGACCGTAAACCGCCCGTCGTAGGCCCCGGTTGGTTTGCGTGGCCGAAACAGGGAGGTATCGATTCCCTGAAAGACCGTCCTGACGTTGGCGATGCCGGCGTCGGTCAGACGCTCACCGTTCCATGTCGATCCGGCGACAATGGCGTCGAGCCGCGACGCGCGTTCGATCGCGGAAGGGCTAAGGTCGGTATACTCGAAAAAGATCACGCCGATGTTCACGTCACCAAGAAATGCCTCGCTGTACATCCCCCATTCCATGTCGTTACCCATGGCGTGAAGCACGACGGTGTCCTGGAGGTTGGCGACTTTTCCCGATCGGAACATCTGGGAAAGGTTCTGTTCGCGAAACTCGATCAGTGGTTTCAGGCTCGTGTTGACCTCGGGCGGCAGGGTGTCGGTGGTGATTTCGCCGAGGCTGATTGGCGTCGGTGAGCCGCGCCTTTGCAGTTCGAGGATCAAATTGAGGCCGTATATCCCCCAACCGAATCGGTTCGATATACTCCAGGTCGTGGCGAGCCAGTTTTTCATCGTAGCCTCTTTTCGAAATTTGCCGGTATTTTTTATCGCACGGATTGGATCGTCGCCACGACCTTTTGTCGCTCACGGCGCTTAAGATTTCCTAAACGTTTGTTGGAGCCGAGAGTTCGAAATCAGGCTGGGACGAGAGCTGTTCCGATGCGCGATCGGACCGAGCACGCGGGAAAGAACGATTGATCGGCAATGCACTAATTGATGTGAGCACTTTACGGTCGCCCGGCGATGATGTGTGGCCACCGCATCCCGCGCCGAATTTCCGAGCTCTTATCGCAACTAACCGAGCAGGGACCGGTGATTGTTCAGGAACTCCCGTCCAATCCGGATGTTGACGCCAACCTTGAAAAGGTCCACCGCGGCTTCGAACCGCTCCTGCAGTTCGTCGTCCTCGGCCGTGTATTCGATCACGCCCTCGCGCCTATCCATCATCTCAACAACGGCATCGCGAATCTCTTCCGGGCTGTTGTCGACGATCTCGATGCCTTTGGCATCGAAGTCGCTCTTGCTGAAAAGACTGCGGATCGCGGGGCTCGCCATCTCCCCGATCGTCAGGTAGCCGCCGTCGCTGATCCGGCGGTAACGCTTGAAAATACTGATCACGTTGGAGTTCGCGAGCCAATCGTTGAACGGGAAGCGGTTGATTTCGACGATTGGGACACCGAACGTATGAGCAACGGCATTCGGTCCGGACGGGACACCGACGAAAAATCGGTTTCTGGCGAGCAAAAAAACGTCGATCCAATCCTCTCGCCAATCTGACACCGCATAGTCGATGACGCCCTCCATATCCGGTAGCGGCGGCATCGAATAGTCACCAAGGCGCACCACCCACCCGCCACGTTCGCGGACCGCATCGATGGCCGGGAAATAGTCTTCGATCTCAGAGTTGCGGTAGTGAGTTACGTTTGCGGAAACCGTATTCGGACGATAACCGCTGGTTCGCACATGAAGACAGACGAACCACGCTCCGCGCGGCATTCCGCGCTTTTGAAGCTTTTTCGTCGTATTTGTCCGGAAGGGTAACCAGTGAGCCGCGTCTGCTTTCTTCCCATTGCCGTTGAACGGACACCAGGAAATGGGGCATGTCCAAGCCGCGTCCGTCGGCATCGACGTAATTGTCGAGAAAATACTTGCCTTGGTATTTTCCGATCCACCCGTCGCGCTCCTCAGATGACGAAGGAAAGACGATGGTTTGGGACAGGGCGAGTTTCAGGCACTCGTAGAGGCAGGGGTTCACGACGTCATCCCCGAGTACCGGCAGCAATGCCCTCGTTTCAGGAATGAGGCCGAGAATTCGGGCCTTGGCGTAAAGATCAAGTTTTATGGCCAATTCGCCGAAATGAGACCGAAGTATCTGCCTGGGTTCCAGGACCTGGGTAATCGGTTCACCCGATTTCTCGGCTTCTTTTTTGGCCACCGTATAAAAACGCTCATCGATCGCCTTCGCGGCATCGGAAGCCATCTCGACCCGCCCGGTCCTGAAACAGGCATGCGCCAGGAAAATCAGATGTTGAATCTTATTGGCCGGCGAGGAAATAAGTGCCTGCAGAGGCTTGATGGCGCTTTCGAAGTCTCCCATCGAAATGAACACTTCCGAGTATTTTTCCAACATCCGCTGATGCTCGGGATCGCTGGTTCGGTTGTGTGCGAGGGCCCGTCCGAGAAATTCCGAAGATTGGGCAAAGGTTTCTGGTTTGGCACTGAGAAACAGTGCGAGGGCCTTGTTGGCTTCGTAGTCATTTAGATCGGCTTGCAGACGCTGAACCATGGGCAGCAGTTCAGGCGGTATATCGACGGTTACCATGGCCGCCCACCCATTTCCGACATCGTCTGCGAGCTTTGTCGCATCTCCACCTCACTTGCTGACCGCTTATGCATGACGTGAGGTCGCTTGGCCGAGCAGGGGCCGATGCTTGTTCAGGAAATCCCGTCCGATCCGGATGTTAACGCCGACCTTGAAAAGGTCCACTGCGGTGTCGAACCGCTCCTGAAGGCTGTCATCCTCAGCCGTATATTCGATCACACCTTCGAGCCGGTCCAACATCTCGACCACGGTATTGCGAATCTCTTCCGGGCTGCTGTCGACGACTTCGATGCCCTTGGCATCGAAGGCGCTCTTACTGAAAAGACCTCGGATCGCAGGGCTCGCCATCTCCTCGATCGTCAAGTAGCCGCCGTCGCTGATCCGGCGGTATCGCTTGAAGATACTGATGACGTTGGAATTGGCGGGCCAATCGTTGAACGGGAAGCGGTTAATTTCGACAATCGGGACACCGAACGTATGGGCGACGGCATTCGGTCCGGAGGGAACGCCGACGAAAAAGCGGTTTCTGGCGAGCAAAAAGACGTCGATCCAATCCTCGCGCCAGTCCGAAACCGCATAGTCGATGACACCCTCCATATCCGGCAGGGGCGGCATCGAGGGATCACCGAGACGCACCACCCATCCGCCGCGCTTGCGGACCGCCTGCATCGCTGGGACATAATCCTCCATGGTTGAGTTTCGGTAGTAGGCGATGCCACCGTCTGTGGCGTCGGGTCGGTATCCGCCACTCCTCATATGAAAACAGACGAACCATCCCCCATCCGGTAGTCCGTGGCTGCGGAGAAGATTCCAGCCCGCTTCATCATATTTGTCGGGCAGACTGACGAGAGGACCGCGTCCACTTTGCTCCCAGTGGCGTTGAACGAGCACACAGAAATGGCTCATGTCCAGGCCGCGTCCTTGCGGATCAGTGTAGTACTCGGTTCTGACCAGACTGCCCGAGTATTTTTCAAGCCAGGCGTTGCGTTCCTCGGCTGACGACGGGAAATCAATAACATGCGAAAGACTGCTTTTGAGGCACCTAAACAGGCATCCGTTCACCACCTCCTCTTCAAGCACAGGAAGCAGGGCTCGCGTCTCGGGCGTCAACCCGAGAATCCGCGCCTTGCCGTAGAGGTCAAGTTTTATCGCCAGTTCGCCGAAGTGTGACCGCAATATATTGTTGGGGACCAGGATCTGGGTGATCGGATCACCGGACCGCTCGGACCGTTCCAAGGCAAGCCCATATAGGCGCTCAACGATCTTCCTCGCCACTTCGAAGGCCATCTCGGCCCGCCCAGTCCTGAAGCCGGCATGGGCCAAATAGGTCATGTACAGCGCATCGGTGGGATACGTCGTCAAGAGAACTTCCAGGGGCTTGATCGCGCTTTCGAACTCGCCATTGACAAAGAGGGTTTCCGAATAAGTTTCCAGCAGCGACCGATGATCGGGGTCTGAGGCGCGATTGTGCGAAAGCGCCCGCGCGAAAAAGTTAAGCGACTGGGAATGGGTTTCTGGTTTGGAGCGAAGAAACAACGCGACGGCCTTGTTGGCCTCGTAGTCGTTCGGGTCGGTTTGCAACCGCTGAACAAATCGCGCCATCTCGGGCGGCATATCGATAGTTACCATGGGCCCTCCAGCGCGATCTGGTCGCCGTACTCCCTACTTCGTTTGACTACCATGACCGGGCCTGTCCAAAGAAGATCGATTAGCCGAGTAAAGATCGGTGTTTATTCAGGAAACTCCGCCCAATCCGAATATTGACGCCGACCTTGAAGGGGTCTCCGACGGTGTGAAAGCGCCGCTGCAGGCTTTCGTCTTCGGCCGTGTACTCGATCTCATCGTCGAGCCAATCCATCATCTCGATGACCGCCTCTCGGGTCTCATCCGGGCTGTTGTCGACGACCTCGACACCCCGGGCATCGAACTCGCTTTTGTTGAATAGACCTCGAAACGGTTGGTTCGCCATCTCCTGGACCGTCAGGCCACGGCCGTCAGCGGACCGGACATAGCGCTTGAAGATTACGATGACGCGCGAAGGCGCCGGCCAGTCTTCGAACGGAAACCAATTAACGGCCACCATCGGAACTTCAAACATCTGTGCGACCGCATTTGGACCCGAAGGAACGCCAACGAAGAAACGGTTGCGCGCAATCAAGAAAACGTCGATCCAAGGTTCCCGCCAATCGCAATGCGCGTAGTCGATTACTCCCTCCATTCTTGGCAGCGGAGGCATCGATTCATCGCCGAGGCGCACCACCCATCCGCCGCGTTCACGGATCGCTTCCATGGCCGGAATGTAGTCTTCGATATTGGTGTTCCGGTAGTGAGTCAGGCCGCTCTTGGTGTCCGAGCGGTAACCGCCGCCTCGCGCGTGAAAACAGGCAAACCATCCGCCTTCAGGCAGGCCGTGCTTACGGAGCAAATCCCAGCCAGCGTCATCGTATTTTTCGGGCAGCCTGGCGAGTGGGCCGCGCCCGCTGTTTTCCCAGTGTCTCTGAACGAGGACATAGAAATGGTTCATATCCAGGCCGCGTCCGTCGGGATCGACGTAGTAGTCTAACCACAGATGACCCGGCTTTTCGGCAATCCAGGTATCACGTTCTTCGGCGCTTTCGGGAAAGGAGACGACGTCCGATAGGCTTTCCTTGATGCATTCATATAGGCATCCGTTGACGACCTCGTCCTCGAGAACCGGCAGCCTTGCCTTCACGGCGGGCGTGAGGCCGAGAACCCGCGCCTTGCCGAAAAGGTCCAGTTTTACAGCCAATTCTCCGAAGTGAGTCCGCAGGACGTGGTCGGGCATCAAGAGCTGGGTGATGGGCTCCCCCGTTTCCTCGGATCTTTTTTTTTGCGCCATCGTAAAGGTGCCCGACGATTTGTCTCGTTACATCGGAGGCCGCGTCGACCCGCCCGGTTCTGAAGCAGGTATGGGCTAAACTGAGGATGTGTTTCAAATTGTGAGAGGGATAGGTCGTGACCAGTGTCAACAGAGGCTTGAAGGCTGTCTCGAAGTCGCCCTCAATGATCAGGACTTCCGAAAATGCTTCCAACATCCTTTGGTGATCGGGGTCATCGGTCCGGTTGTGGGAAAGAGCCCGCGAGAAAAACTCCAAAGACATTGAAACCGTTTCCTTATTGGAAACGAGGTGCGCAGCCATGGCCTTGTTGGCTTCGTAGTCGTTGCGGTTGATGTTCAACCGGCGAACAAACGGCGCCATTTCGGGGGGATATCAACAGTTGGACACCTCGAAAAACTCTAACCTTTGGCGGCGTGACGCCGGAGTTGGCATCGGGCGGCCTGCCTTGTCGGCCTTTCGGGCCGGTTTTCCGGTTTTTGATGTCGGTTTCGGGTGTTTCGGAGCGGGTTTTCCTCTATCCGGGCGCACTTCGGGCGTTGAGCCAGACGAGGCGCTTCATATTGTAGGCCAGGTTGACCATGCCGATCTTGGTC
>Ga0209144_1000192_pt1 | contig 12948 bp, 12 predicted proteins | sample WorMettrBAHAMAS1_FD_187392 | JGI IMG/M metagenome (GOLD analysis project Ga0209144, IMG submission 187392) | Marine gutless worms symbiont microbial communities from Max Planck institute for Marine Microbiology, Germany - Inanidrilus... | ecosystem: Host-associated > Annelida > Digestive system...
CGATACTGCCCTTGCGCAGGTTCAACAGCATGGACACCCGATGAGACAACGACAGTGCGCGTTGGCGGGTGAAAGCTTCGGGATGGATGCGGGCGAGGTCGGCAAATTCCGCAGAGCACAAGAAATCTTTTATGGGCGTAAAATATCTTCAAACTTGACCGAGTAACTTGGTTTCTGTTTCGGTGGGGTGGATCGGTTTCGGCCTGAGAACCATCGTTGACTCCTTGTTGTGCCGGTGGTTGAAAACGGAAAACAGTATAGCGAATACAGAAGGTTACGTGTTAACTTGATGGCGTTGACTTGTAGAAACCGCCGAACTCTATCCCGCCGACTGCATCCATCCGGGCGAGTCCTGGAACCCGGACGAGCCAGGACTTGATGAGCTGGTTGAGCGGGCGGTGCCTTACAACCAGTGGGCTGGGTTGAGGAACGAAACCCAGCTTACTGCTCACGGACAAACAAATGCCGGCCGATTCTGCGTAAACTAAAAGCCGATATGCCAATGAAAACTAAAACGCTTGTGTGAAGCTAAACTATGACACGAACTGCAGGCGTATCTCATGAGAAAGATATCCTTTACCTACTGGAAGGAGCCGGATGGAAAGTACTTGGGATACTTAAACGAATATCCAGATCACTGGACACAAGGAAATGACTTAAATGATCTTCAGGATCACCTGCGTGACCTCCTTGATCTGTTTGCGTCAGAGGAAATACCAGGCATCAAGCAAGTGGCTGAACTAGAAGTCGCATGAAAAGACGGGACTTAGTTGATGGGTTGCACAGAGGAGCCAGATGTGTACTTTTGCGACACGGTAAAAAACACGACATCTATCACAATCCGAAATCCGGGGCATCCGAACCGGTACCGTGACACCGCGAAATCAATGAACACCTCGCAAACCGTATCATTAGGAATCTAAACAGATTAAATCCGTGTAGGCCAGGATAAGCGATCATGAAAGTTCCCAAGATCGAAAGCGTAACGCTGAAAGAAGGCCATATTCTCATGATTACATTCTCAGACGGGACACAAAAAGCGTACGATACCACTCCGCTTCCGGAACGGGATGTGTTCGCACATCTCAATAACCAATCCTTCTTCAAGAATGTTTCCGTCGAACTAGGTGGTTACGCTATTTCTTGGAACTCAGAAATAGATATCAGCGAGTATGAGTTGTGGCAACACAGCGTAGAAATTGTTGGATGATTCGAGAACAAAAGAACACTCATTTTGTCTGCTAATGTCCGTGTGTAGTCTAAAAAACTGTTAGGCCGAAAACGTATTACGTATGAGTTCGGATAACTTTAGCATCCGGATATGAACGACATTGTTGGAATAGCAACAAAAATAGAAAGCTGACAGTATAAATTCTCGAAAAATGATAAGGTGTTGAACATGAATGAAACCATGGTCGAGGTACAAGTCATATTATACCCTCGAACATCCAGGCAAGCTCTGGAACCCGGACGAGTCGGGACTCGACGAGCTGATCGAGCGGGCGGTGCCTTATACAACCAATAACCCGCGTAGGCTGGGTTGAGGAACGAAACCCGGCTTACGGGTTCTCAGCAGCCCCGACTTTTCAAGAAAATTCGGTAGTAGTGATTTTTGAAGTGATAGAGTAGATGGATTCATCGGTAATCATTCCGATTGCCACCGTTTTTCTCGTTACCTGATTCTAGATTTTAGCCCTCTCTTCCGGAAGAATACGCTTGGTCTGAACGATTGCGTTCATTGATAAAACGAACCGAAGAGTTTTCAATTATGATTATCGAGACTAAAGTATACAGCTGTCGCAAATGTCAGAGCGAAGATCTCGTTAAAAATGGCACAAATGCGTCCGGTAGCTCGCAATATCACTGTAAAGCCTGTGGTGCCTATGGCGTACTTGAGCGCAAAGAACGCGTGATGGAAGAAAAGAAAGAACTCATTATAAACGTTTATCAAGAAAGATGCAGTATGCGCGGGATTGAACGGACGTTTGGGGTCTCGCGCCGAACATTGAGCGCCTGGTTAAAAGAACAGGCGAATGATCTCCCACCCCTTGAAGAGACGCTACAACCTGTTGAGTGCAAAAAGATTCCTGTGCTGGATGTGGATGAGTTGTAGTCCTTTGTCTTTCGTAGCAAAGACAAAGTGTGGGTCTGGATTGCCATGAATAGAGAGACCCGAGAAATCGTTGCCTCTGCCTGCGGTGATCGCACCGAAAACACCTGTCGGATGCTCTGGGATCGCGTACCGTCTGCTTATAAAGAAGCCATCGTTTTCAGTGATTATTGGAGCGCGTATCGAGCCGTCATTCCGAGCGAGCAACAGCGCCCTGTGGGTAAAGAAACGGGGGAAGCGGTTCATATTGAGCGTTGGAATAATACCTTACGGAAACACTTGGCACGCTTCCTACGTAAAACGTTGTCTTTTTCCAAATATGTTAAAATCCATGAGATTTTTTTAAAGCCCTTCATACACCGCTATAATATCGAATTATTGCCGATTGTTGGCTAGATATCACTTCAAAAATCACCACCACCGAAAATTCCACGCAATCATACGGGACATGACAGCCAGAGTGAAACGGTGCACTACTGCGGAACCGAGGAGACCGGGGCAGGGTCTATAGTTGCATAACAGTTCCGTCCGGTACGCGCAGGCGAACCGCCTCGACGCGTGACGCGCCAAGTCGGCCATTCCTCTGTCTACGGAGCAACACATGCCCTACATACTGATTTTGTACTACAGCCGCTACGGCGCCACGGCGGAAATGGCACGCCAAGTCGCCCGCGGTACCGAAGAGATACCGGGGATAGAGGCCCGACTGCGTACGGTCCCCCCCGTTTCCGCCTGCTGTGAGTCCACTCAAGACAGTATTCCGGACGCCGGTCCCCCCTACGCCAAGCTGGAAGACCTGCGTGATTGTGCGGGGCTCGCCCGGGGCAGTCCGACCCGCTACGGCAACATGGCCGTGCCTCTGAAGTATTTTCTCGACGGTACTAACTCCTTGTGGATGTCAGGGAGTCTGATCGGAAGACCGGCGGGTGTATTTACCTCCACTGCCAGCCTCCACGGTGGACAAGAGACGACCCTACTGTCCATGATGCTACCCTTGCTGCATCACGGAATGCTATTGGTCGGGCTACCTTACAGCGAGACCGACCTACTGCGGACCCGCAGCGGCGGGACCCCCTATGGACCCTCCCACCTATCCGGCGGCGAGAGCAATCTGCCTCTGAGCGACGAGGAACGGCGCCTGTGCCGGGCATTGGGCAAACGCCTCGCCCGTACCGCCCTGGCCTTGGACCGATTCGATTGATCCGGGCCTTGGATGCACCAGATCCCGCTCCCCGTCCAGCTCAGGCCGGAAGCAGACTTTGCTGCATTCGTGGTCGGTCCCAACGCCGAGGCTGTCGCCGCGGTCACGGCCTGGGCCGCGGGGACCGGAGATCACTTCATATACCTGTTCGGTACCACCGGCAGCGGTAAGACTCACCTGTTGCAAGCTGCCTGCCGGCAGGCAGTACAGGGTGATCGCTCGGCCATTTACCTACCCCTGAAGCACGGGCAACTGGCCTCCTCCGCGCTCGATAACCTAGAGCTGTGGAATCTGGTCGCCCTGGACGACATCCAGACCATCGCCGGGAATGCGACTTGGGAAGAGGGCCTGTTCGACCTCTACAACCGCCTCCGCGAATCCGGGCAACACCTGTTGGTGAGCGCCCACGTCCCCGTTTCAGAGTTGCCCCTGACCCTCCCCGACCTGCGCTCGCGCCTGGGCTGGGGTCCGGGCTACCGGTTGCTCCCCCTGCCCGAAGGCGATTGCGAGCGTTTGCTTAGGGAATCGGCCACGCGCCGGGGTCTCGAGCTCGACGCCGACGCAGTGCACTACATCATGCGCCGTTGCCCCCGGGAACCGGGCTACCTGATCGGACTGCTGGAGGAGATCGACCAAGAGGTCCTGCGCAGAAAACGCCGCCCGACCCGGTGGCTCGTGCGACAAATCCTCGGTACCCGTAAGTCATGATCTCGCCGCAGCATCAATTCTCCTTCCACCCCTTCTGCGCCGCCTTGCGTGACCAGACCCAGACATATTGGCTACCGCTGACGATTACGGTGGCGACACAGACCCAGATCAAGGTCTGAATAATCCATCCCGGCAGGGGCATAGGCCCGGCATTCGTGATCACCAGTACGACCAACAGGATCTGGAGCACCGTGTTCAGCTTGCTTACCAGCGTCGGGGCCGCCTCCACTTCCTCGACCTGGTAGTTGTAGAGTACGGCCCCCCCGACGATCAGCAGGTCCCGGAACAACACCACCGACACCAGCCAAACGGGAATGAGCGACAAGGCCCCGAGCACCAGAAAACAGGCCATCAAAAGGACCTTGTCCGCGATGGGATCGAGAATACCACCGAGATGACTCTGCCAGCCGTACTGCTTGGCCAGGAAGCCGTCGAGTCCGTCCGAGAGCCCCGCTGCCGTGAACAAGAGCAACGCCCAACCGAACTCCTGCTCGAGCAGCAGGTACAGAACCGGCATTACGGCAAGCAGGCGCAACAAGCTGATGATATTGGGTAGATCTCGGCACCTTAATCTCAAATCAGCGAACATCTCCTGCCTAGACCAAAGAGTAAAATAGTTTGGAATCCATAAATAACCTTGAAATAATATCCCCCTGCCTGAGGGCTTGTCCAAGCCAAAACCGGATTGTTTTGACCGCTTCCTCAACCCGGACTGAGCTTTTTTCGTCTCCGGATTTTTGGTCCTGGATGGGTTACCCAGGAACCCAAAGTGGGGTCTTGTCGCGTGCTGGATGAGGTCATGGAGCAACTCACGGACATTCTATCGGAAAATTGTTGCATGCGTCCGGTAGCTCGCAATATAACTGTAAAGCCTGTGGTGCCTATGGCATACTTGATCGCAAAGAACGCGTATGGAAGAAAAGAAAGAACTCATTATAAACGTTTATCAAGAAAGATGCAGTATGCGCGGGATTGAACGGACGTTTGGGGTCTCGCGCCGAACCATCTGCTTATAAAGAAGCCGCCGTTTCCAGTGATTATTGGAGCGCGCATCAAGCCGTCATTCCGAGCGAGCAACAGCGCCCTGTGGGTAAAGAAATGGGGGAAACGGCTCATATTGAGCGTTGGAATAATACCTTACGGCAACAGTTGGCACGCTTCCTACGTAAGACGTTGTCTTTTTCCAAATGTGTTAAAATGCATGAGATTTGTTTAGGGTCTAGATAACTTTAGAGTGGATTTTCTTTCAGTAGAGTAAGTATTCTCTCAGAGAGATTTTCCTCTCGGTGATGAAATCTGAATTCACATTCCTTGATGTATAAAAAGAACGTTTGTCGAGGAACAGCATTGAACTTTGCAAGCCTCCGTTTGGCATATGACCAGAATGACTCAATGCCATTGATATGGCAATTACTGCGGGCAAACTCATGCTCGCCATGATGCACCCGGAAATGCTTTTTGTAGCCCATGTCCACCAGCCCATTGTAGCCTCTCCAGCCGTCCGAGTGGATGATGCTTCCAGGGCTGCCTGATCCAAGATCGCGCTCTGTAGCTGCTTCCTGGAGGCGTCAGGGACGATTTCCGACACTTTCCCGTGGCGTTCCAGGATTCCGAAGACGATCGGTTTACCGCCTGCTCCACGCCCCTTTTTTCCGCGAACACGGCGTGCGCCAAAATAAGATTCATCGACTTCACCCTCACCGGATAGAGGGGATGAAGCGTTGCAAAGCTGGGCGATTCTGGTTCGTAACTTCATGAATAGCTGATTAATCGTCGGGCGGCTTACACCACTCAGCTCGGCAATTTTCCAGGCCCGCAAATCGTGCGCGAAATAGCGTATAAGTGCTCTGAATTTAGCTTCCCAAAGGTGTGAACGCCTGAAATATCTGTTTTTCCCTCGGCGAACGGTCTTTGATTGGCTCGCCCGCTACCGCAACGGAAGTTGGGAGGCGTTGCAGGAGGGGTCCAGGCAAGGCCGCCCGAGAAAGCTCTCGGATGAAGATATGGTGTGGGTGTACGATGCCGTCACCATGGGCAATCCGCTGGACCACAAATCCGAATTCTGTCTGTGGACGCTCGCCACCATCCGCTCCATGATCGCGCAGGAACGCGGAGTGGACTTAAGCAAGAGTGCGCAGCCGGCTGCTTGCTCACTTAGGTCTGAGCCCGCAACGCTCCTTCTACAAGCTCTATAAACAGGACCCGAAAGCGATTGAGGGGTATCTGCAGAAGACATTCCCGGAGGTTGTCGAGCGTGCGCACGAATTGGGCGCCGAGATTTACTTTGTGGACGAAGTAGTCGTGCGCACTGACACCCATCATGGCCGGACGGAGGAGAAAACCAGTGAGATGCCCGTAGTGCGAGATAGCGGCGGTCGTTTCGGGCCGAACATCATTAGCGCAGTGACACTGCGCGGTGATATGCGTTTCAGCGTGATGGAAGGAAACATGAGCTCTGCGCGGTTTATCCAATTCCTGAAGGAGTTGAGAAGGGACGCCGGGCGACCGATTATCGCCTATCGCCATTACCGACAACGCGCGCTACCGTCACAGCAAAGAGACTCGGAGGTTTTTGAAGCGGAAGCGCTGAACATCATGATAACGTTTCTGCCGGAATATGCGCCGGAACTCGATCCCGATGAGTAAGTCCGGATCGTGTTGACATTTAAGCCAAGATGCGGATGTCGGGCACGCCGTCGTCCATGGTGGCTTTGCCCAACTACACTGCCGGTAGATCGAAGAGATTTATACGCGCTCGCCCTGAAGCCGGAACCTGAAAACCGGCAACCGGCAGCTGACCAACATCAGCAAGGCGAGGCCGATCGCGAGTCGGTTTCCCAGATACACGAAGGGCGTTGCCCCCCAGCGCGGTTGCACCTCGGTTGAAAAGGCGCCGCGTTCGAAGGGGGGCACGCTACCTAGGATCTTGCCGCGGTGGTCGAGGATGGCGGAAATCCCGGTGTTGGTGGAACGTAGGAGCCAACGCTCGTTCTCCAGGGCCCGCATGCGCGCCATTTCCAGGTGCTGGTGGGGCGCCAGTGAGTCGCCGAACCAGGCGTCGTTGCTGACACTGATGAGGTAAGCCGCCTCCGGCAGGGCCTCGATCACCTCAGCGGGAAAGACGTCCTCGTAGCAGATGGAGACCCCGGCCAGACGTTCGCCGACCCGCAGCAACGGACGGAGGGAAACGCCCGCGCTGAAGTCCGACATGGGGACCTCGAAGGGCCGGGCAATTGGCCCCAACCAGTTTTTTAAGGGGATGAACTCGCCGAAGGGGACCAGGTGGCGCTTGCGGTAGACATCTTCGACTGTCCCGATACTGATCAGACCGTTGAAATAAGTACCTGCTTCGAGGTCCATGATCGGAATCCCGATTGCCAGCTCGGCACCCTGCGCCCGCGCCTCTTTCGCGAGTGGCCGGATGAAGGTGTCGTGCACCTCGTGCAGAAAATCCGGGATCGCCGTCTCCGGCCACAGGATCAGGTCGCTGTCCCAGTTCTCGCGGGTAAGCTCCAGGTAGGCGCGCAGGCTGGAGAGGCGCGCATCCGGGTCCCATTTCAGGGACTGCGGGATGTTTGCCTGCACCACGGTGGCACGGAAGCCCTCATCATCCGCTTTGGTCCACTCGATGCCCTTCAGGGCGGAGCCGGCAAGCCAGATCAGGACGAGCCCGGCGAGCGCGGCGTACCGGACCCGTCCCCGCCGACGGACCAGGCACCAGAGCAGCCCGGCGCTCAACGCCAGGACTAAGCTGATCCCATAGACACCCGCGATGGGTGCCAAGCCCGCCAGCGGGGCGTCGATCTGGGTATAGCCGATGACGAGCCAGGGAAAACCCGTGAATAGCCAGCCTCGCAGCCACTCGGCCAGGACCCAGACCGCGGGAAACACCAGCAAGGGACCGTGTGCGCGTGGGCTATCCCCGAGCCTGGCCGTCAGGGCGCCGGCGATCCCGTAGTAGAAGGCCGTTGCGACCATCAGCAAGGCGGTCATCAGATAGGCCAACCAGGGGGCCATGTTGCCGTACTCGTTCAGGCTGATGCGGACCCAGAAGATGCCGAAGCCCATCAGACCGATCCCGAAGCCCCAGCCGACCAGAAGGCCCTCCCGCAGTGTCGACTTAGAGAGAAGCTCGTAGAAGAGGGCCAGGGACAAAATAGCGATGGGATAGAAGGAAAAGGGAGCAAAGCCGAGTACGGCCAGACCCCCTGCGGCCGTCGCAAGCAGAACGCGAACGGCAAGAGGAAAGCCGGATATCACGCATGACACGATGGAAGACCCTTCGAAGGAGGCAGACGTCGTTTTCTATCAGCCGTGTCCGGTGTGGTCAAATCCCGGCGAATGCCGGTGGACCGAGCCTGGCCGGGTTCCACCCCGCTTGGGGCATTGGGTCGGATCTCAGGTGCATCAGGGAATGGGAAAATAGCCTACACAGCGGGACGACGGATAGGCGACATAACTTCCCACGGGACGCCGTGAATACATCCATGTAGCTTTGTCACTGGCATCCTTGTCCGCACCTCCTGTATATTTGTGTAGAACACTCACCTTTTCAATTAAGCCGGGTCATCGCAAAAACCAAGATTGAGTGCTTGGTTAAAAGAACAGGCAAATGACCTCCCACCCCTTGAAGAGACGCTACAACCTGTTGAGTGCAAAAAGATTCCTGTGCTGGAGGTGGATGAGTTGTGGTCCTTTGTCTTTCGTAGCAAAGACAAAGTGTGGGTCTGGATTGCCATGAATAGAGAGACCCAAGAAATCGTCGCCTCTGCTTGCGGTGATCGCACCGAAAACACCTGTCGGATGCTCTGGGATCGCGTACCATCTGCTTATAAATAAGCCATCGTTTTCAGTGATTATTGGAGCGCGTATCAAGCCGTCATTCCGAGCAAGAAACATCGCCCTGTAGGTAAAGAAACGGGGGAAACGGCTCCGGCTCATATTGAGCGTTGGAATAATACCTTACGGCAACAGTTGGCACGCTTCCTACGTAAGACGTTGTCTTTTTCCAAGTGTATTAAAACTCATGAGATTTGTTTAAAACTCTTCATACACCGCTATAATACCGAATTATTGCCGATTGTTGGCTAGATATCACTTCAAAAATCACCACTACCCCTGATTTATCTTGTGGTCAGACTACTAGTCGTACTGCCCGTCCTTCCAGCGCCGCAGGGCTTTGAAGACCTCCGCGCCGGTGGCCAAAGATTTGCCGGATGCGACCGCGGTGGAGGCCCTGACCGCTGGCACCCCGGTGCGCAGAAAGGGATTGGTCGCCAGCTCTTCGCCCAGCCGGGAGGGGACGCTGGGCCGGCCCAGCTCGCGGAGATCGGATACCGCCTGTTTCCGTTCGGCGATAGCGGTACTCTCGGGTTCGACCCGGTCGGCGAATTCCAGATTGGCCAGGGTGTACTCATGGGCGCAATAGCAGAGGGTCTCTGCTGGGAGGGCGGCGATGCGCTCGAGGGAAGCGGCGAGCTGCTCGAAGGTCCCGTCGAACACCCGCCCGCAGCCGGCTGCGAACAGGGTATCGCCGCAGAAGAGGGCACCGGCACCCAAGTAGGCGATATGGGTCGAAGTGTGGCCCGACACATCTAAGACCCGGAACCGCTCGGTAAGATCCGGGATGGCGACCGTGTCGCCCTCACGGACCACATCGGTAAGGCTGCGGATCCGCTGGTCTTCGGGACCGAAGACCCGGACCTTGGGAAACACCGCCCGCAGTGCCTCCACGCCGCCAATATGGTCGTAATGGTGGTGGGTGAGTAGGATAGCGCCGAGCGCCAGTCCTTGCGCCTCCAGGGTCGTAAACACAGGCTCTTCGTCCCCTGGATCCACTACCGCGACGCGGGCGCCGTCCGGGTCCTTCAGCAACCAGATGTAATTGTCGTCGAATGCCGGTATGGGGCTAATATCAAGCATGGGTCACGCCGCCTTCTCAATCCGGTTCAATGTCGGTCGCGTGCCGAATCGTCGTTGCCTCCCGCTGCCGCGATACGTTCCACATGCGCCTTCGCGGTTCAGGCATCTCCAGGGGTCGATTTCCCGGCAGCGAGCCGGCGCAGGACATAGTGCAGGATGCCGCCGTTGCGATAGTAGTCCACCTCGTTCGGGGTGTCGATGCGCACGACTACCTTAAAAGTCTTCTCGCTGCCGTCGGCCGCGGTCGCCCACACACTGACTGCTTTGGCGTTACCACCGTCCAGCCCTTCGATAGCGAAGGTTTCGTATCCGGTGAGTCCAAGCGCGGTCGCGGTCTCTCCTGCCGCGAACTGCAGCGGCAGTATCCCCATGCACACCAGATTGGTGCGGTGGATGCGCTCATAGCTCTCGGCGATGACGGCCTTCACCCCCAACAGCCGCGGACCCTTGGCCGCCCAGTCGCGGGAGGACCCGGAGCCGTACTCTTTGCCGGCGATGACGATGGCGGGTACCCCCTCGGCCTGGTAGCGCATGGCCGCGTCATAGATGGACATCTGCTCACCGCCCGGCTGGTACAGGGTGACGCCGCCCTCGGTGCCCGGAGCCATCAGGTTGCGCAGGCGGATGTTGGCGAAGGTACCGCGCATCATGACTTGGTGGTTGCCGCGGCGGCTGCCCAGGCTGTTGAAGTCTTTCGGTGCCACACCCTGGTCGAGCAGGTACTTGCCGGCTGGCGAGTCGGGCTTGATGGCGCCGGCTGGGGATATGTGGTCGGTCGTGATGGAATCCCCTAAAAAAGCCAGACAGCGGGCCCCTCGGATGTCGGGCACATCTCCGACGGCGAGGCTCATCCCCTCGAAATAGGGCGGGTTTTGGATGTAGGTGGACTCGGGCCAATTATAGGTCTGGCCGGTAGCGGCCTCTAGGGACCGCCAGCGCTTGTCCCCGGCGAAGACATCCGCGTAAGCGACCTTGAACTCGTCCGCCGTGACGTGGTCGGCGATGGCCTGCCTGATCTCGTCCTGGGCCGGCCAGAGGTCTTCGAGATAGACCGGGTTTCCGTCCCGGTCCTTGGCCAGCGGCTGCCGGTAGGGGTCGATGTCGATGCGCCCGGCGATGGCATAGGCCACCACCAGCGGCGGGGAGGCCAGGTAGTTCATGCGCACTTCGGCATGGACCCGACCCTCGAAGTTGCGATTTCCGGACAGGATGGACACCGCACACAGGTCTTTTTCGGCAATGGCTTTGGGGACCGGCTCGGGCAAGGGACCCGTGTTACCGATACACACGGTACAGCCGTACCCCACGTTGTGGAAGCCAAGCTGCTTCAAGGGCTCGATCAGCCCGGCGCGCTCCAGGTACCGGGTTACCGCCAGGGAGCCGGGGCCCAGCGAGGTCTTGACCCAGGGCGCGGCCTTCAGGCCCCGCGCAGCCGCCTTCTTTGCCACCAGACCGGCAGCGAGCATGACCGACGGGTTGGATGTATTGGTGCAGGAAGTGATGGCGGCGACGACGATAGAGCCGTCTGTAATCTCTACTTCCTGACCGTCGATCACCGCCTTGGCCGATCCCCGGTCGGGGATATTGCGTTCCTGCTTGAGGGCAGCCAGTGCCTTGGGAAAATGGGTCGCCAGATCGGTGAGGGGTACCCGGTCCTGGGGGCGCTTGGGACCGGCCAGGGAGGGTACTATGGTGCCGAGATCCAGCTCCAGGGTCTCGGAGTAGTCCGCCGCGGGGGCCTCGGCCGTGTGAAATACCCCCTGGGCCTTGGCGTAGGCCTCGACTAGGGCCACTTGTTCCTCGGTGCGCCCGGTGAGGCGTAGATAGTCCAGGGTTTCCCGGTCGATGGGGAAGAGCCCGCAGGTAGCGCCGTACTCGGGTCCCATATTGGCGATGGTCGCGCGCTCACCCATGGGTAGGGAGCCGATGGCGGGGCCGTAGAATTCGACGAACTTGCCCACCACCCCGTGTCGCCGCAGCAGATCGACGATGGTCAGGACCAGATCGGTAGCGGTCACACTTTCTTTGAGCTCCCCGGTGAGCTTGCAGCCCACTACCTTGGGGACCAGCATGGAGACCGGCTGCCCCAGCATGGAGGCTTCCGCCTCGATGCCTCCCACACCCCAACCGAGCACGCCGATACCATTGACCATAGTGGTGTGGGAGTCGGTGCCCACGCAGGTATCGAAGTAGGCCTGGGTGGTGCCGGCGACGGATTTCGGGAACACCACCCGCGACAGATACTCCACGTTGACCTGGTGCACAATGCCGGTGTCGGGGGGCACGACCCTGAAGCCGTCCAGGGCGTTCTGTCCCCACTTCAGGAACCTGTAACGCTCCTGATTGCGTTGGAACTCGATCTCGGCATTCCTGGCGAAGGCGTCGTCCGAACCGAAGTAGTCCACCTGCACCGAGTGGTCGATGACCAACTCGGCGGGCTGCAGGGGGTTGATCTTTTCAGGGTCGCCGCCGAGGGCCTGCATGGCATCGCGCATAGCGGCGAGGTCGACCACCGCCGGCACGCCGGTGAAGTCCTGCATCAGCACGCGGGCCGGGCGGTACTGAATCTCGTGGGAGGGTTTGGCCTGGGGGTCCCAGTTCGCCAGGGCCTCGATATCCTCGCGCCGGACGGTTACGCCGTCCTCGTTGCGCAGTAGGTTCTCGAGCAGAATCTTGGTGGAATAAGGAAGGCGTTCGCTCCCCGCTACCGCATCGAGACGAAAGATCTCGTAGCTCTTTCCCCCAACCTCGAGCCGGGACCTAGCCTGAAAGCTGTTTTGCATCGATAGACTCCGCCGTTACGCGTGTATGACCGAAGTTTAAGATTACCCATCTTAACCCGAATCCCCTTCCATCGCGGTCATAATCACCCGACCGCTCAGGGCGAGCGCGTATTAAAGTTGTATCGTAACAAAGTAGAGTGGGGAAAGTAGGGGGAAACGGCATTTGGAGTTTTCCGCATGACAAACAGCATTGAAGAACATTTTTCCCAACTGGAGGATCCTCG
>Ga0209144_1000195_pt1 | contig 12825 bp, 14 predicted proteins | sample WorMettrBAHAMAS1_FD_187392 | JGI IMG/M metagenome (GOLD analysis project Ga0209144, IMG submission 187392) | Marine gutless worms symbiont microbial communities from Max Planck institute for Marine Microbiology, Germany - Inanidrilus... | ecosystem: Host-associated > Annelida > Digestive system...
GTCCCAGCTCGTAGAGGGTATCGAGCAGGCGTGGCGTGACCGTGAGGCCGGTTTGGGTGTGGGTGCGCTGTACCGCTTCCAGGGCGGTCTGGTGCGAATCGAGGATGACACCGCTTAAGCGACGCGCGACATGACAAAACAAACGGTGCTCCATCGGATGCCGCTTGGAGGTGTACGGCGGGTAGAGGACCGCCCGCAGAGGCCGCCCGAACCGTCGGCTCAGCGCCACCAGGTCTTCCTTGAAGCGCAGCGAACGCGCGGCCTTGGCAGCGCCGGCATCGAAGGTCAACAGGATTTGCTGCGCGTGTGGATAATGCTCGGCACGATCTTCCTGCCACGCCAGGGCGATGGCATCGCAGACACAGGCGCTGGTCTCGCGGGAGGTACCCAAGGTGATGAAGCCCGCATTGCCATGGTAGTCAATACACCCCAGGACCAGGATATCCATAGTAACATAACCTTGGCACACTCTCAAGATGCTAAAGTTATCCAGACCCTAGAGTAAGAAAACGGGGTACTAGGGGATGCCAAAACCGACCGGGGTGGCTACCATACCGGGATCCGAAACCGTCTGGGAGCTGATCTATCCTCATGCATGCAGCCGATTTACTGACCCATCGAGCCCTACTGACACCGGAGCGGGAGGCACTGGTGGAGCTGGCAAGCGGGCGACGTTACAGCTTCGCCGCCCTCAACGCCCGCGCTGATCGTCTCGCCCATTTTCTGCGCGACCGTCTCGGGGTGGAGAAGGGAGACCGGGTATCGATTCTGGCCCACAACAGTGTCGTCTACTGCGATCTGTTCTATGCCGTGGGCAAGATCGGGGCCGTGTTGGCACCCCTGAACTGGCGGCTGGCGGCGCGCGAGGTGGCCTATATCGTCGACGACAGCCGGCCCAAGGCGCTGTTGTGCGGGCCCGAATTCGCCGATACGCTGGTATCGCTGAGGGCCCAGGTGGACCTAGGTACCTGTGTCGCGCTCGAAGGCGCCGTCATCGACGGGGCCCTAGATTATGATGCAGGTCTGGCAGCGATGCCGGAAACGGAGCCGACACGGCCAAAGTTGGATGCGGAAGATCCCTACTGTCTTTTCTATACTTCCGGCACCACCGGGCAACCGAAGGGGGCAGTGATCCCACACCGCCAGGTGCTCTTCAACTGCATTAACACCGCGGCCAGCTGGGGACTTTCGGAGCAGGATATTTCGCCGGTGTTCGTCCCCCTGTTTCACGCTGGTGGTCTGTTCGCCTTCCTGACGCCCCTGTTCTACCTCGGCGGCAGGATCATCCTGGCTCGCAGCCTGGAGGTCGAAGAATCCCTGCGGGTCATCGAGCAGGAAGGCTGCACCGTTATCCTTGGGGTACCAACCATCTTCCGGATGTGGATGAAGTCGCCGCGGTTCGCAGCGGCGGACTTCAGCCGCGTGCGCTGGTTCATCAGCGGCGGGGCGCCCTGTCCCGAAGCCATCATGAAGGTCTGGCGGGAGCAAAAGGGTGTGGTGTTTCGCCAGGGATATGGGCTCACGGAAGTCGGCCCCAATTGTTTCAGCATGACGGACGCGGAATCTGTTCCCAAGAGCGGGGCGGTGGGAAAGCCGATCTTTCACAGCGAGATGCGCATCGTCGATGAATCCGGCAATGAGCGACCTGTGGGCGAGGTAGGGGAGCTTCTGATCCGCGGTCCCCACGTCTGCTCGGGATACTGGAACAACCCACAGGCCGGCTCCGAGGCCATCCGCGACGGTTGGTTTCACACCGGGGACATGGCGCGGCGCGATGAAGAAGGCTTCTATTTTATTGTCGGCCGTTTCAAAGACATGATTATCAGCGGCGGCGAGAACATCTACGCCGCCGAGATCGAGGCCGCCGTCCTGGAACACCCGGAGGTCGCGGAGGCGGCGCTCATCGCCGAGCCCGATGCCAAATTCGGAGAAGTGGGGCTGCTGGTCGTGGTGGCGCGGGAGGGCACCACACCCACCGCGGAATCCATCCTCCGGACCTGCGCGGACCACCTGGCGCGCTACAAGATCCCCAAACGTGTGGTCTTCACCGATGCCCTGCCTTACTCGCCCTACGGCAAGGTGCAGAAGGCGGAGCTCAGGCAACGCTATGTGAACTCAAAGGAGGGCTGAGGGCTTAGGGGCTGTTGACATTCATCGTTCAGGGTCCGATTGCAGCCCTTTTCCGCATTGACAGTGTTACGGCTCGTCAAAATAGGCCCGCTATTCCTCCTCGCCGCGCCTTGTCAGCACGAAAAATTCCTCGCAATTGTCCTCGCTTGGATAAATGTCAATAGCCCCTAACCTCGGCATACAACCGGCATGTCTACTCCAACCCTTCCCGGTGTCGTCGCGCAGACGATCACCAGCTCCCGGATCACCACCCGGGTCCTGTTCACCGGCCCCGAGACCGGGACCCCGGTCCTGTTCCTGCACGGCAATGTCACCTCCGCCACCTGGTGGGAGGAGGTGATGCTGAGTCTGCCCGATACTTATCGGGGTATCGCGCCGGACCAGCGCGGTTTCGGCGCGGCGGACCCGGCCAAGAAGATCGACGCGACCCGGGGCATGGCCGATTTGGCGGACGATGCCCTGGCCCTGCTCGACCATTTGGGGCTAGCGCGCGCCCACCCGGTGGGAAACTCCATGGGAGGTTCGGTGGTCTGGCGACTCTTGATGAAGGCATCCGAACGCCTGTCGACGGTGACTCTGGTCAATCCGGGTTCTCCCTATGGTTTCGGCGGCACCAAGGATGTGCAAGGCACCCCTTGCTTCGAAGATTTCGTCGGTTCCGGCGGCGGCTTGACGAACCCCGAGTTTCTGCGCTTGGTCGAGACTAGTGACGATGGCCTCGACAATCCGTTCTCTCCACGCGCCGTTCTGCGTATGCTGGTCTACAAGCCGCCCTTCATCCCTGCCCGCGAAGACGACCTGGTAGCGGCCACCCTCGAAACCCACATCGGACCTGAGGACCAGCCGGGAGACAGCGTTGCATCCCCGAACTGGCCATTCAAGGCACCCGGTCGCCGGGGTATGGTCAATGCCGCATCGCCTAAGTATGCGGGAAACGTGGAGAGCTTGTACGCGATTGAACCCAAGCCGCCGATCCTGTGGATACGCGGCAGCCATGACCTCGCAGTCTCCGATACGGCGGCATCCTGCCCGGGGGTGCTCGGGGCTTCCGGACAGATCCCCGGCTGGCCGGATGCCGAAGTCTTCCCGCCCCAGCCCATGCTGGGCCAGACTCGGGCCGTCTTGGATCGTTATCGGGCAGCCGGCGGTGCCTATGAGGAAGTCGTGATCGAAGACACCGGCCACGTCCCCTTCATTGAGAACTTACCCGAATTCAATCGGATCTTTCATCCCCACTTAGAGGCTGTCTAAAAACTTGGGTACCTGCCAACCGCTTGAATCTAAAGATTTCTCGCTGCGCTCGAAATGACAAAGACGCGAGTTGTCGCAGGCATATCCGCAGGGTGCGCTCCTCAGTCTCAGAAGCGCAGTTTCCGACGCTCAGCAGCCCGATGCCGCCGATCACGCGCCTTGGCATCGGTTTCTGCGCTTCTGAGACTGAGGAGCGCACCCTGCGGATATGCCTGCGAATTCTTTCACAATCTCGGCGCTCGGGATGACAGGGATGATTTTAACGGCAAATTTTGATGAAACGGGGTATTAGGGCGTGTTGACATATAAAGCTGAGCGACTGATTTCAAACGCAATGGAACCACGAATGGACATGAACCCTCATTCGTGTGAATTCGTGTCTGCCTTCGTGGTTCGTGTTCCCCGCGCCTGCAGGTATGTTAAATGTCAACAGATCCTAGTACCCCCATTTCAAATCAAAGCAGAAGGCCACGAACTTGACCGGCAACGTCTTGGCCGGTCCAGTTTCGTGGTACTCAAAACCGCCATTGACCGGCAGGTCAACGTAGCGGTTGGCCGACAGTCGCGCGAGCGTCACGAGTTTACCCGGCCCGAGCTGGAACAGATCGACCAGGATTTCGCGGGCATCATTGACTGCGCCGTTCAGGAGGTCTTAGGTTCCGCGGATTAGATCACTTGTCACCCGCGCCGAAGTGGACGTGGCTCGGCGCGCTCACAACTGCCGGGGCAATACCCGGCATTGCATAGAGCGCGGCGATAAACGCCTCAAAGTCCGCAACGGGAGGAACTGGGACCACTACTGCCTCGAATGCGCGAAGGTTATTGCCCAGCGCGACATAGCCACGCTTGAAAAGCTCGCCGGCGAGCTGGACGACACTTTCTAAACAGAGGACGCCCTTCAGCGCAAACATATGTTATGCAACCCGACGTTCTTTCTCTCTGTAAAGCAGCCCGCTCTTCCAGTCAACGAAATATCCAGCGTTGCGCAATGCAATCAGAACATCGCTCAGATGCAAATCGTCCAGCATCAGGTGCTTTTGGAGTGCCTCCCGGAGAATCCGCCCGTAGACATGGCCGGGGTTCCTCGCTTTGTCAACACTCAGTTCATTTATCGCCTCGGCAATCAGCGTTTCCCTATCCCCATTCGCCAGTCCGTCGGCACTATCCGCTCTCTCCCCTTTCGCAGGCTTTTGTACAGTCATGACCAATTCCATTAAGTTAAGCGCTACCGGTCGGCAAAGTAAGAGAAGAAACTACGAATCACGCGAATCCTCGCAAATCGATTCGCGGAAATTCGCGTGATTCGTAGTTTTCTCTTCCTCATCGGTAAATGGCCAACAGCTAACTTAATGGCATTGCATTTCAAATGACAAAATCCGCCAGAAGAAACGAGTCAGGTCGAATGTGACAAAATGGAATCAGAAACGCAGGCCCAGGAGTAAACCGGCGGTAAAGGAAGCGGTGCTGGAGAGGTTATCGGTGATGAAATCTTTCAGGGCGCCGCCGTATGCCGTCAGCCAGTCGACGAAGTTGTCATAACTCGTCTCTATTCCGGCCCAATTGACCTCGATGATACCGCTGTACTGCAGGCTGAACAGCAGGATCAGCAGCAAGCCGCCGATGACCAGCGCGATCTTGAAGGCGACCTTGATGGCATAACCGACGGCCAGTCCCACCATAAAGGAGAAGCCAAGCCGCAGAAAGAATCCGGACGAGAAGAGATCGTTTTCTCCCGCCGACGTTGTCAGGGGTAACGCCGGTTGTGCCTGCGGGATACCTTCGAGCATCGGCGCGATCCCTTCATACTGGCTCATAGTTCATACCTGTTTTTGTATATTCAAGTTTTCCGAGACCGAACGAATTCGAGGCACTCTGAAAAATACGGTTTTTGTCTACAGTATATCTCAACAATCAACGGCTCAGAGTCGCCTGATTGATGCAAATACCTAGAGTCTGGATAACTTTAAGAATCTTGAGAGTATGCCAAGGTTATGTTATGCAAGGAAAAAACAGGTATTTCAGGCGTTCACACCTTTAGGAAGCTAAATTCAGAGCACTTATACGCTATTTCGCGCACAATTTGCGGGCCTGGAAAATCGCCGAGCTGAGTGGTGTAAGCCGCCCGACGATTAATCAGCTATTCATGAAGTTACGAATCAGAATCGCCCAGGTTTGTAACGCTTCATCCCCTCTATCCGGTGAGGTTGAAGTCGATGAATCTTATTTTGGCGCACGCCTTTTGGCGCACGCCGTGTTCGCGGAAAAAAGGGGCGCGGAGCAGGCGGTAAACCGATCGTCTTCGGAATCCTGGAACGCCACGGGAAAGTGTCGGAAATCGTCCCTGACGCCTCCAGGAAGCAGCTACAGAGCGCGATCCGGGGTCACACGCACCCTGGACAGCATCATCCACTCGGACGGCTGGAGAAGCTACAATGGGCTGGTGGACATGGGCTACAAAAAGAATTTCCGGGTGCATCATGGTGAGCTGGTCATATGCCAAACGGAGGCTTGCAAAGTTCAATTCTGTTCCCCGACAAACGTTCCTTTTACACATCAAAGAATGTGAATTCAGATTTCATCACCGAGAGGAAGATCTCTCTGATAGAATACTTACCCTACTGAAAGAAAATCCACTCTAAAGTTATCTAGACCCATTCTTAATTTCAGCATATTTTGCATGTTCAAGGATCGGTTAGGGTGAGGGAATCTAGTGCACCCGTACGATTCGTACCCACAATATCGAGTGAAACGGTGTACTAGGGCGTGTTGACATATAAAGCTGAGCGACTGATTTCAAACGCAATGGAACCACGAATGAACACGAACTCTCATTCGTGTGAATTCGTGTCTGCCTTCGTGGTTCGTGTTCCCCGCCTAGGGGCTGTTGACATTTAGCTCGTAGACCGGGCAGCGGTTCGTTGCCTGCGTGCTGTTGATGCGGTTCGGCCATCCCTGGCCTCACCGCATCCTTGTGGCCAACTTATTGATTCATAAATATTTTCTGTCTAAATGTCAACACTGCCTAGTGCCCATCCACTACCTTCCCCGACACCGCGGGAGCTGGTGTGTGCAGCAAATAGCTGTCCATTACCTGACGGGCGGTCGGTGCCGCCACAGTGCCCCCGTGACCACTGTTCTCTACAACAACCGCCACGGCGATGCGAGAGTCCTCCACGGGTGCGAAGGCTACGAACAGGGCATGGTCACGCATGTGTTCGGCGACCTCGGATTTGCGATAGCGTTCCTTCTGCTTTATGCAGAAGATCTGTACGCTGCCTGTCTTACCCGCATCTTACCCGCAGTACTGTAGGCGTCGGTGCGGATGCGTTTGGCCGTGCCGCGGTTGCTCCTCACCACCCTCACCATGGATGCAATAACCTGGTCGAGGTAGCGGAGCGAGAGGGAAAGCTGCCGGATCTGCGCCGGGAATTCGTATTCCGCCTCTTGGCCTTGCGTCTTGGCCGCATGGACGACACGGGGTCGTATGAAGCGACCGCGTGTCGCCAAAGTCGCCGTCGAAGCGGCAAGCTGTAGCGGTGTAGCCAGAAACGGGCCCTGCCCGATACCCACGATAAGGGTTCCCCCGGTGAACCAGCGCTGATTGTACGTGTTCCTTTTCCAGGTTTTTGATGGCAACAAACCTCTGCGTTCGCCGGTAACATCGATGCCGGTGCGCGCACCGAACCCGAACCTAGCCAGGAAATCGTGCAGCTGGTCGATCCCCATGGCCAGGGCCAGCTTATAAAAATAGACATCGCAGGACTGGACGATAGCCTTCTCCAAGGTGGTGGTTCCATGCCCCCAGCGATTCCAGCATCGATACTTGTGGGCATGTCCGGGGAGCCGATGGTAGCCGCGACACCACTTAGTGGTGGTCGAGCGTATCATCCTGGTCTCCAGTCCGCCTAGGGCGATGAAGGGTTTGATCGTGGAGCCCGGCGAATACTGGCCGCGGATGGCGCAGTTGAACAAGGGCTTGGCGGGTGAATCGCGCAGGACCTTATAGTCCGCCGCGCCGATGCCGTCCACAAAGAGGTTGGGATCGAAGCTGGGGCGGCTGACCAAGGTGAAGACACCGCCGGTGCGCAGATCGATTGCCACCACGGTGCCGCGGCGGTCATCCAGGGCGGCGTATGCATCCTGCTTCAGTCGCATGTTCAGATATAGCTCCAAGTCTTCCCCTGCCTGCGGCTGGTGCCGTTCCAGCACCCTCAGCACATGCCCCCTGGCGTTCACTTCTACCTGTCGGTGCCCTACGGCTGCCGTGCAGCCGGTCTTCATAGGCCCTTTCTACCCCTCCCTTGCCGATGTAATTGGTTCCGGTGTAGTTTGCGGTATCGATACGCTTGAGCTCCTGCTTGTTGATCCTGCCGACGTAGCTCAACACATGCGCTGTATGCTCGCCGAGCGGATAGGCGCGCAATAGCCGGGCGCGGATAGCGACTCTTGGAAAGCGGTGACTGTTGACGGCAAACCGGGCTACCTCTTCCAGATTCAGGTTGGAACGAATGGGAATTTCCTCGAAACGGCGCCGCAACTTGCGCATGCGCGCGAAATGTTTCAGATCATTTGCCCCGATGTCGGTGAGAGTCCCGAGCTTGGCGATGGTGGTATTCGGGTCCTCGACCTTCTCGAGGGTGATTTCGAGCGAGAGGGAGGGGCGATTGTCCGCCAGAAAGACTCCGGCAGCGTCATAAATCAATCCCTGTGTGGGGGGAGGGGCTCGAGTGTCTGGCCTGGTTATCCCGGGACAGGGTGGATAAGTGGACATAGTTGCCGATCTGCAGCTGGGCCAGCCTTGCCGTCACCATGAGCATGGCCGCAAGTGCCAGAACACCGGCAAGGGTCGCTCGCTTGGCAAAGAGCCGACTCTCCCGGGAATGATCCTTGAGGATCGACTCCACCCCCATTCCGAACACCCGATCTCAGGTTATGGCGAAACGTCGACTCAAGTCGCGCAACAGAATGAATACCAGAGGCCACAGCAGCATGCCGACAAAGGTGGATATCCAGTACCTGAGAGACGGCGTGGGCTGATCGATAGCCCCCGGTACCCAGAGAGAAAACAGGCGTTCTACCAGCAACAGCACCCACACGGATACGACAGCACCTCGCGACTGCGGTCCAAGTGTGCGGTGGGCTCGGCGATGACGGTGGCGAACGGCTTGCCAGGTTCCTGGCGCACCTCGGTGATTTGTGCCACCGGATAGCCGGGTGGAAAATGGCCGCCCAACCCCGATGTCACCAATAGGTCCCCTTCCCGCACGTCGGCGTTCTGTGGTAAATGGGGCAACTCCAAGCGGTTGACGGATCCCGTGCCTCGAGCCACGGTACGCAATCCGTTGCGGTTGATCTGTACCGGTAACCCGTGGTTGGCATCGGTAATCAGTAATACGGTGGCAAACAGGGGGCGACCCGCGTCACCTGCCCCATAACGGCGTTGGCGTCGAGGACGGGTTGACCGACGAACACCCCGGAAGCGGCCCCCCGGTTGATCATTACCTGCTGTCGATAGGGATCCAGATCGACTGCCATAAGTTCGGCGATAAGCATCCGATCGCTGATCTTCAACGAAGATCCCAAAAGATCCCGCAGACGCATGTTCCCGCCTTCAGCGCCTCCAGTTGCTGCAGCCGTCCCTTGAGCACCAGGTTATCCCGGTACAGGGATCTGTTGTGTCGGCGCAGTTCTTCTTCCGTAGCAAGTTGGCCCCCTACTTTCCGGATCAGGGTATCCGGGAGACTGGCCAGGTAATATACCGGGTAGACGATAACGGAAAGCGCAGAACGCAGCACCACGAGATGCTCATAGCGGTGATCCGCCACAATTATTCCGATAGCGAGCACCGCCGCCAACAGGATGCGGAAAGACGGCGAAGAACCCTGTACGAATAGGGAACTAGGGGCTGTTGACACTTATCTGAGCGCGGACGATTGCGAGGAATTTTTCTTAGCTGAAAGGCGCGGCGAAGAGGAATAGCAAGCCTATTTTGACGAGCCACAACGCCGTCAGCGCGGAGAAGGGCCGCAATCGAACCGTGAACGATGAATGTCAGCAGCCCCTAATGGTCGGTTCCCACTGAGGAGCGGTTAGAACCGAGGCAAGCGCCGCAGCGCGGCAACGCCCGGTCGGCTACTCCGTCATGAACAGATCCAAGCCGCGCTTGTTGACTGTCTCCAGGGCGTGTCCGCCACCGCGGGCAACACAGGTCAGGGGATCCTCGGCAATCAGCACCGGGAGTCCTGTCTCTTCCTCCAGCAGGCGATCGACATCGGCGAGCAAGGCACCACCGCCGGTAACCACGATACCACGCTCGGCAACGTCGGCGCCCAGCTCCGGCGGGGTTTGCTCCAAGGCTGTCTTTACGGTTCCGGTGATACCCGACAAGGGCTCCTGCAGGGCCTCGAGGATCTCGTTGCTGTTCAGGGTAAAGCTGCGGGGAATGCCCTCGGCCAGATTGCGGCCCTTGACCTCGATTTCCCGTATCTCCCGACCGGGGTATGCGGAGCCGATCTCGTACTTGATGTGTTCGGCGGTGGCCTCGCCAATCAGAGTGCCGTAGTTACGACGCACATAGGTGATGATAGCTTCATCGAAGCGGTCGCCGCCGATGCGTACCGAACTCGAATAGACGATGCCGTTGAGCGAAGTAACCGCTACCTCCGAGGTGCCGCCCCCGATGTCCAGCACCATGGAGCCGCGCGCTTCTTCCACGGGCAACCCGGCACCGATGGCCGCCGCCATCGGCTCTTCGATCAGAAAAACCTCACGGGCGCCGGCACCGGCGCCGGACTCCTTGATGGCCCGGCGCTCCACCTGGGTGGAGCCGCAGGGGACGCAGATAAGCACCCGCGGGCTGGGCCGGATAAGCCGGCTCTCGTGGACCTTATGAATGAAATACTGGAGCATCTTCTCCGTGACCGTAAAGTCGGCGATGACACCATCCTTCAAGGGCCTGATGGCGGTGATATTCCGGGGGGTGCGGCCCAGCATCTGTTTGGCCTCATTGCCGACCGCCGCAACGGACTTGGAGCCTCCAGCCCCCTGTCGGATCGCCACCACCGACGGTTCGTTGAGCACGATCCCTTGGCCACGGGTGTAGATGAGCGTATTGGCAGTTCCAAGATCGATCGACAGATCGTTGGAAAACATCCCTCGAATGCGTCGGAGAAACATCAACTAATCACCTTTTATGGATTCCAGACTGGTAGGGTATTTTGCGCAAATTCGCCTTCTCAGCAAGCCAAAGGGGCGTCGTATGACTTGCTGTTTTTGTTGAGAAAAGACTACCTATTCTGTTATCAGTCAGAGTGCTACGGACCACCGTCTCCTTCGATCAGTCTGGAATCCATAAAGAGCCAAAACGGGAATCACGGGGGACACTTCCAAAGGTCTGAAAACCGATTAATGTACCATGCGGGTCACGACCGGGCTCAAATCTGGGTAATCTAGCAATAGAGTACCGGATGAGCAAGATTTAGGTTTCCGATCTCGTATGCGCCTGTGGTATTTTCCGTAGCTGCCTTGATCGTTTCTCCCGTCCCGTATGGCGGGAGGAGTCCGCCGTGCCGCGGGCGCGTATCACCTTCGGAAGGCCTTATGTCATTTGATCGTACCGATGTCGAGAAAATCGCCCGGTTGGCGCGGCTCGCCGTTTCCGATGCGGAGAAGGACCGCTACGCCGCCGACTTGTCCAAGATCCTGGATCTCGTGGAGCAGATGAACGCAGTGGATACCGATCAGGTCACGCCCCTGGCCCATCCTCTGGACATGATACAACGCCTGCGACCGGATGAGCCTTCCGAACCCGATCAGTGGCACCTGTTTCAGTGTATCGCACCAGCGACCAAAGAGGGCCTATACCTGGTCCCGAAAGTAATCGAGTAGGTTATACGGGCTTACCCTGCCTCTTGACTGGGAGCACCCATGGCCTGGATCCGGATCTCCATTGTCGTCGAGCAGGATCGCGTACCCTTGCTGGAGGCCGCCTTGGAAAACGCCGGTGCCCTGGCGGTAACCCTGGGAGACGCGGCGGATGAGCCGCAATTCGAACCGCCACCCAGCACTACCCCCCTGTGGTGCCGAGTGCGACTCACCGCCCTCTATCCCGACCAACCGCAAGCCCTGGCGACTGCGCTGGCTTTATCCCGATCCCTTGCCGCTCACCTCAGTGCCGAAGCTCGGCTCGAACAGGTCGAAGACCGGATCTGGGAACGGGCCTGGCTGGACGATTTTGCCCCCGCGCGTTTTGGCCGGCGGCTCTGGATATACCCCAAGGGGCAGTCCGCGGAGGATCCGGATGCGGTGGTCGTCGAGCTCGATCCGGGACTCGCCTTCGGTACCGGCCGTCACCCCACGACTGCCCTCTGTCTGCGTTGGCTCGAGGGTTCGGAGCTCAAAGGAAAGACTGTCATCGACTACGGCTGTGGCTCAGGGATCCTCGCCATCGCTGCACTGCGGCTCGGAGCAACCCGCGCAATTGCAGTCGACCACGATCTGCAAGCCCTGGAGGCCACCCGAGCCAACGCGGAGCACAATGCGGTCGCCGACCGCCTGTTCTCCTACCTCCCGGAAAAGATGCCGGAAACGCCGGTCGACCTGTTGCTGGCAAACATCCTAGCCGGCCCGCTGCTCGAACTCGCGGCTCGGTTGGCGGCACTGGTGCGCGTCCGGGGACGGATCGTCCTGGCAGGCATTCTTCGTGACCAGCGCACGCAAATCGCGGCAGCCTACGCACCTTGGTTTAGGCTGGACCCGCCCCAGACCCTGGACGAATGGGTGCTGGTGATCGGCCGCCGCATATCCTAAAGGGCGTTCTCAGCTAAGCCGGTTCATCGTAAAAACCAAAAAGATAGCGCAGGCGTCCCGCCTGCCGGATGCGGGCGTTTCGCCCGCGAGTGCAGGCGAAACGCCTGCGCTACGTGGATTTGGCTTATATTGAGAACATCCCTAGCCTGGCCGCTTCGTTTTTCAAGGACGGATGTACATGAAAAACGGTGAGGCATCCTGGTCCTGAAATAGGCACTTGGGTCTTTCAAGATACCTTAAATTTTAAGAAGTAACTTATTGTTCAATGAAATGAGGCACGAGGGGTCATGGTTATCGGGACAGCGGCAGAGAGAATCGACTCACAACAGGTAGTGCTTCAACGCCATCAAGTTAACACGTAACCTTCTGTATTCGCTATACTGTTTTCCGTTTTCAACCACCGGCACAACAAGGAGTCAACGATGGTTCTCAGGCCGAAACCGATCCACCCCACCGAAACAGAAACCAAGTTACTCGGTCAAGTTTGAAGATATTTTACGCCCATAAAAGATTTCTTGTGCTCTGCGGAATTTGCCGACCTCGCCCGCATCCATCCCGAAGCTTTCACCCGCCAACGCGCACTGTCGTTGTCTCATCGGGTGTCCATGCTGTTGAACCTGCGCAAGGGCAGTATCG
>Ga0209144_1000196_pt1 | contig 12818 bp, 9 predicted proteins | sample WorMettrBAHAMAS1_FD_187392 | JGI IMG/M metagenome (GOLD analysis project Ga0209144, IMG submission 187392) | Marine gutless worms symbiont microbial communities from Max Planck institute for Marine Microbiology, Germany - Inanidrilus... | ecosystem: Host-associated > Annelida > Digestive system >...
GCGCACGCCGTGTTCGCGGAAAAAAGGGGGCGCGGAGCAGGCGGTAAACCGATCGTCTTCGGAATCCTGGAACGCCATGGGAAAGTGTCGGAAATCGTCCCTGACGCCTCCAGGAAGCAGCTACAGAACGCGATCCGGGGTCAGGTAGTCCTGGAAGCATCATCCACTCGGACGACTGGAGAGGCTACAATGGGCTGGTGGACATGGGCTACAAAAAGCATTTCCGGGTGCATCATGGTGATGCATGAGTTTGCCCGCGGTCATATGTCAAATGGAGGCTTGTAAAGTTCAATGCTGTTCCCCGACAAACGTTCCTTTTGCACATCAAGGAATATGAATTCAGATTTCATCACCGAGAGGAAGATCTCTCTGATAGAATACTTACTCTACTGAAAGAAAATCCACTCTAAAGTTATCTAGACTCAAAGTTTTTATCAAGAAAGATCCAGTATGCACGGGATTGAACGGACGTTTGGGGTCTCACGCCGAACATTGAGCGCTTGGTTAAAAGAACAGGCGAATGATCTCCCACCCCTTGAAGAGACGCTACAACCTATTGAGTGCAAAAAGATTCCTGTGCTGGAGGTGGATGAGTTGTGGTCTTTTGTCTTTCGTAGCAAAGACAAAGTTTGGGTCTGGATTGCCATGAATAGAGAGACCCGAGAAATCGCCGCCTCTGCCTGCGGTGATCGCACCGAAAACACCTGTCGGATACTCTGGGATCGCGTACCGTCTGCTTATAAAGAAGCCATCGTTTTCGGTGATTATTTGGAGCGTGTATCAAGCCGTCATTCCGAGCGAGCAACAGCGCCCTGTGGGTAAAGAAACGGGGGAAACGGCTCATATTGGGCGTTGGAATAATACCTTACGGCAATACTTGGCACGCCTCGTACGTAAGACGTTGTCTTTTTCTAAATGTATTAAAATGCATGAAATTTGTTTAAAACTCTTCGTACACCGATATAATACCGAAATTATTGCCGATTGTTGGCTAGACATCACTTCAAAAATCATCACTACCCGATTTCCGACACTTTCTCGTGACGTTCCAGGATTCCGAAGACGATCGGTTTACCGCCTGGCTCCGCGCCCCTTTTTTTCCGCGAACACGGCGTGCGCCAAAATAAGATTCATCGACTTCAACCTCACCGGATAGAGGGGATGAAGCGTTACAAACCTGGGCGATTCTGATTCGTAACTTCATGAATAGCTGATTCATCGTCGGGCGGCTTACACCAGTCAACTCGGCGATTTTCCAGGCCCGCAAATCGTGCGCGAAATAGTGTATAATTGCTCTGAATTTAGCTTCCGAAAGGTGTGAACGCCTGAAATACCTGTTTTTTCCTTGCATAACATAACCTTAGCATACTCTCAAGATGCTAAAGTTATCCAGACCCTAACTTTTACAATGAGTTCTTTCTTTATCTTCCGTCGCGCGTTCTTTGCGCTCAAGTACGCCATAGGCACCACAGGCTTTACAGTGATATTGCGAGATACCGGAGGCGTTTATGCCATTTTTAACGAGATCTTCGCTCTGACATTTGCGACAGCTGTATGCTTTAGTCTCGATAATCATAATTGAAAACTCTTTGGTTAGTTTTATCAATGAATGCAATCGTTCAGACCAAGCATATTCTTCCGGAAGAGAGGGCTAAAATCTAGAATCAGGTAACGAGAAAAACGGTGGCAATCGGAATGATTACCAATGAATCCATCTACTCTATCACTTCAAAAATCACCACTACCGAATAGACTACCGATCGTCCGCTGCGGAGGAGACCGACATGGGCATGGGCGGCATCAGCATCTGGCAGCTGCTGATTATCTTGGTGATCGTACTGCTGCTCTTCGGTACCAAGCGCCTGAAGAGCATTGGTTCGGATCTGGGCAACGCGCTAAAGGGCTTTCGGAGTGCCATGGCAGAGCACGAGCAGGAAGATACTAAACCGAGGAAACTCGAAGAGGGGGCCGCTAAGGGTGGCGATGAGATTCCTTCTGCCGCGACGGCAGCCAAAGACAAGGACAAGGTCTGAGGTACGCAGGTTTTGCTGACGATGGGCTAGGATCGGTTCATGTTTGACGTCGGATTCTGGGAGCTGGCCCTCATCGGGTTGATCCTGCTGCTGGTAGTGGGACCCGAGCGCCTGCCCAAGCTCGCCCGCACCGCGGGGTTGTGGGTCGGGCGCGGTCGCCACATGCTGAGCTCGATGAAGGCGGAGATCGACCGGGAGATCAAGGCACAGGAGCTCAAGGAAATCCTGGACCAACAGGCTCGGAACAACCCGCTGGAGACCATCCTGGACGAGCCCGGAGATAAGCCGTCTGCGGACAAATCAAAGACGGCACGTACCGGATCTGGCACCAAGCTCGAGTCCAAATCCGGCTAGTACGGAAGTACCGAAAAAATGGGAACCATTTTTTCCGCAAATGAACGCCAATCAACACAAATCGGTCGCCAAAGATCAGATGATCTTATCTGTCCACAGATTCCGCAGACGCTCATGGATTGTTTCGTTTTTAATCTGTGAAAATCTGCGGATAGATCGAAGCGACCAGATCATTTTTCCCACACTCGATCCGAACCCCGGCGACTCTGCTTTTGGCCACGAATCAACGCAAATCGGCCGCAATCGGCTCGCTATCGTCGATGGTTCTTCATCCTATTGTGTTTATTTGCGTCCATTTGCGTCCATTTGCGTCCATTTGCGTTGATTTGCGGCTAATTCTTCCCTGAAGATCCTGCTAGCTTGGTAGTTGAGAACGTCCGTATTAGGTTTACCTGAGTGCGATGTCATCGCCTGAAAATCCCGAAGCACCGGGGCAGGAACAGCCCTTCATTTCCCACCTGGTAGAGCTGCGCGGCCGCCTGCTACGGATGTTGGTGGCGGTGTTGTTGGTATTTCTCGCGCTCTTCCCATTCGCCAATGACATCTACATCTACGTGGCCACGCCCCTGATGGCGCAATTGCCGGAAGGGACCAGCATGATCGCCACTCAGGTGGCCTCTCCTTTCCTGACTCCCTTCAAGCTGGCACTGGTATCGGCGCTCTTCCTGTCCATACCCTATCTACTGTTCCAGCTCTGGTCGTTCGTGGCACCGGGGCTCTACAGCCACGAGAAGCGGCTGGCGATTCCTCTGCTGGTCTCCAGCATCCTGCTTTTCTATCTGGGGATGGTCTTCGCCTACTACGCGGTCTTCCCGTTGGTGTTCGCTTTCCTAACCGGGACCGCACCGGAGGGGGTGGCGGTCATGACGGATATCAGCCATTACCTGGACTTCGTCCTCACCCTCTTCTTTGCCTTCGGAGTCGCCTTCGAGATTCCCATTGCCACCATCCTGCTGGTCGCCGCCGGCATTACGACGCCGGAGGACCTAGCCCGCAAGCGACCCTACATCATCGTTGGAGTCTTCGTGGTGGGGATGCTTTTGACGCCTCCAGACGTGATCTCCCAAACCCTGCTCGCCCTGCCCATGTGGATCCTGTTCGAGCTCGGGATTATCTCCTCCCGCTTCTTCCAACAGCGACGAAAGACATCAGAAGAGGTCCGGACAGATGCATCCTCCGGGCCATCCACCGGAGCGGTCGCCACCGGGGGACCTACCCCCGATGAGAGACCGGCTCCGTCTCCCGGTGGGCGGAGCGGCCAGGCCGGTGGTGAGGAAGATCCGGTCGGCCGGGATCTGGCCGGTGGTAACCCCTTCGATCCGGAACGCTATCACCCCTTGACAGAAAAGGAAATGGAGGCAGAGCTGGATGCCATCGAGGCCGCTGAGGAGAGCGCTTCCAAGATGCCGGAGGAACCGGACCTAGCGGAGCAGAAACTCCAGAGGATCAAAGCACTACGTGATCGGGAGGAGCAAACGGATGTCCGGCGATTGCTCTACGAGGTGCTGGAAGAAGGCAATGCCGAGCAGCGCCGGGTGGCGTGGAATATCTTGGGGCAGCTCGATGATCGCTAACAGTCCGATAGCCATGGAGGGCCTTTTGACCTCCTCTCCGTCCTGAACTAAGCTTTCTTTTATCGTCTCTAAAAATCGGCAGCAATCCGCTGCTCGAGGGGGAAACTTTTGGCGACAGGATATCTCTTTCACAATAGAAACCACTTTAACTTTCGAGAAAATCTGGCAGTTGTTCCAGGAAACAGACCGCAGATTCCAGGAAACGGATCGTAAATTCCAGGAGTCACAACGGGCCTTGGACCACAAGTTTCAAGAGACGGACCATAAGTTCCAGGAAACGGACAAGAATATGAAGGCCCTTCAGGAGCTCTTCGAAGGCCAGGGGGCAAGCTGGTGGAGAGCCTGGTCGAAGGGGATCTGGTCCACTTATTGGGTGACTATGGAATTCGGGTCTACGATATCTCGACCCAGCGTAAGGGCTGTCGCGAGGGGGAGAACTACGAATTCGACATCATTGCCCACAATAGGGAGGAGATCGTCATCGTGGAGATGAAGACGACCCTGCGGGCCGGGTTGGTGGATAAACTCATCGAGCGCCTCCAGCGGGCCAAGCGTTACCTGCCTGAATACAGAGACCATAGGGTGTTCGGTGCAGTGGCCTATTTACGCGCGGAGCAGGGGAGCGACCGCCAAGCGCAGAACCAGGGGTTATTCGTGATCCGGGCCACGGGTGACAGTGCCGCCATCGTCAATCCCAAAGGTTTCCAGCCCCAGAAGTTCGGATAGAGACAGATTTTTCCTTCGACTCGCTCCTACACTCTGGAGACTGTGAAAGTATTACTGAATTTTCAGAGTGTCAGGGACAAGGCAACATAATTTCTCTCATTAAGACTAAAACCCTTCTCCCTGGTACCACTTAATACAGAATTCAGCGTGAAATATGGCAACCTCCTCCCACCGCTTCCGGGAAAACCGAATACTTTCACAGTCTCTCCAGCGTCGGGAAGTGCCTCTCGATCCACCACGGCCCCGACCCTTGCAGAGTCGGAATTTCGATTGCGACCCCAATTTGGCCTTTTACGACACCCTCTTGCCGGGCGGGGGCAAACCCCGAGGGCGGGAGCAAGCTCCACCCCTACGAGGCACCGTCATTCATAGCGGACTTCCAGAATCTCGAACTCGCGTAAGCCACCGGGGGTCTCAACCACGACCACATCGTCCGCCTGCTTGCCGATCAGAGAACGGGCAATGGGCGAGCCGATGGAAATCAATCCCTGCCTGGAGTCGGCCTCGTCGTCGCCGACGATCTGAAAGGTATGCTCTTCGTTGCTGTCGAGCTCCAGCACGTTCACGGTGGCGCTGAAAATCACCTTGCCGGCGGCCAGAGTCCGGGTGTGTTCATCCGTCACATCGACAATGTGGGCGTTGGCGAGCTTGCCCTCAAGGTCCTTGATGCGGGCCTCGATAAAGCCCTGCTGCTCGCGGGCCGCGTGGTACTCGGCGTTCTCCTTGAGATCGCCGTGGGAACGTGCCTCGGCGATGGCCTCGATGATGCGGGGCCGCTCGACTCGTTTCAGGCGCTCGAGCTCGGAACGCAATTGCTCAGCGCCTTTGGCGGTCAGAGGTACTTTGTTCATATCAGTAAAGCTCCTGCAACCGGTTGACCCCGACGGCGTCCAGCCGCTTCAGGGCTAGGCAGGTTGCCTCGGCACCGGAGATAGTCGTCGTGTAGCTTACCTTATGCCGGAGGGCGGCACGGCGGATCTCCGCGGAGTCGATGATGGCTTGGGCACCGTCGGTGGTATTGACGATGAAGCTGACCTCATGGTTCTTGATCATGTCGATGATGTGGGGCCGCCCCTCCGTGACTTTGTTGACACCCCGGCACGGGATGCCCGCCTCCCTTACCGCCACCGCGCTGCCATAGGTGCCGTAAAGGTCGAAGCCGAGCTCCGACAGATCCTTGGCTACCCGCACCAATCTCAGCTTATCCGCCCGGCGAACACTGAGCAGCGCGTTGCCCTTGCTCGGAAGCCCCGTCCCGGCCCCGGTCTGGGCCTTGGCATAGGCCTCGCCAAAGGATTCACCGACGCCCATGACCTCGCCGGTGGATTTCATCTCCGGTCCCATCAGGGTGTCCACGCCGGGAAATTTGATAAACGGGAACACGGCCTCTTTCACGAAATAATGCTTCGGCCGGCACTCTTTGACCAAACCCTGCTCCCGGAGGGATACGCCGACCATGCAGCGGGCCGCCACCTTCGCCAGGGGGACCCCGATGGACTTGGAGACGAAGGGCACGGTGCGCGAAGCGCGTGGATTGACCTCCAGAATGTAGATCTCCTGATCCTTGACTGCGAACTGGGCGTTCATCAGCCCGACCACCTGCAACGCCTGCGCCAGCTTGGTCATCTGCTCGCGCATCCGGTCCTGAATGGCCGGTGAGAGCGTATAGGGAGGCAGGGAGGAGGCGGAATCGCCGGAGTGCACGCCGGCCTGTTCGATATGCTCCATAATGCCGCCGATCAGCACCTCCCGGCCGTCGCAGACGGCATCCACGTCCACCTCGATGGCGTCGTCGATGAAGCGGTCGAGCAACACGGGGGATTCGTTCGAGACCCGCACCGCTTCCCGCATATAACGATCGAGATCCGTTTCGTCGTAGACAATCTCCATGGCTCGACCGCCGAGCACATACGAAGGTCGCACCACCAGGGGATAGCCGATCCGTGCCGCCGCGGTCACCGCCTCTGCCTCGCTACGGGCGGTGGTGTTGGAGGGCTGGCGGAGACCTAAGTCCCGGATCAGGTGCTGGAAGCGTTCGCGGTCCTCCGCTAGGTCGATAGCGTCCGGCGTGGTGCCGACGATGGGCACGCCGGCGGTCTCCAGGTCCCGGACGAGCTTGAGCGGGGTCTGACCACCGTACTGGACGATGACGCCGAAGGGCCGCTCCTTGGCGACGATCTCCAGCACGTCTTCCAGGGTCAGGGGCTCGAAGTAGAGCCGGTCCGAGGTGTCGTAGTCCGTGGACACGGTCTCCGGGTTACAGTTGACCATGATGGTCTCGTAGCCGTCCTCGTGCATGGCGAAGGCGGCGTGGACGCAGCAGTAGTCGAACTCGATACCCTGGCCGATGCGGTTGGGCCCTCCGCCCAGAACCATGATCTTCTTACGATCGGTCGGTTCCGCTTCGCACGCCTCCTCGTAGGTGGAGTACAGATAGGCCGTGCTGGCGGCAAACTCGGCGGCGCAGGTATCCACCCGCTTGTAGACGGGGCGTATGCCCAGTGCGTGCCGTAGCGCCCGGACCTCCTGCTCGCCGACGCCGGTGAGGGTCGCCAAGCGTCTATCGGAAAAACCTTTACGCTTCAGGGAGCGGAGGCGCTTGGCAGTGAGTCCCGCACTGCCCTCGGACCTGACCTCTGCCTCGATCTTGACGAGCTCTTCGATCTGGGCCAGAAACCAGGGATCGATGCAGCTGATCTTCTGAAGCTTCCGTAGCGACATGCCGGCCCGAAAGGCATCGGCCACATAGAGGATGCGCTCTGCACTAGGCTGGCGGATCTCCCGGCGCAAGGTCCGGTGTACCTCCGGGCGGGTCGGGTCCACTATCTCGTCGAGTCCGGAGCGGTCCGTCTCCAGCCCGCGCAGGGCCTTTTGCAACGACTCCTGGAAGGTGCGTCCGATCGCCATCACCTCCCCCACCGATTTCATCTGAGTGGTGAGCCTGGGATCCGCTTGGGGAAACTTCTCGAAGGCGAAGCGCGGGATCTTGGTGACCACATAGTCGATGGTGGGCTCGAAAGCAGCGGGCGTGGTACCGCCCGTGATCTCGTTTTCCAACTCGTCGAGCCGGTAGCCTACCGCCAGCTTGGCGGCCACCTTGGCGATGGGAAAACCGGTAGCCTTGGAGGCTAACGCCGAGGAACGCGAGACCCGGGGATTCATCTCGATGATGAGCATGCGCCCGTCGTTCGGGTTGATCGCGAACTGCACGTTGGAACCGCCGGTGTCGACGCCGACCTCCCGCAGCACAGCGATCGAGGCGTCGCGCATCCGCTGGTATTCCTTGTCGGTCAGGGTCTGGGCCGGGGCAACCGTAATGGAATCGCCGGTGTGCACCCCCATGGGATCGAGATTCTCGATGGAGCAGACGATGATGCAGTTGTCCCGGTGGTCCCGCACCACCTCCATCTCGTACTCCTTCCACCCCAGGACCGACTCCTCGATCAAGAGCTCACTGGTCGGAGAAAGGTCCAACCCGCGCCGACAGATAGCCTCGAATTCCTCCTGGTTGTAGGCGACGCCCCCGCCGCTGCCGCCCAGGGTAAAGGAGGGTCGGATGATGGCCGGAAAGCCGATCTGGACCTGGACCTGCAGGGCCTCTTCCAGGCTGTGGGCCATGGCGGATCCGGGCAGATCCAGCCCGATCCTAGGCATGGCCTGGCGGAACAGATCCCGGTCTTCGGCTTTGTTGATAGCTTTTTGCGAGGCCCCGATCAGCTCCACCCCATACTGCGCCAGCACCCCCTCGCGCACCAGGTCGAGGGCCGTATTGAGCGCCGTCTGACCACCCATGGTAGGCAGCAGGGCGTCCGGGCGCTCCCGTTCAATAATGCGTGCGAGGGTCTGCCAGGTGATGGGCTCAATATAGGTGGTGTCTGCCATCTCCGGGTCCGTCATGATAGTGGCCGGATTCGAGTTGACCAGGACGACGCGGTAGCCCTCCTCCCTCAGCGCCTTGCAGGCCTGCGCCCCCGAATAATCGAACTCACAGGCCTGACCGATCACAATGGGACCGGCGCCGATGATCAGGATGCTGTCGATGTCTGTTCGTTTCGGCATTTTTTGTCCGCAAATGGAGAGGTCTGCAAATGAAGGCGAATGGACGCAAATATTGTACTAGATCGAGTTCAAACTGATTACCGATAACACACACCCCATAACATGCCGAAAGATTGGTTCGCTTTCATCGCTGCCCTCGATGTATTTTCGTTCATTTGCAGCTAAGGAACGATTCATTAACAAGTTAGACATGTTTAGTATTAGTGAATTCGTTAAAAATGTCGGTAGCGAGTTGAACATACGAGGTTCTCATCTAGGAGAATAAGCCTACCTGAAGTACAAGATACCGGTAACCTGATGAATGGGTTTCAAGGCTACGATCAATCGCACGAAGACTTCATGTCTACTTGCGTTCGCTTCCGGAAGAGCAGGGACGCCGCCACGCCGCGGTCGAGGCGTTGAAGATCGACTTTGGCGGTTTCGCGTATGTGGCGCGAGTGTTGGGGATGAGCCGGCGAACGATCTATACGGGAATCGGCGAGCTGGAGGCCATGGGCAACGAGGATCACCCCCCCCACAGCGTCCCCGTGGCGGTGCCAAGCGCATCCGCCGTCCTGGCGGTGGTCGTCGCCAAGTCACCCAACGCCAACCGGGGCTGGGGGAAGTGGTAGACGAGGTGCTCGAAGCCCACAGTGCCGGCAGCCCGACCGATGAATGCGACATTCTCCCTTAATGGTACCATCATCCATTATCACATAGATGGGTAGGATATGGTGAGCCACCGGGCGCGTCCCGCGCCCGGTGGCGAACCGCGTCCTGGGATGGCCCGTGCCCGATACGGCTAACCAGGGAACACACGAAATTCTCCCCGGTCCCGGAGGTGGGTAGGGGCAACCCCCGTGGTTGCCCTCTCCGGGCAGGCACGGGGACTTGCCATACCGGAGCGAAGGGATATTTCCTATGCTCAATGCACTCACAATCAGCTCGCCATCATCGAGCGTTCTTGTCTATTTGCGTCCATTTGCGTTGATTTGCGGCTAAATCGTCTAAAACCGGAACCAGCCACCGGCGAGATGAGAGGGCGGCTTGCCTGGCACGGAGGCCGGGCTACCACCCTTTCCACATTCATCATTCATCACTCATCATTACCACTTGACACCGGGGCGGCTTCTCGCGTTTTCTATGCGCCCCGTATCATCCGACGTCAAGAAAACGCATGAACCTGGTCATCGTGGAATCGCCCGCCAAGGCGAAGACAATCAAGAAATACTTAGGCCCAGACTTCGAGGTCATGGCCTCCTACGGCCATGTGCGCGACCTGGTCCCGAAGGAGGGGGCGGTGGATCCGGACCGGGGATTTTCCATGCAGTATCAGGTCATCGAGCGCAACGAGCGGCACGTGCAGAGCATCGCCAAAAAGCTCAAGCAGGCCGAGGCCCTGTATCTGGCGACTGACCCGGACCGCGAAGGGGAGGCCATCTCCTGGCACATCTACGAGCTCCTGAAGAGTCGTCGTCAGCTCGGCAAGCGACCGGTGCACCGGGTGGTCTTCAACCAGGTTACCAAACGGGCGGTACAGGATGCGGTGGCCCATCCGCGGGAGCTTTCCGTCGACCTGATCAACGCCCAACAGGCGCGGCGCGCCCTGGATTATCTGGTGGGCTTCAACCTCTCGCCCCTGCTGTGGAAAAAAATCCGCCGCGGCCTGTCCGCCGGCCGCGTCCAGAGCCCCGCGCTACGGCTTATCGTGGAGCGGGAGCAGGAGATCGAGGCCTTTAAGATCCGGGAGTACTGGACCGTCACCGCGGACGCGGTCAAGGAGGACCAAGACTTCGAGGCCAAGCTCACCCGGTTCGAGGGCGAAAAGCTGGAGCAATTCAGCATCCCGAACGAGGCCCGAGCCAGGGAGATCGGACGCGCCCTGGTGCAGGCGGCCCAGGGCAAGCTCAAGGTCGAGCGCGTGGAGCGCAAGCAGCGCAAACGCAATCCGGCTCCCCCCTTCATCACATCCACCCTGCAACAAGAGGCGGCCCGCAAGCTCGGCTTCACCACCCAGCGCACCATGCGTGTCGCCCAGCAGCTCTACGAGGGGGTGTACGTCGGCGGCGGTGCGGTGGGGCTCATCACCTACATGCGTACCGACTCGGTCAACCTAGCCGGCGAGGCCCTGGACGAGATCTGCGCGTTCGTCGGCGAACGGTACGGTGCCGACCACCTGCCGCCCCGACCTCGTATCTACAAGACCAAGTCCAAGAATGCCCAAGAGGCCCACGAGGCGATCCGGCCCACATCTATCCGACGCATACCGAAGGAGCTCAAGGCCCATCTGAGCGCGGATCAGGCCCGGCTCTACGAGCTGATCTGGAAGCGCACCTTGGCCTGCCAGATGGCCCATGCCCTGATCGACATGGTGGCGGTGGACCTGAGCGCGGGGACGGGCAACCTGTTGCGGGCCACCGGCTCCGCGGTGGTCAGCCCCGGCTTCATGCGAGTATACCTAGAGGGACGCGACGACGCCAAGGGGGCGGACGACGACCAGGAGCGGATGCTGCCCCCCCTCGAGGAAGGCGAGCTGGTGGACTTAAAAACCATCCGTCCAGAGCAGCATTTTACCGAGCCGCCGCCGCGTTACACCGAGGCGTCCCTGGTCAAGACCCTGGAAGAATACGGGATCGGCCGTCCCTCCACCTACGCCAGCATCATCTCCACCCTGCAGGACCGGGAGTACGCGGGGCTGGAGAAGAAACGCTTCCACCCGACGGATGTGGGCCGCATCGTCAACCGCTTCCTGACCGAGCATTTTACCTCCTACGTGGATTACCACTTTACGGCCAAGTTGGAAGACGAGCTCGACGCGGTCTCCCGCGGGGAAGAAGACTGGGTCCCCCTGCTCGAACAGTTCTGGCAACCCTTCAAGGACCGGGTCGATCACACCCAGGAGCATGTCAAGCGCAGCGATGTTACCCAGGAAGTCATCAAAGAGGCCTGCCCCCAATGTGGTGCGCCCCTCTCGATCCGCCTCGGGCGTCACGGCCGCTTCATCGGCTGCACCAAATACCCAGAGTGCGACTACACGCGGGATCTGGCGGACGCGACCCAGTCCGAACAGCCTCCGGCCGAGATAGTCGAGGGCCGCAGTTGTCCCGAATGCGGCTCCGAGCTACAGATGAAGCGCGGCAAATACGGCAAATTTATCGGTTGCAGCGGCTATCCCAAGTGTCGCTATATCGAGCCCCTGGAGCGTCCCCAGAACACAGGCGTCACCTGCCCCAACTGCGACCAGGGGACCCTGCTGAAGAAAAAGTCGCACCGTGGAAAAATCTTCTACTCCTGCTCCACCTATCCCAAATGCGATTACGCGGTCTGGGACAAGCCGCTCGCCGAGCCCTGTCCCCAGTGTGGCTGGCTGACACTCACGCTCAAGGTGACCAAGCGCGACGGCGCACGAAAGGTCTGTCCGCAGAAGGACTGCAGCTATAGCACTCCCGGCGAGGAGACCGCCGTTGAATGATGAATGCGGAATGATGCCGTAGCGCAGGCACCTGCCTGTCAGCAGACAGGTCCCCGCCTGCTCATCATCTGCAGGCGACACGGAACGAGAAACCAGGTTTTGGTAACGGCGTTTCCGGGAACATCGCACTCGAGTCAGGGGTAGTGGTAATTTTTGAAGTGATAGAGTAGATGGATTCATCGGTAATCATTCCGATTGCCACCGTTTTTCTCGTTGCCTGATTCTAGATTTCAGCCCTCTCTTCTGGAAGAATACGCTTGGTCTGAACGATTGCATTCGTTGATAAAACGAACCGAAGAGTTTTCAATTATGATTATCGAGACTAAAGTATACACTGTCGCAAATGTCAGAGCGAAGATCTCGTTAAAAATGGCACAAATCGTCCGGTAGCTTGCAATATCACTGTAAAGCCTGTGGTGCCTATGGCGTACTTGAGCGCACAGAACGCGCGACGGAGAACTCATTATAAACATTTATCAGGAAAGATGCAGTATGCGCGGGATTGAACGGACGTTTTGGATCTCGCGCTGAACATTGAACGCTTGGTTAAAAGAACAGGCGAATGAACTCCCACCCCTTGAAGAGACGCTACAACCTGTTGAGTGCAAAAAGATTCCTGTG
>Ga0209144_1000197_pt1 | contig 12793 bp, 17 predicted proteins | sample WorMettrBAHAMAS1_FD_187392 | JGI IMG/M metagenome (GOLD analysis project Ga0209144, IMG submission 187392) | Marine gutless worms symbiont microbial communities from Max Planck institute for Marine Microbiology, Germany - Inanidrilus... | ecosystem: Host-associated > Annelida > Digestive system...
TCTCATCCGCCGACCAGTACCGTCGAACCCGGCCCATCAACCCCACTCCACAAATGCCCACTATCGATAATGGACACTATCGCCAGACCAACGCCGATAAACAGAGCGGGTTCACCGGACGGTTACAAAACCGAGGAGCCAGACTGCGGCCAAAGTCTTGGCACTAAAATGTATCTGGTTCCCTTTCGCTAATAGCGTAATTCCAGGCTTGTCGGGTTTGAGCCAGAATTCAGGCTTGTATCGATCCCATAGCGCCTGAATGTCGGACTTCCGCTCCGGCGCAGCGGCAAGGAGTAGCCGCTCGATATGTTCTCTGTCTATCGGCTGATTGGTGTCTACAAACATGAAACCATTGTACGCTATCAATCAGTTCTTCAAACTCTCAAACAGATAGCCAAATCACATTTTCCGGTAATGGCACGTAGCTGAAGCCGTTCACTCGCTGGAGCAAAGTCCGTTTCACATGCGTCTACGGACCTCTTGTTCTGTCGATGTTTCTCTATCGCCACAGCTTCTCCGCCATTTTCCGCTCTTCCGCACCGACGGCATCGCCATAGATCGCCGTCGTCGTCAGTCGTGCGTGACCGAGCCACTTCTGGAGCATGTTGAGAGGGATGCCCCGTTCCAGCGCGGCCACGGCGAAGCCGTGACGGAGCCCTTTGGCGGTCGCATGTAGGCCGGTTATGCCGGCTTCGCCCATCACCTCCTTCACGCGCCGATGCGCGGTCATCCGATGCCATGGCCAGATTGGCGCGTCGGGTGCCATTTGGTCGAGGGCATGGATGTCCTGGAGCAAGTCCAGCAAGTCCCGTGACGCCGGCACGGCACGGTGAACATCGTCACGTCGCTTCTTCAGACTGCGAAAGACGATCACACCCGCTTCCGCATCGATATGATCAGGTGTCAATTCCAACGCCTCAGATATCCGGCAGCCGGTGTCCTTGAGCACCATACAGAAGGTTCGCACTTCGGGAACCTGCCGTTCCGCCGCCTTTGTGAAGACGCGGCGTTCCGCCTCCGTCAGATATTTCCGGTGGCCCTGCCGGTCGTACAGGCTCCAGTTCATGTTTCCTCGCGCGTGCTTGAAGGCGGCCCCTCCTATCTCTGTTTCGATACTCAATTTCCCATTGAGAATCGTAACACCGGGGCCGCCGCCGAGTGACAGAATTACACATTCTGTAACTCCTTTCGCTCAACCCACCGTGGCACAAGCGCCACAACTCAAATCAACTGGTGGAGCGTACAGGCATCACCCCATGGGGTGATGCAATCGGTTGAACCAGGGCTGAAACTTCCTCGGCCTTACAACATCCACTCAAGGAGTACAGACATGTTTATATGGTTTACGAAAGCCCGTACCGGCATTGTTGGCGGCATCCTGCTTCTTTTCGTGCTGGCCGCTTGCCAGACCACCACGACGACCCCCGTCTCGGCGGACAAGGCAAACGCCCTGATTACCGGCGCCTGGGAAGGGGACTTCATCAATCGGCAAAACACCCGCTATCCCGTCAGATTCCAATTGCAGGGAAGCGGCGGACAAATTACCGGCACGGGCCACATTCCCGACTCGAGCCGCGACGTGAACCCCACTGTCACTGGCACCTATTCGGACAACAAGATCGCCATCGAGACCAGTTCCGGGTTTCGCTACGACCTGACCATGGGCGTCTCGGAGGACGGAACCCACTGGCTCACGGGCAGTGTCACAGGGCCGAATTCGGGCCGGCTTGAATTGAAGCGGATATAGCGCCGCACCAAGACGCGGAATCCGCCATTCAACCTTATCTTAAGGAGAAATGATCATGAGCAACACCGATCCCAAAACAAGCCGCCGGGAGATCCTCAAGGGCTCCGGCGTATTGGCGGCAGGCGCCGCCGGCGCAGCGGTCTTGTCACTCGCCCCGACAGTCGCCCGCGCCGCAACCGAAGTCGATGCTTCGGCGCAAAGGAAATGCGCCACCTGCCGCTATTGGGGTGGCGTTCGGCGTATCTCCGAGAACGGTAAAACCGTCAGCGCGGAAAACGCGGGCTGGTGCAACAACCCGAACAGCCCTGCCTATCAGAAACAGACAAAGCCGACCCAGGGTGCGCCGGTCTGGACCAAGTGGGAGGCGCTCGACTGAGCGCCATCTCCATTAAGCGATCCCTGCAAATGCGGGCTGTATTTGCGGGGATCGCGCAACGACAAAACTGAACACTCCGACGAACCCCGATTTGGGCACGGGTGGGCGAGTGCTACTTGCGCGCGTTGACCGGCCCATGCGGTGCTTCTGGGCGGCGAAGACATGCTCAACCCCGGTCTGAACCTCGGACTTTTCCGCAATGGCCCGGCGCTTGCCCTTCGGCTTCTTTCGGTGAACCCGGAAGACGAAACCATTCTTCTCCTCATACGCCTCGTTCTTCTTTGAACGGCACGCCGTAACGGCGCAAACGTTGCTCGCTGCGTTGGTCTTGTTGAGCAGTTCCGGCAACCAGGTGCCGTCATGGGCAGGCGCCGAGCTCATCGTCCATTCGCTGATCAGGCCCTGGCGGTCGGTCGAGAAATGGTTCTTGTAGCCGAACGCCGGGATCACCAGATCGCGCTGGACCTCGCCGTCGTCACGTCGGGAACACGGTCCTTCATGTCCAAACTCAAAACCGCGTGAATGACAGACGGTCGTGGATCATGAACTCGGTTTGTTCATCGGAGAGAATGTAAAGCGCCTGCAAAACAAGAACCTTGAACATCAGCACCGGATCGTACGGCGGACGGTCGCCCTTGGTGAAGTCCGAATACTTGTAGGCCTTGTTCAAACGATAACGGAAGGTCTCGAAAGCCACGACTTCGGACAACCGCTCCAATGGATCGCCGGATTTGCTGAGTTGTGCCTACCGGCCGTCCAAATCAAAAAAGCCAAGCTGTCGGTCCTTCAATTCCTCCCATGAAACCCGAAAAGAAGTGACTCATATCAGCGCACCTCTGGCGAGCTTTCCCGGGACGACCAGTGGTCCTGTAGGTTGCTTTTAGGTGTATTGATACCTCCTTAGGGGGAATATTTTGTCGAATGCCCATGTTTCGGCCCTGGCATGGATCGTGTACCAACCAAATAAAAGGGGTCTTCGAAGTATCCAGTTAACAAAAGACAGGACTGTGGGACAGGACTGTGGGGAGGAGAGGACAAGACAAGATATGTATCGACCAACTCGGTTCTTGGCTGTCGTCTCGCTAGTGCTCGTCGCTGGCTGCGCCGCCGCAATTGCTCCCGTTGAGCGGGTCGCCGAGCCCGTCGGCCCAAACGGAAAACTCGACATTGAAAGCGCGCTGAACCATGCGATCAGCGTGAAAACCGGTTACGCGCAGGCTTCCCACGCGTTGCTGAAAACAAACGTTGCGATCGACGGCAGCGCCTTGGCGCTCGGTTCCGCCGCCGCCGCCTACGACACCTCGACGGATCTGCTCAAGGGGCTTGGACTCGGGGTTGCCGCGGTGTTCGCCGGAGAGGCTTTTCTCAAAGCCGAAGAAAAGGCCGCCGTGTACTTCGAGGGCATCCGCGGCCTCAATTGCGTGATCAAGAGCGGGCGGGCCATCGGTGGGGCGTCGGAGAATCTGCAAGACATCCGGTCGACGAGCCGGAGTCTGGCGTTCGTTGGCGGCATGCTCGACGCACAGGGTAACTTCACGCGCAGCAACCCGAACCTGCTCGCCAAGGCACGGCAGTTGCGCCTGATGCTCACGTATGCCAAAGGCATGCTCGCGCAGGCCGCAGTCGCGCAATTCGATGATCTCAAGGGAGGTTCGGTCGATGCGATCCAGCTCCGGGCTGTGGCAGCAGTTCCCCTGCTGACCGCCGCCTTCGAGGCCAACATCTCGCACTTGGGCCGGGCCATCGAAACCGCGGGTTCGGCGTCGCAAGCCTACGCGGCCGCCAACGATATCGTTCGCAATTCGCCGGCCACGATCGTCGCCGCGGTTGAGGAAATTCAGTCGGCGGTGGCCGAAAAGATCAAAACCATTCAGGCATCGGTCGATATCGCGGCAATCGCGGCCACAGTAGTCCCGCCGAAGATCGAGGCAACCAAGGAACAGGCAGACGAGACCGAGGGCAGGGCACAGGTCAATACCGCACTGGGTAACGCACTGGCCTTGAACGCGTCAATGCAACCGCACCATTTCGACTCAGCTGTGCAGTTCCTGGATGCAAGCCGAATGGCAGCCACGAACGGCAGCGCCGCGTCGCAACCGTTTGCGACCCTGCTCAACCAATATGCCGGAAACATGCGCTTGGCCATGACCGACGCCGTTGCCACCCGCACTAATCTCAATCTGATGGCTCAGCAGGTATCCGGCACGGTCAAGAAGAGCCTTGAGGAAGTACTGAAACAGGTCTGTACGTCGCCCTCGTGACAGCAGCACTGGCAACGCCTGCCCGCTGCTTCAGGTGCGCAGGCAGAACTCGCCCACCCGCTAAATAAACTGGATTTCTGGAAACAAGGGGGGCTGGCAGGTTTGGCATGAGAGGAATACTGGAAACCATCGAGCGCATCTATGACGCCGCCGTCGATCCGGGTAAGTGGGAGGACGCGCTTGCGGATTTGTGTCAAACGACCAGTTCGGTGGGGTTCAACATCTTCATGCTGGATCATTTCACCGGTAGCGTTCCCTTCAGCACGGCCGTCGGCATTCCCGATGATCTCCTGCGCGAATACAACGCCTATTACGTAACCATCGACCCCGGTATCGAGTTTTTCACCAGGAATCCCGGATTGGATTTCTACTACAATCACCTTCATACCTCCGAACACGATATGAGCCGCGATGAATACTATGCATGGCTGGAGGGAGCGGGCGGAGCGCGATACTACCTGGCCAAGACGTTCGAACAGAACCAGCGGTTTTCCATCATCGCGACTTCACAGCGCGACAGAAAAACCGGGCATGCGCAATCCGCCGATTTCACGCTGATGGGCCAGCTTGGTCCACTTATCGAACGCGCCGTCCGAATCAATCGCCTGTTCAAGGACATGGACCTTCGTGCCGCCGCCGCTTACGACGCGCTCGACGGTTTGCCCTACGGCGTTTGTTTCCTCGCGAGCGACGGGGCCGTTGTTCATATGAACACGGCGGCTCGCCAGATTCTGGCAAGGCGGGACGGCCTCTCCCTGATGGAAGGCAGGCTGACCGCTGAGAACGGAGCCAACAACAAACATCTCCAAACATGCGTTCGCCAAAGCCTGAACGCTGTCACGGTGACGGCAAGCAATCTCGTTTCCGTTTGTCGCCGGGGTGACGAACACGCGTATTCGGTTCAGGTTCTCCCATTGCATACAGGCTTCCGCCTGTTTACCAAGCGGCAGCCGGTGGCGGCCGTGGTCATTGGAGACCCTTCCCGCACCTTGCGCCTGAAGAACGAAGACTTGCAAACGCTCTACGGACTGACCGAAGCCGAAGCCAATATCGCAATCCGTCTCGCGATCGGGAAACGCCCGGCTGAAATCTGCGTGCTGGAAGGCATTTCCGAGAACACCCTCAAAACCCACCGCAATCGCTTTTTCACGAAGGTCAGCGTCGAGACCCAGGCGCAACTCGTACACCTGTTGAACTCCCTATAGGCGGAGTTCGGCAAGGAAGTCGGATCAGTGAGGGACGAATTCGTTATTTCTTTTTCGAGCGCTCCTAATCGTCCAGATCGATCCCCAACGCCTTACCTCGTTCGCGCTTGCGTGAACGCTCCAACTGACGTTCCTTCTGTAGGCGGCGGGCGCGTTCAAGTTGTTCCTTGCGCTCGTCTGCGAGCGTGCTTCGACGGATCGCCGCGTCGGTGAGACGCGACAGCGCGCGGGAGCGGCGGCGTATCTTCGTGACGACGATACGGCGCAGGCGCTCGCTGCTGGCGACGCTTCTCTCCAGCATCTCGAAGTCCCGCACGGCCAGCTTGGTCTTATGGCGGGCAAGCTCCACCTTGTGCTGGGCATGGTCCAGTCGGTGCATGGCATCGCGATACTTCCCGTAGCGCTCGGTCAGATAACGCGACAGGCGTTTCGCCTCCTTTTCGTCGGCGGCAAAGTCGCCAAGCAAAAGCGGGTTCTTGCCCACCATGTCCTTGACCGCCTTGACACCGTGTTTCCGTTCCAGCTTGTCCCAGGCAGCCCGTGCGCGTTCGGGATCGCGGAAGACCTTGCCAAGGAGGTCGAAGAAACTCTCCTTCCGCCGCGATACCCACGCCTTTTGGCGAGCGACGGACTGGGCCGCACCCCATTTCCGACGCTCGGCATTTTTCACTCGGTTGCCCGCCGTGCGATGCGCCGCCTCCACTTGGTTCCAATAGCGGTAATCCATGTCGGCGGCATCGGCCTCCAGAACCGGATCGGCATGGCGGGAGCCACCGTGGTCGGGTTCTGACCGGTCAAGGATTTCGACCGTTCGCCGCTCCTTGTCCGTCATGCCTTCGGTGTCGGGGCCGCGACGGGGTTGTTCCCCACGGTCGAGTTCGGCAGCACGGCGAATCATGTAGCCGTCGAACTTCTCTTCGAAGCGCGCTTCCAGGGCTTTCATGCGTATACCCTTGCCCATCTCGGAAAGTTTGGCGAAACGCTCCCCGTTGGTCAGCACAAGCCCCTGTCCTTTGCGCTCCAGGGTCAAGCCGCGCGCCTCCAGTCGCTTCGTCAAATCGTCCCAACTTTCCGCCTGCCCGAAATCGTCATAGAGCCGTCCGCGAAGGGACTGGATAGCGTCCCTTGAAAACGGCATTTGCGGTTGCCGCCCTTCCCGCTTGGACCGCCAATATTCGGCATCCGATACCGTGCCGCCGCCGCTGAGGTCGTCCACCCGTTCCATTTCCCGCAGGAGCTCCCGGTCCTTCAGGATGTTCAGGCCGTATTCCCGTGCCCGTTCGCGCACGATCTCCTTCAGCCGCGTGCCGTCCCGATGTCGGTCATAGGCTATGTGCTTGCTCGGGTGAATGCGATTGACCAGGAAGTGCAGGTGCGGGTGATCCGTGTCCTTGTGCGAATAGACCAGCGCCTGGTGCTCGGTGAGCCCCATGTCCTCGATGACCTTCTCCGCGATCTCCCGCTTCACCTGCTCCGTCACCTTGCCCGCCGCATCGTCGGCGGGATCGAAGGTGACGATGAAGTGATAGGCCGGCTGCTTGCACCGCACCGACTTGGCCGCCGTCGCCTCCATGATGGCGGCGGCCGCACGTGGGTCCGTGGTCTGAAGATTTCTGGCGGCAACGAACTCTACCCTGTCCGGTGACAGGTCCTTGACGCGACCGGCGAGATACAAGGCCGAGGCCTTGAAGCTCTCGGGTTGGCGTTTCGGAACCTTAAACCGCATCCGAATCCCCCGGTGATTTCGGGGGACGTTCGGCAGCCTTGTGCAGCGGTTCAAGAACGTCGCGCAGGATGCCGATGGTCTCCTTGATCTCGGCGTCCGTGATCTCTTTTCCCGAGTTGGCGCTCCTGGCCAGCGCGTTGACCACATGCCCGGCGGCGTTCAGCCGCTCCATGGTTTCCTCGATCAGCGGGATCAGGTCTTCGCGTTCCATCAGCCGCTCGACCATTTCGCCGCCCACGTAACGCGCCCACTTGCCGAAGGTCTCGTCCTCCAGGACGGCTTCGAGCTGGGAAAAGTTCGTGGCGATGGAGGTGAGCTCATACAAGAGCTCGTTGAAGATCCGATCCCGCGCCGGCTTGGCTTTCGGCTTTCGCCCGAACAGCACCTCGCGGGCGTAAGTCGTAAAGGGCAGCCCGGCTTCCGCCGCACGCTCCTTCAGCTCCTCCATCTCGGAGGGCGTCAGTCGGATGCGCAGGAACTCGCTGCGGCGCTTCTCAGGCTTCAGGGGCGGACGCGCCATGACCGACCCCCCCTGCTGACAAATAAGCCTCGCAGAGCAAGATGGCGCCGCTTGAGACCTCCTTGGATGGTCGAATGCCGGGCCTGTTGAAACCCGAAAATCTCCTGCCGACCGGGTGCGCAGCACCTCGGGCCGCCGGCAGGCGGGCCAGGTCATCGGCAGAGTTTTTGGGGTACAACATCCATCTTGCCTCCCGAGTGTTTCATTAACCCCTCTCCCCTATTATGGGGATCGCCTGGCTCGGGAACAAGATTATGACGCGTATTCAACTACTTATATCGGATGATGTCAAGAGATTTCGGCAGTAATCAGCGTACTTCAACGGTTGTCAACAAGCCTCAACGCGGCTCAACGGCATTGTTCGACAGGCATGAAAAAGCCCGACGCCGGAACCAGTGTCGGTCTGGCGGGCGGTGTTTAGTCCGGAAAGGCATCCGGGAAATTCCAATAGTCCATGTCGGCAAGGCCGTTCCGCTCAACCACATAGTTGGCGGGTTCCTCCACCGTCTTACCGTCGGCGTAGGCGTCGCCCACGTGTTTCCAATCGCCGTCTTCCGGGTCGTAGGGACCGCTGTACCACTCCTCGACCACGACATCCACGGCAGCCAGATGTTCGTCGACGGTCAAATCCGTTGACGTGCAATCCATTGTCAAAATCCTTTCGTTAGTTTTTGTCCGTCCCGAAGGACGCGACACGAAAGGCGGGCGGCATGAGCCGCCGGCGTCACGGCCAACACGGTCCCGCCCCACGGTACGTGGGCGGGAGTGGTGCGGGCGGCCATTGACGACAAGGCGCCGACCGTCAGGGACGCGCCTTGACCTTCGGGCGACAACGCGAAAGGTATGAGATGGACGCTGGAAACGCTTGGCCGGCTCGCCGACCCTGTGATGCATAACCGACAAAGAGCGCCCTGCCGTCGAAACGACAGGGCGCAATACGTCAGTCGAGCGGAATTTCCACAGCCTCAGAACCGGTCCAACGGAACTCGGTGAGGAAGTAGCCGAGGCGATTGACCACATGGAAACCACTGACGGCGGCCACGGTGTCGTCGTCGCCTTGCACCAGCGTCCAAACGCACCCCGGCGTCGCGGCTGCTACCGTTTTCAGTTCGTCACCAAAGGTCTCGAACGTCAAACCGTCAAACGGAGCGTCCGGACGGTGACCATTTATCACCGGGCGATAAGTTTCCGCCCATTCTTCAAGGTCCGCCGGCGGCGGCGGTTCGACCTCACCGACAACGTACGTCGCCAGTTCATGCTGGTCGCCATCGGCGGAACCGGCATCCGGCCTTTCTCCGGCAAGGAAACGCGCCTTGGCCACCTCTTCGGGATCGTCCTCGTCGTCGGGTACGTGGTACCGGTATACGGTAAGTTGCTCGACCGTCACCTCGACAAGGCGCGGAGCCTCAACTGCCTTGGAACCGGTTGTTGCGTGTTTGATAATTGCGTTCATGAAATCGTCCTTTCTGTAATTCGTTAAATCGCCGGTTTGCGAGGCCGCCCGCCGGTGGGCGGCCTCGGAACCGTGGCCGTTATCGCGACCAGATGAGGGCGTGCTTGCCGTCCTGTTCGATCAGGTTGGCGTAGATGGCCGCGACGAAGCTCGGGTCGTCGATCTTGACCGACAGGTACGGCTTGCCGTCTTTCTTGCTGGTCTGGGACCAGGCCGCGCCGATCTCCGCGTTGCCGGACTTCACCCGATAGTCGGGTCCCTTGTCGCCGGTCTTCTCAGCCGGGACCAGCGTCACCTTGTTCGCCTTCAGGCTGAGCGTTTCGATGCCGCCGTTGTAGCCGTTTTCGGTCTTCGTGAATGTGCCGATGGTTGCCATTGTCTAATCCTCCGTTTCGAGTTCTGGAGGCCACGACCGCCGTGGCCTTTCCATGGCCAACCGAGGGCGCCGGTCCTAGACGGCGGATGCACCCGCAAGAGGCCGGGAGCGCGGCACTCGCGAGCACGACGAATAAGTGGCCGAAGCGAAGCGCAGGACGGCAAGCGCCGACTTTCTTGTCTCGCGAGGAATGACCGATCCGGGGTCCCCGAGCGGCCTGCCGCGTGGGGTGGTCTGTCAGGGGAAGCAAAGTCGAAGCACGCCGTTGCCTCCGACGACGCCGGCGTCATGTGTGCCATGGAGATGAAAGGCCAAGGGGTGTGGTGTTCGATTCGGGACGAAGGGGGTTCTGACAAGGCTGCTGGGCATCGGGAAAATGACCGAAACAGCCATCGACGTACCGGGCGCGAGACGGCAAGAGGAAAACTCGGCAGCTGCCTTCCCGACGCCCTTGGCGACAACCGGAACCGAAAATCAGGGGAAGACCGATGACAAAAGCAGAAATGGGTTTCTTCATGGTTCCGGCGCAGTGAAACCGCCAACGCGATGCTGCCGGTCGAGTCTTGGCGACCTGCGCCATCGGTGCAGTGTCGTCCGTAACAGTGACATGGTCACTCCCGATATATCTCTCCACAAAACAAAAGCCGCCCCCTTCGGGAGCGGCTTGATCGCTATTCGCCCTTGCGGGCGTAGTATCAATCGACGGCATCTTTCCTCAACTCTTTCCGCCGAGAATATCGCAACAGCGGTCGATCATTCGATAACCACGCGGGACGACGAATACGACGACCTGGATCGCCCAATATACGGGAAACACGTTCCACGTGGTCAGGTAGGCTTCCCAGGAAGTCGCGCCGGCGTCGATCTTCCTTGTGTAAACAAGGAAAGCCGCAAGCAGACAACAGGCGGCCGACATTCCGAGGAATATTTTCGCCTCGTCGGAGAGACAGAAATCTCCTGATAATCGGTCCAATCCCGCCCCGATCCGGACGCTGGCAGCAACATGAAGGTACCAGGCGGCCAGGAACAGGGCCACCAGGGAAACATGTCCGGCGGCCTCGCTGCCACCGATGAGCGCCGCGCAGACAAGTACGATACTGAACAAAATTAGCGTTAACGATCCGTACAATCCCCAGCGCAATACAGCTATGTGGTCAAGATTGACTTTAATGATTGTCATGGTGGATTACGCGCCCGATGCGGGCGCGCCTTTCTATGTGGAGGATGGTTGGAAAACGAAGGAAGAGGGAAGCGCGACAGCAGGCACAACTGTGCTGCTGGAAAAAGGAACCATAGATTTTGCTTCAAATGTGGTTCTGGGAATGCTGCCCCCGAATTTCAACCCCCGCCCACGAGCCAGACGGCCAGGAGCCCGTTGAGACCGTCATCGATCCCAGCCGAAGAACAGCCGGTCGCAACTCACCTCTGATCAACGGGGGCATACCGCCGACACCCCGGGCACGTCAGGCGTAATTTACGTCGAGGGTCATAAGGTGGAAGGACCGTCGGATTGTTCTGTTCCTGCGCCGGCCTCGCCGTCTGTATCGGCGGTGGGGCTTTCCAAAACAGCCTTTCCCGTTAGGCAAGTTTGGGTGAGAACATCCGATGGGACGATGTGTCGAGGCGCGTTTTCATCTCTTTCGCTTACTCTGTCTTGATGTAACCGCGGGCGCGTCATTTTCCCTTGGCGGGTTGGCGCGCCAATTCTCTCAGGCCCGATAAAGTCACCTTTGACGATGCGACTCTGGTATCATGTTAAGAAAAACAACAAACTGGGTATTCAAATGACGAAGGAACAAAATCAATCCTCTTTGATGGCATTCTTTGAACTGCAACAGACCAATCCCGCCCTGGCCGCGGCGTGGAAGGTCATCGAGCCGCACATGGATGAACTACTCTCCAGGTTCTATGACCATGCCGGCAACCAGCCGGACTTAATCCCTCTCCTGAACAACTCGAGCCGGAACGTCGATACTCTGAAAGATGCGCAACGCCACCACTGGCAGAGCGCCATGTGTGGCGCGCTGGATGCGGAATACTTTCAACGGGTCGCATCGATGGGCCAGGTCCATGCCCGGATCAAGCTCACTCCCGACTGGTTCATGGGCGGATATCTGATCATCATCACACAGGCGCTGCCGCATTTTCTTCATGCGGGACGACAAACCGTGTGGCGCAAGAAAGCGGATATCCGGCAGGCCGAACAGGCGCTCGCCGTTTTCATTCGCTTCGTGTTCTTTGACATGGCCCTCGCGGTCCAGGCCTACGACAACGTGTCGGTGGAAATGCTCGAACGCATCACTGCACTGATGAGTACCACCAGGAAATCCACCGAGGAAATCGGCGCCCGCCTGGAAACTACCGCCGCCGCCACCGAGGAGATGAGCGCCTCCATCGATCAGATCTCCCAGGAGGCCGAACGCAACAGCAGTTTGTCCGCCGGCGCGGCCGAGCAAGCCGACGGCTTGCGACAGCAAATGCGCGAGGTGGGACAACTGGCCGAAAACATCAACGACCTGTCCGAGTTGATCAAGGACGTGGCCGACCAAACCAATCTATTGGCCTTGAACGCCGCCATCGAAGCGGCGCGGGCGGGCGACGCCGGGCGCGGCTTCTCGGTGGTCGCCGAGGAAGTCGGCAAGCTGGCGACGCGGGCCAACGACAGCGCTAACGACGTTGCCGACCAGGTCAAGCATATCCATCACCAGATCACCGCAGTTACGTCCCATGTAGCCGAGGTCGCCGAAAGCATCGCCCAGGTCCGCCAGGGCAACAACAGCATCAGCGCGGCAGTGAGCGAACAGAGTACGGCGGTCGGCGAGGTCTCAGTGGCTATCAATGCCATCACAACCAATGTCGCTGAGATGATCGATGTCGCCGAAAGGGGGGCGGGATCGTAAGGCCAATCCGGGAAGCGGTGCCGTTTCCCGGGCTGGCCAGCTGGACACCCCCATTAACCTCGCCAATTTGGCGGTTTTGTGATTCGATGGCTTTCCGAGGGAGATGCCATGAAACAGCTTGGATTTTTCGACCTTCCGGATCATATGCGACGTCTGTCTGAGACCGGCGATCCGCTGGAAGAGATGTTGCGGGTTATTGATTTCGAGGCGTTCCGGCCAACGCTTGAGG
>Ga0209144_1000198_pt1 | contig 12791 bp, 10 predicted proteins | sample WorMettrBAHAMAS1_FD_187392 | JGI IMG/M metagenome (GOLD analysis project Ga0209144, IMG submission 187392) | Marine gutless worms symbiont microbial communities from Max Planck institute for Marine Microbiology, Germany - Inanidrilus... | ecosystem: Host-associated > Annelida > Digestive system...
CGACCGTGTGTTCATGAACCCCAACCTCCGCCGCAACCGCCTTGCTCGTCAGCCCATCAGCACATCTTAGAATGATACGGCAACGCTCCGACATTGAACGCGCAACACGGTGACGCCGAACCTGGCCTTGCAAAAATCTCCGCTCTTCTTCGCTCAATTCAACGACCGGCGCTTGCCGGCCCCTGGTAGGCGTCATGACACCCCCCCTCGATGATCCGTCTCGAGAGAAAACCTTATTATGAATTGAACTTCAGTTCCAGATGACTAGTTTCATCGCCGCAGTCGAACCAACTCCATTTCGGAGGACAGCGGCGGTGCCGATCGTGAAACGCTTCGGATAAGGCAGCTTCCGGGTAATCGACGCCGATGTCCGCTTTATGCGGCAATTCACACCGGTGCTGCGTGAACAATCCGGTTGCAGCCGCCAAAAGGGTTTATGGCGTGACGATCGTCTGCTTTTTGACGTCGCCGGTGTTCAGGTTTTCGGCCGCCTTGTCGAACACGCCGAAGACGTTTCTCAGGATTCCAGGGGCCAATGCGGTCAGGGGATTGACCGACACTTCAGGCTCGGCGACGCTGCCCGTCATCGTGTAATTGGCCGCGAACACACCGCCGCCGTCTTCACCGCCGGTCAGGATTTCACCAAGGACGGGGATGTTGCCGAAAACCGAATTGAGCGCGTAGGCCGGAATCACCGTTCCTTCCAGATCGAGAACGTCGGCATGGGTGTAGACGTTGCCGGACGCCGTGAATCCGAGGGACGTGCCAGTCGCCTTGGCGTTGTCGAGTTCCAACGTGCCTTCGTGCATGCTGAAGGGAACCTCGAGGGAATTGAACGCCAAGCCGTCGCCCTCGAGCGCTTCCAGGATGCCTGTCAGGGACATGTAGCTGACCACGCGCGCCAACACCGGCGCACCGACGACCCGATAATCGGAGACGGTGAAACGGCCGGACAACGGACGGCCGGGTGCCGTGTCGTCGTATCCGCCGGCCACTTCCAAAGACCCGCCGACCATGTTCTCGTAGAGGTCGAGAAGCCTGAGCGTGTCGCCTGCGTTGTCCGACTTGAGGAGGAAAATGCGGTTGCCGTCCTGGCCCGGCTGGATCGTCAGCTTGAAAGCGGTCCGCTCGTTGATGGTGCTGTCGAGCAACACCGTATGCCAATAGTCGTCCCGATAGGCGAAAGTGCCGGAAACGTCGCTGAAGGATTCCGTTTCCGTCAACCAGACACGGTCCATCTCGATCACCAGGGTCAACCGCGGCAGCATGAATTCGCCGCTGGTATCCTGGGAATCGCCGCTGAGGATTTCGTCCCACAAAGGCGACAGGTCGAACGACGGGCCGTGGAACCCCGCCTCCCAGCCGCCGTCTTCCTTGGGGATCAGGGCACCGGCCAAATTTGTCCGCCCGTAGCTGACCTTGTCGAAGTCGATCCGCCTTAGGCCCTCGGCACCGGCCGCGTATTTTGCCGATCCGGTGACGATGAGATCGGCCGCCTTGACGGAGAACCGGGGGATATCGACAACGTCGTCCCGTTCCATCAATAGGACGACGTCGGCGCGCCCGCGGACACCGGTCTTTTTCTCCCAACCGAATACCGGCGCCGCCAACGACGCACCGGTGATATCGGCCATCACTTCGAGTCTGCGGTCGACCTCGTCGAAAACCGTGAAGCGGATGCTCGCTCCGACCTTGCCGCTGACGTAGTCCTCGGAGAACGGTTCCATGTCGAGACCCAGGTCCTCGATCCGCCGGACATCGTCGATCACCGCCGACAGGTCGTAACGGCTCCGGTAGGGCCTCTTCTCGCCGAAGTTCTCACGCCATACGAGTTTGGCCGGAATGGTCGCAAACTTGACGTCGCCGGTCAGGGTCATCCCGTCCTTGTCGACCTTGAGATCGGCGATCCCATCGTGGATGCCGCGCCCGAGGAACACGTCTTCCAAGGTGACGCCCTTGAGCTTGGATATCGCGGTGACGTCCACCTGATCGAGCGTCAGGGTCTTCTCCAGGATGAAATGGAGTTTCAAGTCCGTCTCGGCGGTCCCCGATGCGCTTTTCGGGTCGATGCCGAGCGACGACACATAGCCCAGGGGCTCGTTGTCGACATAGAAGAGCTTTTTCTTCAGGTCGCCGGTAATGTTCAACGTGATGTCGGCGTACTGGTCATATTGATCGAGACCGGTCAAATCGATCTGGCCGCTTCTTACCTGAAGCGTTTCCGAAACCCCCCGGAGGATCTTGATGCGGAAGGCCTCGCGGTCGAAAACGATGTCTCCGTCGACCTTGCGGACGGGAGGCATTGGCGACAGGTAGTCGACAGTGGTACCCCGCACCCGCATGTCACCGTTGATCTTTTCGATGGCGAGGGTTCCATCCGCACCCGCTTTGATCCGTACCGTCGCCGTCGCCTTTTCCATCGTCCCGTCGGCCATGTGCGTGGCAACCCAGGAATGCGCATCGCTGCCCAATGCCGCTGGCCAATAACGCTGAATGTCACTTACCGGCACGTTATGGAGTTCCCCACTGATATCAGCAACTGGGGTGCTGTCGGCACCGCCATGCGGAAGGCCCGAAATCAATCCGGTGGCCAGGACTGTCGGACCGTTGAGGTCGGCTTTGAATTCGTCCATCTCGAAGCGCCCGGCCGATCCTTCGAAACGGCCTTTCAGGGTGAACGATCGCAGCGGCATGCGGTGGTTGACCGGCGCCGGCAGCGGCACGTTCCAGTTCGGCCCCAGATGCACGTTCAATTCTTCGATTTCCGTTGAATTGGTGTCCGCCGCGTGGCGCCCGCGAAAAACGACGTGATCGACGCGGATCGGTTCACCAAAAATATCCGGAAGGTTCAGATCGCCTGCGCCTCCGGTAACATCGAAGGAGACCGACTCAGGGCGGCCCTCCATATCGAGTGACAGCGCGACGCGCCCTTGCAAGGGCAGGCGAAGGATCTTCAACGGTGCGATATCGGCGAAAGCCGGGGCGAACGGCGCCACCTGGATCTTGTCGATGTCGGCCGTGATGTCGATCCGTTTGTCGGCGGCCCGGTAGCGTCCGAGGATTTCGAGCTCGGTCTGTTTGCCTTCGACATCGAGAACCAGGGACATGCGTCCCTGCACGCCGATGGAGTCGCGGGTCAAGCGAAGGTCGGCGCTCGGTGCATGCCAGGAGGTATCGAGCATGCGGTCGTCAATGACGACGTCGGCGCCGAGGATGTCGAGGCGTCGCAGGTAGCGGAGCGGATGTTTGCCGTCCGCTTGATCGGTGCTTTCCAGGACCTTGTCGAGAAGCCCGAGCACAAGAACGTCGTCGCTTTCCAGCTGGTCACCGAGCCCCACGTCGAAGTGGCCGTCTTGTTTGCGTTGGACGCGCAACCTGGGACCGAACAGCTCGATGTTCTCGGGCGCCACCTCGCCGGCGAACAGAGCCTCTCCACTCAACGCGAAGGCGACTTCCGGTACGCTTCCGACGACGGCGCCGTCACGATCCAACACCTCCATGCCGAGGACCCGGATATCGAGGGTCCGTTCCCAACCGGCCCAGGTCAGGATCGTATCGGTCATGCGCAGACGAAGATCGGTCCGCTCCGCATTGATCGCGTCTTCGATGTAGGTCGACAGAAATCCAAGGGAAATCGGTCCCTGCGACAGTTGCCAGGCGACCAGCATAAAAATGATGGCAAGGCCCGCGCCCAAACCCGCCACAACGTGGATCACTCCGCGGATGGTTCGCCTGATCAACTCGATCTCTTTCCGGTGCTGCGACGCCTTGACCGCGCCCGAGCCTTAACGCAGTCTCCAACGACAGGAAGTTTATTATTATGCACGATTTTCCCTTCCTCGAAACCGTCGAGACGGTGCCCTCCGCGGCCGACGCGGATGCGGCGGCGCGCATCCGCGAGCGCTGGTTCGAAGCCTTGGCGGACCGGACCGATGACAGCGACGACGACGCCGGCCGGGCCCGCGCCATCGACGGCATAGCGTCCGGCCGCGCACTCCTCGATGCGATCTTCGGCAACAGCCCGTTTCTCAGCCAATGCGCCGTCTCCGATCCCGGCTTCCTGTGTGACCTGTTGCAGTCCGGTCCGACGGAAGCCTTTTCCACCTCGATGGCAACCCTAGCCGACAAGGGCAAAGAAAGCCTTAACGAGCAGGCTCTAGCACGTGAGCTCCGCCTCGCCAAAAGGCGCGTCGCCCTGAGCATCGCCGTCGCCGACATTACCGGCTCCTGGCCGCTCTTCGAGATCACCGGCGCCCTCTCTCGGTTCGCCGAGACCACCCTGTCCCTGGCCTGCGGCCACGCGCTGCGTACGGCAGCGGCAGAGGGCGCCTTCCGGCTGAAAGACGCGGGCGATCCCGAGCGGGATTCCGGCTTCGTCATCCTCGGCATGGGCAAGCTGGGGGCGCGCGAACTCAACTACTCGAGCGATATCGACCTGATCGTGCTGTTCGATCCGACCGTCATCGAAACCGACCAACCGGACCGCTTGCAAAAGAACATGATCCGGATCACCCGCACCATCGTCAAACTGATGGACGAGCGGACCGCTGACGGCTACGTCTTTCGCACCGACCTTCGCCTCCGGCCCGACCCGGGCGCGACGCCGATCGCCCTGTCGACGCTGGCCGCCGAAACCTATTACGAAAGCCTCGGCCAGAACTGGGAACGGGCCGCCATGATCAAGGCCCGTCCCGTCGCCGGTGACATTGCCGCCGGCGAGCGTTTTCTCAAGTGGCTGTCGCCTTTCGTCTGGCGCAAAAACCTGGATTTCGCCGCCATCCAGGACATCCACTCGATCAAGCGCCAGATCAACGCCCATCGGGCCGGGGATTCCCTCAAGGTGCCGGGCCATAACGTCAAACTGGGGCGCGGCGGCATCCGCGAGATCGAGTTCTTCGCCCAGACCCAACAGTTGATCTGGGGCGGTCGCGAACCGAACCTCCGTTCGCCCATGACCCTCGAAGCCATCGGCTCGCTCGCCGGTTTCGGCCTTTGCGACGCCAACACGGTCACCGCCCTGAGCAGCGCTTACGCGTTTCTGCGCAGGGTGGAACACCGCCTGCAAATGACCAACGACGAACAAACGCAAACCCTGCCCGACGACGAGACGGGCCTCGAGCACCTGGGCCTGTTCCTCGGTTACGATCGGCGCCACGATTTCGAAGCGGACATGCAGCGTCACCTGGAAACCGTGCATGCGATCTACGGCCGGTTGTTCGCCGATGCGCCGTCCCTGGGTGCGGGCGGCGAGGCGGCGGGGAATTTGGTCTTCACCGGCGGCGACCCGGACCCGGAAACCCTGAAGACCATCGAGACCCTGGGTTATGCCAACGCGGAAACCGTGGACGCCACGATCCGCGGCTGGCACCACGGTCGCTACCGCGCCATGCGCAGCACCCGGGCCCGCGAACTGCTGACCGAACTGATGCCGGAACTGCTGAGCGCCATCGCCGGCACGCCGGACCCGGACGCCACCTTCCTGGCCTTCGACTCGTTCCTCGCCGGGCTGCCGGCCGGTGTCCAGCTGTTCACCATGTTCCAGGCCCATCCGCAGCTCTTGGGGTTGGTCGCCGAGATCATGGGCAAGGCGCCACGCCTGGCGCGCCACCTGTCCCGGCGCCCATCCGTACTCGACAGTGTCCTGGCACCGGATTTCTTCGCCGGGCTGCCCGACCACGAGACTCTGCAGGCGGACCTGGCCGACCAACTGGCCCGTGCCGAGTTCATGGAGGACGTCCTCGACACCAGCCGGCGCTGGGCCAACGACCGGCGTTTTCAGGTCGGCGTCCACCGGTTGCGCAATTTGGCCGGGCCGCAGGCCGCGTCGGCGGCGCTCAGCGACATCGCCGAGACGGCGCTTCAACAGCTATTGCCGCCGGTGAGCCGGGAGTTCGAGGACCAGCACGGCAAGATCGCAGGCGCGCGCATCGCCATCCTGGCCTTCGGCAAACTGGGCAGCCGCGAGATGACGGCATCGTCCGACCTCGACCTGGTCTTCGTCTACGATACGCCCGAGGAGAACCCGCAATCGGACGGGCCGCGGCCGCTCTACGCGACGCAGTACTTCGCCCGCCTCTGCCAACGGTTCATCAATGCCGTCACCGCCCTAACTTCGGAGGGTAGCCTCTACGAGGTCGACATGCGCCTCCGCCCATCGGGCAACGCCGGGCCGCTGGCCACCACGCTCCCAGCCTTCGAGAAATACCAGTCGGCATCGGCCTGGACCTGGGAACATATGGCGCTGACCCGGGCCCGGGTGATCGCCGCCGATGACGGTTTCCGGGCCGAGATCGAAAGCGTGCTTCACACGGTCCTGACCCGCCCGCGCGACCGCGACAAGCTGCTCGCCGACGTCGCCGCCATGCGCGAACGGCTGGCCCGCGAGAAACCGGCCGAATGCTTGTGGTCATTGAAACGGATCCGCGGCGGCATCATTGACATCGAGTTCATCGCCCAATACCTGATGCTCAAACATGCGGCGGAATACCCGGACGTCCTCAATACCAACACCGCCGCCGCCCTCTCGCGTCTCGGCGAGGCCGACTGCCTGGCACCGCGAGACACCCAAGCGCTCCTCAAGGCGCTGCGCCTGTGGCAGGGCCTGCAGGGCATGCTGAGCCTGACCATCGAAGACGAAATGAACGCCGCGCGTGAAGCCGAGATGTCCGATGCCCTGAAGGCCGACCTCGCCCACATCGCCGAGGCCACCACCTTCGCGGCGCTCGAGGACCGGGTCAAGTCGACCACCGAACAGGTCTACGACATCTTCGGGCGGATCATCGAGGACCCGGCGGCCGAGATCGACGGCGCCGCCTGACGCCCCGAGAAAAGGTCTTCACGGCGTCCAATTTGCGCGGATAGGCCCCTTCTGCGATGCTGTTCCAATCGACCGCTCGTTCTGTTCGGCCGCTTTATCGGCCATCGGCGATCCGGCGGTCGGCCCCGAAAACCTGGAACGGTTCAATGACGAATCCCGGCCAAGACGAAAAGACCCGCGAACTGCAAAAGGTCTATGCCTCCGACAACCCCGACGAGGCCGCCGCCATCTACGACGGCTGGTCCGCGGAATACGAGGAGCATATGAAGGGCGTTGGATACACCCATCCGGCCATGGTCGCCTCGATGCTGACCCGTCACCAGCCGCCCGGCGACGGCCCGGTCCTCGACGCCGGCACCGGCACCGGCATCATGGGCCAGATCCTGACGGCACTCAGCTATCCCAAGGTTTACGGCTTTGACGCCTCCGAGGGCACGTTGTCCCGCGCCGCCGCCAAGGGCATCTACGAGGACCTGCGCGTCGCCCGTCTCGGCGAACCGCTGGATTATGCCGATGACAACTTCGCCGCAACCGTCGCCTCCGGCGTCTTTACCGAAGGCCACGCGCCGCTCGACGGGCTCGACGAACTGATCCGTGCCACCCGGTCCGGCGGGCATATCGTCTTTTCCATTTCGCGGACATACCTGGGCGAAACCTTCGAAACCAAAGCCCGGAGCCTGGAAGCGGCGGGCAAGTGGCGACGCGTCGACGCTTCCGAACGCCACGATTCGGCGCCGCTCGGCGACGACGTCCTGACGGCCCAGGTTTTTGCCTTTGCCGTCGTGTAGGAACCAAGGATAAAGGTAGACAGCCATGCTCGGGGTTATCGGCGCCATGACGGAAGAGGTGCAGCTGTTGCTGGGGCAGGTTTCCGACGCCACGGAATCCGTCCACGCCGGCATCACCGTCACCGAGGGCGACTACAAAGGGACGCCGATCGCGCTCGCCCAGTCCGGCATCGGCAAGGTCAACGCCACCATCTGCACGCAGATGCTGATCGACCGCTTCAACCCCGAGAAACTGGTTTTCAGCGGCGTCGCCGGCGGGCTGCTGCCCAACATGCAGGCCGGCGACATCATCGTCGCCAGCCACGTGGTTCAATATGACATGGACCTGACCGCCTTCGGGCGCCGCCATGGTGAGACGCCGGGCCGCGACCGCTTGATCGAATGCAATCCGGACCTGGTCGGCAAGGCGACCCAGGCCTTCGATGACGCCTTCGAAGGCGTCGACGGCGGCCCCAACCTGATGCTCGGCACCGTCGCCCCTGGCGACCGCTTCGTCCAGGACACGGCCATGCTGCGCTGGCTGCAGCGCGAGTTCGCGGCGCTGGCCACCGAGATGGAGGGGGCCGCCTTCGGTTACACCTGCCAGGTTAACGATCTGCCCTTCGTCGTCATCCGGGCGCTGTCCGATTCGTCCGGCGAAACGGCGAGCGGCGACTTCGAGGCCAATCTCAAGCAGGCCTGCCATAACACCTTCAGTCTGCTCGACAAGATGATCCCCGGGGCGCTTTCCGAACGGGTCCAGGAGGAGCGCCGCAAGACCGACCCACTGGGCCCGGCACCGGTGCCGGACGACGACTAAGGTTTGTCCGACCCAAGTTTCACCATGACACCGCCCAAATACCCGAGAACGTTTCACCTGCCCTTCTCGCCTGAAGTTCACGCCGACGACAAGGTTCACCAGGACGCAGCGTTTCTCGTCGACCGCGACGTCGTCATCACCGAGAAACTGGATGGAGGAAACTGCTGCCTGTGGCGGGGAGCGACCTACGCGCGTTCGACCGGGCAGGAAACGGTTCATCCAAGCTTCAGCTTCATCAAGGCCAAACACGCTTCGAAGACGTTGAACGAGGACTACTACTTCTACGGCGAGAATCTGCAGGCGGTTCGGAGTATCGAATACGACGGCTTGGAAGATTTCTTCTGGCTGTTCGCGGTACGTGAGGGATCGACTTGGTTGGGCTGGGAAGAAATCGAAGAGGTATCCGCAGTCCTGGAGTTTCATATGGTGCCTGTACTGTATCGAGGCACTTTCTCGGCGCTCGACGCCATCCAAGAATGGATGGATTCGAATATCGGCGAGCCAATTGCGTTGGGTCCGACTCGCGAGGGTTTCGTGATCCGAACTGTGGCCGCCTTTGAGGATCGAGACTTCCAACTTCATACCGCCAAGTACGTACGACGCGGCCATGTCCAATCGGAACAGCATTGGTCGAAAAACTGAGTGCAGGCCAAGTTAACTGAATCGAATTGACGCCATTACACATACTTTTGTCATTCCGGCCGCGACTTTCCTCCAAATCTTTGATTTGGCGTGGAAAGTCAGTGAGCCGGAATCCAGGAGTCGGGCTGGAAAAACTTGTTCTGGATCCCGGATCGCAAGGTTCGCTCCCCGGAAATCCAAGGATTTCCGGGCTCACCTAGCGTCCGGGATAACGGTTGTTCCCAACTGAATCCGAACCTTTGAGGTTCGCATTAGGCCTTACGACTCATGTCCCGAACCGGCAGCACCGTCATGGCGACGTCGATGAAGCGCTCAAGGTCGCGCTGACTGGCCCCGGACCGGCCCATAACGGCCAGCGCCAGGACCTGGCCGGAGAAGAACTCGGCCAGCCGCCGGGGGTCGGCCAGCGGCGGCAGTTCACCCGCCTTCTTGGCGGCCCGGAAGCGTTCCATGAAGGCGTTCAGGCGTTTCGCATCGAGTTCGTGTGACAAGGCCTCGAGGGCCGGCGAACCGTGCGCGCATTCGACGAGCGTATTGACCAGGAGACAGCCGCCGGGCCCGTTCTTCTCGGTGGTGCCGTCGGCGAGCTGCCGGAGCGAACGCCGGACGACCACATCGAGCGGATCGGGCGAGGTGATGAGGTCGTCGAACACCGCCGCCCCGCCCGTCTCGGCATAACGGCGAAGGGCCTTGGCATACAAGGTCTCCTTGTCGCCGAAGGTGGCGTACAAGCCGGGCTTGGCCATGCCGGTGGCGGCGGCCAGGTCGTTCATGGACGTGCCCTCGTAGCCCTTCTCCCAGAACAGCTCGATGGACGTCTCGAGGACGGCTTCGGGATCGGTCTTGCGCGGTCGGCCGCGGCCCATCGGCGGGGTTCCTCTGGTCGGTGATCAAAAAAATTACCGATCGGTATTTTATTCTCTTGACCGCTCGCCGCAAGCCTCTATTTTAATACCGTTTGGTATTTTATTCGACATCTTTTGCAACCCAACGCTCCGAGGAGACAGAACCATGAGCAGGATTGAAGGACAGACGGCGCTGGTCACCGGCGCCAACCGCGGCATCGGCAAGGCGTTCGTCGAGGAACTCTTGGCCGCCGGTGCGGCCAAGGTCTATGCGACGGCACGCGACGTCAGAACACTCGATGACCTGGTCGCCGAGAGCGGCGGCCGTGTCGTTCCGGTGGCCCTCGACGTCACCAAACCGGAAGCGGTCGAAGCCGTCGCCCGGGACCACGGCGACGTCTCGCTCCTCATCAACAATGCCGGCACCCTGGCCTATGCCGCCATCGTCCATGCCGACAGCACCGATGCGGCGCGCGCGGAAATGGAGACCAACTACTTCGGCACGGTCAACATGATCCGCGCCTTCGCGCCGGTCCTCAAGGCCAAAGGCGGCGGCGCCATCGTCAACCTGGCCTCGATCGCGTCGCACGTGAACTTCCCGGTGATCGGGTCCTACAGCGCCTCCAAGGCGGCGGTCCATTCTCTGACCCAGGGCGTGCGCGCCGAATTGGCGGCGCAGGGCACCTTCGTCGCCGGCGTCTATCCGGGCCCCGTCGACACCGACATGGCGGCCGAGTTCCCCATGGACAAGACCCCGCCGGGCGCCGTCGCCCGCGCCGTCCTCGACGACGTCGAGGCCGGTGAGGAAGACATCTACCCGGACCCCATGTCCCTCGAGATGCGCGGCGGTCTTTTGGGCGACCCCAAGGCCGTGGAGCGGCAGGCCGGGGAGATGTTGCCGGGGTGATACGATCGCCGCGGACGATCCCCGAAACCGGCCGGGTGGGCTCATGCCTGTCCGGCTGGTCTGTCGGGACGCTTTGTTCCTGAAGTGCCGATTACGGTTCAATACGAACCGCTGATGGTGCGGCTGGTATTCTCGTTTGCGAACTCGGATTGGTTAAGCCCGTCACACGCGCGTCATGGCCGGGCTAGCCCCTGTCGCAAACGCCGAGCGGGCCATGCACGGCCTCGCGTTCCGCATAGACGTTGTGGATCGCCTTGGCCCCTTCTCTATCGTCATCGTCGACTGACCAGGCGCCGAGAAAACTCCAGTCCTTGCGGAAGTCGGCCTTGGGAAGGGTGATGGTGCCGACGGCGTCGACGTTGGGTGCGAAATCACTGGCGGCATCGGCAGGGACCGCTGCGGTCAAGGCGGCGGCCATTAGGACGGCGCCGGCCAACGGGGAGACAGCGGTTGTGCGTAGGGTCATGCCTGCCTCCTCGATCAGGGCTTCGCCGCCCGAATGACCGGATAGAACTGGGTGAAAACGAAGTCCTCGGCAGCGGCCGCTTCATGGCACGCGTTGCATTGGTCGGCGGGGAAGGCTTTGGCGACCGACGCATAGGGAGGGCTGGCGTGACCGAAGCTGAAATAGGCCCAGCCGCCGGGTTCTGTCGCGAACCGCTGGGTGTCCTTAACCGCCAGTTCGAGGCCCGTGAATTCGCCCTGGAAATAGCCGATGCCGCTGACTTCTTCGGACGAGCCGTCTTTGTTGTTGTCGTTCTTTCGAATGAGGACCTGTTCCTTGGCAATCTGCGTCCCGTCGGGCCATGTGCCGGTTTTTTCGTAGTGCGAGAAGGCCGAAGGCTCCACGTAGACGTTGTGGAACTCCGGGAACGGCGCCTTGCCACCGTTCAGGGCGTTGGGCGTCAAGGGCGTCCCCACATAGGTCCATTTGCGCCAACCTTTGGGTATCTCGACCTCGCCCTCGGCGGTGAACTGGGGCCGCTTGATCTCGGCCGCCTGGGCCGCGGGTGGGCTGGTCATGGCGACGCCGAGCGCTGCCGCAAACCCCAGCGCCAAGGGAATGTTCGTTCTCACAGATAACCTCCATCGTCTTCAGGCGTTTGTCATTCGGCGGGATGATGAAAAAGGACCCTGCCGCGATGATCAGGAAGATGGCGGGGAAGGACGGGATCGTCCAATTCCGATTACTTATGAAACCGATAACCGGCGCTGATGGAGGAAATCATTCGAACTTCAGCGCCTTAGTATTTCCGCGGACAGGTCGGCCGCCCAATCGTAACTCTCAGCCTTCTGAACCAGGGCCGTCACGGCGGGTGCCGGGTCGCGGCGCCTGGCGAACACGATTTCGACGGATCGGGTCAGTTCCGGTTCCACGATCGGCCGCGCGGTCAGGCGTCGGTTGACGACGGAAAATCGTGGGATGACGCTGACGCCGACGCCGGCTTCGACCATGTCCAGAATCCAGTCTTCCCGTTCGCTGGCGAAGGCCACATCCAGTTCGATCTGCTGTTGTTCGACGAATTCAAGGAAGAAGTCGCGGAACTCGCAACGCAAGCGGTCGAGGTAGCGCTCATGGGCGATGTCGATCATCGGGACGACGTTCCGTTCGCGGAACGGGTGATCGTCGGAAAAGGCGACGATCATGTCCTCGTCGAAAAGCGGCTGGTATTCCAGCGACGGCTGTTGGGGTCCGTTCCGTCCGCAAAAGGCAACGTCAAGGGCGCCGGATCGCAGCAGGTTCGGAATGGACGCCGGTGGTACATCGTGAAGATAGATCACCAGGCGGGGATGCTCTTCCTGGAAGGTATCGAGGAACCGCGAGAGTATTGCCGGGCCAATGGTACACATCAGCCCGATGTTCAGTTCCTATGATGATTGTCCAGCGGGGATTGTTTCCCCGGCGATTTTGAAGGCCGGGAAGTCTTCGAAGACCCAGCCGTTTTTCAGCGTATCGTAGATGATCTTGAGCAACTTTCGGGCCGTGGCGATG
>Ga0209144_1000200_pt1 | contig 12787 bp, 8 predicted proteins | sample WorMettrBAHAMAS1_FD_187392 | JGI IMG/M metagenome (GOLD analysis project Ga0209144, IMG submission 187392) | Marine gutless worms symbiont microbial communities from Max Planck institute for Marine Microbiology, Germany - Inanidrilus... | ecosystem: Host-associated > Annelida > Digestive system >...
CCAAGCTCTTCTTGGTCGTGATGCTGGCATCACTGGCGCTCACATGGAAAAAGAAGCCGCCGATGGCGATGGTCTCTCCTCCCAACAGATCCAACTCTTGGCACAGCATGACGAAATCACGGTTCGCCGCGCCCAGGGCGTTTCCGTTTACCCGCCGAAACTCGGCAATGGTCCGGTAACTCGGCACCAATCCCTCCAGCAGCCACATCAGCTCCAAGTTGCGCCGACACTCCCGCTCCAGGCGCCGCGAACTCCGCACTCGATTGAGATAGCCGTATAGATAAAGCTTGAGCAGCATCCCCGGATCGAACGCTGGCTGATCGGGGGGCAGATCGCCGCCGCTATTGGTAAAGCCCAACTCCGGCAGGTCAAGCGTATCGACGTAGGCATCAATCGCCCAAACCAGGTTGGTCTCGCTCACGTAATCTTCCACCCGTGGCGGCAGAAGGGCTTCTTGGGTACGGGCCTGGCCTTGCTTGTAACGTCTTGCCATGAAGTTCAGTCCCGTGGATCGAACTCGACCCGTAGTGTACGCTCGGTACCAACAACAACGACGAATTCTTTCACAATCTCCGGAGCGCGGGAACGGGCCAGTGGGCATTTCCTTTGCGCCCTTCGCGCCCTTGCGGTTCTCTGGCTCCCGTGCTCCAGAGCATCGGAACGAATCAAAAACGACTCATCAGAGGTTTGGGAAGAGTCCGACGGCTATTCAAATCAGGCTATAATAATCCTATTTTTAATCCTATTAATGGGTCTAGATAACTTTGCCCTTCTCTGACGAGGTTGAAGTGGATGAATCCTACTTTTGGTACGCGCCATGTCCGTAGGAAGAAGGGTCATGGAGCAAGCGGTAAAACGATTGTCTTCGGGATTCTGGAACGGCAAGGAAAAGTCTACACCGAGATCGTCCCAGATGCCTCCAAAAAGCAGCGACAGGCTGCGATCCGGGGCCAGGTAGCCCTCGACAGCATCGTCCACCCAGACGGCTGGAGAGGCTATAATGGGCTGGTGGACATAGGGTACAAAAAGCATTTCCGAGTGCATCATGGCGAGAATGAATTTGCCAGCAGTAATTGCCATATCAATGGAATTGATTTATTCTGGTCATATGCCAATGGAATAATATACTTGATCTGAACGATTGCGTTCACTGAATAAAACTAACCGAAGAGTTTTCAATTATGATTATCGAGAATAAAGTATACAGCTGTCGCAAATGTCAGAGCGAAGATCTCGTTAAAAATGGCACAAATACGTCCGGTAGCTCGCAATATCACTGTAAAGACGGACGTTTGGGGTCTCGCGCCGAACATTGAGCGCCTGGTTAAAAGAACAGGAAAATGACCTCCCACCCCTTGAAGAGACGCTACAATCTGTTGAGTGCAAAAAAATCCTGTGCTGGAGGTGGATGAATTGTGGTCCTTTGTCTTTCGTAGCAAAGACAAAGTTTGGGTCTGGATTGCCATGAATAGAGAGACCCGAGAAATCGTCGCCTCTGCCTGCGGTGATCGCACCGAAAACACCTGTCGGGTACTCTGGGATCGCGTACCGTCTGCTTATAAAGAAGCCATCGTTTTCAGTGATTATTGGAGCGCGTACCAAGCCGTCATTCCGAGTGGGCAACAGCGCCTTGTGGGTAAAGAAACGGGGGAAGCGGCTCAACGGCAACAGTTGGCACGCTTCCTACGTAAGACGTTGTCTTTTTCCAAATGTGTTAAGCTCGGCCTGGTTCAACCAATCACCACAGTTACCGTTCCAAGTCTCTTCGTCCCAGAGCTCGAACTTCTTGCCCTAACCCACCAGGGCGACATGCTTGTCCAAAGCAGCGAAACTGCGCAATGCCGACGGTAACAACACCCGTCCCTGACCGTCCATATCGACTTCCTAGGCGTGACCGACTAGGTGGGTTCAGGATAGATCAGCAAGCAGCGGTCGCGGTCGACCGTTATGACCAAACGAGAAACCAGGCGGATTTTCCCTTCCCCCCCCCCCCCCCCACTTTTCCTCTGCTGACAGTAGGCAAGCATACTCTCCCCGTCAAGGCATAATTTGCTTTTTTCACTGATCCATCAAAAAGTTAGGGGGCAAGGACTCGGCTACAAGATATTATGTGTTGGTATATAAAAAACAACAATATGCTGTGTTTTTATCAAGCGGAGAAAAATGTCGGCGCGGCAATGCGACGATGTGGGGAATGGTGGAAATGGAAAAGTAGGAGCCGGCCTGTAAGCCGGGTTCTGTCGTGGACAGTCATTCATCTGGGATACACGTCGCCGTGTACCTCGAGCGACCTACCCAGGAACCCGTGCGGGCCGCACGTTGCGGATCGAAGCCGGCTGTTCCCCTATTTGGTCTTGCTCCGGGTGGGGTTTGCCCTGCCGCCGATGTTGCCACCGGCGCGGTGCGCTCTTACCACACCATTTCACCCTTACCAATCCACCCTAAAGCGGATTTAGGCGGTATGTTTTCTGTGGCACTTTCCGTGGACTCGCGCCCCCCAGGCGTTACCTGGCACCCTGCCCTGCGGAGCCCGGACTTTCCTCCCCTGCGACAAAGTTGCAGGAGCGACTGTCTGGCCGACTCCCAATACAAAGTCTACTACAGCAGCCCTGAACTATTTGGCACTGTTTGGGGGACCGGACGTGTTGCGTTACGACACACAAAGGTCCACTGATCTCCTGTAGCACTGGTGCCGGCGTCTTTAGGATCCGTTTTAACTAAAGCAGGTGCTTCTTAGATGGAATGATTTCCTAGCTTGCTGCTCGCAACATAGACCTCAGGGACGAGTTTCTCCACCAGCCTGAGATCCATCACCGGGGGTGAGTGTCGTGGCGTTCGCGGAACCGCACGTAATTCCAAGTTGCACGGCATTCGGCATGGATTGACCGCGGACTAGTCCGGCAGCAATGCCTGCTGTTGTTGCATCGCCGCTCCCGACTGCATTCAAGACATTGACTGTCGGTGGTGTGAAGCACCAGGCAAGGGTTTCATCCAGCAGCCAGGCGTCTTTTTTCCCCTGGGTGATGAGGACCCACTGAGCACCCCCGCTTATCAGCATCTGCGCTGCTTCCCGGAGTGCTCCCTCAGTATTAATCAGCTCCCCGCAGGTCGCGACGAGCTCTTGGTCGTTCAGCTTCACCAGTACCGGCAAGTAAGCAAGCGCCTGCATCAGTACTTCACCGCGGGCATCGATCAGCACTGTCACTCCCACCTCTTGAGCCCTCCGGGCGAGCTTGGCATAGATGTCTTCAGGTGAATTGGGTGGTGGTGCACCTGCTACTACCATCAGGTCGCTCTCTGCCAGGAATAATGAAAGCTTCTCATCGAGCAGTGACCACTCGTCCGGCATAGGAAGCAGTGCTTCCTCCACCAGCTCCGTCACGCAGGCAGTGGCTTCGTCGATGAGCGTTGTGCAGATACGGGTTGGTTGGTCTGTCCAGACAATGTCCATTTCGATCCCGATCTGCCCCAAAATGAAACCATTGTGTTGCCCGTTTCGCCACCGGCAAATCCCACTACCAGGGGAGATTCCTTTAATGTCTTCAATGTGCGCGCGACATTGGCGGATTTACCTCCGGACGAAACGGTGACGGAACGTGCCCAGTTCACTTGGCTAAATCGGAGATTCGAGAACCGTATTGTCCGTTGCAGGCAGGGCGTGACGCTTATGCAGAGGATGCGGCCAGTTTCTTTATCGGACATCGGAATAATATTGGGCACACCCACCAGCCACAGATGCAGTTCGCTGTCTGCCTGTCGTAGTCTTTTTTCTTCCTTGCTAACCGGTAACACTTAACTTGACGGCATGGAATAATCCCGTAGCGTAGCCATTCCTCTCATCATTCCGCATTCATCAGGCGGAATGCCTACGCTACTCATGGGAGTACTTCACGGTTTTGACGGTGTTTTCGGCCGTGCATATGATTTCAAGGGCGTGATCGCCGAGCTTGAGGCTGGTCCCCGGCTCGGGGATGGCTTCCATATGCTCGATGATGAGGCCATTTAGAGTCTTGGGACCGCTGGTGGGTAGCTTCCAGCGTAGAGTCCGGTTCAGCTCCCGGATACCAATCCCGCAGTCGATCAGGAGGCTGCCGTCCTCACTACGATGGATCTCACTAATGGTATGTGCCGGGTCCGAGGCGAATTCTCCGACGATCTCTTCAAGCAGATCGGTCAGGGTAATCAGTCCCAGGAAATCGCCATACTCGTCGACGACGAGTCCGACCGGTTCTTTTTCCCGCTGGAAGTTGAGCAGCTGCTGATAGAGCTGGGTACCCTCAGGAACAAAGTAGGGCCGGCGGCTGATCTCGCGTAGATGGTCCGTATCGAGCCCTCTATCAAGCAGGGTATGCAGGGCGTCGCGCACGTGGACGATGCCGACGACGCTGTCGATGTTACCGTCGAACAGGGGCAACCGGGTATAAGCAGCGTTTTTGAGCTGGTTGATGATCTCTTCTTCGGGGTCCCGGGCATCGATCCCATCCACCTCGTTGCGGGGGATCATGATGTCTTCTACGGTGGCGTTTTCCAGATCCAGAATCGCCAACAACATGGTCCGGCTGCGCTCTGGGAGCATAGCCTCGGTTTCGCTGACCAGGGTATGCAGCTCCTCCCGCGACAGGCTGTCGCCTCCCCCATCCTCTGGCCGTACCCCAAGCATCGCCAGCAGACCGTTGGTCACCCAGTTGACGGACCGCACCAGGGGATGGAGGATCTTCAGAAGTGGAGTATAGAGAAATGCGGCAGGGTAGGCAAGGCGCTCCGGGTGCAGGGCGGCGAGAGTCTTGGGGGAGACCTCGGCGAAGATAAGAATAACCAGGGTCAGGATACCGGTGGCCGCGGCGATCGCTCCCTCACCACCGATGCGCAGGGCAATGAGGGTCGCCAATGAGGAGGCGAGGATGTTGACAAAGTTGTTACCGAGCAGGATCAGGCCGATCAGGCGGTCCGGACGTTCTAGCAATGCCCGCGCCAGGAGGGCGCCCTTGTGGCCCCGCTCCGCCTGGTGCCTGAGGCGATAGCGGTTGATGGTCATGAGTGCGGTTTCGGAGCCTGAAAAGAAACCCGAAAGCAGGATCAGAAACAACAAGAACAGGAATAGACCGGGGAGGGAGATGGTGTTCACTATCCAGTAGTGGTGATTTTTGAAGTAATATCTAGCCAACAATCGGCAATAATTCGGTATTATATCGGCGTATGAAGAGTTTTAAACAAATCTCATGCATTTTAACACATTTAGAAAAAGACAACGCCTTACGTAGGAAGCGTGCCAACTGTTTCCTTTATAAGAAGATGGTACGTGATCCCAGAGTATCCGACAGGTGTTTTCACTGCGATCACCGCAGGCAGATGCGACGATTTCTCGGGTCTCTCTATTCATGGCAATCCAGACCCAAACCTTGTCTTTGCTACGAAAGACAAAGGACCATAACTCATCCACCTCTAGCAAATGATTACCGATGAATCCATCTACTCTATCACTTCAAAAATCACCACTACCTACTATCCGATGCCTATTCGGAAAAGGACTCGGTGCGGTAGCGCCGGATCCGGGTACGATCCGACCAGTGGTCCGGCCCCAAGCCGGCCTTCCGCTTGAGATAGCACAGAAAGTCGCGTGGATCGGGCAGGCTGTCCCAGACCGTGGGAAGGAATGTCCCGCACGCGGCCCCGTCTTCAAAAATCAGGCCATCCCGGCCCGGCTCGATGATCCGCAGAAGCTCTTCCTCGGAGGTGACAGCAAGAGATTGCGGAGGCGTCAACACCGAAATCTCGATGGAGAGGCTGACCAGCTCCGGGTACGCGAGGGGAGGAAATCTAGGGTCCCGGAAGGCGGCGGCGAAGGCATTCTCCGCGACGTCCGACACCAGGGGTCGGACAGCCTCCAAGTGGCCGATGCAACCACATAGGGTGCCCTGGGTGTGCAGGGTCACGAAGCTCGCTCGGTGGACCGTCAGGTCGGCGGAATAGTCGGAGGGGACAACCGGGAGCGGGCACCTCCGGTGCAAGCCGTGCTCGATCGACTCCCTGGCCAGCACCAGAAGGCTGCGCCGCTGCGCCGGGTCGAGCAGATCGGGATCAGCTGAAGGCATAAGCGCCGTAGCCTACCACCTGGTCGTAGGGTCCCGCCGTATCGCCGGAGCTGCGCAGGTCCAGGGTCCGAGCCTTGAGACCGCGGCGCTTCGCCTCGTGCAACAGGCCGCTCAAGGGGATGCAACCGCAGGCCTGGGTAGGGGTAATGGCCTCCGGACGCAGGGCCTCAATAGCCCGACTGGTCGCGGCATCCAGGGCTGCAGCGCGCTCGTAGTCCAAGTAGTGGCTAAGGTCCGAGCTGACCAAGATCAGGGTCTCATCTCCCCCCCATAGGCGCGCGATGACATGGGCTACCTCCTCGGTATCGGCGGTGCCGACCAGGAAGGGGACGATATGGAATTCCTGCAGGGACAACTGGAGGAAAGGCAGCTGCACTTCGAGGCAGTGCTCACCTTCGAACGGCACCTCGTAGCGGCAGACCTGCGGCAGATTAAGTACCTGTTCATAGGCACCCCGGTCCACGGGAATCGCGCCTAGGGGAGTGAGAAAGGCCTTGGAGGTGCTGGCGGCCAAGCCAGTGAAGAGGACCCGGTGGGAGGGGCCGAGCAGGACAACGCGTGAGATATCCTCGGCGCATGTGGCGAGCCGGGCATAGGCACTGCCGGCAACGGGTCCCGAGTAGATGTAGCCAGCATGGGGGGCGACGATGGCTTTCGGGGTCTCGGCGTGATCAGTCTCAGCGGCTACGAGAAAGGAAAGAACCGCCTGCCGCAGTTCCCGCGCATTTGCCGGATAGAAGGTACCGGCTACCATTGCCGCTCTAGCGTTAGTCATCAGTTTGGCCTTACAGTCCGACGAAATGCCATAAGGTTGCAAATCAAAGTCTCATCGGCATTACTACAAACGTCTCTTTCTCCTTGCCCTTATTTCGCAGAATTATACTACCGTCCGAATCTTTGAACCCAATCTCGACCTCATCCTCATCCAATACGTTCAGTATGTCTATCAAGTACCCGACGTTGAATCCGATGACTGTCGGCTCTTGAGAATAGATTATCTCCAACTCCTCCTCTGCTTCCTCCTTCTCCGGGTTTTGTGCTTGAAGCCTGAGCTCCCCCTGGCCCAAGCTGAATCGTACCCCCCGGTATTTCTCATTCGACAAAATCGATGTCCGAAACAGTGCCTGCCTCAACGTATCCCTATCCGCATATGCAATCCGTTCCGGGGTCGGCGGAACTACCCGATCATAATCTGGATAGCGACCATCGACGAGCTTCGATGTTATCACCATATCTTTCATAGTAGTACGAAACATCTTCTCCGAAATGTCTATCCGAACGACTGCATCTGCATCACTCCCGAGAAGCCGGTTCAGCTCCGATACCGTTTTCCTGGGAAGAATAATCTGCACTTCCTCGCTGGCTTGCAGCGGTAACATTTCTTCCACCTTGGCCAGACGATGACCGTCGGTCGCAACCGCTACCAGCCGATCTGGCTTCAGCTCCAGAAGAAGGCCATTCAGGTAGTAACGGACATCCTGGTGTGCCATCGCAAATGCCGTTTTCTCGAAGAGGTACTTCAATGTCTGTTGTTTAATATCGATACTCTGTGCTACCTTACTCTTCTCCATGATCGGAAAATCGTTTGCTGGCAAGGCACTTAACGTAAAGCGACTCCTTCCCGCAACCAAAGATGCACGATCGTTTTCTACCTTCAAGGATATCTCCGTTCCTTCCGGTAGTGCCCTGCAGATTTCGATGAGCTTCCTGGCCGGTAGTGTTATCTCCCCTGGCTGTTCGACCATTAGGCCGGATTTCGCACGGATTTCTATTTCCAGATCGGTTCCGGTGATCTGTACGGAATCGTCTTCCGCTGACATCAACATGTTGCCGAGTATCGGGAGTGTCTGCCGCCGCTCTACGACTCCCCCCACCTTCGTGAGTACCGGCAGCAGGATTTCCCGGCTTGCGCGGATCTTCATTTTGGTTTTCCTGTTCCGTATCAGAGACTGTATCTATAATTAGCCTTGTGGATAACTGGATAAAATTATTTTCTTTATTTTTCATCTTGTTACCGAAGGTATGTCGCCAAAACCTCTGGTAATTTCCTGTGCATAATCTGTGGATTTACAGTGCGAAATCCCGCTGTTGAAAGTTATCCACATTAAGCTACCAGACTTCTCAACAGGTTTTTGTAATCTTCTTCAACAGTGATGTTACTTTCTCGCAACTCTGTGATTTTCCTGTTTGCGTGGAGCACCGTAGTGTGGTCTCTCCCCCCGAAAGCACCGCCGATTTCAGGTAAGCTATGATTGGTAAGTTCTTTGGCAAGTGTCATGGCAATCTGACGCGGTCTTGTGACAGATCTGCTCCGATTACCGGAAAGTAGGTCCGTAGACCTGATTTTGTAGTATTTTGCAACTACCATTTGAATGTTCTCTATGGTTACCTGCTTATCCTGAGCTGCGAGCATGTCCCGCAGCGTGTTTTTAGCGAACCCGACATTTATCGGTGTGTTGGTGAACCTTGAGCTCGCTACTAGACGTCGCAGTGCCCCTTCGAGATCCCGGATATTCGAGTGGACGTGCCTCCCGACAAAAAAGGCAACGTCTTCCGGTAAATCAATACCGACGTGTATTGCTTTACTTTGCAGGATAGCCACACGCGTCTCCAGATCCGGAGACTCGATCGCAACGGTGAGGCCCGAGCCGAATCTCGACTTCAGTCTTTCTTCCAGCCCGCTTACCTCCTTTGGGAATCGATCGCTCGACAGCACAATCTGTTGCTTGGATTCGAAGAGGGTGTTGAAGGTATGGAAGAACTCCTCCTGTGACCGTTCCTTGCCTGCAAAGAACTGGACATCGTCGATAAGCAGCGCATTGACGGTTCGATAGCGTTTCTTAAACTCATCGATCCGGTTATGCTGTAGAGATCTTACCATCTCGGTGACGAATCGTTCCGAGTGAAGATACACTACTTGTGCCGAGGGGTTGTTGTTCAACATCATGTTTCCAACCGCGTGCATCAGGTGGGTCTTTCCCAACCCGACACCTCCGTATATAAACAGGGGATTATAAGTAATTCCAGGATTGTCGCCGATCTGAATCGCTGCTGCCCTGGCTATCTGATTCGATTTTCCTTCGATGAATGTATCGAACGTGAACTCGGTGGTTAAATTACTCGTGGAACGGTGTCTCGCGGCTTCTGTCGGAGAAACGGGAGTTTTTGGATCAGTGCTTTCCTGCACGGTCTTCGCTGAATCACGGATTTGCGGCAAGGTGCCGATCGCGAACGAAATCGTGCGGATCTTGCCATCGCTCAGGCGGGTACAAAGCTCTACGATTCGTTGTTTATAGTGTTGTTTGACCCAATCCATTACGAAATGATTGGGGACATACAGCTTGAGCTGCCCGTTTTCCTCGGTTGCCTGCAGGGGGAGGATCCAGGTGTTGTAGTCGGCCGTCGTCAAATCACCTTTGAGATGGGATACACATCGATTCCAGACTCCCACGGCTGTTCGACCTCTATGTTCTGTTGAGTTTCTTGCTTGGTGGAAATCCGTGGAAGTTCGGCAGCTCATCGCTGATTGGGGGGATCCACGGAATAGTCATATTATAGCACTGGGGAGTTTATATCGGTTTTCGTCACTTATCCACAAGCACGGACCCTAGAGGTGGGGGATCTGCTGAAATCCATGTAATTTTCGGATATTCTTAAAGTATATTGTTACCCTGTTTACGAGGAAAACCGTACCGAGGAGCTGTTGATATTTGGAGCCCAGCGGTCGATTTAAGAAGGTTGCCTGGATAAATGTCGACGGGATTCGGTATCCGTCCGCCCTACCCTTGGCACCTTAAGGCTCCGGGGATACTCGTCGCCGTTGACCGTACGGCCACCGAGAAAATATAATCCAACCCCTTTTTCCGATCAGGTTGCCGCTGATAAGGTCGGCTCCTCCTCCTTGGAATCGAGACATGAAAAGAACCTTTCATCCGAGCCGAGTAAAGCGCGCCCGGACCCACGGCTTTCGTACCCGCATGTCCACCCGCAATGGGCGCAAGGTGCTGATGATGCGTCGTGCAAAAGGACGTGCGCGTCTGTCGACCTGACCGACGAGTTGCCTGGGAATTGTCCTGCCAGTGCACGCCTTCCACATCAGGCCCGTCTGAGACGACCGGGGGATTTTCGGGATCTGTTTGCACAGCCCGCAACGACGTCGGCCGATTCCTGCTTCAGGGTTCTTGCCCGGTTCAATGGCCGGAGAACAGCACGCTTGGGGCTTACGGTCTCGAGAAAATACGCACGGCGGGCCATCGATCGCAACCGCATAAAACGCGTTGTGCGTGAGAGCTTTCGCCGGCACCGTCACTGTCTGTGTGATGTCGACCTGGTAGTGTTGTGTCGCCGTCGTACCGTGACCTTGCCCAATGATCGGCTTTTTTCCTCCTTGGCTGTGCACTGGAAACGCATTCGGGAGCAGTTATGCGTAGTTTGTTGATCGGGCTCCTCCGTGGCTACCAATATTTGGTCAGTCCCTTACTCGGGAACCATTGTCGGTTTTATCCGAGTTGCTCCCACTATGCTGTCGAGGCAATCGAGGCTCATGGGGCAATACAGGGTACCGGGTTTGCCCTGCGACGCCTCCTCCGTTGTCATCCCTGGCATCCCGGTGGGTACGATCCGGTCCCGGAAATATCCGACGACATTCCCCATGGATAATCTACGCCTGCTGCTGTTCTTTGCCCTTGCCATCGTCCTGCTCCTGATCTATCAGGCCTGGATGAAGGATTACGGACACTCGGTTGTTCCGTCTGAGACCGTCCGGCACCCTGTCCCGGCCGGGGAGGCTCCGAAACCGGGCAGTACCCCGGATAGCCCGGAGATACCGGACACGCCCACGCCGACGGTGGTTGCTGCTACTCCCGTTCCATCTGTGCGGGCAGTGGAGGGCGGAGACTCCGTTCGCGTGGAAACCGACCTGTTGAAGCTGGAGATCTCTCGCCGTGGTGCCACAATCACCAGCGCCTGGCTGAAGGACTATGCTGTTACGGCGGAGGACCCGGAAACCAAATTCCGGCTGTTCAAGCCGCAGCTGCCGAACATGTTCATCGCCCAGTCCGGGCTCCTCGGAGGCGAGAAAGGACAGCTGCCGACACACCAGGCAACCTTTTCCAGTACTCGCAATAGCTTTGTCCTTGAGCCTGATAAAGATGATCTCATCGTTGAATTTCTCCGGAACCATCCCTCCGGCGTCGAGGTGAAGAAACGTTACCAATTCCGGCGCGGTAGTTATGTGGTCCGACTCACACAGGCCGTGGCCAACAACACCGGCTCACCGTTGGCGATCCGCTCCTACGAGCAACTTCAGAGGACCGAGTTGGTTGATCCTAATGCCTCCCGGTTCATCTATACCTACACGGGAGGTGTGTACTACAGCCCCGAGGACAAATACACCAAGGAGTCCTTCTCCGACATGCGGGATAGGAAGCTGCAGCGGATCGTTTCCGACGGTTGGATTGCGATGATTCAGCACTACTTCGTGGCGGCCTGGATTGCCCCCATTGGTACTCCGGAGACCTTTTATACCAACGTCCTCGACGGCTCCCGCTACATCATCGGCAAGTACTCCGAACCGGTGACATTGTCTCCCGGTGTTGCGCATAGCTTCGAGAACCGTCTCTTTGTAGGACCCAAGCTGCAGGATACCCTCGCGTCCATCGCACCGGGGCTGGAGCTTGCAGTCGACTACGGCTGGTTGACTATCCTGGCTCAGCCTATCTACTGGCTGCTCAGTAAGATCCACATGGTGGTCGGCAACTGGGGCTGGGCCATTATCATTCTCACGATCCTGATCAAGGCGGCCTTCTACAAGCTATCCGAAACCAGCTACAAATCCATGGCCAACATGCGCAAAATGACGCCGCGGATGCAGGCCCTCAAAGATCGGTATGGGGACGACAAACAACGTCTGAATCAGGCCATGATGGAGCTTTATAAGAAGGAGAAGATCAATCCCCTTGGCGGTTGTCTGCCGATCCTGGTGCAAATCCCCGTGTTCATAGCCCTGTATTGGGTCCTGCTCGAGAGCGTCGAACTCAGACACGCCCCCTTTGCACTCTGGATCAATAACCTATCCGATCCCGATCCCTACTTCGTACTGCCCCTCGTCATGGGTATTTCCATGTTCATTCAACAGAAGCTCAACCCGACCCCGCTGGATCCGATCCAGGCTAAGGTAATGATGAGCCTTCCCTTCATCTTTACCGTTTTCTTCGCCTTTTTCCCTGCCGGTCTTGTGCTGTACTGGGTGGTCAACAATATTCTGTCCATTGCCCAGCAGTGGCACATCACGCGCAATATCGAGAAGGCAACAGCCAAAGCTTGGACCTGACACTTCAATGCCGTTAAGTTAAGCGTTATTGGTCGACAAAGAGAGTGAAAACTACGAATCACGCGTAGTCAGCGTGAATTCGTTCGTGAGGATTCGCGTGAGGAGAAGAAATGATGCCAAACTGTACCAACTACAGGAAGGATATAGGATTTGGAACCTATATATTTAACTAGCCAAGTTTCCCATTTAACGTGCAGAAAAATGGTTACCTTTGTTCTAAGGAAGAGGAGATATAATTACGGAATTTCCTAGTTTGCGGCGTTGACATTATGCTCCTGGTATATTTAGGATGTCTTTCGTGGGAGTAGATCTGCTCGACAGAGAAGTCCATGAACATCATACAAGTTTTCGAGCGATTTCCCAG
>Ga0209144_1000201_pt1 | contig 12776 bp, 9 predicted proteins | sample WorMettrBAHAMAS1_FD_187392 | JGI IMG/M metagenome (GOLD analysis project Ga0209144, IMG submission 187392) | Marine gutless worms symbiont microbial communities from Max Planck institute for Marine Microbiology, Germany - Inanidrilus... | ecosystem: Host-associated > Annelida > Digestive system >...
GCCCATCACGGGCGGATCAGCAAGATCGGGCGCAGCCACGCCAGGGCGATGCTGGTGGAGGCCGCCTGGGCGGCGGCGAAGGCCCCGGGGCCATTGCACGCCTTCTTCGTCCGCATCCGCGCCCGCCACGGCCACCAGGTCGCCGCCGTCGCCGTCGCGCGCAAGCTGGCTGTCTTATGCGGGCACATGCTCACCAAGGAAGAGGACTGCCTCTGGGCCCGCCCGGCACTTGTGGCCAACAAGCTGCGCGCCATGGAGCTGCAGGCCGGCAGGCCGCAGCAGAAGGGGAACCGACGCGGGCCTGCCTACGCCTACAACATCAAGGCCTTGCGCAACCAGGAGATGAACCTCGCCCGCCAGGCCGAGAAGAGCTATGAGCGCTTCGTCGGCGCATGGCGGCCGCGGTGGCCAAAGGAAGGGGCGCGCGGACGCCTCAAGCCGGCAAGGCCTGGGTGAAGCAGCCCGGCGGCGCTTTCAGCCGCGGCGCCGCTCTTCGCCACGAGGTCGCCCGCGCAACTGCGATCCTGACACGGCGCTGAAGAAAACGCTTGTCCATCTCATCCGTCGTATAGATCATTCAACGCACTGCTTCGGGGAAGGCGAAGAAGGGAATGATGTGCTTCCAGTTGCGCCGCCAGCTCCTCGCGATGGCGGGATGTTTTTCTCCCCACGGTCCGGCTTCGAATTCGGCCAGCGCCGCCAGGCCGGCGTCCGCGTCGGCGGCCTTCACCTCCCGTGCGACATGCTTGCGATCCTTCCACGAGGCGAAATTCATGGAATGACGGATCAGATGCACGATGCCGGTCTGCACGACGGTTTCCGGGAAGACGGCGTTGATCGCTTCGGGGAAGCCCTTGAGGCCATCGACGACGGCAATCAGGATATCCTGGATACCCCGGTTCTTCAGTTCGTTCATCACCCGGAGCCAGAACGTGGCGCCTTCCGTCTGTTCGATCCACAGTCCGAGAATCTCACGGGCGCCGTCCGGCAGGACCGCCAAGGCGATGTAGACGGCCTTGTTGCGCACGAAGCCTTGGTCACGGATTTTGACCCGGATGGCGTCGAAGAAGACGATGGCGTCGCACGCTTCCAACGCCCCAACGCCCGGTTCTGCCATTCGCCAACTTCCTCGAGAACGCCGTCCGTGACCGTCGAGATCAGATCGGGCGAGACGTCGATGCCGTAGTATCCGTGTCGGTCAAGTGGCATTTGGGCTCCCTTCCTTGAGGGCCAAGTATTTGCGGCGCAGGTCCGGGTTGATGCGCAGCGCGACGAGCGCCGGCATGTAGAGACCGCATCTGAGCGAGGCGAGTCCACCCTGGATGCGGGAGCGCCCTTTCCAGCCGCCGGATTCGCGCGTGATTGGCGCCAAACCCGCCAGGCTTGCCGTCCAGTTCGCCGAGCTCAGGCATCTCGACGATGATTGCCATTGCCGTGACCGGGCCGATGCCGGGAATACTGGCGAGGATTTCCCGCCGACGCGCGAGCGTTTCGTCGGCGGCGACGATCGCTGCCATGGCCTTTTCGATCTCACCTGTCTGTTTCTCTATCTGCCCGAGTCGAGCTTCCAGCTGGCGACGGATGATGGCGTTCTGCGCCACCTGCTTGCGGTTGCGCGCGGCGGTCCTGTCCTTGATCAGCGCCTGTCGCGCCACGCTCAACTCTCTGAGATCGTGATGAATTTCCGAACGCCCAGGACGCGCCTGCAGATCCAGAACCGCGGCCATCCGCGCCAGGAGCATCGCGTCAATCCGGTCGGTCTTGGCCAGGTCGCCGCTCGCTTCGGCAAAGCGGCGGGCATAGCGCGGGTTCACCTTGACGATGGCGATCCCGGCCTGGGTCAGAGAGTGCTCCAGAAGGCGGTGATACGGGCCGGTGGACTCAAACACGATCCGCATGGGCGTCTTGCCGATCCAACGGATCAGCGCGGCACAGCCGGCCTTGTCGTTCGGGAACTGTCGACATTCACCTGTCGTCAGCCGCAAGGCGTCCAGAACGAGTTTCGAGATATCGATGCCGATGGTATCCTGCATGGTCTTTATCCACTTCCTCGTCTTGTCATCCGGGCCGTGAACCCGGGTATCCGTTCAGGACAGAAGATGAAGACGGGGGCGATCCCACTACGGCACGGCGCCAGAGGCGGCCCGGCTTCTCTCGATCCAACCCCCGCCACTGCTCGCCAAATGGCGTGGCGGGCAGTGGCTCCCTGTTGCCTCGGGAGCCGACAGAAGTCATAAGACAAAAGTTCCTCCAGATGGCCGCGGATCCCGCGCGCCGTCATGCCGCGCGCGGACAGGGAGATGATCTTGTCGTCGAAGTCCGGAAAGCGGCGTTGATCTTTGGCGATCAGCTTCGGATCGAATGTTCCCGAACGGTCGCGCGGAATATCCAGCGGCGCCTTCGAGATCCCCGTCAGAACCGTCTTTCGGGAGCGACCGTCACGCCGGTTCGGCTGGCCCTCTTCAGCTTCTGCCTCAAGAGGCGCGTCCAGTTCCGCGTTCAACACGCGTTCCGACAGCGCTTTCTTCAGTTCATCAACCAGACCGTCCTGGCCGAATACCGTCGCAGGATCGCGACCCGCCAACAATTGATCCAATACTTCCTCGTCGATAGCCATAGGATGGTCCTTTCATGTTCATCACTATGGCCCAAGACACAAAATTCCTGATACCCCCGCCGGCCAGTGTGCACAGAGATGGCGGCGGGAAACACCTCCGACAGCACGGTGCTGCTGCCTGTCGTGGACCGTCTGCGCAACCGCTTCGCGATCGGCCGGGTGTGCGTTGTGGCGGACCGGGGCATGATCTCGGCGGCGACGATCGCGGCGCTTGAGGAGCGGGGCCTGGAATACATCCTCGGCGCCCGCGAACGCGGCGACGTGAGGGTGCGCCGGATCGTGCTTGAGAACGAGAAGCCGTTCGTGCCGCTTCGGATCGAGCGCGCCCGCAGCGAGACCCAGCTGTTCGTGAAGGAGGTCACCGCGGGCGGCGCCCGCTACATCGTCTGCCGCAACGGGGCGGAGGCCGAGAAGGACCGCGCAGACCGGCTTGCCATCGTCGACGGCCTTCAGCGCCGGCTGAAGCAGGGCGACAAGGCGCCGATCGCCAACACGGGCTATCGGCGCTATCTGCGCCGCGCCGGCGAGGGCGCCGCCTTCGAGATCGATGCCGGCAAGCTGGCCGAAGAGGCCCGCTACGATGGCATCTTCGTGCTCAGGACCAACGCCCGCGTCACCCCGCTCAACGCGGTCTTGAGATACCGTGAGCTGCTCATGGTGGAGTCGTTGTTCCGGGCCGCCAAGACCACCTTCGACACCCGCCCGATCTTCCATTCCTGCGACGCCGCGATCCGCGGCCACGTCTTCTGCTCATTCCTGGCGCTCATCCTTGCCAAGGAGCTCCAGGACCGCTGCGCCAGAGCCGGCTTCCAGCCCGAATGGGACAGGCTGATGCGCGACCTCGACCGCCTCCAGACCGGCGTCATCGAAAAGGACAACACCCGCATCAGTGTGCGCACGCCGGTCACGGGCAACGTCGGCCCCGCCTTCCGCGCCGCCGGTGTCGCCCTGCCACCCAACATCGCTGAAACTCCCACGACCTGATATCGCCACAAGGCGCTGCTCCCACCCTGTCGTGCCAAGGGCCACAGGCGCGCTCATAAGCGTCTGTAACCACAAATACTTTCTCACATCAGTGTTCAAGTGGGGTCAGATGCCGGGTCAGCATGGCGTTCACGGGATCGGTCGGGGGGCGTCGGTTTCGGGCCTCGAAACGAAACGGCGTCAAGCCATCCGGGTCATCGGTGGTCCGGTTGGTCACCGGCGGTGCGAGCAGGCCGGCGAAGGCGCGGAAATAGGTCGCCGCGGCGTCGCCCTCAAGCCCCAGGAGCTCAGGCATATTTGCCGCGCCACCGGCGGCCTTGCGCGCCGCCGCCAGCCGATCGAGCACCGCCTGGCGGGCAGCCTTCTCCCCGCGCCAGTTCCGCCGCAGGATGGTCCGTTGGTTGACGATCTTGGCGGCAACGAGATCGCGCGCGAAACGCAAGCAACAGGCATCGTCGAAGCTGGTGCGATACTGCGCCGTGCGAATTTCCACATTGCGATGGCCGAGGCCATGCGCGATTCCCCGGAACCATCCGCCGTGGCTATGGAAGGTAACAGGGATCTCGCGTTCGAGAAGTGCGGAGAGCGCGGGGGGTGTGACCGTGACATTGCCGAACAGCGCGACGTCCGAAACATCGATAAGGCGAACTTTCGTTTCTCCCTGCTCTTTATCGGCGATCTTGAGCGTGTCTCCCGCTTTGTTGATGCGCGCTCGCTGCGACTGGACGACCAGTGGGAGCGCTTCGTCCGCGCTCACCGCGATGGGGCGTGGAGCGAGGGCCGAGCCGCTCAGCGCGCTTACCTCGTCCGGAAGACACACTGAGACGAGGGCGCATCGGGGGCACTTCGGACTGTCCTTCAGAGGCGGCGGAATCCGGCCTTGGGAAACGATCAGGCGCAGTCCACTGACGGCGTCGCGGGCCGCTGCCCTCAGGTCCTCGTCAAGCACGATACGGACGCGCTCCCGGCTCTCTGCATAGTAGATGGCGCCTTCCTCGACCCGATAGCCGTGCTCCTCGAGCAGCAGCGCTTGCAGGCACACCTGGACCCGCTCGGGCGCGTAGGCGCCCTGCCCGACATGCGGCCGCCTGCCTCGCTTGTAGTCGATGGGCGTGACGGCGCCATCCTCGGCTTCGGCCACGTCGATCTTGGCGATTACGCTGAGCGTCTCCGAGGACAGCGTAAGCGATCGGCTGACGCTTTTGGGTTCGAGTCTCCGGCGCTGGTAATGGTGCGTTCGCGCGATCGACGCGGGCATGCGCGCGCCGACCCTCGACTGTGTCGCCGGTCTCCGACCATTCGGACTGAGTCCACATGAGATACGCAAGGCGAGGGCAGTAGACGAACTCGTTCACCATGCGCGCGGGAACGAGCGGCGTATCGCCGATTACTGGCGGAGCGGGGAGATGGAGTTGGAATTGCTCATCGGCTGGCATCGACGAGCTCGTCGATGGCGGCGAACAGGCCGCCACCCATATGGCTGTCGCGGCCGAGCATGATCGGTCCCTTGACGGCGACAGCGAAGCGAAGGCGCGCGTGGGCAGCCAAGCTGCCGCCGTTCGGACCGCCGCTAAACTCAAGCAGATCAACCTCAGGCCTAGCCAAACCCCGGCGCTCGCATTCAGCGATCAGATCACGCACGACGGCAGCGGCGGTGTCCTTGCCCCGTCCGGCGTGACGTGTCGGACGGTAAAGGGTGCGGGTTTCCCACGTCAGCGCGGGACCGAAGAGCGGGTCGCCCGCCGTCAAAGTGAGCGGGTGGGCGAGAGCAATGACGCCGAGCTTGCCTGCCCGTACTTCTCTAAGGGACGATACGACATGATCGAACAGGGCGCGATCACTGCGGCCCGGTGCGTGCCCCGAACGGTCGCATACCCAGGGCGCCGCGACGATCAGCCTTTCAATGCGTCCGTCGGCGTTGGCATCATCCGCGGCGAGGAAGACGTGCTCGTGCCGGCCCGAGCTTGCAGGCGTCCCATCGGGTTCGTGCCCTGAAAAAAGACGGGGCACGGCGTCCCTGCTGTTCCGCGACAGCGCCATCAGCGCGCGCCGAACCGCGTGCAGCAATGCCGTGCTATCAGCGATTGCGATCCGTGTCCTCGGCAGCAGAGGAAAGACTAACTCGTCGCGCCAAGCATCCTTGACCGGCGCCATCAGACCGAGGCCCAGGTAACGCCCGTCACCGATGACGAGCGGGCCGTGCGTGGGCTCGGCGAAAGCGATCTCGGCATGCCAAAGGCGCGCTTTGGCGAAGCGCGTTCCCGGTGCGAACGCTTCTGCGCGCGCGCCCTTCGCTGTAAACGGTTCCCGCTGCACGCGGATCGATTCTGCCGTAGTCTTAACGCCGGCGTGTCGCAGGGCGTGGACGACCGCGCCGATAGCCCGTTCTTCCTCGTGCAGACGCTCCGTAACGCCCTTTTGCTCGGCGGCTTCGTGAATACGTGAAGGATCGATGCGACGGCGAGCCGCCGATTGCGGCAACGCCGACGGCGTGACGGTGCGCCAAAGACATGCTGTCGTCGGCTCGGCGATGCCGTAATGATCAAGCATCGCCCGGTCGTCGGTAGGCATCAGAAGAGGCTGGCCTTCATGCAGAACCTCACCATTTTGGTAATCGATACCCAGATCGAGACCGGAGAAGCCCCAGGCGATATCGTCGGCCGGGATCGGGCAGTTCGGCGGAACCTCGACCAGCACGCGGCGAATCGCATGATCGGCATGTGCGTGGCCGATCGACGGGAGCGGGATGATCCGCACGCGCGCGGGCTTGTCAGCTTCCGTCGCGCCCCCGCCGACAAGGATGCGGTCGATCAACGCCTCATTTTGCGGTAGTGCCTTGCTCAGCCGTGCGGCGGCAGCGTCGCGCAAGTTCTGAACAAGTGCAACTGTGCTCGTCGGCGGCCACGGAGCGAAGGGAGCCTCGGGCGCGGGCCCGCGCAAATCGAACAGGTATCGGTGCGGCGGACTATCGTAAGCGATTTGCGCAAACTGCGGCCTTGGGACCTGCGAAAAGAGCTGCTCAGCCGGCTTCGTACATCCCGGTTCCTTCTTCGTCGGTGCGGGCGCACAGAGGGTCTTGAACCGGGTGCGCGCAGCTTCATGGCGTCGAATGAGACTTTCGAGCGATCCGCGCTGCGGGCAAGCGAGCGACGTTCCCCCTCCACCAGCGGATGGGCGATGGATCGGCCCGGGGTGCGAGGCGAGCCGCACGTCCAGTTTTTCCGGCGTCAGGACCTCGCCGACAGCCCAGGCCATGTCGATTCCCCGGCCGAGTTGATAGAGCCGTTCCGCGATCGTGCGGATGGTTTGCGCGCGATGGTCGTCATCCTCACCGCCATCGAATGTCCAGACATAGCGGAGCGGGATCGACGCATCGAAGATCTGCGGGCGGATGGTCTTGCCAGTTCGAATTTCGCTGACGCGTCTCGGATCGCCGCCGACGGCGTCGAGGTCATTGTTCGGCACGTAGTTCGTGAAGCCTTGCGCCTCGCGAATGGTTGGCGCGGCGATCACGGGCGGTTCAAGCGTCTCCAGCCATGCGAGCGCCGCCCGGTCCTGATCCGACAAACTCTTACCTCTGGCGGTCCCGGCGACCAGGGCCTGGAACAGGCGCGCCGGCGAGGGCGGCCAGTTGCCGGCACCGTGATAGCGCCCGTCATGGAAGTGAACCGAGAGAAGAAGCGCTTGGGGCATGATCCAACTCAGGACGCCTTGGCCTTTTTGTCGGCCTTTTGGGCGTCCTCCTTCGCGCGCGTCTTGTCGAAATTGACATGCCTGTTTTCGCCGACACCGAAATCCTTGGCTGCGGCCGAGGCGTAGGCAACGACCAAGCCTTCGGCCAACTCAACATCCGATCGCTCACCGTTGCGCCCGATCAAAGTCCATTGCGGCGCCATGGCGGTATCAGGAACAAGGAGGCATCCTTGCCGCAAGAACGCGTCCGGTGGTTCAATAGCCGCGACGAGGCTAAGACCCAGTATATAGCGGCGCAGCGCCCGTCCGTTGTCCCCTTCCAATCGCCTCAACGCCACCAAGTTCACCGTGACATCACGCTCGATCGCCCCGCGCACGATCACGCCACCGGGCGCGCCAGTCGCCGGGACGTGAACGAAACCGCGCTGCGCGAGCGGGCTTCCCGCTTTGCCCTCGGCTTTCTGCTTGTCCTCTTCCGAAAAGACTTCCAGTGCCGCGTAGTCGAGTGCCGGATTGTATTGTGCCGAACGCGTCAGAACATCAACATCCCAGGCGCGGATCACCGATTGCACGATGCGCGGAAGTTTGGCCTGGGTATCTCGTGAATCCCAAACCCCGAAAACCAGCGAGGTTGGCGCCAGCTTGGCGATCGGAAACGCATCGCCCGTGTCGAGCAGCGACTTAAATGCGTTTTGAGCGGCTTGCTTGAGATCAAAGCCGTCGCTGTTCCCTGCCTTGACCGACCGAATGATGGCGTCTCCGAGCCGGTGTCCCGCGTCAAAGATCGTGATCTTCTTTTCATTGCCATAGGCGATGTCGATTTGCGGCACGAGGTCCGAATAAGGCGCGTGCTTGAAGATCGGCTCCATCCGGTTCGCCTGGGAACCGACGCTGTCGACGGTGACGACTTTGGTGCCGTCCGAGAGCGTGTTGATGTTGTAACCGATATCGGCGTAGGTCGGCGGAAAGATGACACCGCCTTCGCCCTCGACGGGCAGAAGCCTCTGCTTCAAATGAAGCGCCACGGGGCCTTGTTCGTCGTCGGCCCACGTGTTGATGGTGTCATGAGTCAAAGTCTGAGGTTCGGTCAAGGTTGGGTCTCCAGTTCTGCAAAAGCGACAACTTTGTTCTTTCCTGACATGTCGAGCTCGAAGCGAAAATGCCTCATTGGCAGCGAAGGAACGGCGCCGGTCAGCGCGGCTCGCGCGAGGATCGGCGGAAGCAGCATCCCCCAAACCGCGTACCGGACCTGCCGAGTGTCGAATTCTTCGGGTCGTGCATGCTCGAGGCCCCATGCCGCAAGGAATTCAACCACTGGCGAGGCCTCCACAGTATGCTTGTGCTCATTCGGCGAATACCCGGCGTCTATCGCAGTCCACGCGCCACGTGGATCGAAATTAAAGCTGCCGCCCATCGGCGTGAGGATGTAAAATGGCCGGTCAACGAGATTCGTGCGCTCTTCCTCCCATAGCTGCGCGATGCCCTTCGCCTTGAGATCGCCAGGCTCGCCCTTCTGCTTCTGGTTCTTGGAAGGTTTCTTGCGCACGCCTTGCAGCATCGCGCGAGCGATCTTGCAAGCCGAGCGATTGCCCGCATAAAGCTTGAAGCTCCTCCGGCTCGACCCGTCGGCCCAATGGCCCAGTTCGACGATCGGACGGTTGCCGCCGCCAAGGCGGATCGGCAGGGCCATCCGATCCCCTTTTTCCGCAGGAAAAGTTTCGGCCAACTCTATCGACGAGCAGGCCGTTTCGTTCTCGGTCCCGTCTTGATCGCCCCCCTCGGAATCGTCCTCTCGGCCGGCGGTCTTCTTCTTGGGAGGGGGGTCGGCGTATCCGGCTGGTCCCCATCTTCTGGGTTCTGCTTCGGCAAGAAATTCCAGGACGACCTCGAAAGGATTTCGCTCGCCGGGAGCGCTGAGGACAAACTTTACATCCTCCTCGTCACTCCATTCGAAGCCGCCTTCGGCGTCGCCAAGCAGCATGTCGGCCGCTTCGAGGAAGCCCAGACAGGCAAACACTTGGCCCGGATTGTAGAGATCCACCGGAATCGCGGCTTTGGCCATCAGACGATGCCCTCGCTGTTGGCGCCTTTAATTTCGGTGCCCTCGCGTGCGTCATTGTCTCGCGATGCTTGCTGGTCCGCCGCGCGAAGAAGCGCCTCCCACCAGGCCAGCCCCCATGGGCCCCAGCGCCTCTGGAGCCGGGCAAAGCGCAGCGCGACGTCTCGCGCACGCCCTTGCAGGGCCGAGGGCGGCGCGTCTTCGCAGCCCGTCGTCTCGATCATCGGGCGGGCGCGTCCATGATGCGCTGCGACCATATGCAGTACGAGGTCCTGGAGGTCCGCGGGCAACGTGCCGAATGCCGCATCCTTCTCGGTGCAGGGGAGCGAACCGAACTCGTGGCGATAGCCATCCAGGAGCGCATAACTGATCGGCCCCTTCGTCTTGGCATAGATGTTGCCGTCTTGCGGCGCGTTGAATGCGCGCTGCCAAGCTCTCGCCCTCTTGCCCTCGTCATGTAGGCGCGCCGCGATTGCCAGGGCTCTTTTGTGGTCACCGGTTAGGCCGACCGCGTGAGCGATCGCAAGCGCACGCTGTTCCGTCCACGATTGATGTTCCGCGAGGACTTGCGGATTGATCGACGCGGCTCGGCTCTCCTCCGTCGCCCAGGTTTCGACGAGGAGAAACTCGATGTCCTCGCCCTCGTCCGATCGCCGCGTCGCGAACGCAAGGGTTCCACGCGTTACGGCCGGCGGATGGACGCGGAACCCCACGACGGGATGCCCATCGGGAAGCGCCCGCAGCCAATCGCCGCCTTCGTCGGCGGTGCGCACGGGCGTGTCACCCGTCTTGTCAAGCAGTCCGCAGGTCAGACCTCTCAGCCGCGCATCGACGATAAGCGTCGCGCCCGTAAGGTCGCGCTGGAGCCCGTCTCTCAGCCTCTTGGCATCCTTGCGTCCGTCAAGATCGCAAAGCCGATAGCGCTTTAGATCGCCGGCTGGCGTTAGCGCGAAGGCGCCGACATCGTTCGCTTCCAGTGGGGTCGAAGGCGGGTTTGCCGCCTCCTCCGAGTTCGGCTCACCAAGCTCCTCGACTTCCGCGTTTTCGTCTGTCTCCATTTTCCGCCGCTTGGGCTTGAAGGTTGCCGTGGCTCGGGCCACCAGCCAGTCGGTGACGCGCCATGTCTCCGTTTCGAGTTCCTCGCTCGCATGGGGCGGAGCGGCTTCGAAGAAATCTCCCACTTCCTTCGATGAAGCGTCTGCGCCTTCCATGCGCACCGGCAGGAATTTGCGCCAGATAACGGTTGTCTGCGGTTCGTCCTCTTCGATCCAGCCCCGGAGCCACGGGCCGACCTCCGGCCGGCCAGTATGCCGGTTCAACGAAGTCATCGACCAGGCATCGACGAGGGCGTGGGTGAGTGAGGGGCGCAAGGGCTCGGGAGTTGTCGCGGTGTCGATCCGCCGCTTGAGCTCTGCGTCCTTCTCCGCGCGCTGCTTGAGTTCCCGCAACGCGCCGGGGCTGACGTCGATGCCGCCCGCGTGCGTGGGAAGAGAGTCGAGAAGGATGCGGCTGCGCCAGGCGATCATCGCGCCGTCCGGCTTCGGTTCATCCGGCTTTTTCGGTGTCGGCTCCCCTCCGTGGACGAGGACGATCCGCGCATCGCCATCGCCGCGCCGGTTGACACGCCCAAGGCGCTGGACCATGCGCTCCCAAGGCACGAGGTCGCAGACCATGTGGTCTGCATCGAGATCGACGCCTACCTCGCCGGCCGAGGTAGCGATAAGGAAAGCGGGCCTTACGGGCGTGACGTCGCTGCCCGCGAGAAAGCCCAGAGCCTGCAGCCTTTTGGCGGCATCGACCCGCTCCTTGACCCGCCGCGCGCCGACGAAAAGCTCGACCGCGATCTTTTTGCCCTTTGCCAGCTTCTCGATCGCCGCCTTCGACTTCTCCGCCGTGTTGCGGCTGTTACAATAAATGAGGCTGCGGACTGCCTTCGTCCCCTCGCTGGAGAGCGTCCAGGCTCTCTCTGCCAGGGCCTCCTCGAGCTCCTTCCCGTTCGTCTCGACTATGGAGAGGCGCTTCTTCGCTTCCAGGCGTTTCGCGACGATAGCGTCCGCGACGTCTGCTTCCTCAAGGCGAAATATTCTCCCCTCGCGAACCCGACCCGTGGCGGAAAGGGCGAGGAGTTTGAAACGCGGCACCACCTTCCGGTCCGCCTCCTCACGCGGGCCGAACATCCGCGCACCATCCTCGATCGCTTCGAGCAGCCTCTCGAAAGGCGGGACGAGATGTGATTCGTCGAGTACGACGAGCGTGTCGGCGCCCAGAAGCCCCGCATGATAGGGTCGCATCTTCCGCGACACGCCATAACCCGAAAACAAAAGCCGCGAGCCAATCATGTCGACGGTGCCGACGATGATGGCATGCGCTGCCGGGTCCGCGAGCCATGCCCTGTTGTCCACGTGCCGGCCGCGCAGCGTGCTCACACACAACGCGTTGTCTCCCGACCTGTTCTTGATCTCATCGGCGATCGTCGTTGCCTGGTCGACCACCGCGCGTCGGTCGACGACATAGACAAGTCGCCGCGGTAGACATGCGCCCGCCTTCATAGCGAGATACCAAATCGCCATCACGGAGGTCTTGCCGAGCCCCGTGGGCAGATCGAGCGTGGCGGGGATGTCGTCGTTCAGGAAATGATCGCGGAATAACCGCTTTTGCCGCTCAAGCGGTGCGTTTCCGGTGAGTGCGTGGAAACAGTCATCGAAAACCTTGTGCTGATCTGCCCGCGTTTGCATGCCGCGCCCCCCTGAATCGCCCCTGGTTTACCAAAGGCGATTTATTTTCCGCGCTCGTCCGCCAACTCTCGGGGCCCCACAAATCCCCCCGCAAAAGTGACGGTCCTGGGCGGATATGTGTTAGTATAGGCTGCGGTGAGCATCGGCACTGCCGTCATGGCGACCCGGATCCAGTCGTATCGGAAACGCCACGGAGCAAATCAACGAGTGCCAACAAATTCGCTCATGAGTTGCTCCTTGCCTCAGAGAAGTTTGAGTGCCGCAATCACTATGGCCACCACGCCCAGGTTGGTGCCAACCATCCATTTGATCAGCTCGGTCTTCGCGACCTCGATGCCCGCCTTGGTCTCCTGACGCAGCCTCTCGATATCGGCCTTGGTCTCCAACCGCAGCTTTTCAACATCTGCACGAACCGCTGCAATCTCCGCCTCGGTCTCCTGACGCAGCGTTTCGATGCTGGCCCTGGTTTCCTGGCGCAGCGTCTCGATATCGGCCCTGGTCTCCAACCGCAGCTTTTCGACATCCGTACGAACCGCCGCGATCTCCGCCCTGGTTTCCTGGCGCAGCGTCTCGATATCGGCCTTGGTGGCGAGGTTGTGCTCGAGGATATGGGTCTGCTCGCGCACCACGGCTTCCGCCTGGGGCTCGGGAATGCCCGCCTCCGTGAGCCTGCGGACGGCCGCATGAG
>Ga0209144_1000203_pt1:0-10000 | contig 12755 bp, 8 predicted proteins | sample WorMettrBAHAMAS1_FD_187392 | JGI IMG/M metagenome (GOLD analysis project Ga0209144, IMG submission 187392) | Marine gutless worms symbiont microbial communities from Max Planck institute for Marine Microbiology, Germany - Inanidrilus... | ecosystem: Host-associated > Annelida > Digestive...
ACCGCCACCTTCAAGGGGCGGCGGAAAATCCTCATGGTCTCGACGCCGACGCTCAAGGGATATTCTCGCATCGAGGCCGCATTCGCGGAATCCGACCAGCGCTATTACCATGTCCCCTGCCTCCATTGCGGCGACATGGCGCCGATCACCTGGGCGCGCATCCGCTGGCCCGAGGGCCGTCGCCGCGACGCCTTCCTGGTCTGCGAGGCCTGCGGCGGCATCCACCAGGAACACGACAAGGCTGCTCTGCTCGAACGTGGTGAATGGCGCCCAACAGCACAGGGCGACGGGCGCACGGCAGGATTCCATCTCTCGGCGCTTTATTCCCCCTGGGAGACCTGGGCCGAGATCGCCGTCGAGCACGGCAAGGTGCGCAAGGACCCGCCACGACTGCAGGTCTGGGTCAACACCAAGCTGGGCGAGTCCTGGGAGGACCAGGCCGGAGACACCGTGCCCGCCGATCCGCTGATGGACCGGCGCGAGGACTGGGGCGACGATCTGCCCGAAGGCATCGCCGTGCTTACCGCCGGCGTCGATGTCCAGGGCGACCGGCTGGAACTGCAGGTCGTCGGCTGGGGCCGGGACGAGGAATCCTGGGTAATCGATTACCGGGTGATCTGGGGCGATCCGTCCGGGCCGCGCGTCTGGGCCGATCTCGATCTTGCCCTGCAGGGCACCTACGTCCACGCCAAGGCGGTGTCCGATCTGCCGATCCGCGCCGTCGCCATCGACACCGGCGGCCACCACACCAAGGCGGCCTACGAGTTCTGCCGCACCCGGCTTGCCCGCCGCATCTGGGCCATCAAGGGACGCGGCGGTCCCGGCGTTCCGGTCTGGCCGCGCCGTCCGACCCGGACCAATAAGGGCAGGATCCCGCTGTTCATCGTCGGCGTCGATGCCGTCAAGGATGCCGTCTACGCCCGGCTCAAGCTGACCGAGCCGGGTCCCGGATTGGTCCACTTCTCCCGCGACCGGGACGTCGAATACTTCCGCCAGTTGACCGCCGAGCGGGTCGTCACCCGGTTCGAGAAGGGACGTCCCATCCGCTCCTGGCAGCCCAAGCGCGACGGCGAGAGGAACGAGGCCCTGGACACCTTCGTCTACGCCTCCGCCGCGCTCCAAGGGCTGATTAGCGTGGGATTGCGCCTCAACGAAGAGGCCAATGCCATGGCGGTGGCGAAGCGGCGGTCGGAAGCACCGGCCATTCCCGCGAAGCCAGCCCCTCCCGTCATCCGGTCGGTGTGGATGGAGTAATACATCACAGCCGTATCACCGCGTCTGGATCGCCCACCGCCAGGGCGCTCATATAGGCGAGGCAAAGGTCGCGGGATTTGTAGCGGCCATGGGCTTCGGTTTCCTGGCGCTCGACGATGGGGAAGGTCGAATAGACGTAGCGCACGTCGTCACGCTCGGTGACGCCGTAGAGATGGAAGTAGAGGGCATCGAGCTTGGCGCGCAGGTGCAGGCGGCGCTCCTCGTCCCAGGCGAACGGCGGTTTCACCTCGCCAATTTCATTCACATATCCCATGTCGCGTGCGAAGGGCGCCATGTCGTGGGCCGTGTAGGTCAGTTTCAGAACCGCCTCACGGACGATCTCGCCCGCTGTTTTCGGACCGAACCAGACCGCATCGTAGCGGTCCGGCGGAACAACGGGAAGTTGTTCGACGATGTACCAGTTGAGATGAGTAGTCTGGGCCTTCTGTCGGACAACAAAGTCCAACACGGTGGAATCGAGATTTGCTAAAAGAAGCCCCGCATTCCAGCGATATACCTCGACGTCCTTGGGTATGATCGCCGGGGCAGTGTTCCCAAGGCCGACATGCGGGATAACGGTCGCGATCATAGTACGCGCATCTGTCGCTCTGGCGATATCCCGAAAAGCGATTGCCCATTCAAGGGTTCTCGGAAAAGAAACTTCTCTCAATGGTACCCAATATTGCGGAGTTGACACGAAGGTTGGGTCTGCTTTCTGCTCGACCGACACATCTCCGCTCAATGCTGCATTGTGCAGGTTCTCTGCATTCACTTCGACTGACGCGGCACGGTGGTCAAATTGGTGAATCATCCGCCCTACATACAATGGCACCCATTCGCCGCTTGGGCTGCCGAAACGGTTGCCGCCGAGGGGGTAGGCGCCCTCCCGCTCCTCCAATTCCTGGCGCGTTCGAAACAGGCCAGAGTCGTTGGTCATATGAAACATGGTCGCGTACTTGACCGGCCACGCCTTGACCTCGGTTCCGTTCGAGCGGTCCACCAGGACCGGCAGACGGCCATAGATCGCCGTTGTCAGGTCGGCGTCCCGGCGCGAACGGAAGATGGGCGCGGTACCGGTGTTGGGATTGACCCGCGCAAAATCGTCAGCCGTCAATGGGAAGCGGCGTTCGAAATGTGCAAGTTCTGCGACCTTGTGCAGATAGAAGGCGCAATAGGCAGCTGCAAACGTGCGCGTAGGGCTGGCAACGAAAGTGCAGAACTTGAAGGATGCATGAACGTCCGGGAAAAACACCTTCTTGTTCTCGAAGTCGTAAAGCGCCTTGAGATGGCCGCCAGTCGCGACGCCCTTGAAGAACTTCGAGGCAGTCTTGTCAGACGCGATGCCGAACGGCGTCAGCAGCCCGACCATGCCGCTCGGCTTCACCAGGGTCATGGCGCGCTCGACGAACAGGGAATAGAGGTTGATATCGCCGCCCGACAGCAGGGGATAGTCGCAACAGGTCCGCGCCATGCGGATCGCCGCCTCGGCCCGTGCGCGGGCCTTGCCGAAATCTTGGGCGAGCGGGTCTTCGATCTCCTCCAGTTCCGCGATCATGCGCTTGCGGCCGGCGGCGCGCTGGGCCAGGGCGATCTCGCGACGTCGCGCGGCGAACCATTCGACCTGTTGCAGCTTCATCCGGTCCCAGGGCGGGTTGCCGATGACGGCGTCGAAGCCGCCGTACAAATCGACGCTCTGCCAGTCCGACCAGACGCCGGGGAAGATGACCTGCCAGTTGAGGAACCTTTCCTCCCCGACCAGTTCCATGGCCCTGTCCAACAAGGCGGCGAACCGGTCGGCCTCCGGGCGTCCGTTGCCCACCTCAGCCTTGCCCAGGGCGATGTCGATGGGATCGCCGAACTGACCGTCGAAAAAAGCGTGCAGCGCTGCGCGATCATCCCGGTCCCGGATGTTCAGCCAGTCGAAGGCATGGACCAGGGCCAGGAAGGCGTCCAGCGGCGCGGTCATTTCCCGCACCTCGTCGAACACGTTTGCGGACCGGTGCGCCTCGGTGATTTCCGCGTCCGTCAGGCCTTCGATGATCTGCATCGAAGTGGCCGCGCGCGTGGCCCTTGTGATCGGACCGTGGAGCAGCAGCGGGCTTCCCTGTTCGGTCGCCTTGTCGATACCCTTTCGGACCCACAGGCCGAACAGGCTGTCGCCGCAGCGCAGATGGTGGTCGAGGAAACTCAGCGGCGCACCGACGGTGAAGGTGTGCAGCCACAGCGCCACCTTGGCCAGTTCGACCGCCATGGAGTTCTTGTCGACACCGTAGACGCAGCGCTTGAGCACCATGCGGCGGATGATGTGGCGGTCGTCGAGTTGTTCCGGATCGATGGTCCAGCCGCGATCTTCGGCATTGGCCATGATCGTGTTGCGGATCACGTCGATGCGGTCGGAAAGCGGCGAGACGTAATGCTCGACCAATGCTTCGGCCTCCGCCATGGCGGCGATCACGTGATCCGCCAGGACGTCGACCAGACTGACCAGGAAATGCCCGGAGCCCATGGCCGGATCGCAAATCTTTAACTCCAACAGGCGTTCTGCAGGATCGAGTGGTTTGAGCCTCCCGATCCGGCGATCCTCGGGAAGCCTGTTCCTGGCCAGTTCCTCGATCTTCGCCTGAAAGGCCTGCATCCGATCATGAACCAAAGGTTCGATGGTTTCCTTGAGGATCAAGCCGACCAGGTCGTCGGGGGTGTAGTAACTGCCCGATCCCTTGCGCGCGAAGATGTTTGGACGCACGACGATCTCTTCGCCATCGCGGGTCACTTCATGTTCGAGCAAGCGCTCGTAGATTGAGCCCAGTTGCTGGACGCTCAGGTCGCGGTAATTGATGTAGTGGCGGCCGTCCGGTGTCTGTTCGAACGAAAGGACGTCGATCACGTCGGCCATGACCTGATCGCCGAGGCGAATCCGGGCGAGCAGCGGCGTGCGCTCCTGATCGAAGAGCCCGCCGTTGTAGGGCGGCAGACCGATGGAGACATCGCCCTGGTCGATGGCCCGGCACAGATCGTCCAGGGCGGACCAGTACCGGGCGGCAGTGGCGGAGAAGGTGTCGTTCCTGTCCTTGCGGCTCCCGACGTCCCCCCGGACCTTCTCGCGAAGGCCGTAATCGTCGTAGCGCTCGTCGCGAACCGGAAGCAGGTCGCGGTCCTCGGCGTAGAGAATGAACAGCAGGCGATAGAGAAGGATCAGGGCCGCCTCGCGCACCTCTTGCACCGGCACCTCCGGTTCGGCGGCGGCGATAGCGCGGGCCAACTTGGGGAACACCTGCCCAAACACGAGGTCGGAAAGATTGGTGGCGACCCGCTCTTCGTAGAACCGGCCTTCCTCCAGAGCGCGCTGATGAAAGGTGCGCCGATCGACGGTGTCGGGCAGAAACGCCTGCCTGCGGAAGCAGAGAACGAAGACCTTCAGCCAGTGGCGGCGATCTTCCTCGGAGAGCGCGAACAAACCCTCGTTATGCCCGGGGAGTTCCAGGACCGAGGCCAGATCGACATCGAAGAACTGCTCGGAGACGGACCTTGCGCCCTGGTAATAGAGCCGCCACCGCACACCGTTGGTGAGGATTCCCCAGCGGAGCTTCCCGGTGGTCAGGTCGTCGACCCGGCGCAAATAGCGAAGCATCTGGGTCGAGGGGGCGGTTTCCTCGCCTCGACGCCCGGACCGGCGGTCGAGAGGGCGCAGCCAACGCTTCGATTCGACGACCGCAAGGCCGAATTCGTACCGCTTCCATTCCTCGGCAAACCCGTTGGCATGGTCCTTCGCGGCATCATCCGCGAATAGCAGTCCGTCCGGCACATTCTCCCGCCCGCGGGGCGTCAGGTTCTGTTGGCGCAGACTCGACATCCAGCCAAGGTTTTTAAGGATGGGCCAGATCAGGTCATCCTCAGTCTGGCTTTCGTTGGGTGTCTGCGTGATCGGGAACCGGTCGAACACGCTCCGAGCCGAATCACGAAACGTATCGACCGCCGCGTCGTCGAGCGCTGTCCAATCCGCCAACCGGGTGATGGAATCTTGTAAAAAGTCGTTGGCGAAAAGACTTCCCTGGAATGCGTTCTCAATGCTCACGGTTCGCGTCGACCCTTCGTTCGGGTGTTCTCACGCCGCGTGCTGGACGCGCTTCACCTTGATCTCGTCAGCATGTTCCATGGCCCGGGCGAGATCGTAGGCGGCCTGGAGCCGGTACCATGTTTCCGCGCCGCCGCCGAAAGCCTTGTCGAGACGGATCGCCATCTCCGGCGAGATGCCGGAATGGCCGTTGACGATGTCCGACACCTGCTTGCGGCTGACGCCGAGCCGCTTGGCCGCCTCGGTAATGCTGAGGCCCAACGGCTCCAGACAATCGTGACGCACCGACAATCCCGGATGGGGAGGGTTCTTCATCGCCATGTCTTCGTCCTCCTAATGGTAGTCGACCAGATCCACGTCGCAGGCATGCACGCCGTTGAAGCGGAAGATGATGCGCCAGTTGCCCGAGACGCTGACCGACCAGTATCCCGCGAGATCACCCTTCAAGGGGTGGAGGCGGTATCCCGGCAGGTCCATGTTGGCGGGCTCGGTCGCCTCGTCCAAACGGGCCAGGATGCGCTTCATCCTGTCGGCCCGGTCGGGCGACACCCGACGTCGATCCCCCTTCTCGTAGAGGAGCTTCAGTCCCTTGTGCCGAAAGCCGACGATCACAGGGAGAGTGTAACCCGTCACCTATCATCTTACAATCCCCGCAGTGCCCTCTCTTGATGTCATACATTCCCAATCTCTCCGAATAGCCTGGGAATCCGCCGCGTGGGAGACTCCACGCCATGCGGACTCTCTTTCAGAAGCTTCTCGGCCCCATATGGCCCAGCAACGGCCGAACCCGATCCTTTGACGCGGCGGGCGGTGGCCGCCGCTGGGAGCAGGCGCGCACGGTCGACGGCCTGAACGCGGCGATCCTGGCGGGCGCCACGACGGCGGCGCGCCGCGCCGGATGGTACGCCCGCAACAACCCCTGGGTCGCGACGGCGGTGGACAGCCTGGTCGGCAACGTGGTCGGCGCCGGCATCAAGCCGCAATCGACCCATCCAGACCGCGCCGTGCGCGAGGCCCTGCAGACGCTTTGGCTGCGCTGGACCGACCGTGCCGACGCCGGCGGCCTGGCCGACTTCCATGGCCTGCAATCCATGACCGTGCGGGCGATGATCGAGAGCGGCGAGAGCTTCGCCCGGCTCCGGATCGCGCCCGAGGCCGGTTCATCCGTTCCCCTTTCCATCGAGCTTCTGGATCGCGAGCAGGTTCCGACCGACCTGCATCGCGAGATCGGCGGCGGGGCGCGCATCCGCGCCGGCATCGAGTTCTCTCCTGCCGGCCGCCGCGTCGCCTACCGGGTGTTGTCATGCCGCCCCGGCGACCCGCTTGGTCCCCTCCGCATGGACCCCCTGCGCGTTCCCGCCGCCGATTGCTTGCATCTGTTCAAGCCGCTGGCCGCCGGGCAGCTGCGCGGCATCACCTGGCTGGCCCCGGTCCTGCTGCGTCTGCACGAGCTTGACCAGTTCGAGGATGCCGCCCTGGTCAAGGCCAAGGTGGCGGCGCTGTTCACCGGCTTCATCACCGATCCCGATGGCACCGTGGGCGGCCTGTCGGGAACCAACAACTCGGGCGTACTGACCGTCGGCATGGAGCCCGGCAGCCTGATCCCGCTGCCGCCTGGCGCCGACATCCGGTTTTCCAACCCGACCGAGCATGGCGCCTACGCGCCCTTCGTCAAGAACCACTTGCGTGCCGTCGCCGCCGGGATGGGGCTTCCTTACGAACTGGTCTCGGGAGATCTGGAGGGCGTCACCTATTCCTCGATCCGCGCCGGACTGATCGAGTTCCGCCGCCGGGTCGAGCAGTTGCAACACAACGTGGTCGTTCACCTGTTCTGCCGCCCGGTATGGGAACGTTTCGTCCGCCTTGCCGTGCTTTCGGGCGACCTGTCCGCCCGCGACTTCGACCGGAACGCCGCCGCCTACCTGGGCTGCGAATGGCTGCCGCCCAAGTTCGACTACGTGGATCCAAAGAAGGACGTGGAGGCGGAGATTTTCGCCATCGACGCCGGCCTCAAGTCCCGGACCCAGGCCATCTCCGAGCGCGGCTACGACGCCGAGAACATCGACGCCGAGATCGCCGCCGACAAGGAGCGCGCCGACGCCCTGGGGCTCTGCTTCGAGCCTCGTCGGAAAGCCCGACAACGGGAGGCCGCCCATGCCTGACGCCATCACCTTGATCACCCGGCGCGCCAGTTTCGCGCCCCGGTCCGTCGACGCGGAAGCCCGCACCGTCGACGTCGTCTGGTCCACCGGCGCGGCGGTGAAGCGCCGGGGCTTGGACGGCGACTACATCGAGCGCCTGAGCCTCGATCCCAAGGCCGTGGACCTGTCCCGGCTGATCGGCGCGAGCGTGCTCGACGCCCATCGCCAGACGGCGGTCCGCGACGTGCTCGGCACCGTCCGCGACGCCGCCGTTACCGGCCAGGAGGGCACCGCCACCATCCAGTTCTCGGCCCGGCCCGAGGTGGAGCCCATCTGGCAGGACGTCACCGCCGGTATCCTGCGTCATGTCAGCGTCGGCTATTCGGTCGAGGAATGGGCCGACGGTAGCGAAGACGGTCAGCGCGTCCGCACGGCGGTCCGCTGGACCCCGCACGAGATTTCCCTTGTTCCCTCGCCCGCCGATCCGGGCGCAACCGTTCGCATGAAGGATAGCATCATGGAACCACAGACCACCGCGCCCGAGGACGATCCGGCGCGACCCACTGTCCCCAACGACGACGCCGGAACCGACGAGGTTCAGACCCGCGCGGCCATCAACACGGAGATCCGCTCCATCGCCCGCGTCGCCGGGCTGGACCAGGCCTTCGTGGACGGCCTCATCGACCGGCAGGCGAACGCCGACGAGGCCCGCCGCGACGCCTTCGAGGAACTGGCCAAGCGAGGCGGCGGCGACATCCGCACCGAGCGGACGCGGGTGGACTTCGTGGAATCCCACGACGAGCCCGAGACCCGCGCCCGGCAGATGGGCGAGGCTCTCTATGCCCGGATCAACTCCGGCCACGAGCTTTCCGAGCCCGCCCGACGCTACGCCCATGCGACACCGGTGGACATGGCCAAGGAATTGCTGACGCTGAGGGGTTTCCAGACCACCGGCCTGTCGCCTGCCACCCTGATCACCAGGGCACTGCATACCACGTCGGACTTCCCGATCATCCTGGGCAATACCGTGGGGCGCACCCTGCGCGACGCCTATCAGGCGGCACCGTCCGGCATCCGCCGCCTGGGCCGCCAGACCTCGGCCAAGGACTTCCGCTCCGTCAACAAGTTGATGCTGGGCGAGACACCGATGCTGGAGAAGCTGAACGAACACGGCGAGATCAAGGCCGGGACCATGACCGAGGCCCGTGAGGCCTACAAGGTCGAGACCTGGGCGTGCAAGATCGGCATTACCCGCCAGGTGCTGGTCAACGACGACCTCGGCGCCTTCTCCGACCTCGCCAGGCGCATGGGACAAGCGGCCGCCGAGACCGAGGCCCGCATCCTGGTCGACCTGCTGGAATCCAACACCGGCAATGGCCCCAAGATGGACGACGGCAAGGTCCTGTTCCATGCCGATCACGGCAACAAGGCCGGCACCGGCGCGGCCATCTCCGATGCCACCCTGTCCGCCGCCAGGCTGGCGCTGAGGACGCAGCAGGGTCTTTCCGGCCAGCCGATCCGGGTGACGCCCAGGCACCTGCTGGTGCCGCCCGCCCTGGAGACCGAGGCCGAGAAATGGCTGGCCACCGTGGCGGCGGCCAAGGCGGCGGACGTGAACCCGTTCTCGGGCTCCCTGTCCCTGGTGGTCGAGCCCCGGTTGGCGAGTGCGACCCGCTGGTACGTCACCGCCGATCCGGGCGAGATCGACGGCCTCGAGTTCGCCTACCTCGCCGGCGGCGAGGGGCCGCAGGTGGAAAGCAAGTCCGGCTGGAACGTGGACGGCGTCGAGATCCGGGTGATCCTGGATTACGGCGCGGGCTTCGTCGATCACCGGGGCTGGTACGCCAACGCGGGCGCGTGATGGCCGACCTCGCCCAAATGACCGCATGGCGCGACGCGCTGATGGCGGCCCGCTACAAGGGCGTCCGCACCGTCGAATACGACGGCAAGCGCGTCACCTACGCCACCGATACGGAGATGGCCAATGCGCTGGCCGACCTCGAACGCCGGATCGCCGGCGCGGGCGAGGCCCAAGTGTCGGTCGTCCGCGTTCAATCCTCGAAAGGAGTCTGACCCATGAAGACCTTCATCCAGAAGGGAAACATCGTCACCGTCACGACAGCCGCCAACATCGCCAGTGGCGACGGCGTGCTCGTCGGCAGCATCTTCGGCGTCGCGGCGGCGGACGCCGCCGCCGGAGACGAGGTTGAGATCACCACCACGGGCGTGTTTGACCTTCCCAAGGACGCGGCCACGGTCATTGACATTGGTAACCGGGTGGCGTGGGACGACACGGCGAAGGAAATCGCCTTGCCCGGCGTCGGGCTCTATCCCGTGGGCGTCGCCACCGAGGCGGCCGGGAACGGCGTAGCCACGGTTAAGGTGCGGCTCGACGGGATCTCGACGGTGGGTGTGTAAAGCCCAGTATGGGCTTCAACTCTCAAGGCCACTTGGATTTCATCGTCGATAGCACCACGTTTAGAACTGCCTGCGCCTCAAGATCGTAGCCGTTTATCATTTGACGCAGATTGAA
>Ga0209144_1000204_pt1 | contig 12750 bp, 14 predicted proteins | sample WorMettrBAHAMAS1_FD_187392 | JGI IMG/M metagenome (GOLD analysis project Ga0209144, IMG submission 187392) | Marine gutless worms symbiont microbial communities from Max Planck institute for Marine Microbiology, Germany - Inanidrilus... | ecosystem: Host-associated > Annelida > Digestive system...
CCGTCGGTGCGGCCGCCGCACTGGCACCCGAGGCGGCGGCCGCACCGACGGCGGCGCCCGTGCCGTCACCGGCCGGGGCCTACACCGAGATCCCCAACACCACCATGCGCAAGGTCATCGCCGAGCGGCTGTCGGCGTCGAAGCGGGAGATTCCCCACTTCTACCTCAGCATCGACTGCGACATCGACGCGCTGATGGACTTGCGCCAGCAGCTGAACGCCAAGTCGCCGGAAGGCGAGGGCGCCTACAAGCTGTCGGTCAACGACTTCGTCGTCCGCGCCGTGGCCCTGGCCATACGGGCCTACCCCGGCGTGAACATCTCCTGGACCGAGGACGCCGTCCGCCAGTACGCGGACGTCGACGTGTGCGTCGCCGTGGCGACGCCCAACGGGCTGATCACGCCGGTGGTACGCAACGCCGACAACAAGGGTCTCGCCACCCTCTCCAATGAGGTCAAGGACCTCGCCGGCAAGGCCCGCGACGGCAAGCTGATACCCGAGGAGTACCAGGGCGGCGGCTTCACCATCTCCAACCTCGGTATGTACGGCATCCCGACGTTCTCGGCGATCATCAATCCGCCGCAGTCTTGCCTGCTGGCGGTCGGCGCCGCCGAGAAGCGGCCGGTGGTCAAGGACGGCGCGCTGGCGGTGGCGACGATGATGACCTGCACGCTGAGCACCGACCACCGCACCGTCGACGGTGCCATCGGCGCGGAGTTCCTCGGCGTGTTCAAGCGGCTCATCGAACAGCCGCTGACCATGCTGCTGTAACGCGCTAGCGCGTGCGATGAAACCTCGAACGCTCGCGATTTGGCTGTCGGTGACTGGCGTTGTTGCGGCGTGGGCGTTCGCGACACCGACCTCCGCAGGCGGCGGCCAATCTGCTCAGGCGGCCGCCGAGCGATACGTGCACGCGGCCCGGGACCGGCGGTACGACCAGTTAGCGGACATGCTGAGCCGCAAATCGCTGGCTCATTTCCAGTTGCTCATTGACGCCGCGCTTTATCTCGACGAGGAGCATTTCCGTAGCCGCGACTTCTGTTTGGGTTACTGGGATCGTCTCGCCGTTTTGTGGCTGCGATCCGTGTTTGACAAAGGTGAGCTGCAACGGATGACGTCGCAGGAAGCTTTTGAAGCGATTTTCGGGTCCGATTGGTTCATGAACGGCCGGCGCAATCGGATAGAGAATTCGAGACTACCGGAGCGTCCAAGCGGCAACTCAGTGTTGGCCGTCATGTTGGACGGGGACATCGCCTATCTCATTGGCAAAGACGGACAAATGTATCGAATTTTTAGAGAACGCTCAAAACATGCAAGATTATTTGGCGTAAAATTCCCAAAAGAAGACAAAAAATGGGCATTAGATTTTGGTGTTCATATATTTTTTCTTAATTTTTCTTATGGCTATATATATCCGGGGCCGGATGGTGAAAGGTCAAGTTTCAGCGACGTTGTAACGAAGATTTACGCTCCAGAGAAAATGCTTCCTGCGGCGATCGACAATTTGAAGTGGAAGCCGTTGGCAAGGGCAAAACCAGAGCAATCGCATCGGTGTCCGGGATGGCTTGAGGAATTCGATCCGCAGAAGCATGGTGCGTAACGGCTCTGGCTCGAAACAGAGCGGATCGGGAGATGCCGAGAACGGAGACACAGGAAGCGATGGTGAACGTGGTCAACCTGGCCGAGAAGTTCGCGCTGTTCGGCGATCACTGGTCGCCGCGGGTGGTTGGCACCGTCGACGACTACGAGGTCAAGCTGGTCAAGGCCGAGGGCGAGTTCGTCTGGCACAAGCACGAAGACGAGGACGAACTGTTCCTGGTCGTCAACGGGACGCTGACCATCGCATTTCGCGACCGTACCGTCGCTGTTGGGCTGGGCGAGATGATCATAGTGCCGCGGGGCGTCGAGCACCGTCCATCGGCGGACGCGGAATGCGAAGTCCTGCTCCTTGAACGAAAGGGCGTGGTCAACCCCGGCGACGCCGAAAGCGACCTCACGGTCCGCAATCTCGAAAGGATCTGAGTGATGGCCGAGACCTCCTTCGACCTGATCGTCATCGGCACCGGGCCGGGCGGCTACGTTGCGGCGATCCGCGCCGCGCAGCTGGGCATGAAGACCGCCGTGGTCGAGCGTCAGCACCTGGGCGGTGTGTGCCTCAACTGGGGCTGCATCCCGACCAAGGCGCTGCTGCGCACCGCCGAGATCTACGAGAACATGAAGCACGCCGAGGCCTTCGGGCTGAGCGCCAAGGACATCGGCTTCGACATCGGCAAGGTGATCGAGCGCTCCCGCGCGGTCGCCGGTCAGCTCAACGGCGGCGTCGGGCATCTCCTGAAGAAGAACAAGGTGACGGTGTTGGACGGCAACGGGCGGCTGAACGGTACCGGCAAGGTCAACGTCGAGAAGGACGGCAAGGCGGTTGCCGACCTCACCGCCGAAAATATCATCCTCGCCACCGGTGCCCGGGCGCGGGCGCTGCCCGGCCTGGAGCCGGACGGCAAGCTGATCTGGGCCTACATGGAGGCGATGGTTCCCGACGTGATGCCGAAGTCGTTGCTGGTCGTCGGTTCGGGCGCCATCGGCATCGAGTTCGCCAGCTTCTACCGCACCCTCGGTGCCGACGTCACCGTGGTCGAGGTGCTCGACTGGGTGCTTCCGGTGGAGGATGCCGAGATCTCGGCCTTCGCCCAGAAGGCCTTCGAGAAGCAGGGCATGAAGATCCACACCTCGGCGACGGTCAAATCTCTGAAGAAGGGCGCCAACAATGTCACTGCCTCGATCGAGAGCGGCGGCAAGACCTGGGACCTCACCGTCGACCGGGTGATCCTCGCGGTCGGCATCGTCGGCAACGTCGAGAACTGCGGCATCGAGGGCACCAAGATCAAGGTCGACAAGACCCACGTGGTCATCGACGAGTGGTGCCGTACCGGCGAGCCCGGGGTCTACGCCATCGGCGACCTGACCGGCCCGCCGTGGCTTGCCCACAAGGCCAGCCACGAGGGCATCATCTGCGTCGAGAAGATCGCCGGCCTGCCCCATGTGCATCCCTTGGACACCAGCCGCATCCCCGGCTGCACCTACTGCCGCCCGCAGGTGGCAAGCGTCGGCCTCACCGAGGCGGCGGCCAAGGAGAAGGGCCACGAGGTCAAGGTCGGCCGCTTCCCGTTCATCGGCAACGGCAAGGCGATTGCCTTGGGCGAGCCCGAGGGCATGATCAAGACCGTGTTCGACGCCAAGACCGGCGAGCTTCTGGGCGCGCACATGGTCGGTGCTGAGGTCACCGAGCTGATCCAGGGCTACGGCATCGCCAAGACCCTGGAGACCACCGAGGCCGAACTCATGCACACGGTGTTCCCGCACCCGACGCTGAGCGAGATGATGCACGAGTCCGTCCTCGACGCCTACGGGCGCGCCGTCCACTTCTAAGAACAACGGCGATGGCGGTGACGATACGGCCGGCGGAGACGGCCGACGCTTTGGCGTGGCGGACCCTCTGGCGCGGCTACTGCGAGTTCTACGGCGCCGAAGTCTCGGAGGCGGTAACAGAGGCGACGTGGGCACGCATCCTCGATGCCGGCCAACCCGTGCTCGGATATGTCGCCTGCGCCGGTGACGCGGTGATTGGCTTCGCCAACGCCGTCCTGCACCCCAACGCCTGGTCGACGCGGCCTGTGTGCTACCTGGAAGACCTGTTCGTTGCCCCCGAGGCGCGGGGGCGGGGCGCCGCCCGGGCGCTGATCGAAGGGCTGGTTGCGCGGGGCCGGGAGGCCGGCTGGCTCCGCGTCTATTGGATGACCCATGCCGACAATGAGCGGGCTCGGGCGCTCTACGACGCGGTCACGCCGGTGACCAAATGGGTGCGCTACGACGTGCCCATACCGGCGCCTGCCGATCTCGGGTATCCTTGACCGCCTGCGGAACTCCAGCCATATCGAAACCATGAGCAAGGTGCAGACCCTCCGCCATCCGGAAAAAGCCAACCGTCCGGTCAACCCATCGTCCCGCAAGCCGGCGTGGATACGGGTCAAGGCGCCGACCTCGAAAGGCTACGCCGACACCCGCAAGCTGATGCGCGAGCACAACCTGCACACCATCTGCGAAGAGGCGGCGTGCCCGAACATCGGCGAGTGCTGGTCGCGCAAGCACGCGACGGTGATGATCCTCGGCGACATCTGCACCCGCGCCTGCGCCTTCTGCAACGTCGCCACCGGCAAGCCGGGCGCGGTCGATCCGCTGGAGCCGGAGAACCTCGCGGTCACCGTGGCGACCATGGGGCTCCGGCACGTGGTCATCACCTCGGTCGACCGCGACGACCTGGACGACGGCGGGGCGGGGCAGTTCGTCCGCTGCATCGAGCGCGTGCGCGAGGCGGCGCCGGAAACGACCATCGAGGTGCTGACCCCGGACTTCCGCCACAAGGAGGGCGCCATCGAGGCGGTCGCCGCCGCCCGGCCGGACGTCTTCAACCACAATCTCGAGACGGTTCCGCACCTCTATCCGTCGATCCGCCCGGGGGCGCGCTACTACGAGTCGCTTCGGCTGCTCGACCGCGCCAAAGACCTTGAACCTGAATTGTTCACCAAATCGGGGATCATGGTCGGCCTCGGCGAGGCGCGCGAGGACGTGCTGCAGGTGATGGACGACCTGCGATCGGCGCAGGTCGATTTCCTCACCATTGGGCAGTACCTGCAGCCGACACCCCGCCATGCCGCTATCGACCGCTTCGTCACGCCGGACGAGTTCGACGAGTACAAACGGATCGGAGAGGCGAAGGGCTTTCTCTTGGTGGCATCGTCGCCGCTGACCCGGTCCTCCTATCACGCCGACAGGGACTTCGAGACCCTGCGCGCCGCCCGCCGTGCGTCTCTGGCCCGGGGCTGAACCGCCGGAGACTGATGCCGACCCACGCCGAGAAGCGGGCCCTTCCTTATCGTCCTGACCAGATGTTCTCGCTGGTCGCCGATGTCGAGAGCTACCCCGAGTTCCTCCCCTGGTGCACGGCGACGCGCATTCGCCGCCGCGAGAGCGCCGACGCGTTCACCGCCGACATGGTCATCGGATACAAAGCCTTTCGCGAGCGGTTCACCTCCAACGTCCGCCTCGGCCGGCCAGACCGGATCGACGTCAGCTATTCGGAGGGACCGTTCAAGTACCTCAACAATCACTGGGTTTTCGAGGCCGACGAGGACAACGGCTGCCTGATCGACTTCTATGTCGATTTCGAGTTCCGCTCGCGCTTCCTGCAGAAGGCCGTTGCCAAGCTGTTCAACGAGGCGGTGCAGCGCATGGTCACGGCGTTCGAAAAACGCGCCAAGGCCCTCTACGACCCGGAGCCGGACGCTACGGTCTCGGTACCGAGTACCGGCGAGAGCTAGGGCTGTCTCGCCGAACCGCTCAGCGGCAGCCGTTCCGAGAATTCAGCCGCCGCCCGCAGTGATCTCTTGAAGCAGTTCGCGGGCACCAGCCGGAATGGGCTCCGGTTCCGCATTGTCGAACAGGTCTTCCAGCGCCGCGCGGGCTTCGCCGGTGTGGCCGAGGGCGTGAAGAGCATAGGCGATGTGGTAATTGATTTCGGCGCTGCCCGCGCTTCGGGCGCTCGCGTCGCGCAGGATTGCCAGTCCACGCTCCGGTTCCCCGTTTTGCACCAGTTGCCAGCCAAAGGTGTCGAGCACGTCGGCGGAACCGGGCGCCAGTTCGTAAGCCATTTCGGCGTAACGCAAGGCGCGCGGGTCGCGCTTTTCCCCGTAGAGCGAGGCGAAGTTGTTCAGGATCTCGGCGTCGACACGACCGACGCTGACCAGCCGTTCGTGCAGGGCGAGGGCCTCATCGGGGCGTCCGAGGTCCATGTAGGCAGCGCCAAGCACTCGGAGAACATCGAAGTCTTCCGGGTGGTCGGCGATCCACGCCTCCAGCCGGTCGACCGGGAGGTTGTCGGGCGTCGCCAACTTCTGGGCCTCGAACAGCTTGACCAGGAGGTCTGCGCTCGGCTCTTTACGAAAGCCGGCTTCGTAGGCCAATGCGGCAGCGGCGTACAACCGGTTTGCCATCATCATGTCGCCTTCGGGGCGATCGGACATCGGTGAGTCGGGATCGTTTTTGCGGATGAGGGCGATCCGGCGCATCGCCACCGCGGTTCGGCCTCGCCGCGCATCCAGGCCGGCGAGGAGGGCGTGGGCGTCCAACCGGCTGGGATCGAGTCGGAGCGCTGCGCCGAGCGTCCGCTCCGCACCGTCATCGTCTCCCGCCGCAAGCTGATGGCGCCCGGCCCGGACAAGCAGGCGCGGTGAGGCGCCGGCTTGCGCCGCCGCCCGTCGAAACGCGGCCGCTGCTTGTCGGCGGTTGCCGGCGGCCAGCTCGGCGTTGCCGACCGATTCGATGACCTCCAAAGGCGAGTTGTCCGACAGTTCGATCGTATGGGCGACAGCGACGGCATCCTCGGTATAGCCATTGCGGACGTAGAACTCGATCAGGCGGATCCGCAGGGCCAGGCGCGAGGAGTCGGTCTGAGCGGCCTTCTCCAACCAACGGATGGCATCGTTGAAACGCCGTTCCTCCTCGGCGAGCCGGGCCAGCTCGAGCATCGGTTCGATTTGGTTGGGATGGGACCCGTGGATTGCAGTAAGGCGATTCCGCGCCGTCTCCGCGTTGCCGAGCCGGATGTCGAGGCGAGCCAAGTTGATCATCGCCGGCATGTGGGTCGGATCAACCGCGAGCGCCGCCTCGAAACCAGCGCGCGCGGCATCGGCATCCTCGAGGCCCAGCGCCGCAGATCCGACGAGGTTGTGGAACACGGGGTTGTTCGGCGCACGGTCGATGAGCTTGTAGGCTACTTCGGTGGCGCGGGCGAACTCCTTCCGGTCGAGAAGCAGTTCGGCGAGGGAATGCCTCAAGTCGGTCTCGAGGGGGTCCCGAGCCATAACCTCTTCGAGATCGCTCAACCCCCGCTCGATATCACCGGCGGCGACGCGGCCGTACCCAAGCCGACCTAGGATCGAAACGTCGTCGGGAGCCAGTTCCAGGGCCCACTCCAAAAGCGGAATTGCCACCTCGTGGCGTCCTTCGATGGTTGCTGCCTGGCCAACCAGAGCAATGAGATCGGGGTCGTCAGGGTCCTTGCGGCGCAATGGCTTCAACAGCTGCGCCGGTTCTGCGCCCCGGCCCTTGGCGACAAACAGCTCGGCCAGAAGCCCGCGTCCATCCGGATCGTCAGGCCGAAGACTGAAATACTCCCGCGCGAACGGCTCGGCAGACTCGTTGTGTCCGAGCTGGAAATTGACGCTGGCCGCCAAGTACAGGTTTTTCGGGTCGGCCGCATAGTCGGCTTCGTCGTAGTTCGACAGGATGAACGCGGCGTTGTTCAAGGCGACCGACGCGCCGGACTCGTCTCCGAGCTAGCGCAGGATGCGCGATTGGAGGTAGGCCATTTCGGGGTCGAACGCGGACGTTTTGCGAAGTTCTTCGACGGCGGTTCTGGCGTCCTCCAAGCGTCCCAGTTTGAAGAGCACGCGAGTCCGCGCCCGGCGAGCCCGCACCAGGCGAGCGTTGCTCGCAATGGCCCGGTCATAGAACGTCAGCGCATTCTCCAATTCGCCGCGGGCCTGTTCGACCTCACCTTTCATGTGCATGGCATCGGCATCCGCCGGAACCAGTACCAGGGCATCATCGGCAAACTTCTCGGCATCTTCGGTGCGGCCTCGTTCGAGGGCGAGTCGCGCCAGACCGACGAGCGGCTCCGGGGAGTCAGGCAGCAGTTCCGTCGCGTCGTCGAAGGTGCGTTCGGCTTCGGCCAACCGCCGGAGGCCGAGATAGGCCAGACCACGCACGACCAGAATCTGGCCTTCGAGTTCGGGTACCCCCCGACCGCTCAACACGGTTTCGAGGAGGACGTCGTACTTCCGCTGCAGCAGGTAGGCATGTGCCAGCGGGATCAAGGACTGCTCATCGCTCGCGCCGAGGTCGCGGGCCCGTTCAAGGGAATCTTCGGCGGACGCGCCATCCCCGGTGATGACGTACGCCCGACCGATCAGCAGCCTGGACGGTACGTGGTCCGGGTCGATCCTCAGCGCGTTCTTGAGGTCCGAAATCGCGGCATTGATGTCGCCGGCCTCCAGGCTGCGAAGCCCGTCTTCGTAGGTCTGGCCGACCTCGGTCGTCGCCGCTGCAAGGAGTGGGGTGCCGAACTGTGGCGCGGACAGCACGGCCAGGACGATGAGGACCCCGGCGAGGCAATGGGCGATCCGCGAACAGCGGCCTTTAATCATGGCCGCATTCTACCGGGCGAGTCCGGGGCGGTAAATTCCCGCGGTCCGGTCAGTCAGTCGATCGCTGAAAGGAGCAGCGTCAACGCGGCCTCGACCGCGGCGGCCCGCACCGCTTTGCGATCGCCGTCGAATTCACGGCGTTCATGAACGGTCGCGCCTCCGGCGCGGGCGGCGGCAAGGTGGACGAGGCCGACGGGCTTGGCCGCGGTCCCGCCGCCCGGTCCGGCGATGCCGGTGACGGCAACGGTCACGTCTGCCGCCGCGGTGCTGAGGGTACCCTCGGCCATTGCCCGTGCCACGGGTTCGCTGACGGCACCATGGGCCACGATCAGGGCTTCAGGAACGCCGAGCACCTTGACCTTGGCGGCGTCGGCGTAAGTGACGAAACCGCGGTCGAACACGTCCGACGAACCGGCAATGTCGGTAAGGACGGCGGCAATGAGGCCGCCGGTGCACGATTCCGCCGTTGCCAGCTTCAGGCCGCGGGCCCGGCAGCGATCCAGGACTTCGGAGGCCAAATCGTTGCAGCGCTCGTTCATCGTCATAGGACGCGACCCATGCCGTACATCACGGCGAGCATCACGGCCAGGCCATACGCGCCGGCGAGGATATCGTCGAGCATGATCCCGAGTCCGCCGCCAACGGACCGGTCGGCCCAGGAGACGGGCCACAGCTTGACGATATCGAAAAACCGGAACACCGCGAAGCCGATGGCATAGAACAGCGGATCGGGAGGCACCACGAGCAGCACGATCCACTGACCGGCGACTTCGTCGATCACCACGGCGCCTGGGTCCTCGACGCCGCTTCGCGCGGCGAAGACCCCGGAGCACCAGATGCCGACGACCGTTGCCAGGATTGCTGCGATCGCCAGTCCGGGCCACCCGGCCCAGGCGGCGATCAGCCAAGCGACGGGCAGTGCCGCCAGCGAAGCCCAGGTCCCCGGAGCCCTCGGCAGGTAGCCAATCCCGAACCACGTTGCCAGCAGGATGGCCGGGTCCGACAGGGGCTGGCGCGTGCTCTTTCCAACCGGAGTGGTCATGTCGCCATGGGTCCCATTTGCCGCCTTGCATCAAGATTCGCGAGTCGTCGGCGACTCGAAAAGGGTGTGTGCCGCCCGCCGACACGGTGCTTCAAGCGTATCTGCCGTTCCGAAAACGCGCAGTACTCGGGGGTTGCACCCCTCGCGGCGAATGGATACGGTCGCGCCACAAGCCGGATGCGAACCGGTCCACGGCGAGTATAAGAGGGGCGTCGAGGGGCAAGGCAGGGATGGTGGACTCTGGTCCGCGGGGGACGTGGTTCGATCGTGGCGGCCGTTGGCTCGGCCGTCGATTTCCCGAACGTCAGATTCTTGTGCGTACGGGCGCGCGCATTTCCGTCGTGCGGCTCAGCAAGCGTACGCAGTGGGCGATGGCAATGGTGCTTGCCGCCGCTGGCGCCTGGGCCGGCTACGCGTCGGTCAGCTACGTCCTGCACGACCGCGTCGTCGTCGCGAAGGATCGCGAGATCACCAGCGTCCGCATGGCCTATCGAAGTCTGCTGACCGAGGTCGGCGAGTACCAGAGAAAGTTCGCGGCCATCACCCGCGATCTGGAGGCCAACCACGGCATGATGCTCGGTCTCGTCGAGCAGAACGCCGCGTTGCAGCAGAATCTGAAGACCGTCCGGACCGAACTGGAGAGCTCGCAGCAGGAACGCAGCGACCTCGACGCCGCCCGCGAAGAGCTGAAGCGGCAGCTCGCCGAGCTTGAAGACGGGCTGCATCAGGCGGCATCGCGGAACTATTCCCTGCGCGGTGACCTCGACTCGGCGGAGGCGGACTTGCAGACGGCGCTCTCCGAACGCAATGCCGCGGTCATCGAATCTCGACGGCTGACCCGGCGGGTCGGGGAGCTCAAGGCGGAGATGGTCGAGCTGCGGGACCGCGAACGCGAGGCCGTCGAGCGCCTGAGCGACCACGCCGATGGCCTGATCGCGTCGGCCGAGGCCGTCATCGAGAAGATGGGCCTCGAGAAGGAGGCGCTGTTCGCGGCGGCGGGGAAACCGATGTCGGGGCGGGGCGGCCCCTTCGTGCCGGCCGGGGCGGCCGATACGCAAAGCGAACTGGCCGCCGATCTCGCCGCTCTTGAGGGACGGCTCGCCCATTGGCAAAACCTTCGTGCGGTCCTGGAACAGATGCCGCTCGCGGCACCGCTGGACTCCTACTACATCACCAGTTCGTACGGAAAGCGCCGAGACCCCATCACCCGCAAATGGGCGATGCACTATGGCCTTGATCTCGGCGCCCGGGCCAAGTCGCCGGTCCGCGCGACCGCCGCCGGAACGGTGACCCAGGCGGGATGGAAGGGACGCTACGGCCGCTTCGTCGAGATCGACCATGGCGCCGGCCTGAAGACCCGGTACGGCCACATGCGCAAGATCTTCGTTAAGAGGGGGCAGGCGGTCAAATTCCGTGATAAGATCGGTTTGCTGGGTAACAGCGAACGCAGCACCGGGACGCACCTGCATTACGAGGTCGTGTTCGCCGGCAAGGCTAGGAACCCTATCCACTTCATCAGGGCGGGACGCCATGTTTTCCAGGAATAGCGGCTCTCAGGATAAGGACGGCCCGGTTGCTACGGGCTCGAAGCTAGCCGCCCCCTCGATCATCGGTACCGACCTGTTGATTTCCGGCGATCTCGTCAGCGAGGGTGAGGTTCACATCGACGGCACCGTCGAGGGCGACGTCAAGGCGAAGTCCATTCTTGTCGGTGAAGCAGGCGTTGTCCGGGGGGAGGTGTTCGCCGATTCCGTCCGCGTTCACGAAACCGTGGATGGGCAGATCAAGGCCCGATCGGTCAGCCTCGCGCGGTCGGCGAGGGTAAGCGGCGACATCCTTCACGAGATGCTGTCCATCGAGCAGGGCGCTTTTCTCGAGGGGCATTGCCGGCGGATCACCGACCGGAAGGATGGCGCGGAGGGGCGCCTCAATCTGGTCGTCAAGGACGGCGGAGAGGAGGCTGCGCCTGCGGACGTCGCCGCGGCCGGCTCGCCACCTTCGCCGCGGGCCGAATCGTCCCCCGGACGCAACGCCGCGACGACCGGCGCGTAACACACACGCCACTTTCCCGTTCAGAGATACGGTCCGGCGAGGTCGAAGAACGTCCGGCCGTCGACGTTGCCGCCCGAGCAGACCACGCAAACGGTCTTGCCTCGGCAGTCGAACTTCCCCGTGAGCGCGGCGGCCAGCGCGACTGCACCGCTGGGTTCGGCGACGACCTTCAGATGGCGGAACGCGACAGCCATGGCCTGCGTGGTCGCATCGTCGTCGACCGCGAGTCCGCCGGCGAGGAGGGACCCGTTGATCGGCAGCGTAAGGGTGCCGGGGACGGGCAGCAGGAGCCCGTCGCAGACAGACGTGCGTCCGGGCTCATTGCGGACGACGGCACCTGCGGTAAGGGACCGAGCCGTATCGTCGAAGCCTTCCGGTTCGACGGCGTAGATTTCGGCCTCCGGGAAGCGCTTCGACAGCGCCGTGGCGATGCCGGCTGACAGGCCGCCGCCGCTGCACGGTACAAGGACCGCGTCCAGCCCGATGCCGAGGTCGTCGGCCTGATCAGCGATCTCCAGGCCAACAGTGCCCTGACCGGCGATCACATGGGGATCGCCGAAAGGCGGAATTAGCGTTGCACCACGGTCGCTCGCGACCTCCAGGGCGATTGCTTCACGGTCCCCGGTGTCACGGTCATAGAGGATCACCTCGGCGCCGAGCGCACGTGTGCCGTCGAGCTTTGCGGCCGGTGCGTCGGATGGCATGACGATCACCGCCGGAACGCCAAGCAGGCCGGCTGCGGCGGCGACCCCCTGGGCGTGGTTGCCCGAGGAGTAGGCAACGACGCCGCGGCATCGAACCGACGGCTCCATGGCAGCAACCCGGTTGTAGGCGCCGCGCAGCTTGAACGACCCGGTCCTTTGGAGCATCTCCGCCTTGACGAGAACCCGCCCGCCGGTGTCGCGGTCGATGGCATCGGCGGCCAGCAGTGGCGTACGCACGGCGACGCCTCGCAGGCGTTCGGCCGCGGCCTCGATGTCCGCGACGGTGATGGGCTCAGACGCGGGCGAGGAGGGCATCGATGGTGGCGGTCGACTCGGGCTCGCCAAGCCCCGGCGCATGTCCGGTGTCCGGTACCGTGGCGGTGAGCATGGCCGGCATCTCGTCGGCCATTCTCTCCAGCGTGTCCGGAGTCAGCAGCTCGGAGTTCCCGCCGCGTAGGGCCGCCACGGGCACCCGCCCGAGCGCCCGGAACATGGGCCAGAGATCGACTCCCTCGCCACGGTCGCTTTGCAGGGGCCGAAGGAGCATCGGATCCCAGTCGTAACGCAGAAGTATCCGTCTTGTTCAAGGGTTGATTTCAGCCCATTTCCGGTCATCGCGGATCAGGGCGTTTGCGAGGATCAGAAGCTTGCGCATGACAGCGGTGATTGCGACTTTCGCGGGCTTTCCGGCT
>Ga0209144_1000205_pt1 | contig 12749 bp, 14 predicted proteins | sample WorMettrBAHAMAS1_FD_187392 | JGI IMG/M metagenome (GOLD analysis project Ga0209144, IMG submission 187392) | Marine gutless worms symbiont microbial communities from Max Planck institute for Marine Microbiology, Germany - Inanidrilus... | ecosystem: Host-associated > Annelida > Digestive system...
AGCCGCAAAGGAAAAACCTTCCTGCACAATCGTCCGCCGTGCCATCTTCCAGCCTCCCGTTCAAATCCCAGAAACGAGAGAATCAAAGTCCATGACCCGTGTAAACCGCTATCCGCACACTGGTCTCCTAGGCGCTAACCGGGTGTCCCGTCCGTTTCGGAGTCTTCGGCCGTTTCGGATTGGGCGAGCGTAGCACCGCCGGGATCCTGGGGAATAGGCACCGGCTCCGGTGCGAGGGTTTCTCCGGGACGATCGTGGGCACCGTGGGTGAGGCGGTGCAGGATGTCGTCCAGCTGCTCCGGACTCCTGTAGGTCAGAACCAGCGCGCCGCCGACCCCATCGAAGCGGATCTCGACCGAGACCCCGAGTAACGTTGCGAGCTCGCGTTCTAGGGCGATCGTGTCCGAATCTTTCTGCTTTGATTTCGTGCCCCGTCGACGTGTCGCCGAGCCCGTCGCACCGGCTGCCAGACGTTCGGTCTGACGCACGTTGAGTTCATTCTTCACGACCTTGCTGGCCAGTGCCGCAGGGTCGTCCGTTCCCAGCAACGCACGGGCATGACCGGCGCTGAGGGTTCCGTCGTCGACCAGTCGTCTGACCGGGTCCGGAAGGCCGAGGAGCCGAAGCGTATTGGCGACATGGCTGCGGCTCTTGCCGACACTGCGCGCAAGGATTTCCTGGGAATGGCCGAATTCATCCATGAGCCGTTTGTAGGCCTCGGCTTCTTCGAGGGCGGAGAGATCCTGGCGCTGAAGGTTCTCGACCAGTGCGATCTCCAACGCTTCCTGGTCGGTGAACTCGCGGATGACGACCGGAACTTCATGCATCTTGGCGATCTGCGCGGCGCGCCAGCGGCGCTCACCGGCGATGATCTCGTACCCCACCGGATCATTGGGTCGGCGACGGACCAGAATGGGTTGCAGGATGCCCTTCTCGGCCACCGACTGGGCAAGTTCGTTGATCTGCGTTTTGCCCATGCGATGGCGCGGCTGGTACCGGCCCGGATGGAGGTGTTCGATGGGTACCGTCTTTGCCGACCGGACCTGGTCGAGCCGAGCGTAGTCCTCCGTATCGTCACCGAGCAGCGCTGAGAGTCCACGACCGAGGTTGCGACGTTTCTCCGAGGGAGTCATCACGCCACCGCCCGCCGCTCGCGGTGCAGGATCTCGCCGGCGAGATGAAGATAGGCTTGCGATCCTGCACACCGGAAGTCGTGGATCAGCACCGGCCGGCCATGAGACGGCGCTTCGGAAACGCGGACATTGCGCGGGATCACGGTCTCGTAAACCTTGTCACCGAAATGGGCTCGAACGTCTTGTGCGACCATGTCTGACAAGTTATTGCGGCGATCAAACATGGTAAGCACAATACCTTGTATTTCAAGGGCGGGATTGAACCCGCGCCGCACGCGCTCGATGGTGCGGACAAGGTGGCTGATCCCCTCCAGGGCGAAGAACTCGCACTGCAAAGGAACCAGGACCGCATCGGCGGCGACAAGCGCGTTCAAGGTCAGCAGTCCCAGCGCCGGTGGACAGTCGATCAGCACGAAATCGCAATCCGCTGCACCGGCGGCGAGCGCCTTGCGCAGGCGATATTCCCGCTCGTCGATGTCAACGAGTTCGATCTCTGCGCCAGAGAGGTCGACACCCGGCGGAACAACGAACAGCCCCGGGATCGCCGTTTCGGCCATCGCATCTTCGACGGAGGCGGCGCCGATCAGCATGTGATAGGTGTTGGTTTGGCGCGCCGCGTGGGCAATATCGAGGCCCGTGCTGGCGTTCCCCTGGGGGTCCAGGTCGATCAGCAGGACACGATTGTGTACGGCAGCAAGTGCCGTTCCCAAGTTGATGGCCGTGGTGGTTTTTCCGACGCCGCCTTTTTGATTGGCGACGGCGATAATGCGGGGGCCCATCCGCGGCGCTTCGGAGTCAGCGGTCATCGCGGCGGATTATCTGATCCAGTTTGAGAATGACCCCTTCCGGGTCGGAGCGACTGGATATTCGTCGGACGCGCATCTTCCAGGTTTTCTTCGATGCCGTCAATTCGCTGTCCACCGACCGACCCTTGAGAAACAGACACATGCCGCTTGGGCCCAGCAATGGCGCGGCAAGGTCCATAAGATGATCCAGCGGCGCCAGCGCCCGTGCGGTAACGACGTTCGCTTTCTGCGGCGGCAGGGCTTCGATCCGACTGTTATGGACAGTGATCTCGGTATTTGTCAGGCGGGCGACTTCGCGAAGGAAAATGCACTTGCGGCTGTCGCTGTCGACCAAGTGGACATCGGCCGCCGACAGCATGGCGAGGACCATCCCCGGAAAGCCCCCTCCGCTGCCGAGATCGATGACCTTGGGTTTTCCGTCGGGGAGAAGCGGCACGAGCTGAGCGGAATCGAGGAAGTGGCGTTTCCACGGATCGAGCATCGTCTGTGGCCCGACCAGATTGATTCGCCCTTGCCACTTCTGAAGATGGATCAGGTACGTGGCGAGCCGGTCCATCTGGACCCGGTCAACCAGGGCCGCATGCTGGAACGCCATGGGAGTCAGGACCTGTTTCACGTGAAACACTCCCGGCATCGAAGCTGACAGAGGGCACTAGGCGCGCAAACGCGTCCCTTCGTTGGCATCCACCCGTCGCCGGCGGACATGACCAAGCAGCGCCGTTAACGCCGCGGGCGTGACCCCTGAGATCCGGGCCGCTGTGCCGAGCGTCGCCGGTCGGACGGCCGATAGTTTTGCCCGCACCTCGTTGGACAACCCGCCGACGCGATCGAAATCGAGATCCGCGGGGATATCCAAGGCTTCGTCGCGCCGGAAAGCGCGAATGTCTGCTTCCTGCCGCCGCAAATACCCGGCGTATCGTGACTCGATTTCGAGCTGATTACGGATACCGACGTCGATTGCCGCGAGTTCCGGCCACAGCCGAATCAGGGTAGCCCAATCGACGCCCGGATGGGCCAGCAGGTCCGCCGCCGAGCGGCGTTGACCATTTCCACTGACCTCGATGCCGCATGTGGTGAGATGGTGTCCGGTCGTTGGGTCAGCAGCAGCGTGCGCGCACCGAGGCGCGCCGCCGCCGCGGCCGCCTCCGTGCCGGCGTGCCCGCCTCCGACGACAACGACATCGAACGTTTTCATAGGGTAACTGTACCTCTGTTGACCGAGATGTTTCACGTGACACGTCACTTGCCGATGCAGAAGTCCCGAAAGATCACGTCGAGCATGTCTTCGACATCGACACGGCCGGTGATTCGGCCGAGCGTTCGGGTCGCCAGGCGCAGCTCTTCGGCGGCAAGTTCTACGGATGTCGTCTCCCGGTAACGGCTGAGCCCCCCGGCGCAGTCTTCGAGAGCGATGCGGTGCCGGACGCGTGTGAGCGCCAGCCCGCCGCCGCCCGCGAACCGATCCCGGACCCCTTCGGCGAGCAGGGCGATCAAGGACTCGACACCCTCCCCTGTCAGCGCCGATACCGCCAGAACGGGGCGGCCACCGACCTCGACCGACCGCATCACCGCTTCTAGATCGCACTTGTTGACCACGGCAATGGTGTCGTCATCCATCAGCGTCCGCGTCACCTGATCGATGTCAGGCCACACCGCGCCATCGTACACGGCGATCCGCACATTCACGTCGGTCGCCCGTGACCGGGCCCGCCGGACGCCTTCCTGTTCGATTTCGCCATCCGCGTCGCGCAAGCCCACCGTATCCGAAACGACGACGGGAAAGCCGTCGAGATTCAGATGGACTTCGATCACGTCGCGCGTGGTTCCGGCAACCTCCGAGACGATTGCTGCCTCCCGGCGCGCCAGGCGATTCAGCAGGCTCGACTTCCCGGCGTTGGGCGGTCCGATGAGCGCCAGGTGGACCCTGTCGCGCAGACGCTCGCCTCGATGGCCATCGTCCAAGTGACCTTCGATTTCCTCGCGCACCGCGGCAATCTGCGCCGCCACGCCTGCTTCAAGATTTTCTGGCAAGTCCTCGTCGGAGAAATCAATCGTCGCCTCGAGATGCGCTAACGCCTCGAGCAGCCGACCCCGCCATGACTCGCAGAGCCGTCCCAGGTCGCGCTGCATCTGGCGCAGGGCCTGGCGCCGCTGGGCCTCCGTTTCCGCCGCCACCAGGTCCGCAAGCCCCTCGGCTGCGGTGAGGTCGAGTTTTCCCTTCTCGAACGCTCGCCGGGTGAACGCACCCGGCTCTGCCGGTTCGAGGCCCCGACAATTCGCGAGCGCGCCGAGGATCGCAGAGACCACGGCTCGGCCCCCGTGGACGTGAGGCTCGGCGACGTCCTCACCGGTAAAGCTTCGAGGGGCGGGAAACCAGACCGCCAACCCGTCGTCGATGACTTCTCCCGTCGCATCGGCGAATCGCACGCGCGTCGCCACCCGCGGCTCCGGAACTGCCCGCCCGGTCAGTTCCTCCAGCGCCGCGCCGGCGTCCGGCCCTGAAACTCGGATCACGGCGATTCCGGCCGGGACGGCCGCTATCGCCGGTGCAAGAATGGTTCCGGTGATCATGTCGCTTGAGGATCGCCGCTGGAGGCGGCTCATCCCAACCACAATATTTAGTGGCTATTGGTCCTTCGGCTTCAACGTAAGCTGTCCCACGCGGTTTTTGTCGATTACGTGTGGCTGTAGAATCTCGTCGACGTCTTCCCGTGTTTCGTAGTGGTACCAAATACCGTCGGGATAGATCACCATCGTCGGCCCCAGCTCGCAGCGGTCGAGACAGCCTGACTGATTGATCCGCACCCGGTCGAGGCCGAGTTCCTTTGCCCGGGCCTTCATGTGGTTGCGAAGCCGGATCGACCCCGCTGGGAGCAGGATCCCCGGGGGTGACCATCCGGGCGTTCATTGACGCAGCAAAACACATGGCAGTTGTAGTATGGTTCCGGATCAGTGCTTCCGTCCGTCACGATTTCTTTCCCTTAGGCGCTTTCCCCCCTTCGGTCTCTTCTTCTGATTCCTTGCCGAAAGATATCATCCGCGACCACAGAAACTTCTGCCATTGCTCGAACCCTTGGACGCCGGCCGGCAGCCAGGTTTCGAGCAGCGCCTTGGGTTCGGTCGCGGCGAGGGCTTTCTTCATTCTCCCTTCGATATCGGCCAACAGCGCTTGTTGCATCGGTTTCACATCCGGCAATCCGAACAGCGTGCGTGCTTCGTCCGGCGTGCAATCAACGTCGATATGAATCTTCATGCTACGATCTCCCCTGTCCCAGGTCCTCGACCGGACATGCCCGAAACCTCGAAATCCGCCAAAGATGTTAGGGTTGTTTCCCCGCGGCGGCGGCCCAAACTAAGCTAGCATTGGCCACCGACGCAACGCCGCGTTGCGCCATCCCGCCGCCGTCCAAGCACGAAAGTCCATTGTATGTCCCCGAACCGCCTCGCCGACGAGACTAGCCCGTACCTGCTACAGCACAAGGACAACCCTGTTCACTGGCATCCCTGGGGTGCCGATGTTCTTGACGACGCCCGCGCCGAAAACTGTCCCATTCTGCTGTCTATCGGTTACGCAGCATGTCACTGGTGCCATGTCATGGCGCACGAAAGCTTCGAGAACGATGACATTGCCGCGCTGATGAACGCTCACTTCATCAACGTCAAGGTCGATCGTGAAGAACGCCCCGACGTCGACGCGATCTACCAGTCGGCCCTGGCGCTGATGGGCAAGCACGGCGGCTGGCCGCTGACAATGTTTCTGACCCCCGACGGTGAACCCTTCTGGGGCGGCACCTACTTTCCGCCGACGCCGAAATTCGGCCGTCCCGGATTTCCCGAGCTCCTCCGCGGCATTGCGTCGGCCTACGGCAATCAGGCGGATCAGATACAAAACAATGTCGCGGCTCTGCGCGATGCCCTGGCCAAGCTGTCTTCGCCAACGCCCGGAAAGGGTCTGACGACGAACATGGTGGACGACGCCGCGTCGATGGCATTGCGTCTCATCGATCCCATCAACGGTGGAACATCCGGTGTCCCGAAGTTTCCTCAGCCCGTGTTTTTCCGGTTCCTGTGGCGTGCTTACAAGCGCACCGGATCAGCGTTGTTCAAGGATGCGGTGACCACATCCATCTCCGCTATGTGCCGGGGCGGGATCTATGATCATCTCGGCGGTGGCTTCACCCGGTATTCCACGGACGAGAGATGGCTTGTGCCGCACTTCGAGAAGATGCTCTACGACAATGCCCTGCTGATCGATCTCATGTCCGAGGTCTGGCAAGACACCCGGGACCCCGTTCTCGCCGAGCGAATCCGCGAGGCCGTCGAATGGGCGAACGCCGAAATGCGGATCGGGGACGACCACACGTTCGCCTATGCCGCCGCCCTGGATGCCGATAGCGAGGGTGTCGAAGGCAAGTTCTACGTCTGGAGCGAGGCCGAGATCGATTCCGTCCTCGGCACGGCGTCCGCGCTGTTCAAGGCCGCGTATGACGTTACGCCACATGGCAATTGGGAAGGCCATGTCATTCTCAACCGCAGTCATGCGCCTACGTTCGGCAACGAGGACCATGAAGCCAAGCTCGCTGACGCTCGCCGCCTATTGTTCAAGACCCGCCGGCAGCGGATTCCCCCGGCCCGTGACGACAAGGTCCTCGCCGATTGGAACGGTTTGATGATCGCGGCGTTGGCACAGGCATCCACCACATTTGGCGAGCTGAAGTGGTTGGAGGACGCCCGCGCCGTTTTTCGGTTCGTTGTCGAGCGCATGGCCAACGGCGACCGTCTTTACCACTCCTGGTGCGCCGGCACGGCTCGTCATCCCGCAACTATCGACGACTACGCCAACATGGCGCGTGCCGCCATCACCCTCTACGAGATTGGTGGCGACGCCGACACCCTTGAGCATGCCGAGCGATGGGTCGCCGTGGCGGATCGCCACTATTGGGATTCGTCCGGCGGAGGCTACTACTTCTCCGCCGACAATACGACCGATGTGATCATCCGCTCCAAGTCCGCGTCCGACCATGCGACACCGGCCGGCAACGGCACCATGGTCGAGGTCCTGGCCCGCCTCTATCACCTCACTGGCAACGATGCCCATCGTCAGAGGGTCGAAACCCTGGTGCAGCTGTTTTCAGGGGAGAACCCCCAGTATCTCCTGACCACGACGGGGCTTCTGGCCGGTTATGAACTTCTCGAGCGTGGGGTCCAAGTAGTCGTCACCGGTCCACCGGATGATCCCGGGATGGCTGCCTTCGCCGAAGTGATTCACACCGCCGGCGCGCCCTTGAAGGTGGTTAGCCGTGTCGTGGATCCGAGTACGTTGCCGGTCTCTCATCCTGCCCATGGAAAGACCGCCATCGATGGACAACCGACGGTGTATATCTGCGCGGAGCAGACGTGCGGGCCGCCGTTGACAGACTCAACGGCACTTCGAGAAGCCCTCGTCCGCCGCTGACGCGTGAGATCCAGTAGCCCACCTCTCGGTCAATACGCCCGTCGGGTTTGTCTCCCTGTTTGAGGAAGACGTACATCTCGTCGCAGTCGAGTTCGGCCGTGCTCCCGATGACATACCATCACCGCTTCTCGAGGAAACCGGAAAGCAGATCGAATCCCATTTCGATGGCGCGATGGTACCGTTTGATCTACCGATGAAACCGGAGGGTGCGTCGTTCCAGAAACGGATTTGGCAGCGGATGCGAACCATCCCCTACAGTTCGACCATCGCCTATGGTGAAATCGCCAAAGAGCTGTCGACCGCATCCCGTGCCGTCGGAAATGCCTGCGGACGTAATCCCTTGCCGATCGTCATTCCCTGTCACCGGGTGGTCAGCGCATCCGGTGCCCTCGGCGGCTATTTGGGGGGAGAAGGCGTCGAAACCAAGATCGCCCTGCTTCGGCTCGAAGGAGCGTTGGCGGTCTAACGTCCTGAGGGCGGGATAGACCGCGCCGCTAGCTGTTCATTGCTTCGAAGAAGTCAGCGTTGTTCTTCGAGTTCTTCAGCTTGTCGAGCAGGAACTCCATGGCATCGGTGACACCCATCGGCATCAGGATGCGGCGCAGGACCCACATCTTGGACAGGGTCGCCTTGTCGACAAGGAGCTCTTCCTTGCGGGTTCCCGACTTGGTGATGTCGATAGACGGCCAGGTCCGTTTGTCCGAGAGCTTGCGGTCGAGGATAATCTCGGAATTGCCGGTGCCTTTGAACTCTTCGAAGATCACCTCGTCCATGCGTGATCCGGTATCGATCAGCGCCGTGGAGATGATGGTCAGTGAGCCACCTTCCTCGATGTTCCGCGCCGCGCCGAAAAACCGCTTCGGCCGCTGCAGGGCGTTGGCATCAACGCCGCCCGTCAGAACCTTTCCCGATGACGGCACCACGGTATTATAGGCACGGGCCAAGCGGGTGATCGAGTCGAGAAGGATCACGACATCCCGCTTGTGCTCAACGAGGCGTTTGGCCTTCTCGATGACCATCTCGGCGACCTGAACGTGACGGGCGGCCGGCTCGTCGAAGGTCGAGCTGATCACTTCGCCCTTCACCGACCGGGTCATGTCGGTGACCTCCTCCGGTCGCTCGTCGATCAGCAGTACGATCAGGTAGCACTCCGGATGATTGGCGGCCACCGAATGAGCGATGTTCTGCAGCATCACCGTTTTTCCGGTGCGTGGTGGAGCGACGATCAGAGCCCGTTGTCCTGCGCCGATGGGTGTGATCAAGTCGATAACCCTCGACGTCGGATTCTTGACGGTGGGGTCGTCAATTTCCATCACCAGCCGCTCTTCAGGGTAGAGGGGGGTGAGGTTATCGAAGTTGATGCGATGCCGGACGTCCGCCGGATCGCCGAAATTGATGTTGGTGACCTTGAGCAGGGCGAAATACCGCTCGCCGTCCTTCGGCGACCGGATCTGTCCCTCGACGGTGTCGCCGGTCCGCAGTCCGAAGCGGCGGACCTGACTCGGCGAAACGTAGATGTCGTCCGGACCCGGGAGATAATTCGCTTCCGGCGACCGGAGGAAACCAAAACCGTCCTGCAGAACTTCCAACACGCCATCGCCCGAGATGGGGACGTCATTCTCAGCCAACTGTTTAAGAATTGCGAACATCATTTCCTGCTTGCGCAGGGTGCTCGCGTTTTCGATCTTCAACTCCTCGGCATAGGCGAGAAGATCGGCGGGCGACTTGCTTTTCAGTTCCTTGAGATTCATGGCCTTTCCGCGCGGACTTGCGGATATCAGAGGGAGGGCACCGATACGGTAACGGGTGACCGGAATCGGTCAAATAGATACAACAAACGAAACGAATACTCAGGCAGTCAGGCCCAAGTTAATAGCTTGGCGGTTTCTGAGAATTGAGGATTGAAGTATTCGAACGAAATTTCAAGCACATCTACATTGACCCAATCGCTTATGGTCTGTCAAACGAATAATAGCTTTCGCTCGCAAAAGCGACTGCAAGGGAAACGAATCAGAACGGTTTGATGACGGCCATGATGACGATAACGATCATCAGCACGGTCGGAATTTCATTCGCAACACGATAGAACCGATCGCCCCCGGTGTTTCGATCTTCCTCAAACGCGCGCCGCCATTTCGCCATCGCCATGTGTATGCCAACCAGCCCGGCAAGGCACAGCAACTTCACGTGGAGCCATTCCATCGACCAGGCGTCCGAGCCGAAATCCAACAGCAGCAGCCCGCCGAAAACGAACGACGCAATCATTGCCGGATTCATGATCGCCCGCAGGAGGCGCCGTTCCATAACCTTGAACGTCTCCGACGTCTTCGATCCGACCGGCGCTTGAGCGTGATAGACGAACAGGCGCGGCAAGTAGAGAAGTCCGGCCATCCATGCGATCACGCTGATCACGTGCAACGCCTTGATCCACAAATAGGCCGTTCCGGAAAGCTCAAGCACTGTTACGCTCCTCTCTGCGAGTCACCGTGTCGGCATAGACATGCACCAAAGCTGTCTGGGCACAGCCGTGTTCCTCGGCTGGGCCGAAGCCCAGGTCCCCGCTCCAATGCCTCTTCGACCGTGTCGGCGAGACCCTGGATGACTGTGGGGACTGTTGCGACGGCCGGCACGCGAACATAGCCGGGGACACCGAGCCGTTCTGCCTGCTCGCGGTATTCGACATCGAGCTCGACCAGTGTTTCCGAATGCTCCGAAACGAATGCGACGGGAACAACAACCACGGGGACGCCATCGGTTGCCGCCCTCTGCAGTTCATCCTCGGTCGATGGTCCGATCCATTCCAGGGGTCCGACACGACTTTGATAGCAGACCACATGGTCCGTGATCGTGTTGCCTACAGTGTCAACAATAGCGGCGACCGTCTGTTCGACCTGCCACTGATATGGATCACCTCGGTCCACCACTTTTTTCGGCAGACCGTGGCCCGAGAACAGGACTCGCGGTGTGCCAAAAGCCTTTGCCTTTAACACTCCCTCGCTGACCAAATCCGCTTGGGCCGCCACCCATCCATCCTGTTGCGGGTAGCAACAAACCGTATGCGTCTCGGCGCTGATTCCCTCTGCCATCGCCGCGTGTTTCCAATCCACCAACGATGACCCGGTCGTTGTCGTCGAGAACTGTGGGTAGAGCGGCAGCAGCACGATCGAGTTGGGCGCGAAGGCGGCAACATCGCGTGCCGCTTCATCGCTTCGCGGGTCCCAATACCGCATGCAGACGAACACCCTGGAATTAAAACCGCGTTGCTCCAGCGCATCATTCAATGCGCTTGCTTGGGCCTCTGTAAGTTCCCTGAGCGGTGACTTGCCACCGATCTGCGTATAGATATCCCGGGCCACCGGAGCCCGACGGTTCGAGATCAGCTTCGCCAGAAACCACCGGATCGGTGCCGGTGCACCGATGATTGCGGGATCGTTGAACAGATTAAACAGAAAGGGTTGCACCGCTTCCGGCCGGTCCGGGCCGCCAAGATTGAACAGGACGACGGCGAGCCTTCGGCTCATGCGGAAACGGCCCAGTCGCGAACCTGATCGGCGACCTGGGCAACATGTTCAGGTGGTGTCTTAGGCAGGACACCATGGCCCAGATTAAACACGAACGGTCCCGTAGCCAGAGCCTGAAGAATTTGGTCGACCTCGGACTCCAGGCGCGGTCCACCGGTGACGAGAAGGTGATTATCAAGGTTCCCCTGGACCGTGCACACGGGCTGCAAAGCCGCCGCCGCCCAGGTAACCGGTACCGTCGCATCAATGCCGACGCCATCAACACCGGTTTGTGCGACATAGTCTTCGTATTGCAGGCCGGCCGCCCCCGGAAAACCAAGGATCGGTACCCCCGGGTACTCGCTTTTGAGGCGGCCCACGATCTCCTTGGTCGGGTCGATCACCCAGCTCTGGAACTCCGATTGGGGAAGGATTCCGGCCCATGTATCGAACAGCTGCACGGCTTCGGCGCCATGGTGGATCTGCTGCTCCAGGTACAACGCTGTCGCATCGACCAGAACGTCCATCAGCTTGGAAAACGCGTCGGGATCGGCGCCCGCCCATCCCCTGATAACAGAAAAGTCGCTTCCGCCGCGGCCCTCGACCATGTAGACGGCAACCGTCCATGGCGCACCGGCAAATCCGATAAGAGTCGTTTCTTTCGGGATCGCCGAAGCCAAGCGATTCACCGTCTCGAACACCGGTTCAAGATGGCCCAGGAACCGTCCCAGATCCCACTCCGCAATGTCATCCGAGTCGCGCAACGGTTCCAGAATGGGGCCCTGCCCCTCGATAAAGCGCACCGTCCGACCGAGCGCATCCGGAACGACGAGAATGTCGCTGAACAGGATCGCCGCATCCATTCCGTAGCGACGCAACGGGTGGAGAGTCGCCTCGACCGTCAGATCCGGATTGTAGCAAAACCGAAGAAAGTCCGGCTCGCGCTCGCGGAGCTGCCGATACTCCGGCAGATAGCGCCCCGCTTGCCGCATGAACCAGAACGGTGGCCTGGGAAGGGTCTGTCCGAAGAGTGCTTGGAGGAAAGGCTTATCGGGCATCTACGCGATCCGGGATATGGGAACTGAACGGCGAGATGTTTCCGTCCCCCTCTATAGAATCCTTTATATAAGAAAAAGGCTGTTGTTGTATTGCCGTGGATGACGGGGATTGAGGATGATCCACAACTAACACACAGCGGCCGTGACGCTACCAAATCTCAGACGGTAGTCTTAGGGACCCGGAATTTGGTGCCGTTTGCTACCAACATTCGCGTACTCATTCCATCATGCCGCCCCCGCCGGAAACCATGGGATTGATCTTAGGTTTACGCAGATGAAATGGCCTTGGAGCACCGACGAGCGGTTTTTCCTCAGGTGTTCCCCGTAGGTGCCGGTGGGCAACATGATCAAGAAGGTTGTTCTCGCTTCGGTAAGCGCCGTGCGGGCAGGTATCCTCAAGAATGCTGGAATCGACTTCGTCCAAGATGCCGCGTCACTGGACGAATCGGCGATTCGAAACAATGCACGCGCAGAGGGAGCATCCACAGAGGACTGCGTAATTCACCTCGCCGAGGCTAAAGCAATCGAAATCAGCAACCGATATCCAGGTGCCTGGGTCATCGGCGCCGACCAGATTCTCGATCACAATGGAACCTAGTGGATTGATTCCAACGTTTGGAACCCTCGGTTTCGTGCTGCGATGATGGCGTTTGGGTTGGCGTTCCAGACAGAGGGTTTGGGTCTATCTGCGTTGTGCTGGTTGATGAAGCGGTTGATGGCGGCCTGGAGATCGACCAGGGAGTGGAAGGCGCCGTGCTGGAGTCTTCGCCGGGTGAGCTTGGCGAAGAACCCCTCGAC
>Ga0209144_1000206_pt1 | contig 12728 bp, 12 predicted proteins | sample WorMettrBAHAMAS1_FD_187392 | JGI IMG/M metagenome (GOLD analysis project Ga0209144, IMG submission 187392) | Marine gutless worms symbiont microbial communities from Max Planck institute for Marine Microbiology, Germany - Inanidrilus... | ecosystem: Host-associated > Annelida > Digestive system...
AAGTCGTAGAAGAACTTGCCCTGGTCGTCCGACAACCGCCCCATCATCGTTCCGCCCTCCACCGAATCACTCGGGAAACGGAATCACGATCTCAGAAACCGATCAACAGGGGTTTATCAACAGTATCCCCCCATTGGTGTCATTTTGACCTTGTTCGCTTGACGCGTGCTCTGCAATCCGTGTTCGGAAATTCCTGCTATCACGGTCACAACGCTCTTTCGAGGCCAACGCGGACCCCGCAGTCGATCACATGACAGCGGCGTCATCCGAAGCGTTTCACGATTGATACCGCGCCTAAACGCACCGTTTAGGACTCCGGATGACTGCGGCGGGTTCCCTGGAGGGTCGGGTCAAATCGGGCTGCTTCTAAAGCGAAGCCATTCGCTTCAGTTTTGCCGGGTCGTCAAAGATCACGCTCACTTAAGAAGCGGCGCCTGACTCGTCCTGCCATTCGGGTTACGCCTGCCGGACTCTGGCAACACCTCCGAGTTCGATCGGGCGCGTCGAAAAGACTCATTGCGGGAGGAAGGGTTTCAAGTTAATGTATCTTATATCTTATATAAGATTGGTCCAGCCAGCACTGCGGTTCACCCTTGGGATTGGATGCGTGGACTTGCCGACAGGGAATACGGAAACGTTAGCCAGGCCGCTCTATCAGCAGGTCGTCGAGATCATGACTCGGCGCATCGCTGAGGGGCATTGGAAGTCCGGCGAGATGTTGCCCTCCGAGCCGAAACTGGCTGAGGAACTCGGCGTTAGTCCGGGGACCGTGCGCAAGGCGCTGGACCGCCTCGCCGCCGAGAACCTGGTGACGCGCCGCCAGGGACTCGGAACCTCTGTCGCCATATCGACGCGAGAGGGCATGCTGTATCGCTTCTTCAAACTGATCGACGGGTCCGGCAAGCGGTTCATGCCCGACTGTCGGCAACTTTCGAAGAAAGTGGTCAAGGCCAACGCCCGCTCCCGCGGCATGTTCGGATTGGCCAAGGAGGCACGAGTTGCGAGGTTCCTGCGCTTGCGCACCGCCGACGAGTTGCCGATCATGATCGAGACGGTAACGCTACCGTTGCCGCTGTTCAACGGCGTCGACAAGCTCGAAGAGCCGTTGCCGACGACCCTTTACGACTTCTTCGAGTCCGAGTTCGAACTGAAGGTGTTGCGGGTCGACGAGAGACTGAGCGCCGAAAACGCAACAGCCGAGGATGCTGAACACCTTGGGGTGGATGCCGGTGCGGCGCTGCTGGTGATCGAGCGTACCGCCTTCACCTTCAACGACCAGGCCATCGAGCACCGCCAGTCGCGACTTTCGACCGCCAACCACGCCTATCTGAGTGAGCTGACATGAACAGTATCGCAAGCGCCCTCGCCGTCACCGTCCGCTATCTGGGAACACTTAACGCCGGTGTGCTATGGGCCGGCCGGCAAGTCGCCTGGGTCGCTATCGGCCTGATGACCCTGATCATTTTGATCCAGGTGTTCTACCGCTACGTCCTCAACGGCGCCCTGCCATGGCCGGAGGAGGCGGCTCGCGCCCTGATGATCTGTATGATGGCCCTGATTGCGCCTTCCGGATACCGCTGGGGCGGCTTCGTCAGCATCACCATGCTCAGTGACAGCCTGCCCAACGTGCCCCGGCAACTGTTGTCGATTGCCCTGTTCCTGGTCGCCGGCGCCGTCCTCTTCATCCTGCTGACGAAGTCCGTCGGTCACTTCAACAGCGGCTTCATCTTCAAATCGAGCAGCCTGAAGATCCCGTTGGCCTGGATCTATCTGGCGATGAGCGTCTGTTTCGTCCTCCTGTCCAGCGTCAACCTGGAGCTCCTGTTGCGCGCCGTTGGCCGATTGATCGGCGATCCTGACGATTTCAAACCGCCGGCCGAGCCGGTCATCCTGGCCTCGGAATAGGGGAAATACCGTCATGCTCGTTCTCTTCCTGCCCCTGTTCCTGGTCCTCCTGTTGATCGGTATGCCGGTCTTCTTCGCCATGCTGGCCGCCCCCGGGATGATGTTGTTCCTCGAAGGTATGGAGCGCGACGCCGCACTCATATACCGCAACATCTATAACGGCATCGACTCGTTCCCCTTGATGGCCATACCTTTTTTCATGCTGGCCGGGGATTTGATGAACAAGGACGGCATCACGATGCGCCTGGTCGAGTTCTCGCAGTCCCTGATCGGCCATGTGCGCGGCGGTCTGGCCCAGGTCAACATCCTGTCATCCATGCTGTTCGCCGGTCTGTCCGGCTCCGCCGTCGCCGACACCTCGGCCCTGGGATCCATGCTGATCCCGGCCATGGAGAAGAACGGCTACACCCGGCGTTTCGCCGCTGCCGTCACGGCCGCATCGTCGGTCATCGGTCCGATCATCCCGCCGTCCGGCATCATGATCATCTACGCCTACGTCATGGAAGTGTCCGTGGCGGCGCTTTTCGCCGGCGGCATCATACCGGGAATCCTGGTTGGCGTCGGTTTGATGGGCGTCGTCTCGATCATCGGGCGATTCCAGGGCCTTCCCATAACCGAACGCAAGGCGACCTGGTCGGAACGCGCCGGCGCCACCAAACGTGCAATCCTGCCCCTGATGACGCCGGTGATCATCCTGGGCGGCATCCTGGGCGGCATCTTCACGCCGACCGAGGCCTCCGCCGTCGCCGCCGCCTACGCCCTGATCATCGGGCTGTTCGTGCTGCGCACCCTGAAGTTCTCAGACCTGCCCCAGGTCTTCACCAAGTCGGCCCTGACCGCGTCCATGGTGCTGTTGCTGGTCGGCGCCGCCATGGCCTTCAAGACCGTCGTCAGCCTGTCGCACGCGGCCGAGGAACTGGCCCAGTGGATCATCACGCTGTCGACCGATCCGCTGATCCTCTTGTTCCTGATCAACGTGCTGCTGTTCATCGTCGGCATGTTCCTCGACGCCGGACCGGCGATCATCATCCTCGGCCCCATCCTGGCGCCGATCTTCACCGACATCGGCGTCCATCCGGTCCACTTCGCCATCATCATGAGCGTCAACCTGACCGTCGGACTGGCGACACCGCCCATGGGACTTGTGCTGTTCGTCGCCTCGAGTGTGTCCGGCGAGCGGGTCGAGACCATATCGCGCGCCATATTGCCGTTCCTCGCCGTCGAGATCCTGGCCATATTCCTGATTACCTACGTTCCGGCCGTCTCGATGACCATTCCGCGTTGGCTGGGCTTCGTCTGAGCCGGCCCGCACCAATAGGGAGAACCATAGGGAGAACTTGATCATGACCTTCAATCTAACCAACCGACTCTTTTCCGTGATATTGGGCCTCGGCCTGATCTTCGCCGTCGCGGTGAGCAGCGTTCAGGCTGCATCCATCAACTTGCGGGCGACCGCGAATTCCAACGAAAATGACGAGGACTATGACGGCCTCATCGTCTTCAAGGACTTCGTCGAAAGCCGCTCCAACGGTGACATCAAGGTGGAACTCTTCATCGGCACGCAGCTTTGCTCGAAGGGCGCCGAGTGCCTGCAGGGCATCGCCGACGGTTCCATCGACATCTACATCTCGACCAGCGGCGGCGCTGCCGGCGCCTTTCCCTACGTGCAGGTCCTCGACCTGCCATACCTGCTGCGCGACGATCGCATCGCCGAAGAAGCGTTGTCCGGCGATTTCGTACGCACGGTGCGGGACTTGATCCTCGACGATTCGGGCGGCACCATCCGTTTGATGACCATCGGCAATACCGGAGGTTGGCGCAACTTCGCCAATACCAAACGTACCGTGAAAACGCCGGGCGACATGAAGGGCCTGAAGATCCGTACCGTCGTTGCCGATCTGCCACAGGAACTGGTCAAGGCCTTGGGCGCCAGCCCGACGCCGATCCCGTGGCCGGAACTGTTCACCTCGTTCCAGACCGGTGTCGTCGAAGGGTCAAAAAACGGCATTACCGACATCATGGGCATGAAGTTCCCGGATGCCGGCCTCAAGTACGTGACCCTCGACGGCCACGCCTACATGGGGGCGCTGTGGTGGATGAACAACGACAAGTTCATGGGCATGTCCGACGCCAACAAACGGATCATCATGAATGGTTTCCACGCCCTGCAGCAGGCCACCTTCGCCTCGCCGAAACGTAAGTCGATCCAGGCCTACAAGGACTTCGTCGCTGGCGGCGGTGACCTTTACGTGCCGACGCTGGCCGACAAGGCCAAGTTCAAGGCGGCCGCGGCGCCGGTCTACGATTGGTTCAAGGAGAACATCAAGAACGGTCCCGCGGTGTTCGATGCTTTGACGAAAGCGGCGGCCGAGGCGGAAGCCAAGGTCGACGCGGCACTCATGGCCGACACCAAGTAACCGCGTTCCGGGAGGCGGGCTCCATCGCGGAGACCCGCCTCCCGTCGTCATCCGTTTTCGGCGGCCGGACCCACTCGGGTTCGCGCCGTTCCCTTTGTCGCCACCTCAATCCAGATGAGGAAACAGGTGGGGCTTGTAGTCATCGATAAGAATATGCGCGTCCTCGATCTGCTTTTTGGTCATCTTCTTGACAATCTCTTCTTGCGAGATCGCCGCGTCAGGATCGCCGCCGATCGCGGAAAGCACGTACCACATGTAGGCGCGTACCAAGTCGGGAGCCGGCATGCCGCGGCCGATCTCGTAATACCAACCGACGCCCGATTGGGCGCCGGGATGGCCCTTCATGGCAGACCGCAGGTACCATTCGAAGGCGTGGCGGTCATCGCGCTCGACGCCGAGTCCCATGGCGTACATGACGCCGATCAATTCCTCGGCATCGGCATTGCCGGCCTGGGCCGCCGGCAGGAACTCCTGCATCGCCTCTTTGAAGCGACTGGCCTCCATCAAGTCGCGGGCACGGCTGATATCGGCAACCGCCGGCGTACACGATACAGCCAGCAGGAAGGCAAAGGTCACGCGGGCAAAGGTTATTCTCATCGTTCCGACTCCAGAGATCGCGGTTCTTTCCGAAACAAACACCGAGACGGGGGGGTCGTGCAAGCGGCGAGAACAGCGCTGTCGATTTTGGCCCTATTCGCCTTCCCGTTCGCTGGCGAAGCTGCCGAAACACCCGTTTATCCATTACCGTCCCCAATCGCCGACAGCGATTACCGGGATGTCACCGAGGCGCGAGCCAGGCTTGGGCGCCTGTTGTTCTATGACAAGATCCTGAGCGGCAACAAAAACATCGCCTGCGCCACCTGCCACCATCCGGACCATGGCACATCCGACGGGCTTTCCCTGGGCATCGGCGAAGGCGGAGTTGGGCTCGGGCCTAAGCGTCAGGTCGGCACCGGCGATACCCTGATCGAAGACCGGGTGCCACGCAATTCGCCGGCCCTGTTCAATCTCGGCGCCATGGAGTTCACGGTTCTCTTCCACGATGGCCGCGTTTCGGTCGACGCCTATGAGGCGAGCGGTTTCGATACCCCAGCCGAGGAGGACGTTCCCCAGGGGATTTTCAATGTGGTTGCCGCCCAGGCCATGTTTCCGGTGACATCGGCAACGGAAATGGCCGGTAGTGGCGAGGAGAACCCGATCGCCGCCGAGGCCGAAACGGACATCGAGGATGTCTGGCCGCTGCTTGCCGAACGGCTGCGGCAAATCCCCGAATACGTTGACCTGTTCCGCGCCGCCTTCCCGGAGATCAGAGACCGCCACGCCATCACCTTCGTCCACGCCGCCAACGCCATCGGCGACTTCGTTTCATCTGAATGGCGGGCCGACGACAGCCCCTTCGATCGCTACCTGCGGGGTGACGATGGAGCCCTCGACGCCGGTCAGGTCGCCGGCATGAAGCTGTTCTACGGCAAAGCCGATTGTGCCCGCTGTCACAGCGGCAAGTTCCAGACCGATCACGGTTTCCATGCCATCGCCATGCCGCAGGTCGGTTACGTGCAGACCCGCAAATTCGATCCGGTGGTGCGCGACATGGGGCGGATCAACGAAACCGACCGGCTCGAGGACCGTTACAAGTTCCGTACGCCGAGCCTCAGAAACGTCAGCGAAACCGCCCCCTACGGTCACAGCGGCGCCTACCCGACCCTGGAAGCGGTGGTTCGCCACCATCTCGATCCGCTAGGAGCTTTCGGGCGCTACGACCCGGCCCTGGCCCGACTGCCCGAACACGCCGTCCTGTCACCGACCGACTTTCTGGTCCGCGAGAACCACCGCGAGGTTCGCATTCTGCTCGCTGCCAATGAATTGTCGCCCGTTGGACTGACCGACGGCGAGGTGGCGGATGTCCTTCGTTTTCTCCTGGCCCTGACCGACCGCGCGTCGCTGCCCGGCCGCCTCGGCCGCCCGGACCGGGTGCCCAGTGGCCTACCGGTCGATTGAGCGGGGGAGAGGCGTCGCATGCTGCAACCCGAACAGGTGACCGTATTGAGCGTCGGCGTCGCCGTCGCCGATTTCGTCATGCGCGTCGCCAGCCTGCCGGACGCGGCGGAGAAGTATCGGGCCGAGGACGCCGACATCGTTATCGGCGGATGCGCCGCCAATGCGGCGATCGCGGTGGCGCGTCTCGGTGGGCGCTCGCGTTTGGCTGCCCGGATCGGTGACGACCTGGTCGGCGGTTTCATCGTCGACAAGCTCGATGAATGTGGAGTCGAGTGTGACGACGTCCGGCGCTTGGCTGGGGCCCGGTCGTCCTACTCCAATGTTCTGATCGATGCCAATGGCGAACGGCAGATCGTCAATTTCCGCGGCCAGGGGCTGGAAACCGACGCCGACTGGGTCTCGGGAATAAGGGGAGATTTCAACGCTGTTCTTGCCGACACCCGTTGGTCGGCGGGCGCTGACGCAGCCATGAAACTGGCTCAGATGGCGGGCGTGCCCGGCCTCCTTGATGCAGAAGCGCCGATGGACGACTGCGATACGGCGCTCAGGTGGGCCAGCCACGTCGCTTATTCGGAGCAGGGCCTGCGTTCGCTGACGGAAGAGGTTGATCTCGCCGCGGCGTTGGCCTGGGCGCAGCGGGAATTCGGCGGCTTTGCCGCCGTCACCGCCGGTGCGGATGGAACTTATTGGAACGACGGCGACGATTCCGGCCACATGCCTGGTTTCAAGGTTATTGCTCTCGACACCCTGGGCGCCGGCGACGTCTGGCACGGCGCCTTCGCCCTGGCTCTGGCCCGCGGCGACGATCATCTCTCAGCGGTCCGCTTCGCCAACGCGGCCGGCGCTGTCAAATGCGCGCGGCCCGGCGGCGGATTGGCGGCGCCGACCGCCAAAGAAGTTCAAGCACTCATGGAGGAACAATGACGCGACACCTGACCCCCGGCAAGTTGTGGGGCATGCGCCGCATGGCCGACGACAAGGGCTATTTCAAGATGATGGCGGTCGACCAACGCCCGCCGATCAAAAACCCGATCGCCGCCTACTATGGCACGAAGGAAGCCCCCTATGACGATGTGGCCCGCTTCAAGGCCCTGTTGGTCGAGACCCTTCAGGCCGAAGCCACCGCCGTCTTGATGGATCCCCACTACGCGATTCCGACGGGAATTCATTTGCTGTCACCGGCCAAGGGTTTGATCGTCACGCTGGAAGACTCCGTGTTCGAGGAAACGGACGACGGCCGCTTATCGGCAGAGATCGATGACTGGTCCGTCGGCAAGATCAAACGTATGGGCGGAGACGCGGTAAAGGCGTTGATCTGGTACCGACCGGACGCCGCCCCTGCGGTCTCGGCGGCGCAGCAGGACGTGGCCAAGCGCATGGGTGAAGCCTGCGCCAAGTTCGACATTCCCTTTCTGCTCGAACTGCTGGTCTATCCGTTGGCAGCCGATGCGCATCGCACCGGCGAGTATATCGAGATGAAAGGCAAGAATGCGGACCACGTCCTGCAATCGGTTGCCGAGTTCGCCAAACCCGACTACGGGGTCGACGTCTTCAAATTGGAAAGCCCGCTCGAGGCGGACGCCGTGCCCGGTATCGGCAACGAAGGTTGGGAGAATGCGCAGGCCCTGTTCGACGAGATGGGGCGCCTCGCCGGACGTCCTTGGGTGATGCTCTCGGCCGGTGCCGGCAAGGACCAGTTCCGCCGCATTTTGACCCACGCCTACCGGGCCGGGGCCAGCGGTTTCCTCGCCGGTCGGGCGATCTGGCTCGACGCTTTCAAGAAGTTCCCGGACTGGTCGGCGATGGAAGAGGACCTGGGGGGCGAGGCCAGCCGCTACATGCGCGACCTTTGTGATCTCACCGAGGCAGAAGCCACCGCCTGGGCCGAGCACACCTGCTACGGCGACGATGGTGCCCGATTCATGCCCGACGATGGAACTTTCCGGCACGGTTACGCCGGTATGGGAGTCTGATCATGGCAAAGAAAATCGCCGTCCTGCCCCTGGCGCGGCCGACCTTCGATGTCGAGTTCGCCGAACAGACGGCCGCCGCCGTGTCGGAACATGACCCCGACCTCGTCCTCATCTTGCAGGTCACGTTCACGGACGCGACGATGACCATCGCCGCGGCGGACGCGTTTTCGGCACCACTTGCCATCTGGGCCTTCCCGGAACCGCGGATCGGCGGCCGGCTCCGACTCAATGCCCTTTGCGGTCTCAACCTGGCCGGCCACGCTCTCGGCCTCAACGACCATCCATACTCCTATCTCTACGCGGCGCCCGACAGCCCCGACATTTCGCGAGCGCTCGAAGAGCTGTTCGCCGGTTCCCGTACGGCCAAAACCGTCGTCGCCACGGCCGTCGCCGGTCCCGATACGATGGCCGACAAGGCAGCGGTGGCGATTCTTGACAAGCTCAGCGGCGCCAGGATCGGCCGTATTGGTCAACATCCGGACGGCTTTCACACTTGCGCCTTCGAGGAGGCCGACGTGCGACGCCTTTCCGGTATTGAAGTCGAATCGCTGCCGCTCGAAAGCCTGTTCGATCGGGCTCGCGCCATTCCCGCCGCTGCCGTCGCCGAGACGCGGGCCCTGGCCGAACGCGATCTCGACGGGTTCGACGACGTCGACCAGGCGCAGTTGGACAAATCGCTGCGCCTGAAGAACGCGTTGGACGATTTACGCCAGGAACGGGGATACGCCGCCTTCGCGCTCCGCTGCTGGCCGGAGACCTTCACCGAATACGGCGGCGCCGTCTGCGGGCCGGTGTCGATGATGGGCGAGAAGCGCGTCCCCTGCGCCTGCGAAGCCGACGTCTATGGCGCCATGACCAGCATGATCCTCCAGGAGGTCGCCGACGCACCGGCCTTCCAGGTCGACCTGGTTGACCTCGACCCCAAGGACAACACCGGTGTCGTCTGGCACTGCGGCCAGGCACCCATTTCCATGGCCGACACAGAAGGCGCTTCACTGGCCACCATCCATACCAACCGCAAAATGCCGCTGCTCTACGAGTTTGCCTTGAAACCGGGGCGTATCACCTTGGCCCGGATCAGCAAGGCGCGCGGCGAACTGAAGTTGGTGTTGGCCGGCGCCGAAGTCAAAGGCGGCCCAAGGCCTTCACCGGAACCTCCGGCGTCGTCGAATTCGACGCTCCGGTGGAGCGGGTCCTCGACACGGTCATGGGGGCGGCCCTCGAACATCACGTGTCTCTGGTTTACGGCGACTTCAAACCACAACTCCGCGCCGTCGCCAGCAATATGGGCCTTCCGGTCCTCGACATCACGGGAGGTCCCCGATCATGAACACCATTCGATACGGCATCATCGGCTCCGGCATGATGGGCCACGAGCACATCCGCTATATCAATATGATTGAGGGCGCCGGCATCGATGCCATCGCCGATCCTGACCCCGGCATGCGGGCCTCGGCGGCCGCCGCGGTCGACGGCGACGTTCGTACATTCGAAAGCCACGGCGACATGCTGTCGGCCGGCGGTCTCGACGCGGTGATCATCGCGTCACCCAATCACACGCATATCGACGTCCTCGAGGATGTGTTGTCGACCAACCTCGGGATACTCGTCGAGAAGCCGCTATGCACCACACTGGCCGATTGCGATCGCGTCGTGTCACTCGCCGCGGGCCGGGCGGCCCCGGTCTGGGTCGCCATGGAATACCGCTACATGCCGCCGGTGGCCCTAATGCTGGAAGAGATCCAGGGCGGTGCCATCGGTGCCATGAAGATGTTCTCCATTCGCGAACACCGTTATCCGTTCCTGGAGAAGGTCGGCGATTGGAACCGTTTCAACGAAAAAACCGGCGGCACTCTGGTCGAGAAATGCTGTCACTTCTTCGACCTGATGCGTCTGTTCACGGGAAGCGAGGCGGTGCGCGTTTACGCCTCCGGCGGCCAGGACGTCAATCACCTGGACGAGAGCTACGACGGTCGCGTCCCCGATATCCTCGACAATGCCTTCGTCACCGTCGATTTCGACAACGGCATGCGGGCGTCGCTGGATCTCTGCATGTTCGCCGACGGCTCGTTCTACCAGGAACAACTGACCGCAATCGGCGACGCCGGTAAGATCGACGCCCGAATCCCCGTGCCGGCTGACTTTTGGCCCGGTGCCGACGAAACCCATGCCGACGTCATTCTCTCACCACGCTTCGACAAGAACCCGCAGTCCCGTCCCGTACCCGTCGATCCGAACCTGTTAACGGCGGGCCATCACCATGGATCGACCTGGTATCAACACCAGAGGTTTATCGATATCCTGCGCCACGGCGGCGAACCCGCGGTCGGCCTTGAGGATGGTCGCCGTGCCGTCTTGATCGGCGCCGCGGCAGAGGAATCGATCAAGACGGGAACCGCGATCGAGATGTCTCATTGACGACAAAGAACGAAGAGAGGCGCATCATGTCTTTACTTCCTTATCCCGAAGCCGGCCGCCGCTTGCGCCTTGGCATGGTCGGCGGCGGCCGGGGCGCCTTGATCGGCGAAGTCCACGCCAATGGCGCTCGTCTCTCCAACCGATGGGAGATCGTCGCCGGCGCCCTGTCATCGGATCCGGAACGGGCACGGGCCTCCGGTCGCGATTGGTTTTTGGACGACGATCGGAGTTACGCCGATTACCGCCAGATGGCCGAGGTCGAGGCGGCCCGCGAGGATGGCATCGATGCGGTCGCCATCGTCACGCCGAACCACCTGCATGCACCGGTCGCCATGGCGTTCATGGAACGTGGGATCGATGTGATCTCCGACAAACCGGTGACCGCTACCCTGGGCGAGGCCGAGACGCTGGTCGAAGCGCAACGGCGATCGGGGGTCGTCTTCGGTGTCACCTACCCCTACGCCAGCCATGCCATGGCCCGCCAGGCGCGGGAAATGGTCCACGCCGGGGAACTGGGTGATCTCAACCAGGTGCACGTGGAATATTTCCAGGAATGGGCGATCGGGGTCGGCGATAACGGCCCGGACACCCGGTGGCGCCTCGACCCGGCAAAAGGCGGCGCCAGCCTTACCGTGGCGGATATCGGCACCCACGCCGAACATTTGGTTCGTTTCGTGACGGGTCTGGACATCGAATCCCTGAGGGCGGAATTCCACGTCAGCGGCGCCCCGAAAGCGCTCGAGGACACGGCTTTCATGCAGATCCGGATGGGCGGCGGTGTCCCCGGTACGTTGATGGTCAGCCAGGCGATGGCGGGGACCCAGTGCGGTTTGCGCATCCGTGTCGCCGGCACCAAGGCGTCGCTCGAATGGCAGCAGGAGAACCCGGAATATCTAACGTTGCGACCCATCGGCGCGCCGGCGCAAGTGCTTTCCCGCGGCCACGGATCCGGTATCTATCCGGCGGTTGAGCGGATCCTACGCATGCGTCGCGGCCACCCCGAGGCTCTTAGCGACGCCTGGGCCAACCTCTACCTCGAACTCGCCGTTGCCATCGACGCCCGCCGCGGTGACCGCGCCTTGGCGGATGGAATGGTCGCGTTTCCCACGTTGGCCGACGGCGTGAAAGGCATGCGTTTCATCGATGCCGCCATCCGCTCGAACCAGACCGGGACCTGGACCGAGATAAGCAAACCGGCATCGGACGATCGATAGATCGCAACCTAACGCCACCGCCACAACCGTGAAAGCAGCTCGCGACTTGAAGGCTTCGCCAATGATCGCAGCTGGCAGATCAAATTTCACGACTAAGCGACCCGGTAACCGCGCGATAACGAGGTCGCTTTCCCGTCCTTGTGGAAGACCGTTCCGGATATGACCTTGACAGTATTGACGTTGGACCCGCGTCACCGGCATATCGAATAGGGCACACGGCGAACATGGCGACCCCATGCCGGCATTGGTTATTCATCGGATGTGGAATCGCATGACACGCCGACCAAGCTGGTACGGAAAAGCTGGGTCCGCCATTAGCGGGTCGATTCCGGTAGGGAGCAGAATAGTAACTTAAGGAACGTTGCGTCGGCGGGGGCGCCATTTTCGTTGGCCCAAAATGGCCTTTTGGGGGACCTGGCGCCCTATATCCGGATCGTAATCAAAGGCGACGTCACATGCGTCGGACCAGGTTCGCCAGCAATGAAATCCGTGTGCCATCGATGACGTCGGCCGCGACGAGCACTGCAGCGGTCATCTGAGGCCACGTTTTTCGAGGGCCGGGTTGATCCCATTTGCGGCCCAACGGCAAACTCATGAAAACCGTCGTCTCGCTGATCATAAAACGGACACCTCGAAAAACTCTAACCTTTGGCGGCGTGACGCCGGAGTTGGCATTGGGCGGCCTGCCTTGTCGGCCTTTCCGGCCGGGTTTCCGGTTTTTGATGTCGGTTTCGGGTGTTTCGGAGCGGGTTTTCCTCTATCCGGGCGCACTTCGGGCGTTGAGCCAGACGAGGCGCTTCATA
>Ga0209144_1000209_pt1 | contig 12623 bp, 11 predicted proteins | sample WorMettrBAHAMAS1_FD_187392 | JGI IMG/M metagenome (GOLD analysis project Ga0209144, IMG submission 187392) | Marine gutless worms symbiont microbial communities from Max Planck institute for Marine Microbiology, Germany - Inanidrilus... | ecosystem: Host-associated > Annelida > Digestive system...
AAGTCGTAGAAGAACTTGCCCTGGTCGTCCGACAACCGCCCCATCATCGTTCCGCCCTCCACCGAATCACTCGGGAAACGGAATCACGATCTCAGAAACCGATCAACAGGGGTTTATCAACAGTATCCCCCCTCGATGATCCGTCTCGAGAGAAAACCTTATTATGAATTGAACTTCAGTTCCAGATGACTAGGTTTGCGCCGCGTTGACCAACCGTCCCGGATTCCGCATGGAAATCGCCACCCGATATTTCGGCTACTTCTTCGAAAACCCGGCCCAAATCCAGTCGTTTCTCGCGGTCCTCGCCGTGTGGGTCGGTTTCTGGGCGCTGGGCAGTCTCTTCGGCGGCCGCGACCGCATCCGCGAGGTGGATCCGATCATCGGATGGGCGGTGGTCAGTCTGGTCGTCACCATAGGCGGGGTTTTTTTTACCGTCCCCTTCACCTATTCGGCGCTGGCCTGTGCCGGCCTCGCCGTGTTCGCCGGCCGTTTCGTTTGGCGCCGCGAACAGCGCTTCCTGTCGGTCGATTTCTTCAAGCTCGTGTTGCTGTTCGGACCCCTGTTGGTGCTCGTTTCCGCCATGCGCGGCTCGCAATGGGACGAGTTCTCGACGTGGCTGATCATTCCCTAATACCTGATCGAGAGCGACGCCTTCCCGACCCGGAACAGCGAGCTGCCCGGCCAAGCTTTGGTCGCTTATCCCTATAGCTGGCACCTGGTCAATTACCTGGCGTCGCGCCTTTCAGGCGTGTTCCTCGAAAACGCCGGCGCACTCTTCAATGTCTTCCTGTTGACGGGTTTCGCCCTCTTGGTTCTCCGTCTCATCGTCCGCGGATTGGACAGGGACGATCTTGACGGCCGCGCGCCTTGGGCCCTGATCGCGCTCGCCGGCTTGCTCGTATCGCTGGCCAATCCGACCTTCGCCCAGAAAGTTGTATTGACCGCCTATGCCGATACCGCCTCAGCGGTCACAACCGCGATGGCGGCCGTGCTCGGTTGGTTTATGATCGAGGCCTTGGGCGAAGACGACGATAAGCACGCTCGCCGCCTGGCTTGGCAAATGGGCGGCATATTTCTGGTTCTGGTCAACCTCAAACAGTCGACGCTGGTTCTGATGGTACTCGTCGTCGGTGCCGTGATCCTGGTCGCGCTTCGCGATCCGCGGATTCCTGCGAAACCGGTCCGCCTTCGACCGCTTCGCCGCGCTTACCGCCGCCGTCGTTCTCAGCTACAACGCCTTCTTGCTCTTCGTCTACGTGGCGGTGTTCAGCGAGAGCGATCCGCCGCGCGTCTATTCGTACTGGCGCTACAACATGCACCTCGGCATGCTCGTCGTCGGCTTTATCGCCTACGGCGGCGCGACCTTGTGGCGAACCCGTCTGGCCGGCTGGGTATCGTTCGACCGTATCGCCTGGCTTCCGGTCATCCTTATCCTGGTTGCGCCCATCGCCTTTGCCCACAAAATCCGGTTCGACACTTCGCCGATGATCCGCCATTTCCGGGCCGTCGGCGCTGCCGTTGCCGAACAGGTGGCGAGCGCCGACGGGGTTTACGTCGTGGATCCGACCGGATCGGGAGAATCGGGGGTCATCACGGGGTATGAACTGGCCAGCCGTGCGCGATTGGTCGGTTATTTGAGCGCCTTTCATGCCGAAAAGGCGAAGATCGTCCGATCGGTGGTCGAGAATCCGGACGTGACGCTGGTCATCGTCCATTCGATGGTGCCGGAGGCTGAAGGAGCGTTCGGTCAGGCTCTCGACCCGACGGCTTCCTATCTCCTGCGCCGTTCCGGTGACCAGGGTTGGACGGTGCTTGGGCGCTGGCCGCTACCACCGACCTGATCCGGGCGCCGAGGAGAATCGAAAAAATCCGGTGCCATCGCTTGACAAGATGCAGCAACCGCCCTAAATCCCTGGCACTCAATTGGGGCGAGTGCTAACAGCTCCTAATTATTACAGATTTTTCAACGAGTTCACGGAGAGCGAACTATGAAATTCAGGCCGCTTCATGACCGCGTGTTGGTGAAACGCGTGGAACAGGAAGAGAAAACCGCCGGGGGCATCATCCTGCCCGACACGGCACAGGAAAAGCCGATGGAAGGCAAAGTCGTCGCCGCCGGCACCGGCGCGCGCGCCGAAGACGGCAAAGTCACGCCGCTGGACGTCAAGCAGGGTGACCGCATCCTGTTCGGCAAATGGTCGGGCACGGAAGTCAAGGTCGACGGGGAAGACCTGTTGATCATGAAGGAATCCGACATCCTCGGCATCATCGAGTAACGGAGTCAAGGTCGACGGGGAAGACCTGTTGATCATGAAGGAATCCGACATCCTCGGCATCATTGAGTAACGGAGATACAATGGCTGCTAAAGAAGTAAAATTTTCGACCGATGCCCGCGCGCGCATGCTCGCCGGTGTCGACATCCTGGCCGACGCGGTAAAGGTGACCCTCGGTCCGAAAGGCCGTAACGTCGTCCTCGACAAGGCCTTCGGCGCGCCGCGCATCACCAAGGACGGTGTCACCGTCGCCAAGGACATCGAGCTTTCCGACAAGTTCGAGAACATGGGCGCCCAGATGGTCCGCGAAGTCGCTTCCCGGACCGCCGACGAGGCCGGTGACGGCACCACGACGGCGACCGTCCTGGCCCACTCCATCGTCAAGGAAGGCGCCAAGGCCGTTGCCGCCGGCATGAACCCGATGGACCTCAAGCGCGGCGTCGATCTCGCCGTCGTCGATGTCGTCGGCGCCCTGCACAAGGCGTCCCGCAAGGTTTCGACCTCGGCCGAGATCGCCCAGGTCGGCACCATCTCCGCCAACGGAGACACCGAAGTCGGCGAAATGATCGCCCAGGCCATGGAGCGCGTCGGCAACGAAGGCGTCATCACGGTCGAGGAGGCGAAAGGCCTTAATACCGAACTCGACGTGGTCGAGGGTATGCAGTTCGATCGCGGTTACACCTCGCCTTACTTCGTGACCAACGCCGAAAAGATGACCTGCGACATGGAGAACCCCTTCATTCTCATCCACGAGAAGAAGCTCTCCGGCCTGCAGCCGCTGCTGCCGATCCTCGAACAGATCGTCCAGTCCGGCCGTCCGTTGCTGATCATCGCCGAGGACATCGAGGGCGAGGCCCTGGCCACGCTGGTCGTCAATAAGCTGCGCGGCGGCATGAAAGTGGCCGCCGTCAAGGCGCCGGGCTTCGGTGACCGTCGCAAAGCCATGCTCGAAGACATCGCCATCCTGACCGACGGCCAGGTCATCTCGGAAGATCTCGGCATCAAGCTCGAGAACGTCACCATGGACATGCTCGGCACCGCCAAGAAGGTGGCGATCACCAAGGAAGAGACGACCATCGTCGAGGGTGCGGGCAAGAAGAAGGACATCCAGGCCCGCTGCGGTCAGATCCGCCAGCAGGTCGAGGAGACCATGTCGGACTACGACCGTGAGAAGCTCCAGGAGCGTCTCGCCAAGCTGGCCGGCGGTGTTGCCGTCATCCGTGTTGGCGGTGCCACCGAGATCGAGGTCAAGGAACGCAAGGACCGGGTCGACGATGCCCTGCACGCCACCCGGGCCGCGGTCGAGGAAGGTGTCGTCGCCGGTGGCGGTGCCGCTCTTCTCTATGCCGCCAAGGTCCTCGAGAAGACCGAACCGGGTAACGACGACCAGCGCGTCGGCATCGACATCGTGCGCCGCGCCCTGCAGTCGCCGATCCGTCAGATCGCCGAGAACGCCGGTTCCGACGGGGCCGTCGTCGCCGGCAAGCTGTTGGAGCAAAAGGACAAGAACCATGGCTTCAACGCCCAGACCGGTGAGTACACGGACATGGTCAAAGCCGGCATCATCGACCCGACCAAGGTCGTCCGCACGGCGCTCCAGGACGCCTCTTCTGTGGCCGGTCTCCTGATCACCACGGAAGCCATGGTCGCCGAGAAGCCGGAGAAGAAAGAGCCGGCCATGCCTCCGGGCGGCGGCATGGGCGACATGGGCGGCATGGGCTTCTAAGCCAGCCCCAAGCTCAAGTTCCAAAAGGAAGGGCCGCGCATCGCGCGGCCCTTTTTTTGTGGATCAGCTACGGCGAGGATCAGATCCGGAATCAGACGGGGTTGCCGAACCCGGCCGGCGTCGCATCGCGCATGAGGATGCCGAAATCGTCGCCTTTCATGTGGACCAGTTTCATGTGATCACCGGCCTCGAAGTAGACATCGTCCTGACGGGCCAACGCCTAGTCGATGACCATGGGCAACCCATAGGCCTCGCCCAATGGCGGAATGGCGCCCGGATCGCAGTCGCTGAACAGGTTGAAGATCTCCTGTTCGTCGGCCAGTTCCACGGTTTTGTGAAGCGCATGGCTGACCTCGCCGATATCGACCCGCCGGTCGGAACCGACGACGGCGAAAATAAAGCCTCCCTCCTCGTCCCTGAGGAGGACGCCCTTGGCCAATTGGTTTTCGGCGATGTGTGCGCTGTCGGCGATCCGAACGCTTGTCAGGCGTTTCGGATGGTCGACAACCTCGAAAGCGATCTTTGCGTCCCTCAGATAGTCTTGAACCGTTGTGGCCATACCCATGACGTCCCTCCTATTTCGCTGGTGGTAGGGTCGATACCCGTCATCGGGGGTCCGCACACCCTTACGCACCGCCTCAAGACGGGCCCGTTCGGTCGCAATCGAATGATCGTTTATTATGGCATATTTCGGGGCGGTCGGGAAGGAAAGGGGCGGGTGGCCCAGTCCCGGTGCCAGACTTCGCGTTATGTAGGCGAAGCTCATTCCCAAGGAGAGAATGCCGACGCTTGCGGTTCGGTTTTAAGCCGCCGCTATCATCCAAAAGCAACGTCTCTGGTTGGCGGGCCGGATTTAGCCTGGACGGAAATCGGGATGCGCTATAGGTGTTCACGGTGAAACCGGGAAATCCGCTGAAGCACATTCCAAGACGTATCGGTCCCGCTGGATTAAGTTGCGGCGAAGGGTAGGAAGTCAGTGACCTTTTTTCAAAGCTACCACGGGCGAAAGGCCAATCCGATCAACCTTTGTGTCGGGATCGACCCAACCCCGGATACGATGCTGGCTTGGGGCCTTGATGACACACCGTCTGGAATCCTTGAGTTCGGGAGAACCATGCTGGAAGCCGTTTCAGGCATTGTCTCGGTGGTGAAGCCGCAGGTGGCTTACTTCGAGCGGTTTGGATCCGACGGCTATCATGCCTTGTCGATGATCATAGCGGAGGCCCAGGAGAGAAGACTCCTCGTGATCGCTGATGCGAAACGGGGAGACATCGGCTCGACGACCGACGCCTATGCGCAGGCGTGGTTGGGTGCCAACGCCCCCCTGAGGGTCGATGCCATTACGGTCAACCCTTACCTCGGACTGGGTTCATTGAAACCGCTTCTGCGTCACGCCGCGAGTTCCGGCGCTTACGTATTCGTCGTCGTACGATCCTCAAACCCCGAAGGTTCGTCCATACAGCTACAGGGAAATCCACCCGTCTGGAAACGGCTGATCGGCGAAATAGCGGCGTGGTCTGATAAGAACGGACGCGAGACCGTTGGGGCCGTTATCGGGGCAACGGTCATTGCTGAGCTGGACTATGCTCTGCGGCATCTACCGGACGCGTTGTTCCTTGCGCCGGGAATCGGGAAGCAGGGAGCATCGATTAGCGATCTATCCGATATCTCCGCCGGCCTCGATCGGGTCATTGCAAGTTCCAGCCGCGGTATCGCAGCCCATGGACCCGATGTTGAGGCGTTAAAGGACGGAATCCTCCGGGCGCGAGGCGGGTAATCCGCTTCGCGGTATCAGCCTCGAGGGCGGTTCTCACGCTTGCGGGACGATGGCCTTGATTGGGGTCAAGCGCGCTAGATCGGTGCACTTCTTGAGGACGAAGACGCCGGGGAGACGGTTACAGTGTCACCGGGCTTGATGACAGGGTTCTCGGCGAGGTCGGCGCAAAGATAGTCGGATCGGTTCATTTCGGCCGCGAAGGTCGAAGCACCGGAGGTGGAAACCGACGTGCCCGTAACCATCGCCGGCCATTGTCGCATGCGGGTCCGACACCCATTTAAATGCGGTCATGTCAAAATGCGCAACCCCGCGGCGTATCGGCATCGGGAGGGCTTTGACGCATGTGTGATCTCAGACCCCTGCACACCGTTTTCTCGCGATTCTCCGGTTGCATCCCAGCGTTCAGCCAAAGCCCGGCGCGTTTCACGGCGATCCTGGTCCTCACCCTGTTCGCGATGGATGCCGAGGGGGCCGCGGCGCAAAGCCCCGTCGACGCCGCGCAAGCCTTCATCGCGACCTTGTCGAACCACGAGGCGCGGGCCGCCATTAAGGCCTTCGACGATTCGGATCGGAAGTCGATCCGATTCACACCCGGTCGACGCGACGGGCTGACGCTCAAGGCCATGGACGCGGAAACCCGGGGCGCGGCGGAGCGGTTCCTGAAGGTGACGTTAAGCGCCGAAGGCCTGGAGATGGTTGGCCGCATTCGCCAGCGCGAGGAGATCCTCGGCCGCATAACCGGAAACCCCGGCTATCGCGATCCCGACCTCTACTACCTGGCGATGTTCGGCGATCCGGGCACGGGCCGTTGGGGGTACCGCTTCGAAGGGCACCATTTGTCGATCAACATGACCTATCGGGATGACCGGCTGGTGTCCGGCGTACCGGTCATGCTGGCGTCGAACCCGGAGAAAACGGACGCATCGGGCGCGCCGCCCGAACTGCTCGGCCCTCTCGTCAACGACGCGCGGGTCGCGGCCTCCGATGCGGATGCCAGAAGGCGCGTGATCGATGCCTTGACGGCGCACATTCCAGGTGCGCTCCGTGACGCCTATCGGGAAGACCTGTCCGGCCGATCCGCCTTCCGTGAATTCGACGAGACCTGGAGCGGCTTCGACCTCGGTGGCGGCGACACCGAGTTGGAGATCGAGACCAACCAAACCAACCACATCCACATCACGTTCCGTGACGGGAACTGGGATTTCGGTCGGAGAAATTAGGCGCCCCATCCCCGGTCCCGGGGCAAGTTTGATCCTGTTAAGTCGTATGCGGCTGTCTCTGGTCGAAAGCCAAACAGTCGGCAAAGGGGGCGGTCATCCGGCTTGACCGCTTTTCTTTCCCCAACACGGATACAGCAATCCTCTGCTCCTGTTTGGAGCCGATCTCGGGTAGCCTGTGCCGCCAGTTCCAATCGATTCTGGTCAATGCAATCAATCGAAAAATTCTATTAATAGTAAAATAAAATTCAATTTCACAGATTATACAGCTCTCCCTATCTTCAGGTTCGAAGGATCGACGGAGAACGCGCCGGACAGGGTCCAGCGTTTTCATCGACCGCATCGGGGACCGGCAGCAAGCCGTCCCGGTGAAAGCATTCGAAACCGGAACCTGACCCGAAAGGAGACCATTATGAACGAGATGAAATGCCCGGTAACGGGCGGAACCCACAGCCAGACCGCCGGCGGCGGCACGTCGAACCGGGACTGGTGGCCGGCCGACTACGGGCATTACGGCGGGCTTTTCATCCGCATGGCCTGGCACAGCGCCGGGACCTACCGCACCGGCGACGGCCGCGGCGGCGCCGGCACCGGCAATCAGCGTTTCGCGCCGCTCAACAGTTGGCCCGATAACGGCAACCTGGACAAGGCTCGGCGCCTGTTGTGGCCGATCAAACAGAAGTATGGGCGCAAGATCTCCTGGGCCGACCTGATGATCCTAGCCGGCAACTGCGCCCTCGAATCCATGGGTTTCAAGACCTTTGGGTTTGCCGGTGGTCGCGAGGACATCTGGCACCCGGAAGAGGACATCTACTGGGGCTCCGAAGCCGAGTGGTTGGGCGACAGTCGCTACAAGGGTGAGCGCGATCTCGACAATCCATTGGCCGCCGTCCAGATGGGCCTCATCTACGTCAACCCGGAAGGGCCCAACGGCGAGCCGAGCGTGCTGGCGTCCGGCCGCGACATTCGCGAGACCTTCGCCCGCATGGCCATGGACGACGAGGAGACGGTGGCCCTGGTCGCCGGCGGTCACACCTTCGGCAAGGCGCACGGCGCCGGTGACACGGCCCTCGTCGGCCCGGAGCCGGAAGGTGCCGCCATCGAAGCGCAGGGCTTCGGCTGGATCAGCAGCCACGGTTCCGGCAAGGGTGACGACAGCATCACCAGCGGCATCGAAGGCGCCTGGACCGCCAACCCGACGCAATGGGACAACGGCTACTTCGACCTCTTGTTCGGCTACGACTGGGACCTGGTGAAGAGCCCGGCCGGTGCCTGGCAGTGAGTACCCGTCAATCCGACCGAGGAAGACATGGCACCGGCCGCCCACGATCCCTCCAAGAAGGTGACGACCATCATGACCACGGCCGACATGGCCATGCGCATGGACCCCATCTACGGGCCGATCTCGAAGCGCTTCCACGAGAACCCGGAGGAATTCGCCGACGCCTTCGCCCGGGCCTGGTTCAAGCTGACGCACCGCGACATGGGACCGCGCTCGCGTTATTTGGGCGCCGAGGTGCCGGCGCAGGAACTGGTCTGGCAGGACCCGATCCCGGCGGTCGACCATGACCTTATCGACGATTGGGACGTCGCCCAACTCAAGGACCGGATCCTGGAGACGGGGCTTTCGGTCTCCGAGCTGGTATCGACGGCCTGGGCTTCGGCCTCCACATTCCGCGGTTCCGACATGCGGGGCGGCGCCAACGGCGCGCGCGTCCGCCTGTCCCCGCAGAAGGATTGGGACGCCAATCAGCCCGAGCAACTGGCAAAGGTGCTGGGTGCGCTGGAAGGCGTTCAGACCGCCTTCAACGACGCCCAGTCCGGCACCAAGAAGGTGTCCCTGGCCGATATCATCGTGCTCGGTGGCAACGCGGCGGTCGAGAAGGCGGCCCGGGATGCCGGCCACGAGGTCACCGTGCCCTTCACGCCGGGACGCATGGACGCCTCCCAGGAGCAGACCGATGTCGCTTCGATGGCCGTGCTCGAACCGGAAGCCGACGGGTTTCGCAACTACGCCAAGAAGAAGTACGCGGTGCTGGCCGAGGCGATGCTGGTCGACAAGGCCCAGTTGCTGACTCTGACGGCGCCGGAGATGACCGTGCTGGTCGGCGGGCTCAGGGTGCTCGGCGCCAATGCGGGCGGTTCCCCGCACGGTGTCTTCACGGAAAACGTCGGCACACTGACCAACGACTTCTTCGTCAACCTGCTCGACATGGGCACGGCATGGACGCCGGGCTCCGAGGACGGAGACGTCTTCGAGGGACGCGACCGGACCTCTCGAGAGGTCAAATGGACCGGCACCCGGGTTGACCTGGTTTTCGGCTCCAATTCGGAGCTCCGGGCCCTGGCCGAGGTCTACGGCAGCGAAGACGCGAAGGCGAAATTCGTCACCGACTTCGTCGCCGCCTGGGACAAGGTGATGACCCTGAACCGCTTCGACCTCGACTGACCGCGCGTCCGGCGGACAGGCTCTTTGAGCCAACTGGGGCGGGCCTTCGGGTCCGCCCCTTTTTTTGCCCGTCGGCGGAACGCGTTGCCGTGCGCCGTCGTCAAAATCCGTTACAATCCGATCCAAGCAAAAGGGTTCAGGGGGCGAGAGAGGAACCATGAACGGACAGGCGCGCAAGGATCTCGGCACTTACGACTACATCGTCGTCGGCGCCGGTTCGGCCGGCTGCGTGCTGGCCAACCGCCTGAGCGCCGACCCTGAGGTCCGGGTGCTGCTTTTGGAGGCCGGCGGCAGCGACAACCGCTTCTGGGTCCACGTGCCGGTCGGCTACCTCTACAGCATGGGCAACCCGAAGACGGACTGGTGCTTCAAGACCGAGCCGGAGCCGGGGCTCAACGGCCGGGCGCTTAACTATCCCCGCGGCAAGGTTCTGGGCGGCTGCTCGTCGATCAACGGCATGATCTACATGCGCGGCCAGGCCCGCGATTTCGATGGCTGGCGGCAGCTCGGCAACCGGGGCTGGGGCTGGGACGACGTGCTGCCCTATTTCCGCAAGTCGGAACGCCATCACGGCGGTGCCAACGAATTCCACGGGGAAGACGGCGAGCTCTACGTTGAGCGCCAGCGCCTGAGCTGGCCGATCCTCGATGCCGTCAGGGAAGCCGCCGAAGAGATCGGCATCGCGCCCATCGACGATTTCAACGATGGCGACAACGAGGGCGCCGGTTACTTTCCCGTCAACCAGAAGGGCAGCGTCCGTTGGAACTCACGGAAGGCCTTTCTCGACCCGGCCAAGGACCGGGAGAACCTCAGCATCGTCACCGGCGCCCAGGTCGAGCGCCTGACCCTCGACGGGCGCCGGGTGGCCGGGCTTGAGCTCGTCGTCAACGGCAAGCCCTCGAAGGTCTGGACCAGCCGCGAGGTGCTGCTGTCGGCCGGTTCCATCGGCTCGCCGCAGATCCTGCAGCTTTCCGGCATCGGCCCGGCGGCGTTATTGAAGGAGCACGGCATCGACGTCGTCCACGATCTCGCCGGCGTCGGCGGCAACTTGCAGGACCACCTGCAGATCCGCACGATCTTTAGAGTGACCGGCGCCGAAACTTTGAACGAACGCTCGGCCAGCCTCCTCGGCTAGATCGGTATCGCCGCCGAATACTTCTTCAAGCGCTCCGGGCCCATGGCCATGGCGCCGAGCCAGATGGGCATCTTCGCCAAGTCGTCTCCCAATTTCGAGACCGCCAACATCGAATACCACGTGCAGCCGCTGTCGCTCGACGCCTTCGGTGAGCCGCTGCATCCCTTTCCGGCGATCACCGTATCGGTGTGCAACCTGAGGCCCGAGAGCCGCGGCAACTGCCACATCACGGCAAACGACTACCGGGTGCCGCCGGCGATCAAACCCAACTACCTGTCGACCGAGGGCGACCGCATGGTCGCCGCCGACAGCATCCGCCACGCGCGTAAGCTCATGGCGACCGAGCGCATGAAGGAATTCTCCCCGGACGAGATCAAACCCGGCGGTTTCGAGCGTCGCCGACCTGGCCAAGGCCGCCGGCGACATCGCCACCACCATCTTCCATCCCGTCGGGACGGCAAAGATGGGCGATGACGACAAGGCGGTGGTCGACGACCGTCTCAGGGTCCACGGCATCGGCGGGCTCAGGGTCGTCGATGCCTCGATCATGCCGACCATCGTTTCCGGCAATACCCACGCGCCGGTGACCATGATCGCCGAAAAGGCGGCCGATCTGATCCGCGGCGAAAGCGAAAGCGCCGGGCCCAGCCTTTCCTGACCCGCCGTTAACGGCGCCGGCTTAAGCGGGCTTTATCGAGCGCTCGGGTCCGCTTCGCCGCCGACGGTAAGCACGATCTTTCCGATATGGCCTTTCTTCTGGAAGGCCTCCTGGGCGTCGGCGATCCTCTGTAAGGGGTAGGTCTCGGCGACCAGGGGTTTGATCGCGCCCCGCTCGATCAAGGCAACCAGGTTGGCGAACACGTCGGATTCGAGAACAGTGCATCCGAAGAAGCTGAGGTCCTTCAGGTAGAGCGTCCGCACGTCCAGTTCGACAATCGGCCCGGCGATGGCGCCGGAGACGGCATAGCGTCCGCCAGGGCGCATCACATCGAGCAACGCCGGCCACGACGGTCCCGCCACCAGATCGATGACGGCATCGATGCTGTTGACGCCCAGACGGGCAACAAGATTCTCGTCCCGGCCGAGCGTCTCGTCGGCGCCGATGTCCACGAGCGCCGCCGCCTTCGACGGGCTGGTGACGGCGATGACCCGGGCGCCGCGGACCTTCGCCAGTTGGATCGCCGCCGAGCCGACGCCGCCCGACGCGCCGGTGACCAGGACCCGTTCGCCGGCGCCGACCCCGGCCCGCGTAAGCATGTTCTCGGCTGTCGAGTAGGAACATGGGAACGAGGCCAATTCAGCGCTTGTCAGACCCGTATCGACCTTATGCGCGTGCCGCGCGGCGACGACGGTATATTCGGCGAACCCACCGTCGCATTCCGACCCGAAATACCAAGGCGGGTCCAGGGTTTCGCCGCCCGCCTCCCGCAGGCAGGGCTCAATGAGCACACGCTCGCCGATGCGAGCGCTCGGGACGCTTTCGCCGGTCCCGACGATGGTGCCGCAGACGTCGGCGCCTTGAATCCGGGGTAGCCCCAGGGCCTCACCCGACCAACTGGCATCGGAGGCGTCATGATCACCCTTGGAGTACCAGCCGGTCCGGGTATTGATGTCGGTGTTGTTGACGCCGGCGGCTTCTACCCGAACGAGGACATCGCTCGAACCCGGCCGCGGCACAGGAATGTCGTCACGGTGTTCCAGGTTTTCCGGTCCACCGTGTCCGGTCAACCAGACACCGTTCATAAGCTCAGGCGCCTTTCCCATGATCCTCTTCCCACGGTTCTGATGCCGGGAAATCCTAGCAGCCGATCAGCGGATCGACCAACCCGTTCGCCGTGAATTATCTCGAACAATTGTGAAATAACATCACGAATGTTGGGCCGTCACGGCGCTCGCGTTGCGAACGTTGGGCATGTACACTCCTATGATGATTGTCCAGCGGGGATTGTTTCCCCGGCGATTTTGAAGGCCGGGAAGTCTTCGAAGACCCAGCCGTTTTTCAGCGTATCGTAGATGATCTTGAGCAACTTTCGGGCCGTGGCGAT
>Ga0209144_1000210_pt1 | contig 12611 bp, 11 predicted proteins | sample WorMettrBAHAMAS1_FD_187392 | JGI IMG/M metagenome (GOLD analysis project Ga0209144, IMG submission 187392) | Marine gutless worms symbiont microbial communities from Max Planck institute for Marine Microbiology, Germany - Inanidrilus... | ecosystem: Host-associated > Annelida > Digestive system...
CACCCTTGCGTTCGTAAAGCGCGCGGTTCTCGACTGTCCACATCGGGCATCCCTCCACAAAAACCAGAAGATCCCCTCTTCAATCATACCCTATTCTAAAAAATCGTTAACTTCCCGGACAGACACTAAGGGATGACGGCACAGTCGGCGTGCTCAATAAAGACTTCGACAGCGAGAAGTGCAGATGGAAAAAGGCCGATGGCACAGCGAGCTTCCAGGGTGAGAAGACCGTCGCCAGTCTCTCTGTCACCTTCTTCTGGCCAGTTGCTGGCGGTTATCACGTGTTTGCGCTTGATCAGAAGGACTATGGATACGCCCTCGTCGCGGGACCGTCACGCGACTATCTCTGGATTCTGGCGAGACGGCCCGACCTTCCGGTCGAAATCAGGAACGATCTCGTCGGCAAGGCGCGTGAGCGTGGGTTCCCGGTTAACGACCTGATCCTGGTCGACCACAGTGAGCCGCCCTGCAAGCCAGCAGGTTGAGGAAGACTGCGGGCCGGAATGAGACAGGAGACCCGATCCTCGGACCGAGAAGTCCTCGCCGGCCTCGTCGAGCGGGTCACCTTCCACAATGTGGAGAACGGGTTCTGCGTCCTCCGAATCAAGGCGCGAGGCCACCGGGACCTTGCGACGGTCGTGGGCCACGCCGCGACGATCTCGGCCGGGGAATGGGTCACCGCTTCCGGCGAGTGGGTGAATGACCGGACCCACGGCCAGCAATTCAGAGCTCGGTTCCTGAGAACGTCGGAGCCGTCTTCAGTCGAGGGCATAGAGAAGTACCTCAGCTCAGGAATGATCCGGGGCATCGGGCCGGTCTATGCCAAGAAGCTGGTCCGGGCTTTCGGCGACAAGGTGTTCGACGTCATTGAGAACGACCCCGCTCGCCTTCGCGAGGTAGACGGCATAGGCCCCGTCCGCGCCGACCGGATCACTGCGGCCTGGGCGGAGCAGAAGATCGTCCGCGAGATCATGGTCTTCCTGCACAGCCACGGCGTCGGTACGGCGTGCGCGGTCCGCATCTTCAAAACCTACGGCGCCGATGCCGTCCAAGTGATGTCGGAGAACCCCTATCGGCTGGCGCGCGACATCCGCGGCATTGGCTTCAAGACGGCCGACACGATCGCGATGAAGCTTGGTATCGAGAAGACCGCGATGATCCGGGTTCGGGCAGGGATTTCCTATGCGCTCACCGAGGCGATGAATGAGGGTCACTGTGGCTTGCCACGAGACGAACTTGTCCCGCTGGCCGAAAGCCTCCTCGAGGTTCCGGCAGACCTGGTCCGCACCGCGATGGAACTCGAGCTCTCCGACGAGACCGTCATCGCCGACCGTGTCGGCGACACTGACTGCATCTTCCTGGCGGGCCTTTACCGCGCCGAGGCTGGTATTGCGGAGCTTCTCCGGGGTCTGCTCCGCGGCCCCAGACCATGGCCCGAGATCGACGCCGACAAGGCAATCCCGTGGATCGAGCAGCGAACCCGCCTCACGCTTGCCGACAGCCAAAGAACCGCCGTGCGTACGGCGCTCGCTTCGAAGCTCATGGTGATCACCGGTGGGCCGGGTGTAGGCAAGACGACGATCGTGAATTCCATCCTGCGGATCCTCACCGCAAAGAACATGAAGATCGCGCTCTGTGCGCCGACCGGGCGGGCGGCCAAGCGGATGAGTGATGCCACGGGGATGGAGGCCAAGACCATCCATCGGCTGCTCGAGGTCGACCCACGAACCGGTGGGTTCAAGCGTGATGCCGCCAACCCGCTCGATGGCGAGCTTCTCGTGATCGACGAAATCTCGATGGTCGACGTTCTGTTGATGCACGCGCTTTTGAAGTCCCTGCCAGGGAGTGCGGCGCTCCTGGTCGTCGGCGATGTCGACCAGCTTCCATCGGTGGGACCCGGCCAGGTGCTCGCCGACATGATCGAGAGCGGCGCGATCCCGGTGGTCCGACTTACCGAGGTGTTCCGCCAGGCCGCCCAGAGCCAGATCATTATCAATGCCCACCGCATCAACGAGGGCACCATTCCCGATCTCCGCAAGCCGGAGGGCGAAAGCGATTTCTACTTCGTGCCAGCGGATGATCCTGAGACCGCCGTACCCAGGATCCTGGAACTCGTCCGCGCGCGGATCCCGCAACGCTTTGGTCTCGACCCGATCCGCGACATCCAGGTGCTTTGTCCGATGAACCGCGGAGGTGTCGGTGCGCGGTCACTCAACATCGAGCTTCAGGCCGCGCTCAATCCGGCGGGCGAGCGCAAGGTCGAGCGCTTCGGCTGGACCTTCGCCCCTAGCGACAAAGTCATGCAAACCGAGAACGACTACGACAAGGAGGTCTACAACGGCGACATCGGCTATATAGCCGCCGTAGATCCGGAGGTCGGCGAACTCACCGTCACCTTCGATGGGTGCGAAGTGACGTATGGCTTCGGCGAACTCGACACGCTCGTCCCCGCCTACGCAACCACGATTCACAAGAGCCAGGGGTCTGAATACCCCGCCGTCGTGATCCCGGTGATGACCCAGCACTACACCATGCTGCAGCGGAACCTGCTTTATACCGGCGTCACGCGTGGGAAGCGGCTGGTCGTTCTGGTCGGTCAGCGTAAGGCCGTTGCCATCGCCGTGAAGAGCGCTTCAGGACGGCGACGGTGGTCGAAGCTGAGGGAGTGGCTAAGAATGGATGAGAATTTTTGATTAATCAGAGCACACTGATAGAATTTGATGAATGCCTCCCAAAGCGACGCCCCAAATTGAGCCTACAACTATCCTCTGGTTCCACCGCGAGCCTCGTCGCCTCTTGTGAATGCCGCTGGCTCGAAAGTCATGGATGTCCTGATTGCCACCTGCACCATGGGAGTAACTACTCATTTTTACGCACCCTCTTGCTTCCACAGCGCTTCCACGAGTGCGATTGAGTGATTGGCCTCAGAATCAAAAAGCCCATAACTCATTGAAGTTACGGGCCTTTTTGGTTGCGGGGGCAGGATTCGAACCTGCGACCTTCAGGTTATGAGTCATAATGCGCAGAATATCCAAGCCCTTGATTTATTGACATATTTTTCCAGCCTCCTTTTATCTAGCTGTAATAACAAGCATTTTCGTTGACTTCATCTGTAACGCCGCGCAAGATCGCGCCATAAGGTTCAATTCGATGTGTTGACATAGTGTTGACACGAGGCGGCGCGATGGCCGAGCGACTGACCGATGCCCTGGTCCGCAGGGCGAACGCTGGAGACCGCCCGCAGGTGTTCTTCTGGGACGCCGACGTGAAGGGATTCGGGCTCCGGGTGACCAACCGGGGAGCCAAGTCCTTCATCCTCGATTACCGGGTCAGCGGTAGGCAGCGCCGCATCACCATTGGTGGCTATCCCGACTGGTCGGTGGCCGCCGCCCGGACCAAGGCGGGCGACCTCAAGCGCGAGGTGGACAGGGGCCGCGATCCCATGGGCGAGCGCCATGCCGACCGGGCGGCGCCCACCCTGGCGGAACTGTGGGGCCGCTACAAACGGGACCACCTGCCCCGCAAGGCCGAGCGCTCCCAGGTGGACGAGCGCATCATGTGGGAGAAGCTGATCCTGCCGGAACTCGGCAAGTACAAGGTGATGGAGGTCTCCCACGACCAGGTCGAGGCCTTGCACCGCAAGATCACCAGGGAGCGCGGCACGCCGGTGCGCGCCAACCGCGTGGTCGAGGTCCTGCGCAAGGCCTACAACCTGGCGATCCGCTGGGAGTGGTGTGAGAACAACCCGGCGTCCGGCATCCAGAAGAACCGCGAGGAAAAGCGCGAGCGCTACCTCTCGCCCGAGGAACTGGCCCGGCTGTCGGCGGCCCTCGACGGCCACGGCGAGCCGGTTTCCGCCAACGCCATCCGGCTCTTGATGCTGACCGGCGCCCGCAAAAGCGAGGTGCTGACCGCCACCTGGGCGATGTTCGATCTCGACAAGGGCGTCTGGGTGAAGCCCTCGGCCCATACCAAGCAGCGCCGCGAACACCGGCTCCCGCTGTCGGCGGCCGCGCTGGACCTGCTCAGGGAGATCAAGAAGACCGCCGAGGGCCCTTACGTCTTCCCCGGCAAGACCGACGAGGACGGCACGCCCCATCCCCTCACCGACATCAAACGGTCCTGGGAATCGGTCTGCATCAAGGCCGGGCTCGCCACCCAGGTCGAGAAGCGGAACCGCGACGGCAAGGTGATGAAGGACAAGGACGGCAACACGGTGATGACCTGGAAGCCCAACGTCCGCATCCATGACCTGCGCCATTCCTTGGCCTCGCTGCTGGTCAGCGGCGGCGCGTCCCTGCCGATGATCGGCGCCATGCTCGGCCACACCCAGGTGCAGACCACCCAGCGCTACGCCCATCTCTACGACGAGCCGCTCCGTGAGGCCGCCGAGCATGTCGGCAACACCATCGGTGCCGCCACCGGCGCCCTGGCGAAGGCCGAGGGGGATCGGCCATGACCGCCGGGTCCAAGCTCATTTGGCTCACCCCGAGGCAGATCTACGAGCATTATCTGGACGAGGCCGTGACCACGGACGGGACGCCGGTTCTCGACGTCATCGAACAATGCCGCGAGCAGCTCGGCTTCGAGGCATCGGCGTTCGAGATGAGCGGCGCCAAGGCCGAGGACCGCCCGGAGTACGAGCGGTACGTCAAGCCGATCCAGGAATGCCTGCAGGAGGTGCTGACCGGCGTTCGCAAGCTGATGATGAACCAAGCCGAGACCGGCGGGTGGATCGCCTTCGGGCGGTGCCACCCCGACGCCGGGGAGGAGATCATCCCGGCCCGCTACTGGCCGTTCCTGACGCTGGACATCGACAACCGCGTCGCCAAGGGCGACGACATGACCTTCCGGGCCGTGCACGGGCTGATCACCCGGCAGATCCCCGATAGCCACGGCATTTTCGACCTGATTCGGGAGGCCCAGCGGGTTCCCGACACCGAGGCGGCGCCCGCTGCGGAGCCCGAGCCGACGCCGCAGCCAGCGTTCACCCTGCCGGTTACCGGCACTCCGGGACGGCCGTCCTCCATGCACCTGATCCGCCAGGAGTTCGACCGCCGGGTCGAATCCGGGACCATCAAGACATCGCTCAACAAGGAATCTAAGGCCCTGTCGGCATGGCTCGCGGCGGCCCATCCCGAGATGCCGCCGACCACGGCGAAGGCCATCGCGAACAACCTTCGCGAAGCCTATCGCACCGCCAAGCAGTCCATCTAACCCGAAAACCCCCTGCCCGTAATTATCGTTTCGGGCCCGATTTCGGGCCACTTTTCAGGTTCGCCTTTCATCGTCACCTGTCCCCACACGGCGGCCCATGCCGCGTTTTGACCGTGGAGGACATGATGACGACCCAACACGCGCAACTTCCGTCGGAGACCGTCGCGCCGGACATCTTCGACGGATATATCGACGAGCACGAGTACTGCCGCCAGCGCGGCGTCTCGCTCAGAACGGCGCAACGCGACCGGCAATTACGCCAGAGCCCGCCCTACATCACCGTGGGTAAACGGGTGCTGTACCGCATCGGGGCGGTCCGCGCCTGGCTCCGCGACCAGGAGCGCCACACCGAGCGCCGAGCCAGCGCGCCCCGCGCGGGAGGCCGGCGATGACCGACAACACCCTGGACAACGACCTGATCATCGGCGCCGCCGAGATCGCCCGCCACGTCTTCGGCAGCGACGAATACCGGTTCCAGCGCCGGGTCTATTACCTGACCTCGGCCGCCAAGTGCCGCCTGCCGCACTTTCGCATCGGTTTTCAGCTGGCGACGCGCAAGTCGATCATCCGCGAGTGGATCGAAAGCCAGGAGAGAGCGAACCATGCGTAAGGACTGGGCCCCTCTCACCCGCGAGAAGCTCGACGAGGTCATTGCCCGTACCTGCAAGGCGCCGCACCTGGTTACGGTGCTCCGGGCCATCCGGGATCACGGCCTGCGCGTGATGATCCTGCCGCAGACCAGCCAGCCGTTTCTCCAGCCGATGAAGGAGATGGGCGAGCCCTTCGTCGCCACCATCGCCGATGACACCGACCGCGCCGTCGGCCCCGGCCACTACCACCACGACTCATTGCGCCGGCTGGCAACCGTCATCGACAGCGCCGCCGTGGTCGCCAGCGCCCCGCCGCCCGAGGCCTACGCCGCCATGACCATGGTGCCGGTGCTCTACGACGTCAACACGGCGATCATCGAGACCCGGCCCGAGCAGGAGATCCAATGGGTCAACTTCCTGCATGGCGTCCAGGCGGACCTGCCCATGATCATCGCCACCGTCGCCGGAGGCCAGGCATGATGGACCCGCCCGGCCACGCCCGGATGTACCTGGCGCTCGGCTTCGCCGTGCTGCCGCTGCATTTCCCGTTCAAGCGGGACGGCAAGCTCCAATGCTCCTGCACCCGGAAGGACTGCCGCCAACCGGCCAAGCATCCCTTCGGGCGACTGGTCCGGAACGGGCTCAAGGATGCGAGCAAGAACACCGAGGTGGTCGCGGGCTGGTTCGCCAACGCCTCGCTCAACATCGGCATCGCCACCGGCGCGGTCAGCGGCATCGTCGTCCTCGACGTCGATCCCCGCCATGACGGCGACGCGGCCCTGGCCGCGCTCGAACGGGACCACGGCCCCCTTCCCGAGACCTGGCGATTCCTGACCGGTGGCGGCGGCGAGCACATCCTGTTCCGCCACCCTGGCCACAAGGTCCCCAACAGCGCCGGCACGCTCGGGCCCGGCCTCGATGTCCGTGGCGACGGCGGACACATCGTCGCCCCGCCGTCGCGCCACGTCTGCGGGCGACCCTACGCCATCTCGGTCGATCACCACCCCGAGGACGTGCTGCTGGCCGATGCGCCCGACTGGCTCCTGAAACGCATTGTCTCATCCCACAAGCTTGCCAAGGCCAAGCGGACCGCCGAATGGCGCGGCATAAGCCGTGACGGCGCCGCCAACGGCGAGCGCAACGTCACCATCGCCAAGCTTTCGGGCCTGCTGCTCGGACGGCGTATCGACCCGCATGTCTGCCTCGACCTGATGCTCGCCTTCAACGCGACGCGCTGCCGGCCGCCCTTGCCCGAGGACGAGGTGGCCATGACCGTCGCCAGTATCGCCCGGCGGGAATACCAGGGCCGCGCCATGGCTGACATCCACGACCTGTTCGACGAGATGATCAAGCGCGGCGCCGTGTCCGACGACGCCACCGTGATCGACCGGCCCATCGATTACGCCGACGAGGCGCTGGCGCTGCGGTTCACCGAGGCCCATGCGGACGAGCTGCGCTTCGTCAACCTGTGGGGCCGCTGGCTGCGCTGGGACGGCCGACGCTGGCGCGTCGACGAGACCCTCGAAGCCTTCGACCTGGCCCGTGCCGTCGCCCGGGCGGCCTCCGCCGAAGTGCTGGAGAAGAACATCTCCGACAAGCTCGCCGCCACCGTGGCCAGCGCCAAGACCGTCGCCGCCATCGAACGGCTGGCCCGTGCCGACCGGCGTCACGCCACCCGCACCGAGGACTGGGACGCCGATCCCTGGCTGTTGAATACGTCGGACGGCACCGTGGATCTGCGCACCGGGAGCTTGCGCCCGCACGACCGCACCGACCTGATCACCAAGATCACCGCCGTCGCTCCAGGCAGCGACTGTCCCCTCTGGCTCCGGTTTCTCGAGCGCGTGTTCGACGGCGACCGAGACCTCGTCGCCTTCGCCCGGCGCATGCTCGGCTACAGCCTCACCGGCTCGATCCGCGATCATGCCCTGTTCTTCCTCTACGGCACCGGCGGCAACGGCGTGTTCCTCAATACCTGGCACAAGATCATGGGCGACTTCTCCCGCGTCGCTTCCATGGAGACCTTCGTCGCCAGCAGGACCGACCGCCACCCGACCGACCTCGCCATGCTGCGCGGCGCACGCACCATTATCGCCCAGGAGACCGAGGACGGCCAGCGCTGGGCGGAATCCCGCATCAAGGCGCTGACCGGCGGCGACCCCATCTCAGCCCGCTTCATGCGCCAGGACTTCTTCACCTTTGAGCCCGCCTTCAAGCTGATCATCGCCGGCAATCACAAGCCCAGCCTTCGCAACGTCGACGAGGCCGTGCGCCGGCGCTTCAACCTGGTGCCCTTCACCGTCACCATCCCCAAGGCCGAACGCGATCCCGACCTGCCGGAAAAACTCCAGGCCGAATGGCCCGGCATCCTCGCCTGGGCCATCGAGGGCTGTCTCGAATGGCAGCGCATCGGCCTCGCCCCACCGCCCGCCGTGCTCGACGCAACCGAAGAATACCTGGCCGACGAGGACGCCCTGGGGCGCTTCCTGGAAGAACGCTGCGAGACCGGCGACCTGCTGGCCATGGCCGAGGTCCAGGCCCTGTTCGCCTCCTGGCGCGACTGGTGCGCCTCCACCAACGAGTACGCCGGCTCCACCAAGCGGTTCAGCCAGAACGTGGAAACCCGTGGCTTCCGCCGCGATCTCCACCCGAACACCCGCCGCGCCTGCTTCCACGGCGTCCGCCTCGTCGTCGCGGCCACCACCATGGGGAGCGACCTCAATGACGTCTGACCCGCAAGCCATTGATTTCACTGACTTCGAAGGGATCGAAGAGATTCTCCCTTGTCGGACGTACACGCGCGCACGCGCGCGCGTGTACGTCCGACAAGGGAGAATCTCTTCGATCCCTTCGCAAGGCGCGCGACGGCGGCCCAGGGCACGCACGGGCGGCCAACGTCGCGATGGGCGCGGGTCCTGTCGGGCTGAATCGTATGCGGTGGTGCCAGGCGCAAAACCCGTCCAGCGTGAGGGCCGGGAATGGCTAAACTCAACGCATCCACCGAGAGCAAGACCGCGTTCGCCGCCAGGGTCGGCCTCACCAAGGGCCGCATCTCGCAGCTGGTGGCCGAGGGCCTGCCGGTGCGCCGCGACGGCAGGATCGACGTGGACGCCGGGCTCGCCTGGATCGAGAACAACCTAGACCCGGCCCGGCGCAACAAGGGCGGTGCGCCCGCCGTCACGACCAAGTCCGCCACCCTGGCCGAAGCCCGGCGCCTGCACGAAATCGTCAAGGTCCAGCGCGCCAAGCTGGCCTTCGAGCGCGAGAAGGGCCTGCTGATCGACGCCGGCGCCGCCGAGCGCACCGTCTTCGCCCGCGCCAAGGCGGAACGCGACGCCCACATCGCCTGGGTGCAGCGCTCCGCCCCCGTCATGGCCGCCGAACTGGGCGTCAAGACCGGCCCCGTCTTCGCGGTTCTGGACCGGCTTATGCGCGAGCATCTGGCCGCGACGCCGCTGGGAGGGCTGTTCCATGCCGGCGGCGACTGAGCATGGCCCCGCGCCGGAGAGCTCCTTCCTGTGGAAGATCGACTGGGCCTGGCGCAAGGCCATGCTGCCCGACACCGCCGCCGAACCCGGACGATGGCGCACGGCGCGCACGCCCTACCTGCGCGAGATCATGGATACCCTGTCCACGGGCAGCCCCTACGAGCGCGTCGTCATGATGAAGGGCGCGCAGACGGGTGGGACCGAAGCGGGACTGAACTGGCTGGGTTACATCATCCAGAACGCGCCTGGCATCGTCATGCTGGTCCAGCCGTCGCTCGACATGGTGCGCCGGAACACGGTGACGCGCATCGCCCCGCCGCGCTCGCGCGATGCCGGCAACAGCCTGTTCCGCAAATCCTTCCCCGGCGGCCAGCTGGTGATGACCGGGGCCAACTCCGCCATCGGCCTGCGCTCGACGCCGGTGCGCTACCTGTTTCTCGACGAGGTGGACGGCTATCCTGGCGATGCTGACGGCGAGGGCGACCCGGTGGCGCTGGCCATCCAGCGCACCGCCACCTTCAAGGGGCGGCGGAAAATCCTCATGGTCTCGACGCCGACCCTAAAAGGCTATTCCCGCATTGAGGCGGCGTTCGAGGAATCCGACCAGCGCTACCACCACGTTCCTTGCCTCCATTGCGACGACATGGCGCCCATCACCTGGGCGCGCATCCGCTGGCCCGAGGGCCGCCGCCGGGACGCCTTCTTGGTCTGCGAGGCCTGCGGCGGCATTCACCAGGAGCACGACAAGGCGAAGTTGCTGGAAGGGGGCGAATGGCGAGCGACAGCCCTGGGCGACGGCCGCACTGCCGGGTTCCATCTCTCGGCCCTGTATTCCCCCTGGGAGACCTGGGCCGAGATCGCCGTCGAGCACGGCAAGGTGCGCAAGGACCCGCCGCGCCTGCAGGTCTGGGTCAACACCAAGCTGGGCGAATCCTGGGAGGACCAGGCCGGCGACACCGTGCCCGCCGATCCGCTGATGGACCGCCGCGAGGATTGGGGCGAGGATCTGCCCGAAGGCGTCGCCGTGCTCACCGCCGGCGTCGATGTTCAGGGCGACCGGCTGGAACTGCAGGTCGTCGGCTGGGGCCGCGACGAGGAATCCTGGGTCGTCGACTACAGGGTTATCTGGGGCGATCCGTCCGGGCCGCGCGTCTGGGCCGATCTCGATCTTGCCTTGCAGGCCACCTACGTCCACACCAGGGTCGTGCCCGACCTGCCGGTCCGCGCCGTCGCCATCGACACCGGCGGCCATCACACCAAGGCGGCCTACGAATTCTGCCGCACCCGGCTCGCCCGCCGCATCTGGGCGATCAAGGGGCGCGGCGGTCCCGGCATCCCCGTCTGGCCGCGCCGTCCGACCCGCACCAACAAGGGCAAGATCCCACTGTTTATCGTCGGCGTGGATTCCGTCAAGGACGCCGAATACTTCCGGCAACTGACCGCCGAGCGGGTCGTCACCCGGTTCGAGAAGGGCCGCCCGATCCAATCCTGGCAGCCGAAACAGGACGGCGAGCGGAACGAGGCGCTGGACACCTTCGTCTACGCCTCCGCCGCCCTCCAGGGGCTGATCAGCATGGGGCTCAGGCTGAATAAGGAGGCCGACGCCATCGCAGCAGCCCAGCGGCGGTCGGATGCGCCGTCACCGCCCGCCAAGCCCACGCCACCGGTCATCCGGTCGGCGTGGCTTCAACGTTAAGCTCGAATTTCTAGCCAAATTCGCCGATTCTCGTCGTTCGATCCGCGAAGGGGGTAGCGGAGTAAGGCAAAGCCTGAAGCGTTCGAGCCGCGCACCGGGTAGCACAAAAGGCGTTGGCGGCCCAGCACATTTGATTGACGTGCGCGTTTTTCTTCACCCCAGGTTGTGCGCGAGAGGGCAGGTTCCAGATCGTCCATTGGTGGAGTCGGCCCCCTTGTGATTTGGGCATTGCCCGTTCATGCTCCGAATCGGACCGAAATACGGTACGCAGTAGCATTCAAGGCGTGTGCATCACTTCTTGCCAATAACCCGTTTTGGGTTACAATGGAGCCACCCAAGACTGGGGAGGAGGTTGCGTTGAAGGTGTTTTCTGAGAATCGAGTTGCCAAGAAGCATAAGCCCACAAGAACCGTAGGCCGTGGCCGCGCTGTTAAGAAGATAATAACCGGTGTTCCCTACGAACATAGAGATGACTTCATATCCGTCTTCCTTGGTGACAGTGCGGAACTCTGTGCGAGTTGGCCAGCGCCGACCGTAATTGTCTCAGACGGTGGCTACGGTGTTCTCGGATTTGAGGGAGACACCTCCGACCATTTAGATCTGCCGGACTGGTATGAACAGCATGTTGCAGCTTGGTCGCGCAAGGCAACACCTCAGACAACCCTCTGGTTTTGGAACTCTGAGATTGGTTGGGCAGCCGTTCATCCAGTTTTAGAAAGGCACGGCTGGCGCTACATGAATGCGAACATATGGAACAAGGGGAAAGGCCACATTGCTGGGAATATCAACACCCAACGCATTCGCCGTTTTCCGGTGGTATCCGAGGTTTGCGTTCAATATGTATTCGAGGCCCGAATTAACGGGTTAGTTCTGAAGAAGTGGCTTCTGCGAGAGTGGAAACGTACCGGGCTGCCTGTGAGAAAGGCCAACCAGGCTTGCGGGGTAGCCGATGCAGCGGTCAGGAAATACCTTGACCAAGGACATCTCTGGTATTTCCCGCCACCAGAAATGTTTGTCCGAATGCAAGAGTACGCCAACGCACATGGTGATCCGAGTGGCAGGCCCTACTTCTCGCTTGACGGAAAGCGTCCGGGCACTGCCGAAGAATGGGCGGCCATGCGTTCCAAGTTCTATTGTCCGCACGGATTCACGAATGTATGGGACCGCCCGGCGCTACGGGGTGAGGAACGTTTCAAGTTGAACGGCGACACAGGAAGGGCCATCCATCTCAATCAGAAACCACTAGACCTTACGACGATGATAATCAAGGCATCGTCGGATGAGGGCGATGTTGTCTGGGAACCGTTCGGCGGGCTTTTCTCAGCTTGTGTCGCGGCGCGTCGCCTTGGCTGTCATTCGTATGGTGCCGAGATTGACCCAACTTACTTTCACTATGCGATTCGCCGCCTTACCGAAGAATCTCGTCAGTATCTTTTTCTCTAGGGTCTGTTGAGATTCAGGATTCCCTTATGAGCTGAGATGTGGTTCAAGCCTCCTTTTGGAGGAGGCTTGAATGTTGGAAGAGCGTTTTATGATCACGGACCGTCAGTGGGCGCTGATGGAGCCCCATTGCCGTGGCAAGAAGACGGACCCCGGACGGACCGGCGGCGACGGGCGGCT
>Ga0209144_1000211_pt1 | contig 12532 bp, 17 predicted proteins | sample WorMettrBAHAMAS1_FD_187392 | JGI IMG/M metagenome (GOLD analysis project Ga0209144, IMG submission 187392) | Marine gutless worms symbiont microbial communities from Max Planck institute for Marine Microbiology, Germany - Inanidrilus... | ecosystem: Host-associated > Annelida > Digestive system...
AGAAATGAGGCGCGGATCGGCAGATCCCATCAGGGCCAGCGGGCATAACGCCCCGCACCGATAGGCCGGATACAAAACTGCAATCTGCCTGACCGTCACACCGAAATCAGACCTTGCGTTCCGGGAGGCGTCCATACAGAGCACATCATGGACGAAACCCTGAAAGCCCTCCTGGAGGCCCTCGGCCTTGCGGAGGATGCCGACCAGGCGACGGCCGTCGCCCGGATCGGCGAGCTCGCCTCGGCCGCGGCCGTGGCCAAGGCGACGCGCGAGGCCCTCGGTCTCGACGAGAACGCCGACGGCGAAGCGGTCGCCACGGCCATCGCCAGTGCGCCGAGCTCGAGCAATCAGCCCGACCCGAACACCTTCGTGCCGCGGGCTATGCCGAACCCGGCGCCACCGCCGCCGGCAAGGTCGCCGTCGGCCGCGCCGAGGAGCAGGTCGACAACGGCTCGGGTTCCGCCGGCACCATCCGCGCCCGTGTCCGCGCCGGCGTCTTCCGCTGGGCCAACAGCGCGGCCGCCGACGAGATCACCAGGGCCGGGATCGGCGGCGACTGCTACATCGTCGACGATCAGACCGTGGCCAGGACGGACGGCGCCGGCACCCGCTCCAAGACGGGCACCGTCGTCGACGTGGACGTCCAAGGCGTCTGGGTCCGCACCGGCCTCATCTAGGGAGACCCCACGCATGAAGTCGCTTTTCGCAACCGGGCTCGCGGTGGCGTTCGGCGCCGCGGCCCTGTTCGGCGTCCCGCAAGTCCTGGACGTCACCGGCGCGCTCGCCGCTTCGGCCGAGCCCGCCTACCTGGACGCCGCCTTCATGGACACGGCGCCGTGGATCGCCCTCGGCGGCTTGGTCGTAAACTCGGCCAACCTGAGCACCCTCTACCTCGGCTTCAAGACGTCGTTCCAACGGGGTCTGGGCCAGGCGCCGTCGCAGTATGGACGGGTGGCGACGACGGTTACCTCGGGCGCGCGCGAGGAGAAGTACGGCTGGCTCGGCAAGCTGCCCAACATCCGCGAATGGATCGGCGACAGGGTCGTCCACAGCATGATGGCCCACGACTACGCCATCAAGAACAAGCCCTTTGAGCTGACCATTGCCGTCGACCGCGACGACATCGATGACGACCAGTATGGCGTCTACGCGCCGCTCTTCGAGGAGATGGGGATGTCGGTGGGCGCGCACCCCGACCAGCTCGTCTGGCCGCTGCTTGCCGCCGGGTTCTCGACCGCCTGCTACGACGGCCAGTACTTCTTCGACACCGACCATCCGGTGCTCGATGCCAACGGCGAGCCGCGGTCGGTGGCCAACACGGACGGCGGCGCCGGCGCCGCCTGGTACCTGATCGACGACCGCCGGGCGCTGAAGCCGATCATCTACCAGAACCGCAAATCCTTCGAGTTCGTGGCGAAGGACCGGCCCGGGGACGACAACGTCTTCGAGAAGAAGGAGTTCCGGTACGGCGTCGATGGCCGCAACAACGTCGGTTTCGGGTTCTGGCAGTTCGCCTGGGGCTCCAGGCAGACCCTCGACAAGGCTAACTACGCCGGAGCCCGCGAGGCGCTGATGGGCATGAAAGGCGATTACGGCCACCCCCTCGGCATCATGCCGCGGCTGCTGGTCGTGCGGCCATCCCTCGAAGGCGAGGCGCTGGAGATACTCAACGCCGAGCGCGACGCCGCTGGCGCCACCAACGTCTACAGGGGCACCGCCGAGCTGCTGGTCGTGCCGTGGCTAGCGTAGGGGGAGATCGGACCATGACGCAGAAGATCCGCATCGTCGCCAAGGTCGAGGGCTTTCGCCGCTGCGGGGTCGCCCACACCACCGAAGGCCGCGTCCACGACCCCGGGGACTTCTCTCACGAGGAGTGGGAACGGCTGCGGGCCGAACCCAACCTGGTCGTCCACGAGATCGACGTTCCCGACGAGGAGTCGGAGCCGGGCGCTGGCGACAAGGGGGCGGCGCCCGTCAAGGGCAAGGCCGCCGGCGGCAAGGCCACGGGATAATCCCGGAGAGGGTCCGCAGACGGGGTCGCCGGGTCGGCGCCGGCTCGCCGAGGCCACGCAGAAACACCCCGGGCGCCGCCCCGCCCGGGGCATTCCTTCGGGAGACCCGCTTCCATGGAACACCCCAAACTCGCCACCGGACGAATCGTCCACTACCGGCTGAGCAAGGCCAACTGCGAGGACATCGACCGCCGCCGGGAGGCCAACAGGAGCCTGTTCGGCAACGCGCCGCGCGAGGGCGGCGTCGTCCCCGCCATCGTCGTCCACCCCTGGAGCGACACCATGTTCAACGGCCAGGCATTCCTCGACGGCAACGATACGCTCTGGCTCAGCTCCGTCGAGATGGGCGAGGGGCCGGGGACCTGGTTCTGGCCGCCGCGGGACTGACCTCCGATCCCTGATGCCTGATCTCTGATGCCTGTTTACGCCACCACCCAGGATTTGATCGACCGGTACGGAGAGGAGGAGATCGTCCAGCTTACCGACCGCGACGATCCGCCGGCGGACGCCGTCGACACCGCCGTCGCCGACGCGGCGCTCGAAGAGGCCGACCGGATGATCGATGCCTATGTCGGCAAGCGGTATGCGCTGCCGGTCGCCACGCCGGTGCCGGGGCTGTTGAAGGACCTGGCCCGCAACCTGGCGCGACGGTACCTCCACCTGTTCGAGCCGCCGGACGACGTGAAGGCAGCTCACGACAGGGCGATGAAGATGCTCGACGGAATCTCCAGGGGGACCGTCGTACTCGACGCCGCCGGGGTGCAGCCGGCCGCCTCGGGCGACCGCGTCCGGACTACCGACCCCGACCGCGTGTTCACCGGCGACAGCATGAAGGGGTTCTGAAAGGATGGCCGGGATCCGTCTCGATGTCGCGTTGAAGGGCGGCGGGGCGGCCGAGCGGGCGCTCGGCGCGCTCGAAGGCCGGCTCGACGACATGACCCCGCTGGCCGACGAGATCGGCGCGATGCTCGTGGCGTCCATCCAGCACCGTTTCGAGACCGGCATCGGCGTCGGCGGCAAGCGGTGGAAGCCCTCTCAAAGGGTGCTTCGAGAGAGCGGTCAAACCCTCGTCGACGAGAGAAACCTCGAAGGCTCGATCACCCGGCGGGCCGGCCCGGAGGAGGTCGTTGTCGGCTCGAACATCGTCTATGCCCGCATCCACCAGCTCGGCGGCCGCGCCGGCCGCAACTACGCGACGAAGCTGCCGGCCCGGCCGTACATCGGCATCGACTTCGAGGATGAAATCGAGATCGCCGCCATCGCCAACGATTATCTGTTCGAGGCGACGCAATGATTGCCGGGATCGAGGCCGGGATGGTCGAGCGCGTCGCCAAGGCGAGCAGCGGCGGCGTGCTGCCCTACACGCTGAAGCAGGTCGAATCCTACGCGGGCCAACTCGACGATCTGAGCCAGGTCATTCGCAAGCTCCCGGCGGTGTGGTTCGCCTTCGCCGGAAAACGCCGGCCGGAACGCTTCGGCGGCTTGGTCTGGCGGCACTTCCCGACGTTCTCGGCGTTCGTCGCCACGCGATCGTCGCGCAACGAGGCCGCCGCCCGCCACGGCGGCCCGAACGCGCCGGGGTCCTACCAGATCCTCATGGACATCCGGGCGTTGCTGGTCGGGCAGGACCTCGGTCTTGCCATCGACGCAATCGCCCCCGGCCCGGTCCAGAACGTCCTGCAGGAGAAGGGCGTCTCCATCTACGCCCACGAGCTCACCACGGTTTACGAGTCGGAGGGGCGGCCGCCGGCCGGCCTCGACGATTTCAAGCACTTCCACGCCGACTTCGACCTTCCACCGCACGGCAACGTCACGCCGCCGCTGCCGGCGGCCGAAGCCGACGCATCCGACGACGTCACCATGGAGACCACTTGACATGAAGACGCATTTCGTCAAACCCGCGGACCCGGCGCTGATCGTCCGGGATCCGCTGACCCGGGAGGCGCTGCTGCCCGAGGGTGCCAGCGTGCCCGGCACGCCCTACTGGCGCCGCCGGCTCCGGTCGGGCGATGTGGTCGCCGCGGCGCCGCGGCCAACACCGTCGCGGCCGCCGTCGCGGCGTCGGTCAACGCCGTCACCGACCTTCCGGTCACCGCCGCGGTCAACGGCGGCGACGATACCCAGGTCGATATCACGGCGCGTCACAAGGGCGAGAACGGCAACGCGGTCGACATGCGGGTGAACTACTACCCGAACGAGGCGGCGCCCGCCGGTCTTACGGCGGCCATCGGCGCCATGTCCGGCGGCACCGGAAACCCCGACGTGGCCACGGCCATCGCCGCGTTCGGCGACGAGTGGTTCACCGACGTCGTCATGCCGTGGGCCGATGCGGCCAACCTCAGCGCGCTGGAGACGGAGCTCGTCGCCCGGTTCGGCCCCACGGTGCAGATGGACGGCCACGCCTACGCCGCGGCGAGCGGCACGCACGCCGACCTGACCACCCTCGGCAAGGGCCGGAACTCGCCGCACTTGACGATCATGGGCGCCGATGGCTCGCCGACGCCGCCAGAGGAGTGGGCCGGGGCGCTCGGCGGTGTCTGTGCGTACCACGCCAGGATCGACCCGGCGCGGCCGTTCCAGACCCTGCCGCTCACCGGCGTCCTGCCGCCGACCGTCGAGGACCGCTTCACCATGGAAGAGCGGAACCTTTTGCTGTTCGACGGCATCTCGACGTGGCGGGTCGACGACGGCGGGCGGGTGCTTGTCGAGCGCGTCATTATCACCTACGAGACCAGCGCGCTCGGCGTCGACGATCCGTCGTACCTGGACCTCAACACCATGAAGACGCTGGCGCTGATCCGCTACGCGGTGCGGGCGCGGATCGCGCTCAAATACCCGCGCCACAAGCTGGCCGACGACGGCACCCGGTTCGGCGCCGGCCAGGCCATCGTCACGCCGAACATCATCCGCGCCGAGCTGATCGCGCTGATGCGCCAGCTCGAAGACGTCGGTTTGGTCGGGAATATCGAGCAGTTCAAGGAAGACCTGATCGTCGAGCGGGACGGCAACGATCCAAACCGGGTCAACGCCCTGATCCCGCCGGACGTGATCAACCAGTTCCGCGTCTTCGCGGGCAAGGTCCAGTTCCGGCTCTAGGCGCGAGGAGAGCAGTCCATGACCACGAGCCCAACCGGCGCGCCAGCACGATCTATTTCAAGGTCGACGGCGAGCAGCACGACGCCAAGGGCAGTTTCACCTACGACCTCGGCGGCGAGAAGAGGGAGGCCATCGTCGGCGCCGACCGCGTGCACGGCTACAAGGGCATGCCCCGCGTCCCGTTCATCGAGGGCGAGATCACCGACCGCGGCAACCTCGACCTGGCGGCGTTCCAGGCGCTCACCGACGCAACCATCACCCTGGAGCTGGCCAACGGCAAGACCGTGATCCTGCGTGACGCCTGGTATTCGGCCGACGGCGACGTTGGCACCGAGGAGGCCAACATCCAGGTCCGCTTCGAGGGCCTCTCGGCGGAGGAGACCAGATGAAGGTCAGGCTCTCCACACCCATCGAGGCGCACGGCAAGGAGGTCGCCGAGCTCGAATTCCGCGAGCTCGTCGCTGGCGACCTTCGCGGCGTCGACATCGTCATCGGCGAGGGCGGCATGCGCATCGGCATGGGCGATATCCTCAACGTCGCCGCCAGGCTGGCCAACGTGCCACCGTCGTCCCTCGACAAGCTGACGTTCAAGGATGCGATGGCCGTCGTCGGGGAGGTGGCCCCTTTATTCGACGAACTCCCGATGGGTGGCAAAGGCTCGTAGCCGAGATCGCCTACGGCTACGGGTTCTCCGCCGCCGAGGTGTGGGGGATGACCTTCGCCGAACTCATGTTCTGGCACGAGGAGCTGAGACGGATCCATGAGCGACCGTGAGACGACCCTGAGCATGGTGGTCCGGCTGATCGACCGGGCGAGCAAGCCGCTGACCAGGATCAACCGCGGCATCCACCGGCTCACGGCCGGGCCGCGCGCCGTGCACCAGGCGCTGCGGGCCCTCGGCGCCGAGACCGCCCCCCCGAGGCTCGGCAGGGAGGCCCAGAACGTCGGCCGCACGATCGGCAAGGTCGGGAACGAGACCGGGCGGCTGGTGACGAAGCTGGCGGCCTTCGGCGGCGTCGGCGGGTTCCTATTCAAGCGCGGGTTCCTGGATACGGCAGCCGACTTCGAGAAGTTCCTCGCCGTCCTGGAAACCTCGGAGGGCTCCGCCGGCAAGGCCCGCCGCGCCTTCGACTGGGTCAACAAGTTCGCCGTCCAGACGCCGTTCCAGTTGGGCGAAGTGACCGGCGCGTTCGTCAATCTCCGCAACCTCGGTCTCGACCCCACGAGCGGCCTGTTGAAGACCCTCGGGGACACGGCGGCGGCGCTGACCGTGCCGCTCGACCAGGCCGTCCAAGCCATGGCCGATGCCGTGACCGGGGAGAACGAGCGGCTCAAGGCGTTCGGGATCACTGCCCAAACCAAGGGGAACAAGGTCCACTTCGTGTATTCGGTGGACGGCAAGGAAAAGTTCAAGATCGTCGAACGCGGTAACCGCGCGATGATCCAATCGACCCTCGAAGCCATCTGAAACGAGAAGTACGGCGGCGCGATGGAGAAGATGAAGGGCCTGTGGGGGTTCATGATTAACAACCTCGCCGACCAGTGGACCCGATTCTCCATGATGGTGATGAACAGCGGTGTGTTCGATTTCCTGAAGGCAAAGCTCAAGGGCGTGCTCGATTGGGTCAACGCCCTCGCCGAGTCGGGAAAGATGCAGCTGATCGCCACGGACGTGGGCAAGCGGTTCCTCGACGTGCTACGCGGGCTGTGGGAGTTCGGTCGCGAACTGGCGTCAGTGTTCACCGACGTCGCCAAGGGGGCCGTCTGGCTTAAGAACCTGTTCGGCAGTTGGAAGCCGATCCTTGCTGGCGTCGCGGCCATCCTCGCCGGGCCGCTGTTGCTGGCCATCGGCAGCCTGGCGCTGGCGCTCAAGGGGCTGGGTGTCGCCTTGATGATGACGCCCGTGGGGCGGTTCCTCGCGGCCGTCGCCGCGATCGTCGGCGCGGCGGCGCTGATCTATGACAATTGGGGACCGATCAAGGGGTTCTTCGCCGATCTCTGGGCCGGTGTCACCAGTACCTTCGACGCGGCGCTCAGGTGGATTACCGAGAAGGCCGAGGCGATAGCGCGGGTGGCGCGGAAGGTCATCGATGCGCTGCCGTTCCTGAAGGGCGACGCCAGCGACGGCGGGCTCTTCGGGTCACCGGAGGGGGCGCACGCGCCGGCAACCGTTCAGCGCATCTATGGACGGGGCGGCGCCGCGTCGCCGGAGCAACGGGTCGGCGGGCGCCTCAAGATCGAGATCGAGAGCGATCACCCGACGCGCATCCGCGAGCTCCGCAGCGACTCGCCGGACTTCGACCTCGATGTCGATGCGGGCCTGGCGATGGTGGGACCGTGAACTGGCGGGATCAACTTCGCGAGGCGAGCTTCCGTGGTGTGCCGTTCCTCTTCGCGGCGGCGGACGGCGACCACGGCCGGCGCATGGTGCAGCACGAGTATTCGGGCCGCGATATCCCCTACTTCGAGGACATGGGCCGCAAGAGCCGGCGGCGGACCATCGAGGCGTTCGTCCTCGAACCCGATCACATCGGCAAGGTCGCCCGGCTGATCGAGGCGTGCGAGGAAGCCGGACCGGGGACGCTGGTGCACCCGTACCTCGGGGCTCTGCAAGTCGTCTGCACGAGCTGCCGGCAGAAGTTCACCACCCGCGACGGCGGCATGGCCTCGTTCACCCTGCAGTTCGCCGAGGCCGGCGAGAACCGCTTCCCGACCCCGCGCACCGATTCCGCCGCCGCCGCGGCCGCCGCCGGAGACGACGCCCTGGCGGCCATCAAACAGGGCTTTGAACAGGGGTTCGATGTCCCCGGTTTGCCCGATTTCGTCGCCGACGACGCGGCGGCCCGGCTGGGCGAGGCCGTGACGCTCATCCAGAACGCGTTGCAGCCGTCGCGCCTCGCCGGTTCCGGGCTGGCGTCGTTCGCCCGGAACGCCGCCTCGATGACCGCCAGCGCGGCGGACCTGGTCCGCACGCCGGCGACGCTGGCGGACCGGCTCACCTCGCTGATGCGACCGGCCGGGGTGCGGTCGCCGTGGCAGTCGTTCGTCGACGTCGCCGATTTCGGCACGGCGTGGCCAACGGTGCCGCAGACCACGGCGTCGCGGATCCGCCAGCTCGCCAACCGCACCGCGCTCGGCGGTCTGGTGCGCGCCGCGGCGCTGGTCGAAGCGGGGATCTCGGCCGCCAGCGCCACCTTCGAGACCTTCGACGACGCGGTCGGTACCCGCGACACCATCGCCGATCGGCTCGATGTCGAGATGGCCACGGCGGACGACGCCGCCTACCTGGCGCTCCAAGGCCATCGCGCAACCGTGGTCCGTGCGGTGTCGGCCCGCGCGCCGTCGCTGCCGCGGCTGGTCGACCACACACCGACGACGGTGCGGCCATCGCTGGTGTTGGCCCACGAGCTCTATGGCGACGACCTCGACGCCCTCGCTGATCGCGCGGCCGAGATCGCCACCCGCAACCGTATCCGTCACCCCGGCCTGGTCCCGGCCGGCACGCTCAAGGTGCTGACCGATGGCCGATGATGTCGTCCTCACCCTCGGCGGCCAGCATTGGGCCGGATGGACCGGCATCGTCGTGCAGCGGTCCATCGAAGCCATCGCCGGCACGTTCACGCTGTCGCTCACCGACCGATGGCCGGGCCAGGACCAGCGCCGCCCCCTCTCCGTTGGCGCCGCCTGCCGGGTCGCCATCGACGGCGAGACGATTATCACCGGCGCCATCGACGACGTCGAGCCGGGCTATGACGCCACCGGCCATTCGCTCACCGTCCGCGGCCGTGACGCCACGGGGGACCTGGTCGACGCCTCGGCGGTGCATGAGCCGGGCGAGTGGTCCGGGCTCGATGCCACGGCCATCGCCACCGCCCTCGCCGCGCCGTTCGGCATCGAGGTCCGCGCCGAGACGGACGTCGGCGGGCTGCTCCGCAAGTTCCACATCGAGGAGGGCGAGACCGCCTTCGAGGCCATCGAGCGGCTGTGCCGCATGCGCGCGGTGCTGCCGGTGAGTGACGGCATGGGAAGCCTAGTGCTCACGCGCGCCGGCGCCAGTGGCGCCGTCCCCGAGGTTGTCCGGGGCGGTAGCGGCGGTGCCATCCTCGCCGCCCGTGGCAAGTTCACCCAGCGCGGCCGCCACGACCGCTACATCGTCAAGGGACAACAATCCGGCGATGACGCCTGGCTCGCCGAGGACAACGCCCTCCAGGCGGCCGAAGCGCGAGACGCCGGTGTGGGCCGGTACCGGCCGCTGATCGTGCTCGCCGAGGACTAGGGCAACGGCGCAACGTTCGCCGAGCGGGCGCGCTGGGAAGCAACCGTCCGCGCCGCGCGGGCGCGCCGTGCCGAGCTGACGCTCCAGGGCTGGCGCCATGCCGGCGCCGAGGCGGTGCTCGTGGCGCTTGCCGGCAACCGCAACCATGCCATCGTCATCGCCATCGACGATCGGCGCTACCGGCTCTCGGCACTCGAACGCGGCGAGGTCGCCCTCTACGACGATCAGGACCAGGTCGTGCACCTGAGGCGCAACGGCATCGGGCTTCGCGGCCTCAATATCCTCCTTGAGATCGAGGGCGTTCTCCGCCTGCACGGCGACCGGGTCGAGATCCACGGTGAGACCTATGTCCAGACGGACGTCCACGGCAAGGGCGACCGGGAGACGTGGATCTCCGGCACGAACTATCAGGTCGACACCTACACCACCGGCGCCGCCGTCAACTCCGACGAGCACGGTCTCGACCAGCCGCACATCCCGTCCGAGCACCCGGAGGGGCCATAGCCTTGGACGTCCGCAGCGCCTATGACCCCGACCTCCTCGCCGCCGACCTGGCGCTCGACGGCGCCCTGCTGGCCGAGGACCGGGGCCTGAAGACGGCGATCGTGCTGAGCCTGTTCTCCGACCGCCGGGCCTTGGTCGACGATCCCCTTCCCTTCGCCGCCTCGGGCCGGCGCGGGTGGTGGGGCGACGCGCTGCCGCCTGTGGCCGGCGGCGAGGTGAAGACGGGAGACCGGATCGGCTCGCGGCTGTGGCTGCTGAGCCGCGAGAAACAGACGGCTGACGTCGTCGCCCGAGCCCGGGAGTACGCGGCAGAGGCCGTGGTGTGGCTGACCGAGGACGGCATCGCCGAGCGTGTGGACGTCAAGGCCGAGATCGTCCGCGACGGAGTGCTCGGGATCGCGGTGACCGTGCGCCGGCCGGACGCCGAAGCCGCGGCATTCCGGTCTTCCCACGTCTGGGCCAGTCAGGCGGGAGCTCAGTAATGCCCTTCGACCGTCCAACCCTCGCCCAGCTCGGCGAACGGACAGAGACGGACATCGAGAGCCGGATTCCCGGCGCCTATGCCCGGCTGCGGCGATCGAACCTCGGGGTGCTCGCCCGCGTTTTCGCCGGCGCGCTGAACGGCCTTTACGGGTTCGTCGGCTGGGTCGCCGATCAGATCCTCGTGGATACGGCCGAGGCCGAGATCCTTGAACGCCACGGCGGCATCTGGGGGATCGACCGCAAGGCCGCGACCTTCGCCACCGGCGACGTCACGGTCACCGGCTCCGCGGGCGCCTCGATGACCTTGGTCTCGCCGATCGCCGGCGTCGCCTCTGCCGCCGTGGTTGCCGCGGGCGGCTTGACCGGCGGGTTCGACGAGGAATCGGACGACGCGCTCCGCGCCCGGGTGCTGGCGCGGATCCAACAGCCGCCCCACGGCGGCGCCAGTTTCGACTACGAGGCATGGGCCTTGGAGATCGCCAGCGTCACCCGCGCCTGGGTCTACGCCCAGGAGCTCGGCGCCGGGACGGTCACCGTCCGCTTCGTGCACGACGACCGGACGGTCCGCCTGGTTAACATGGTCCTGCATTCGGCGGACCTGACGGACGCGGATTGGGACAAGGGCGGCACGGCGACGGCGCCGACGGCCGATACCATCGACTTCGCCGCCGGTCCCGGCGACGTGCGGACCGCCGCATCGATTGCGGCCGATGAGCTCACCTCCTATACTTTCCGGTTCGAAGCCCAGGACGTCGACGCCGAGGCGGCGGTCGCGCGGCTCGGGGTGTGGGACGACACGCAATCGGCCTGGATCCTCGATCCGGCTGGCAACGCCTACTTCGACCAGATCGAAAGCGCGGCTTGGACGGCAATCGAGAAGACGTTCACGACGCCGGCCGGGTGTACGGAGATCCTCCTCTACGTCGCCCATGGTGTCGCCGCGGGCGCCGAGAGCCTGAAGGTCCACCGGGTGCAGCTCAACCCCGGCGACACGGCTGCAGCCTACGCCGAGACGGCCGGCGCCGCCATCGACCTCGATGCCATCATCCCCGGCACCGCCGACGTCGAGGCCGTGCAGGCGCACATCGACGCCGTCCGGCCGGTGACCGCCGCCGTCACCGTCGTCGCGCCGGTGCCGGTGCCGTTCGACGTCGAGATAGGCTCGCTCAATCCGTCAACGCAGGCGGTACGCGCGGCCATTGAGGCCGAGATCGCCGATCTGATCCGGCGGGAAGCGGAACCCGGCACGACGATCCTGCTGTCGCACCTTCGCGAGGCGGTCTCCATCGCCGCCGGCGAGCACGATCACGTCGTTGTCTCGCCCTCGGCTGACGTCTCCCACGCCGCCGGCGAGATCGCCGTCGCCGACACGATCACCTGGTCCTGATCCATGCGCGCGACTTCGGCCGATTATCTACACCTCCTTCAGCAGCTCCTCCCCACGGGCGGGGCCTGGCCGCGGGCCGCCGGGGCCACACTCACCCGGCTCCTCAACGCCTTCGGTTACGGCCTGGCGACCGCGCACAACCGCGCCCTCGATGCCATTGAGGAGGCCGATCCCACGACAACAACCGAGCTGCTGAGCGATTGGGAACGGGTCGCCGGCCTACCCGACGCCTGCACGGCCGCGGTGGCGCCGACGGTGCAGGAACGCCGCGCGGTGCTGGTCGCGCGGCTCACCGGGCGGGGCGGGCAAAGCCGTCAATTCTTCATCGACGTCGCGGCGGCGCTGGGATTCGCCGTCACCATCACCGAGTTCCGGCCCTTTACTTCCGGGCACTCAGCCGCCGGTGACCCGCTGACGAATGGCACGTGGGCCTTCGCCTGGCGGGTCAACGCGCCGGAGACGACGATCGTCTCGTTCCGCGCCGGCCAATCGGCCGCCGGCGAGCCGCTCGCCAAGTGGGGCAACGAGGTCCTGGAGTGCGTCCTGACCCGGCTCAAGCCGGCCCACACCACCGTCCAATTCGCCTACGGAGGCTAGGGTCTGTTGAGGTTCAGGATTCCCTTATGAGCTGAGATGTGGTTCAAGCCTCCTTTTGGAGGAGGCTTGAATGTTGGAAGAGCGTTTTATGATCACGGACCGTCAGTGGGCGCTGATGGAGCCCCATTGCCGTGGCAAGAAGACGGACCCCGGACGGACCGGCGGCGACGGGCGGCT
>Ga0209144_1000212_pt1 | contig 12514 bp, 14 predicted proteins | sample WorMettrBAHAMAS1_FD_187392 | JGI IMG/M metagenome (GOLD analysis project Ga0209144, IMG submission 187392) | Marine gutless worms symbiont microbial communities from Max Planck institute for Marine Microbiology, Germany - Inanidrilus... | ecosystem: Host-associated > Annelida > Digestive system...
AATCTCCTTCACAGGGTCAACAGCCCTAAGGTGCGCATCCAACCTGCAACCTATCCGCCTCTCCCAACACCCTAACAGCATCGGGCGCTTCGGCCGCTCACACCCCATTCATGCCATCTCCTTCTTTGGCATACGCGTCGAAGAAGACGACTGTGTGCTACTCGGGAGTTACCCCATCGACCCGTGCCTCAGCTGCAGCCGCAGCTGCAGCGGCTGCTTTCGCCTTGGCCTCGGCGGCTGCGGCTTCGGCTGCGGCGGCCTGGACTGCCATCTTCTTGGCCCGTGCCTCCTTGACCAGGAGTGACCGCTTTTTCTCCAATTCGCTTGGGACCTTGACGACCGGCTCAGCCTTGCGGAGTTCCTCCATCGGAATATGGCAGGCGATCACATGGGTATCCCCGTCCATCTGCACGGGTGGACGCTCGTTCTCACAGATGTCGCCGAGCTTGTGCGGGCAACGGGTGCAGAACGGACAGCCCGCCGGCGGTGACAAGACGCTCGGAAGGTTGCCCTCCAACACGATGCGGCGCTTTTCGATCTCCGGGTCGGCGATCGGAACCGCGGAAAGCAGCGCCTCCGTATAGGGGTGGTAGGGCGGCGCGAACACCTCGTCCGTGTTGCCGCGTTCCATGATCTGGCCCAAATACATGACGACGACCCGGTCGGCCAGATACCTGACGGCACTCAAATCGTGGCTGATGAACAGCAATGTGGTTTCCTGCTCGCGCTGGATGTCCATCAGAAGCTCGGTGACGGCGGCCGCCACCGACACGTCGAGAGCGGAAATCGGTTCGTCGGCAATCACCGTTTTCGGATTTCCGGCAAACGCCCGGGCGATACCGACGCGCTGCTTCTGGCCGCCGGAGAGTTGGCGCGGCTTACGCGCCGCGAAAGCTCTGGGAAGCTTGACCGTATCCAGGAGCTCGAACACCCGTTGCTGGATCATCGCCGGATCACTCTCGATGCCAAAGTGTTTGATCACCCGACCGATCTGTCCGCCGATAGTATGGGACGGATTGAGCGTGTCGTTCGGGTTCTGGAATACCATCTGCAGCGAACTCAGCTGTTGCGGTGAACGCTTGCGCACGGGAATGGCGCCGATGTTGGTGCCGGACAAGCGGACTTCGCCCTCGGTCGCCGTTTCGAGCCCCATTAGTACCTTGGCGAAGGTCGACTTTCCACATCCGGATTCACCGACGATGCCGACGGTCTCGCTGGAGCGGGCGCGGAAGTTAATCTGCTCGTTGGCCTTTACATAACGCACGCTTTCGCCGGAAATCATAGCGGCGATCGACGCGTCCTTGACCTCGTAGTACTTCTTCATTTCGTCGACTTCGAGGACGTATTCGCCGACCTCGGCTGCATCCTTTGCGTCGCCGACGGCCATGGCCGACGAGGTGTCGATGTCGTTCCACTTCGTGCAGCGAACCCTGTGGGCAGGGTCGTCGTCAGTGGTCACGTCTGCCATGCGGATCAGGTCGCCTCCGCATTTCGATTCCTCGAAAAAATCGCAGCGTGGCCCGAAATAGCATCCCTGCGGGCGTTCATGCGGCAAGGGCAACTGGCCCCGGATCGCATTCAACGGCCTCGCGTTCTTGTCCGCGTGGGGCAGGGGAATACAGCCGAAGAGGCCATGCGTGTAGGGGTGTTTCGGCCACGAGAAGATCGAATCGATGTGACCTTCCTCAACGGCCTCTCCCGAATACATGACACAGATCCGGTCGCAAACCTCGAGCATGAGCCCTAAGTTGTGCGAAATGTAGAGGAGAGACGTCCCGGTCTTTTCGCTGAGCTCAGCAATCAACTCGACGATGCCGGCCTCGACCGTCACGTCGAGCGCCGTTGTCGGTTCGTCGAGCAGAAGCAATGACGGTTTCGACAACAGCGCCATGGCGATGACCACGCGTTGCTGCTGGCCGCCCGATATCTGGTGAGGATAGCTCTCCATGAGGCGCCTGGGATCCGGAATGTGCACCGCTTCCAGCATCTCGACGGCGCGGTGATCGGCCTCCTGCTGACTGATGTTTTCGTGGACAGTCAGCACCTCGGTCAGTTGTTCGGCGATGGTGACGCTCGGATTGAGCGCCGCCATCGGCTCCTGGTAGATCATGGCGATCTCGGCGCCGCGCAGCTGACGGACTTCCTCTTCCGTCATCTCCGCCATGTCTCGGCCCTTAAACTTAATGGAGCCGCCGACAATGCCGCCGTTCTTACCCATGTAGCGCATGATACCGTTGGCGACGGTTGATTTTCCACAACCCGACTCGCCGACGAGACCGACGCTTTCTCCCTTATGGACGGTCAGGCTGAAATCCATGACCGCCGGTATTTCGCCGGCGCGCGTGTAATAACTGAGCCTGAGGTCCGTGATCTCGAGGACCGGGGGTTCGCTATGGTCTGCCATCGTCACCTCCTAATCCCTCAACGAGACTTCGCGCAATCCATCGGCCAGCAGATTGAAGCCGAGGACAAGTAGCGACACTGCACAAGCCGGAATGATCGCCATATGCGGGAAGCCGCCCATGATGAAGGCACGCGTTTCGGTAATCATACCGCCCCAATCCGGATCGGGGGGCGGAAGACCGAGGCCCAAGAAGCCGAGGGCACCGATGGTAATGGTCGTGTACCCCATACGCGCAGGCAGAAATCGACGATCAGCGGCCCGCGGGCATTGGGCAGGATCTCGACCAGCATGATGAACCATGAGCTTTCGCCACGCGTTTGCGCGGCGGCGATATAGTCGCGCGTTGCGATGTCGAGCGTGACACTGCGGACGATCCGCATGATGCCCGGTGAACTGGCAAAGACGACGGCGAAGATGATGTTGGCGCCGGAGGCCCCCAGCTTGGCAATGATTAATACGTAGAGCACCATCACCGGGAACGACAGGATGACGTTGGCCAGGAACGAGATCGCTTCGTCAATCCAACCGCGGAAATACCCGGCGGCCAAACCCATAATAATGCCGACGATGTAGGCGGAAATCGTCGCCGCCGTGGCGTAGAACAGGACTCGCTGACCGCCCCAGATGATACGAGACAGAATGTCACGGCCGAGCTGATCGGTGCCGAGCAGAAAAAACTCTCCGTTGGGCCCGCTTGCCATGGGCGTAGCGAAAGGCAAGATCGGCTGGTTCGGATCATATGGCGAGATCAATGGCGCCAGGATCGACAGCAAGACGAAAAACAAGACGATACCGCCACCGACCATGCCGACAGGGCTCTCGCGCAGCAGGGCTGCGGCCTTGGTCAAGCGGACGATAAGGGAATCGGGTTTGGCGATATCCGTCGCGGCTACTGTTTCGCTCATGATTTCGTCTCCCTCACTTGAACCGGATTCTCGGGTTCAGGTAGGTGTACCCGAGATCACCGATGGTTTGGGTGAACACCGCGACAAACACCGCGGCGACGCCGCAGGCCTCGATAACGAAAATGTCGCGCCTCAGTGCCGCCTCCAACAACAGCGCTCCGAACCCCTTGTAACCGAAGGCGAACTCGGTGACGACAACGCCGGACAGCAGCCAGTTGATTTGCAGCATGATGACCGTAAAAGGTGCGATCAACGCATTGCGCAGCGCGTGGCGCATAATGATGCGTTTGTACGGCAGGCCCTTCAGGACGGCCGTACGGATGTAGTGGGTCGTCATAACCTCGGCCATGGAAGCACGAGTCATTCGTGCAATGTATCCGAACCCGTAAAGGGTGAGCACACTGACGGGCAGGATCAGTTCGATCAACTGAAACCCGCCATCATCGAGCTGGTTCCCGGCAGCCATTTCAAATGGAAGACGAATATACCCGAGAGGATCACGGCGCTCGCGTACTCGGGCACTGAGGTCGTGGCTATCGACAGCACCGAGATGAAGCGGTCACGCGGCGAGCCTTCCGACATACCAGCCAACACGCCCAAGACGAGGGCAAGAGCGACCATGATCAAGAATGTGATTCCGGCCAAGATTCCGGTGTTGATCAAACGATCCCAAAAGATGTCGGCGACCGGCCTTTTGTAGATCACCGATTGTCCCAGGTCACCGACCAACAGCCGCCCGAGCCATTCGAAGTATCGAAGCAGAATGTGCCGGTCGTAACCGTTCTTGAGGATCCAAGCTTCCAACTGTTCGTCTTGGGCGTAGGGCCCGAGGACGCTTCGCGCGATCAATCTGGGATCGCCTTCGTTGAATATGAAAAGCAACAAGGCGACAACGAGCATGATGAGAATCATCAACCCGATCCGCCGCGCGATTAATTTCGCCATCGTAAACCTCCCCGTCGAGGTTCCCGCGTTGGTTGTTCAAATCGTTGGTCGCGGGAAGCGGTGCGGTCCGGGGACCCTCCCAAGTCCCCGAACCGTTGTACCGATTAACCGTCCAGCCAGACGTCCTGGAACTGGTGATAAAGCGTCGGATGGGTCTTGAAGCCTTTGACCCGTTTGTTGGATGCTTTGTTCACCGACCGCCAGAAGGGTTGCGGAATGACCGCATCGTCCTGCAGCAGTTTTTCGCAGACCTCGATCTTCTTGCTCCGCTCGGTGACGTCGAGGGTCGCTTCCGCGTCATCGAGAGCCGCATCGAAGGCCGGGTTGTTGTAGTTGACCTCGTTCCAAGGAACGCCGGCCCGGTAGCCGAGCGACAACACCATGGTTCCGAGTGCGCGGTGCGTCCAGGTCGTGTAGCCCCATGGCGCCTTGTCCCAGACTTCCCAATACTGGTTGGCCGGCATCTTGTTGATGTTGACCGTAATACCGGCCGGGGCGCACTGCTGTTTGAAGACGGAGCAGGCCGCCGTCATCCATGCACCGTCTGTATCGCCGTTGGCGATGGCCAGTTCGATGCCGTCCGCATAGCCCGCTTCGGCGAGCAGCTTTTTGGCCTTGTCGATGTCGCGTTTGAGCGGCGGCAGTTTGGCGTACTCCGGGTGGCTCTGCCAGACGTGGTGGTTTTCCGCAGCTTGACCGAGGCCGCGGAAGGCGATCTTGAGGATCTCCTCGTGATCCATGCAGGCCGCCACAGCCTGGCGCAGTTTCTTGTTGTCGAACGGCTTCTCCGAGATGCGGAAGCGCATGACGCCGGTTTGCGCCGTCTTCGCTTCGTGGAGGTCGACGAAAGGCAGGCGCTTGACGGTTTCGACGGCGTCGTTGGGCACCCGATAGACCATGTCGACTTGTTGCGACGCCAGCGCCGCGATCCAGGCGTTGGTGTCTTCGCCGTGATCGTAGTAGTGAATCTCGTCCAGATAGAACGGTCCGGCCCACCAGTCGCGGGCTTTCTTCAGGATACACCGCTCACCGACCGCGAAACTGGCGAGGTCACAGGGCCCGGTGCCGATCGGATTCTTCGACAGGTCGGCTTCATAGTCCTTGCCGAAGCCTTTGTGAACGATGGCCGTCGGATAGTTGTAGAAGTTCTCCGGCATGGCCAGGGCCGGTTGCTTGAGGTTAAATTTGATGGTGTGGCTGTCGATGACTTCGACGGCGCCCTTGATGCCGCGTTTGCCCATCACTGGCTTGCCGTCCTTGACTTTGCCGGTGTCATATTCTTCGACCATGGCACCGAACAGGCCCAGGTTTGAGGACCCGACTTCCGGGTCGAGCCAGCGGTTGACCGTATGGGCGACGTCGGCCGACGTGAAATCATCGCCGTTCGACCACTTGAGCCCCTTGCGAAGATGGAAAACCCACGTTTCCAGTTTATCATCGTCCTCCCAGCGCTCGGCCAAATAGGGGACCGTGACGTTGTCTGCTTTGGTTCGGGTCAGATATTCGACGATAAACCGCGCCATGTTGCCCGGTTCGGTCTGGCCGGATCGGTCATCTCCTGAACCCGCATGGAAACCTTCAAGGCACCGCCGGCCTTCGGCGTTGCCGCCTGGGCGCCGCGGGTGAGGGACATGCTCTGCCCGGTCAGGATATCGGCCATGGAATAGGCGACGCCGGCCGACATGCCCAAAAGGCAGGCCTGGCGCAGGAAGTTGCGGCGGTCGACCTTCTCGGTGTGTAGCTGGTCACAAAGCTCCGGAAGATAGGAATGGGTTTCCGCACCCCAGGCCTTCTCCGATTTCAGCAGGTAGCGACGCTTGTCGCGTTTAAGGATGTTTTTCTCGCTCATTGTTGGAATCCTCCCTTCGGCTCCAAAAGTTCAAACACCTAGCCCTAAAAAAAGTTCAAGCGCATTCGCCGCCGCCCGGTATCGCACTGCCGGCAGCTCGTCAGTTCCAGTTTGGAAAGCAACGACACGAAAGTGTCCATCTCCCTGTTCGACGCTTTGTTCAAGGCCCCCCGGCCTCGATCGGGGTTTTCCCCGTTACTTTCAAGCTTATCAGTTCCTCAGCTTAAAGGGAACAGAGGGTCCGGAATTCATCCAAAGGCGACACACCTTGTCGTGTAAGCGCCCCTTCGTTTGGGTCGGGTTGGGCTGCGTTGAATGGACTGTGCGAGTCATCACTGACTCAAAGCCGGTGCAAAACCAAGATGGCATCAGGTCATGCCGGAGGAAAAAATATGTCGCTTGCAGCGGTAATTGCATTGATGGTGGCGGGGGCGGCTGTCCTCGCCGTAATCGCGATCAGCACTTCTGATTCCTGAGAGTATCTGTCGTCGCTCCAAGGCCGCGTGCGAACGTCGAAGCGCCCCGTGGTTGAACCTGTCGACTTTTCAATAAACGACAATCTGCGCGAAATACCAGGTAATCCGCCGTTTCATCGTGAGTCGGCGAACGGCGAGGTGTTGATCAAGGACCCCTGTCATATTAGTAGCGTAGCGTTTAAGGTATAGTGACATTCGGCACTTTTCGGCGCATCTGTGGACGGCATGATGAAGAAAACGAGCGAATCACCCTCCCTGATCAGTCGCGATCTCCGGATAAGGGGGGATTTGAATAGCAGTGGCGAAATTCACATCGACGGGGCGATCGTCGGTGACATCTGGCTCAACCAAAGTTTTTCCGGAAACTCATAATCAGCTTCTTCAGTTTCTCTTCTTCCACGGCGGCAACTGCATCTTCCAAACTCATCCACTTTCGGGTCCGCAGTCGTTTTTCAGGGCAGTCATCGAGCAGGCGACGGGCTTTCAACGGAAACACTTCGACCCGCCGGCGCCCGCCTCCTTTTGTGTCCGCCTGCAGGTAAGGGTAGGTGCCGATTCTCTTCGAGGCGATTACGCCTTTTACGCCGGCCTCTTCAAACGCCTCGCGTTCGGCCGATTTTCTTGGGCTCGCGCCACCGTCGAGGTGCTCCTTGGGTAGCCCCGACGTTGGGTCGCCAGAGACGTTACGAGAAGGATTTCCACAGCCCCGTTCTTCCGCCGATAAACCAACGCGTCCGCTTTAGGAACTTCCTGGTTGGCTGCGATTTTCGTCGTGTCTTTTGGCAATGGAAAATGTAACTCAGACCTATACCGATCTCATCCGGTCATTCATTTCCTGAATTGGAAATTGCATATATACCGTGACGATTTCATGACGGTCTCGTGAAACAACAAACTGGAAGCCATCTGCAAACGCAGGAATTTGTCAGTGAGTGAGGTCGCTACTGGGGTGATCGGTGCTCCGGAACCGTGTTAACGTGCGGAATGGATTTCCAATGTTGCGGCATCGGAGGACGCGAGGTAATAAGTCCCGACCGAACGGAGTTGCGGGAAAAGGTTGGCTAACGAAAACCCGCGTCTTTGGCTTAATCTTGGCGGCAGATAGTGGTCCGCAAGCCGAACAGGATTTCGATTTCGGGGAGTGGCGCAGCCTGGTAGCGCATCTGCTTTGGGAGCAGAGGGTCGCTGGTTCGAATCCAGTCTCCCCGACCAACAAAGGAGCGTCGACATGCCGGAATGCAGAATCTATCAGCCGACAAAGAACGCCATGCAATCGGGGCGGGCCAACCTGGGAAGATGGATTCTCGAATACGAACCCTCCGAGAGGAAGTCGGCCGATCCGCTTATGGGGTGGATCGGATCGGGGGATACGGCGACCCAGGTCCGACTCAAATTCGAGAACAAGGATGACGCGATCGCCTTCGCCAAGAAAAAGGGACTCACATACCGGGTTCAGGAACCCCAACGACGCAGGGTCCAGTCGAAGAATTACTCGGATAATTTCAGTTCCCGATTTCGTTTTCCGTGAGAGATTCGATTAAGATCCGGGTATTTCGGCGCGGTTAAAATGTTAACGCCCGAAGAATTGCCCAACGACGATGTCATCTCCTAGGATACACCGATCCAATCAGGCGCCCGTAGCTCAACCGGATAGAGCACGTGCCTTCTAAGCTCGGGGTTGCAGGTTCGAGTCCTGCCGGGCGCGCCATTTCATCCATAATTCCGACAGTTGAGAATTCGAGGAAGGCTTCCATCCGCCGTGGCGAAACAGCGCTTCCGCGGCTGTCCAGAGTTCGCTAAAATTCAGAATGATTTGGCGCTCAGGTCTTGTTGGGTTCATAGCTTTCTTGCTGTGCTTCGGTGCGGGAGCGGCAACCGTTCACGCCGAGACCCGTGTGCGCGACCAATATGCGACGAGCAAACAACCCTATTGGCGCGTCGGCCGGTATAATCGGACCCTTTCGATCGCCTGTCAAAAAGGCGAATTCCTGCAGAAGGAGTACTTGCGCTGGAGTATTGGTTTCAACGGACGACAGGGCCGAGGGGTTACGGGTGTCGCCTTCAAGGGCTGGAACCTGATCGACAAATTCGGCCGCGCCCAGGACGGCATGACCTATCACTTCCACAATCAGGGATTCTCGAACTGCAAGGTCTATGAATCCCAAACGCCAAGGCGTTGAAGGCCGTCTGCCGGACACCGCGAAGTCTGTCCACACTATCTTGAGAACATCGGCTTCCTACACTAGCTTTCATTAAGCGTATCCTATCCCTTACCGTGAGCACCGGGAGAACACGATGGATCCTAATGAAAGCCAACTCCGCGGTCGTTTCCTTTTAGAGATCGAGCAGGCCATTCGGCTGTCCAACCGCGAAGTCATCCACGAACGAATTCCAGCGATCTCGAGCGATAACATGCTGCCTTTCGCGGTCGCCGTCGCAAAAACACGGGCGCGCTACTTCGAGGCAGCGTTCAAGTTCGCCAACGTCGATCATTCTGATAACGCCGACGCAAACGCCGTGGGTGAGCTCAAACGGCATCGGGAAGTTTACGAAGAAGCGCGCATGGCGTTCGAGGCCTTGCAGCGTGCCATTGAACAGGGATACGTCGACCTGGATTATTAATCAATTTTGCGTTAATAACGACAGGGCTGGCGTCAGGCGGGTTTGGCGCCACCCTTGTGGACTAGTTTTTGCGTGGCCGCGTACCGACCATACCCATGCTGTGCCGATCGATCGCAGCCGCTTTTACCATCGCGAAAATGCGTTTACCGGGCGCTAATTCGAGCGTCGCAACGGATTTTCGCGTAACCCGCGCGATCAACGGGACTCCGACGTCTACCAGAACTTCCGTTTGAGGGCCTTCCTCACCGAGAATCTCAGATACTGTTCCTTCGAAAACGTTGAGAACGCTCGTGTTTTCCGGTCTATCGAGGGACAACGAGACGTCCCTGGCGCGAACGCGCAAGCGAAAGCTACTGCCGACCGGAGCGTCCAGTCCCGGTACGATCAAAGTCCCGGCGGGGCAGGAAAGCACCGTCAAACCGAATTCCGGCTCACCGCCGACGACGGTAACCGGTAGCACGGCACCGGCTTCATAGCGTCCCGTCAAAGGCCTGAGGTCGAGCCGGCTCATAATGTCTTCGACGGTGCCCGAGGCGCGACTGTTTCCCTGATCGAGAAGAACCATTGTATCGGCCAATCGGATGACTTCATCCAGCGAATGGCTGACATAAACGATCGGGATCTGGAACTCATCGCGCAATCCCTCGATGTAGGGTAGGATCTCTCCTTTATGACCGGCATCGAGCGACGCCAAGGGTTCGTCCATCAGTAAAATGCGCGGGTCCGTGAGCAGGGCGCGACCGATGGCGACCCGTTGTTTCTCACCGCCCGACAACGACCGGGGCTGACGGTCGAGAAATCGATCGAGTGCCAGAAGATCGACCACGTGGTTAAAGTCCTGGCGCCTCTCGGCGTTCGGCACGAACCTCAATCCATATCTGAGGTTTTGGCGGACAGTCATGTGAGGGAATAGACGCCCTTCCTGGAAAACGTATCCAAGTCGCCGTTTCTGCGGGGTCAGGTTGACCCCGTTCGTCGAATTGAACAATTCGCGCCCGGCAACGGATATCCGCCCTTGGTCGGGGGTGCTCAAACCGGCAAGGAGATTGACCAATGAGGTCTTTCCCGAACCGGACCGGCCAAAAAAGGCGGTGATACCGTGTTCACTGCTAAATTGGACGTCCAGTTCGAAATTCCCGATACGCTTCCTGACGTCGATATCGATTTTTGAGGATAGGATTTCGGTCATCGCGAAATCCTCCTATCAACGCGCCTTGCCAATGCCTCCGATGCGATAAGCGCGGCGAATGCCAGAGCCACCGACAAGACGACGAGACGAAAGGCGCCGGCATCGCCGCCCGGCGTTTGGGTCAGGCTGAACAGAGCGAGCGGCAGAGTCTGAGTTTCGCCAGGGATGTTGGAGACGAATGTAATGGTCGCACCGAACTCTCCGAGGCTGCGGGCGAAAGCCAATACGATGCCTGTCAGTACGCCAGGGAGTATCAGCGGAAATGTAACGGTCAGCAAACACCACCAACGCGGCGCTCCGAGTGTCCACGCGGCCATCTCGAGTCCGCGATCGACGCTCTCGATCGACAACTGAATAGCCCGAACCATCAGCGGGAATGCCATCACAGCGGCGGCGACAGCGGCACCCTTCCATGTAAACGCTATCGATACGCCGAGGTTCTCCCATAACCAGGCGCCGATGACACCGCGACGGCCGAACATGACCAACAACACGTAACCGACGACAACGGGAGGAACGACCAGCGGCAGGTGTACGATGGCATTGATCAGTGACTTGCCCGGAAACTCGTAGCGCGCCAACACCCAGGCGGTTAGGAGGCCGGCGGGCAGGCATCCGGCGACAGCGGCCAGTGCAACACGCAGACTAAGGGACAGCGCTTCCGTTTCCACTGGCGTTAGCGAGAACACGTCGCCATTCCCCTGTCGGTCTGGATCACTATTGCGTCGAAAACCCGTGGTGCTCGAAAATGGCCCGCACCGGGTCGGTTTGCAAGAATGCCAGGAACGCTCTCGCGCGATCAACATCGGCGCTCTTTACGGCAGCAACTGGATACGTGATGGCCGGATAGGAATGTCTTGGGAATGTCGCGACTCGCCGGATGCTCCGGCGCCCCGTTAGATCGCTCGCGTAAACGACGCCGAGCGGCGCCTCGCCGCGCTCGACCAGAACCAGCGCCGCACGGACGTCGGCCGAACGCGATATACGGTTTTTCACGGCGGGCCAAAGCCCCGTGTTCGTCAATGCGGCCTTGGCATAGATTCCGGCCGGGACATGGGCCGGGTCTCCGAGCGCGAGAGGACCATCGGTGAGCGCGGTCGCGATGTCTTCATCCTTGCCGAAAGCAAATGACGTCAGCGAGTCGGCCGGTGCAATCAACACCAGTTCGTTCCCCAGGAGTTCTGTGCGCGTCCCGGCAACGATCAGGCCAGCCTTCTCGACCATCTCCATCCATTGAGGATTGGCCGAAATGAATACGCCCGCCGGTGCACCGTGCATGATTTGGCGGGCCAAGGTCGAACTGGCGCCAAAGACGGGAACGCTTCTTGTATCGCTGGCCGCGTCATGTTGATTCACAATCTCCGTCAAGGCGCCGGCCAGGCTAGCCGCCGCGAATACGCGCAATGGTTCGCCGGCCAAGGCGGAGAAACCGAACGGCGTTAGCAAAGACGGGAAGGCCAAAACGAATACGAGGCCCGCCACAAATCGGCGCCTGCGAACACTGCGGTGAGCGTCTATCGGTCCGCAGCGGAGGCCTTTCATGGGTTAGCCATAAAGTTCGTCGGGATCGATCTCTGGATCGGCGATCTCCGTGACTTCATCGTCGCGGATGGCGTAGAAAAAACAGTTCCGGCGACCGGTGTGGCAGGCGACGCCTTTTTGCTCGACGAGCAGGAGCAACGTGTCGCCGTCGCAGTCCCAACGAAAGTCGACCAGATTCTGGACCTGACCTGAGCTTTCTCCCTTACGCCAAAGCTTGCCGCGGGAACGCGACCAATAGCACACGCGGCCGCTGGACAGGGTTTCGCCGATCGATTCACGATTCATCCACGCCATCATCAAGACTTCACCAGTATCGTGCTGTTGCGCGATGGCGGGAACCAGTCCGTCAGCGGTATATTTGATTGAATCGAGGATCGGTTGTTGCGCCTCGAACGGAACGGCACGAAAGACTGTTTCGCTCATGATTTCTCCTGAATGATGAAGACGGAAAACTATAGTTGGACACCTCGAAAAACTCTAACCTTTGGCGGCGTGACGCCGGAGTTGGCATCGGGCGGCCTGCCTTGTCGGCCTTTCGGGCCGGTTTTCCGGTTTTTGATGTCGGTTTCGGGTGTTTCGGAG
>Ga0209144_1000213_pt1 | contig 12499 bp, 11 predicted proteins | sample WorMettrBAHAMAS1_FD_187392 | JGI IMG/M metagenome (GOLD analysis project Ga0209144, IMG submission 187392) | Marine gutless worms symbiont microbial communities from Max Planck institute for Marine Microbiology, Germany - Inanidrilus... | ecosystem: Host-associated > Annelida > Digestive system...
CTTGTCCACTGAGTCCCAACACATACTCGCCACCCTGGTCGATGATCTGCCCCGCAATCTCACGCTGACAACCCATGGCATCGATGGTAACGAGGCAACCGGTCAGTTCCAGAAGCTCCAGCAACTTGGCAAAACACGCTTGAAATCCCTTCACCGAGAGCCGTGAGATGACGTTGGCAATACAGTCGTGAAAGGGGACACCTGGCAAAGGGCGCGAACTGGCGCAGCCACTGCAGCTTGGCCTTGCCGAACTGTTCGATGGCTTCCCATCCCTCAGCACCACTGCTGACCGCACAGATCACAAGAATCAGCGTTTCGCCCACGGGTGCAGGCAAGACGCCCGCGCTACCTTCTTGGTTTCTAGCCAACAATCGGCAATAATTCGGTATTATAGCGGTGTATGAAGAGTTTTAAACAAATCTTATGCATTTTTATACATTTGGAAAAAGACAACGTCTTACGTACGAAGCGTGCCAACTGTTGCCGTAAGGTATTATTCCAACGCTCAATATGAGCCGTTTCCCCCGTTTCTTTACCCACAGGGCGCTGTTGCTCACTCGGAATGACGGCTTTTTTCGCTGCGATCACCGCAGGCAGAGGCGACGATTTCTCGGGTCTTTCTATTCATGGCAATCCAGACCCAAACTTTGTCTTTGCTACGAAAGACAAAGGACCATAACTCATCCACATCCAGCACAGGAGTCTTTTTGCACTCAACAGGTTGTAGCGTCTCTTCAAGGGGTGGGAGGTCATTCGCCTGTTCTTTTAATCAGGCGCTCAATGTTCGGCGCGAGACCCCAAACGTCCGTTCAATCCCGCGCATACTGCATCTTTCTTGATAAACTTTTATAAGTAACGGTTCAAAAACAAGTAATACATTAATACTAAACATGTCTAACTTGTTAGTGAATCGTTCCCTAGCACGTTAGAATGCACGTAATCTACTATGCAAGTGTCGGATTATGCAAACCGCCGTATTTCCCCTTCCCCCTCAACATTGGTCACACAGCGCCCGCACAGATCCGGGTGTTCCGGGTCGGTTCCTACATCTTCACGATGGTGCCAGCAGCGCACGCACTTGGCGTGATCGGAGGGCGCAACCTCTACTGCCAGGCCCGGCAGGTCGGTGTCACGGGCATCCGCGGGCTTGTCTTCCAGGGGGTGTATTCGGGCGTAGGATGTGATGAGGACGAACCACAGCTCGTCTTCCAGCTTCGCCAGGGTCGCGGCCAGATCGGGACTGCAATAAAGGTCCAGCTCCGCATCCAAGGAGGAGCCGATAGCTCCCTCTTTGCGGGCTTCTTCCAGGTGTTTGGATACGCTGATCCGTACTGCCAGAATCCGGTCCCACAGATCCCGGTCGAAGGGGGCATTGGGGTCCGGATCGAAGAGTCCCTGGTACCAGGTCTCGAGAAATATCGAGTCTGAGCGCGTGCCGGGCAGGTGTTGCCAGATCTCTTCGGCAGTAAAACTGAGGATGGGGGCCAACCAGCGGCTCATGGCTTCGATGATGTGATACATGGCGCTCTGGCAGGAGCGTCGGGGCAACCCATCAGCCTGGGTGGTGTACTGGCGATCCTTGATGACGTCCAGGTAGAAGCCGCCCATGTCTACGACGCAGAAGTTGTGGATCTTCTGGTAGATGAGGTGGAATTGGTAGTCCCCATAAGCCCGGATGATTTCTTCCTGGAGCCGATAGGCCCGGCCTACCGCCCAGCGGTCGAGTGCGATCATGTCAGCGGGCGCGACCAGGTGAGAAGCGGGATCGAAGCCGCTCAGATTAGCCAGCAGGAATCGGGCCGTGTTGCGGATGCGGCGGTAGGCATCGGCGGTCCGCTTGAGGATTTCGTCCGAGACGCTCATCTCGCCCCGGTAGTCGGTCGCCGCTACCCAGAGGCGGATAATGTCGGCCCCGAGGGTTTTCATGACGTCCTGGGGCCGGACGACATTGCCCTTGGATTTGGACATTTTTTCGCCCTTGGCATCAACCGTGAAGCCGTGGGTCAGCACTTGGGTATAGGGTGCCTGGTTATTTACGGTCACGCCGGTGAGGAGGGAGGATTGGAACCAGCCGCGATGCTGGTCGGAGCCTTCCAGATAAAGGTCCGCCGGTGCGCGCAGTCCCGCGCGGCGTTCCAGCACGCAGGCGTGGGTTACGCCAGAGTCGAACCAGACGTCTAGGGTGTCTCTGACCTTTTCGTAGTGCCTACCCTCTTCGTCGCCGAGCAGGTCTTGAGGTCGCAGCTCGAACCAGGCCTCGATCCCTTTCTGTTCCACCCGCTGCGCTACCTGTTCGATAAGGGCCGGGGTGTCCGGGTGCGACTCGCCGCTCTCTTTATGGATGAATAAGGGGATGGGCACGCCCCAGGTCCGCTGGCGGGAGATGCACCAGTCGGGTCGGTTACGCACCATGCCATCGATGCGGGATTGGCCCCAGTCCGGTGTCCAGTGCACCTTGGCGATTTCGCGCAAGGCGGCATCTCGCAGTCCTTGCCGGTCCATGGCGATGAACCACTGGGGCGTGGCCCGAAAAATGACGGGGGATTTGTGGCGCCAGCAGTGGGGATAGCTGTGGCTCAAGCGGGCCTCCCGCAGCAGCGCTCCCTCGGCCTTGAGGACCTCGACGACCTGCTCGTCGGCGGTGAAGACGTGTTCGCCGGCGAAGCGGGGCGTAGCCGGCAGAAAGCGACCATCGCCGCCCACCGGATTGTCCACGGCCAGGCTGTAGCGTAGGCCGACTACATAGTCCTCCAGGCCGTGGCCGGGGGCGGTGTGGACGGCGCCGGTGCCGGCGTCCAGGGTCACGTGTTCGCCTAGGATTACAGGGACCTCGCGGTCGTAGAAGGGATGACGGAGGGCGATGCCCTCGAAGGCGTCGCCGCGACCGTAGCCGAGCATGCGGTAGCTCTCGATCCCATAGCGCTCCATGGTCTCACGCAGCAGCCCCTCGGCCAGGAGCAGGCGTTCGCGTCCGTGCTCCCCCTCGGTCTGCACCACGACGTATTCCAATTCGGGATTGAGGGCGACGGCCCGGTTGGCGGGCAGGGTCCAGGGGGTGGTGGTCCAGATGGCGACCGCCAGGGGTCCGTCCCCGCGGCCGGTGGGCAGGTCGCAGCAGCGGGCGAACAGGGATTCCTCGTCCGACACCGGGAAGCGCACGTCGACGGCGATGGAGATCTTATCGGCGTATTCGACCTCTGCCTCCGCCAAAGCGGAGCGGCAGTCGGTACACCAGTGCACCGGCTTGTAGCCCGCCTGGACGTGACCGTTGGCGATGATGCGGCCCAGGGCGCGGATGATGTCGGCCTCGCAGCCGAAATCCATGGTGAGGTAGGGGTGTTCCCAATCCCCGAGCACGCCCAGGCGTTTGAAATCCCTGCGCTGACCGTCCACTTGGCATCGAGCATAGTCGCGACAGGCACGACGGAACGCGGCCGGGCTGAGCTTGGCGCCGGGTCTGCCCTTTTTTTTCTCTACCTCCAGCTCGATGGGCAGCCCGTGGCAGTCCCAGCCGGGGACGTAGGGTGCATCCAGGCCGTCCAGGGTCCGGGATTTGACGATGATGTCTTTTAATACCTTGTTGACGGCGTGGCCGATGTGGATCTCCCCATTGGCGTAGGGCGGCCCGTCGTGGAGGATGAACTGATCCCGGCCTACCGTGGCCTTGCGGATGCGACCATAAAGGTCCATCTCTTCCCACCGTTTGAGGATGGTGGGTTCGTGCTGGGCGAGGTTGGCCTTCATGGGGAAGGCGGTCTTGGGGAGGTTGAGGGTGTGTTTGTAATCAGTCACAGGCTGGTTTCCCAATAAACTTCATGCACTCTCGTGAAGCGAACCGGAGTAATGGAAGTTTATCGGTTTTGGCCTCTGCCCGCGCGGATTGTGACGACTCCGTTCGTTAGCCTGCGCGGCATCAAAAAGGTAAGTCGAGTTCCCGACAAAAATCTTCTCAATCCGCAGATTACGCAGATTTCCAGGGATTATTCCGTTTTTCATCTGCGAAAATCTGCGCAATCTGCGGATAGATGTAAGGATATCGTTGATCTCTGCGCCCAGGTCACGGGTTCTCTTGCAAGGTCTTGTCGGAGTAACCAACCCTAACTGTCGTAGCAACCACTATTATGCTAAAGTAATTACTTCAAAGTGATACCTGAGAACTAGCAATGGAAATCTCCGCAAAAGCGCTACGCCAAAAGACCCGCCTGCTGCTGGATACGGTCGAGTGCGGGGAAGAGGTGATTATCACCTATCGTGGTCGTGCCAGGGCCCGAGTCGTGCCCATGAACGAGGGACCGGAGCAGGCGGAATCGGTAAGGAAGAACGAGCTGTTTGGGCTCTGGGCCGATCGGGACGATCTCACCGATCCCCGGACCCGGGTCCGGACCCTGCAGCAGAATCGTTATCCATGATCGTCGATACGGACGTCCGGATCTGGTATCTGCGGGGGAGGAGAGAAGCCGCTGCGGTCCTGGATACCTACAACTGGGTTCGCTTGTCGGCCGTAACCTATATGGAGCTGGTACAGGGGATGCGCAACGCGGGCGAATTGCGGGCCTTGCGCAAAACCTTGGTCCACGGGCGGTGACAAGTGCTGCCGATCACGGAAGCCGTTTCCATCCGGGCCATGACCTATGTGGAAGAGCATTTCTTATCCGGTTCCCTGCAGCTGGCCGACGCCCTGATCGCGGCCACCTGCATTGAGCAGGGGGAGCGTTTGGTGACTGGGAACCTCAAGCACTACCGGATGATCCCCGAACTGGCTATTGAGCCGTTCCAGATCGAAAGTTCCATGATACAGGATTCGCCTGCAGACCCGGACCCGACATTGAGATGATGGGCCTGGTACCTAGGAGGCCTTCTCAATTAAGCCGGGTCCACGTAGCGCAGGCGTCCCCCCTGCTGGAACGCGGGCGTTTCGTCCGCGGGTACAGGCGAGACACCTGCGCTACGCGCTAGGATCCCTTGAGGGACCAGAATCTTTACAAATGAGTCAAGTAACATTATTGATTGCACTGAACGATTCATGTGGGAGCGAGTATATATGGGCAAGCCTGCACGCACCCTTCATCGCTGGACCAAAGCCGAGTATGATCGGATGGTGGAGACCGACGTGTTTCAGCCAGAGGCCCGGCTAGAGCTCCTCGATGCGCGATGGGTTTGGAACGGGGTTCCATATACGGGGACAAAAGCCCTTTATCCTCAATGACTACTCCGAGCCGGAGCCGGACGTGGCGGTGGTGAAGGGTAATATTCGCGATTACACCGACCATCACCCGAGCACCGCCGTCCTCTTGGTCGAAGTCACCGATACTACCCTAGCCTATGATCGACTCGACAAGGCCGCCGCCTATGCCCGCAACGCTATCCCCGAATACTGGATCCTGAATCTGCGCGACCGCTGTCTGGAGGTCTACCACAGACCGGGCCGTGGTGCCTACGCCGAACGTACCCGGCTCACCGTGGGCGAGACCATCTCCCCCTTGGCAGCGCCGGATCTGCGGATTGAGATCGCGGCCTTGTTGCCCTGAGCACGGAACGGTTTGAACCCCGAAGACCCACAGGGCGCGACCTGGTACAGAGCACGCGTCGATGACATCTCCGGCCCTGGCATCATCCTAAATGATATTTGGCGGCAAATAGCCGAAGCATCAGTAGTAATTGCCGAAGTAAACGCTTAACTTAACGGCATTGCTTTACAACCACCGCGAATTGACACCAATGAACACCAAGAACGATTCGTGTTCATTCGTGGTTCTGAGAGGGGAGGACAGGGACGTATCGTCACCTGAATCTGTCAGACAGTTGCCGGTGTCCCAAGCAACGTCCGCGCGGTCGTGTTGTCCCGACCGATCTGGATCTTGAGTTCATCGAAGGACTCGAACTTTTTCTCGTCCCGCAGCTTGTGTCGAAATTCGACTTCGATGTGTCGGCCGTACAGATTGCCTGAAAAGTCGAACAGATGGACCTCGAGCAAGCATCTGGCACCGCCGTCCACCGTCGGTCTGGTCCCCAGGTTGGCTACTCCCGGCCAGGGTCGGTTCGCAATGCCCCTGACCATCACCGCGTAGACGCCGCGGAGGGGGCTCACCCGCCGGTGCAGATTCAGGTTGGCGGTCGGAAAACCGATGTTCCGCCCGCGCTTGTGGCCATGCCCGACGCGCCCACAAATGCGGTAGGTCCGGCCCAGCAGACGGCGGGCAAACGCAAAATCTCCCCGCGCCAGTGCCTCGCGGATCCGGGTGCTGCTCACCCGCTCGTCGCCGTCCGTTATGGTGTGCAGATTCTCGACGGCGAAGCCGTGCTCCCGGCCCATCTCCCGCAGGAGCCGGAAGTCCCCTCCCCGGCCATGACCGAAGCGGAAGTCGTCGCCTACCAGCAAATACCGGGCACTCAGTCCATCCACGAGCAATTCCCGCACGAACTCCCGTGCGCCCATCCGTGCCAGCTTGGGACCGAATTCGAGCAGCACTACCTGCTCGATGCCACAGTCCGCGAGGGCGGAGAGCTTCTCGCGCAACCGGGTCAGGCGCGCCGGCGCCGCATCCGGTGCCAGATACTCCATGGCCTGGGGCTCGAAGGTAATCACCGTGGCCGGCAATCGAAGCGACCGCCCCTGTGCCCGCAGGCGTCCGAACACCGCCCTGTGTCCCAAGTGCACCCCGTCGAAGTTACCGATAGTAGCGACCGTTCCGCGCTGCTGAGGTGCCAGATTGTGCAGTCCGCGAATGACCCTCATGAAAGCGAACACATCGTAGAAATACGCGCTGCAGGTACTCCTTCTCCCCCAGGGCTGGCGCGTATGATTTTCTTTTCAATCAACAAGCTGCTCCCAGCTTCCAGCCACCAATCATCCCCAATGTAAGATAACCTGTGCTTACTGACAACTCACCCACCTTGAGTGAGGCTGCGGCTGTCACCCTCTAATTGGTAAATTAAAATTGAGCATAGGAAAATTATCCGATAGCTTCGATTTCGACTTACCTCTCTTGCTTTGATCCGCAGATTACGCAGATTCTCACCGATGAAAAGCGGAAGAATCTGCGGAAATCTGCGTAATCTGCGGATAGAAACGTAGCGGTACGTGCCGAACTGGACCTACTTTCCTGAGGTAGGGATATCAGCAGGATTTATATGCGTTCACCTTGGGAAAAATGCCGGAGCCGGATGCCGAAGGCCAGCAATGACAAGGCATAGGCCACTCCCCCTGCCAGGATCCAGCCCACCAGCTTCAGGACCCGCTCCCAGCCCCCCATCGCGAGCCACAGAGCCGTTTCCCCGCTGCCCCACCAGATTACGAGGCCCATGACGATGCCGGCGCCCAGGCCGCGTAGCAGGAGCACACGCCAGCCGCTCCCGGGCCGATAAACACCCTCCCGCAGCAGACTCCGCAACAAGAGGCCGGCGTTGACGACGGCGGAGAGCGTGGTCGCAAGCGCGAGGCCCGTGTGTCCCAGGGGAAACATCAGCAGCAAACTGAAGGCCACGTTGACGACCATCGCGATCACGGCGATCCTCACGGGCGTCTTCATATCCTGGCGCGAGTAAAAACCCGTCGCTAGGACCTTGATGCCCATGAAAGCGGTCAACCCCAAGGCATAGGCCATGAGCGCCCGTGCGGCCATAATCACATCTTCGCCGGTGAACTCGCCGGAGTGGAACAAGGCGGCCATCATGGGGCCGGCCAGCACCAGCAGCCCGATCGCGGAGGGCACACCCAACAGCAGCACCCAGCGCAGGGCCCAGTCCAGGGTCCGCGAGAACGTCTCGGGTGACTGCTCGGCGTGTTTTTGAGACAGCTTGGGCAGGATCACCGTCCCCAATCCTACGCCCAGGATACCCAGTGGAAACTCCATGAGCCGATCGCCGTAGTAGAGCCAGGTGATACTCCCGGTCACCAGGAAGGAGGCCAACAGGGTGTTCAACAGCAGGCCGATCTGGGTCACCGAGACCCCGAACAGGGCCGGAACCATGAGCTTGATGACGCGCCGCACTCCAGGGTCCCGAAAATCGACGCGCGGTCGCGGCAGCATCCCGATCCGCCACAAAAACGGTAGCTGGAAGACGAGCTGTGCGATCCCCGCGATGAAGACCCCCCAGGCCAGCGCGAAGATGGGTCGCTCCATTTCCGGGGCCAGCCAGAGAGCGCAGAGGATCAGGGAAACATTGAGCAGGACCGGCGTGAAGGCGGGCACACCGAACCGCTCGTAGGTATTGAGGATCCCCCCGGCGAACGCCGTCAGGGATATGAGCATCAGATAGGGAAAGGTCAGGCGCAGCATCTCCACGGCCATCGCTTGTTTATCCGCCTCGTCCGAGAAGCCCGGTGCGAAGATCAGGATCAGCACGGGGGCCCCGAGCACACCGAGGAGGGTCACGCCTAGCAGGACCGCGCCGAAGGTCCCAGCCATACCATCCACGAAGCCCTTGAGCTCCGATGTGCCGTGCTTGGTTTTATACGCATTGAGCACAGGCACGAAGGCCACGGAGAAGGCCCCCTCGGCGAACAGCCGGCGCATGAAGTTGGGGATCTTGAAGGCGACGAAGAAGGCGTCGGTCCCGGCGTCGGCACCAAAGACCCGGGCCACCACCAGGTCGCGGACGAAGCCCGCGATGCGGGACAGAAAGGTGTTGCCACCGACCTTGGCGATGGATTCGGTGAGAGAGGGCAAGGTTCCGCTCCGGGTTGTGGTCGAGTGGAAACGGGTACTTATAGCCCCGTTGGGCCGGGTTAGCGATGCCTAGCCCGGTGTTGCTACTTTCAGCAGAGGGTTGTGGGCAAGTTTCAAATGAGAAGCGATTCGATCCCCTCTCCCCAACAACCCCCCTCGCTGCCTTCGGCGCAGGCTCTCTCCCGGGTAGCACAGGCGTCCCGCTTGCACTCCCAAATGATGAATGCGGAATGATGAATGATGATGTGCGCATCCGATTCGCCCACGGCTGGGTGGTCGGGGGGCGGTTTTATCAGCCGCAGCCGAAGGTCTCGTTCCGGTACGCCTGACGACTGCTGTTCGACCCGGACACACCCGACGACGAGGAAGCCTGCTGATGCTGACCGAGCCGGACCGCACCGGGCACCTGACCGGGACTCGGAAGGGATGCCTCAAGCAGCAGCTCAAACAACGCGGCCACAGCCCCTTCCTGCGTGGCTACCGGGAGCTGTACCGGGGCCGCGCCACACCGCCCCGCGGGCAGTTCCGGTGACGAAGTTTGAGTGATGGATGATGAGTTGCATTCATCATTTCGCATTCATCACTCATCATTTCGTAGTGCAGGCGTCCCCTCTGCCATTTATCGGTGCCATCTTCCGGCGTCCGTTTGCAGGCGGGACACCTGCGCTACGAGGGAAGAGAGGAGGATGGGCCGTACCCAAGGCGAGCGCGTATAATGGAAGGTTATCGAAGCACTCCACCGACAAGAAGGGCAGATCCCGAACATGACTACTATTCGCCAAGAAGATTTTATCCGGAGCATCGCCGACGGCTTTCAGTACATCTCCTACTACCACCCGCAAGACTACATCCGGGCCCTGGCCGCGGCCTACCAGGCCGAGGAGTCCCCCGCAGCGAAAGACGCCATGGCCCAGATCTTGGTCAACTCCAAGATGTGTGCCGAGGGCCATCGTCCCATCTGTCAGGATACCGGCATGGCGGTGGTCTTCCTCCGGGTCGGTATGGGTGTGCGCTGGGAAGCAGAGCTGAGTATTCAGGAGATGGTGGACGAAGGCGTGCGCCGGGCATACGCGCACCCGGACAATGTGCTGCGCGCGTCGATCGTTTCTCCACCGATCGGGGAACGCAAGAACACCCGTGACAACACCCCCGCAGTAGTCCATATGGAGCTGGTGCCGGGAGACCAGGTGGAAGTGAAGTTGGCGGCCAAAGGCGGGGGATCGGAGAATAAGACCAAATTCACCATCCTGAATCCCAGCGATAGCCTAGTGGATTGGGTGCTAAAGGTCGTCCCCATAATGGGTGCCGGCTGGTGTCCGCCGGGGATGCTGGGGGTCGGCATCGGCGGCTCCGCGGAGAAGGCCATGCTGTTGGCCAAAGAGGCCCTGATGGAGCACATCGATATCCATGAGCTCAGGACCCGCGGCCCGGCGAACTCCATCGAGGAGTTGCGGCTGGAGCTATTCGAAAAGGTCAATGCCCTGGGAATCGGCGCCCAAGGGCTTGGTGGGCTGACCACGGTCCTGGACGTAAAGATCAGGACCTACCCGACTCACGCCGCCTCGTTGCCGGTCGCCGTCATCCCCAACTGTGCTGCCACGCGCCATCTGGAGCTCACCCTGGACGGCAGCGGACCGGCCAGGCTCGAGCCCCCGCGGTTGGAGGATTGGCCGGACATCACCTGGGAGGCCGGTGCGAACGCCAGGCGAGTCGACCTAGATCGCGTCACGCCGGAGGAGATCGCCACCTGGAAGCCCGGTGACCGAATCCTGTTCTCCGGCAAGCTGCTCACCGGACGCGACGCGGCCCACAAACGCATCGCCGACATGCTGGCACGGGGCGAATCTCTCCCCGAGGGAGTCGATTTCACCAATCGCTTCATCTACTACGTGGGCCCGGTGGACCCGGTGCGGGACGAAATCGTCGGCCCCGCCGGCCCCACCACCGCTACCCGCATGGACAAGTTCACCGAGCAGATGCTTTCCGAGACCGGACTCATCGGCATGGTGGGCAAGGCCGAGCGCGGACCTGCCGCTATCGAGGCCATCAAGAAACATCGGGCGGTCTATCTGATGGCCGTCGGCGGGGCTGCCTATCTGGTGGCGAAGGCGATCAAAGGCTCGCGCATGATCGCCTTCGAGGACCTAGGGATGGAGGCGATCCGCGAATTCGAGGTCCGGGACATGCCGGTAGTCGTCGCCGTGGACTCCCACGGCGAGTCGGTGCACCGGACAGGTCCCGTGGAATGGCGGGAGCGGATCGGCAAGCTGCCGGTGGAATAACCGGTCAGTTCTCTGACTGCGGCATCGAAAAGGCGGGGTTTGCCCCGCCCTGAGCGGGCTTCTGACCACCGATCGCTGTGGCGGTGATCTGCCTGCGCGGCGGCACCCATGCAGCACGGCGGGAAATTCATGCGAATGGAGTAGAAGATGAACAGGATCGGCTTCGTGGGATGGCGCGGTATGGTGGGTTCGGTGCTCATGGATCGGATGCGCGAGGAACGGGATTTCGCGGACATCGAGGAGCCGGTCTTCTTCACCACCTCCCAGGTCGGTCAGGCCGGCCCGGACGTGGGTCAGGGCAGTGCTCCCCTGCGGGACGCCCAGGATCTCGACGCCCTGTCCGCCATGGATCTGGTGCTCACCTGCCAGGGCAGCGGCTACACGCAAGCGGTCTACCCCGGTCTACGGGTCCGGGGCTGGCGAGGCTACTGGATCGACGCCGCCTCGACCCTCCGCATGGCACCCACCAGTGTCATCGTACTCGACCCGGTCAATCGCGAGGTCATCGACACGGCCCTCGCTGCAGGCAAGCGGGACTTCATCGGCGGCAACTGCACGGTCAGCCTGATGCTGATGGCCCTGGGGGGGCTGTTCCGCCACGGCCTGGTGGAATGGGTCAGCGCCATGACCTATCAGGCCGCCTCCGGTGCCGGCGCTCGGCACATGCGCGAGCTCCTCGCCCAGATGGGTGCTATCCACGACAGCGTGTCTGAGCGGTTGGCGGATCCTGCCTCCGCTATCCTGGACATCGACCGGCTGGTGACCGAGACCATGCGGGGGGTGCAATTTCCGACGTCCCAATTCGGTGTCCCCCTGGCGGGGAGTCTGATCCCCTGGATCGATACCCGGCTTCCGAACGGCCAGAGCCGGGAGGAATGGAAGGGCATGGCGGAGACCAACAAGATCCTCGGGCGTGAAGAATGGCCGATCCCCATCGACGGCACCTGCGTGCGGGTCGGGGCCATGCGTTGTCACAGCCAGGGGTTGACCGTCAAGCTTAGCGGCAACATCCCGCTGGATGAGATCAAGGACATGATTGTCTCCGCCAACGACTGGGTAACGCTGGTCCCCAACGAGCAGGAGGCCACGGTGCAGACGCTCGCGCCAGCGGCGGTCACCGGCACCCTACGGATACCAGTAGGGCGATTGCGCAAGATGAACCTGAGCGAAGAGTACCTTTCGGCCTTCACCGTCGGCGATCAGCTCCTGTGGGGAGCGACCGAGCCTTTGCGTCGGGTGCTGCGTTTGCTGCTCGAACACTAGCGAGGCTTCGGCACATTCCACGAACCGATGCTACTCAAAAAAGGAGAATATCATGTCTCACCAAAAACCAGAATTCAAAAATCAGTACGGAAACTATAGGAACCTATATATTTAACTAGCCAAGTTTCCCATTTAACGTGCAGAAAAATGGTTACCTTTGTTCTAAGGAAGAGGAGATATAATCATGTCTGCAGGCGGCATCCTCAGCACTTTTGAGTTTTTTCAGTGCTTCCCAAACGAAGACGCCGCGCGGCTCTGCTTCGAAAAGCGTAGCTGGGGCAGTAC
>Ga0209144_1000214_pt1 | contig 12488 bp, 12 predicted proteins | sample WorMettrBAHAMAS1_FD_187392 | JGI IMG/M metagenome (GOLD analysis project Ga0209144, IMG submission 187392) | Marine gutless worms symbiont microbial communities from Max Planck institute for Marine Microbiology, Germany - Inanidrilus... | ecosystem: Host-associated > Annelida > Digestive system...
GACCAAGATCGGCATGGTCAACCTGGCCTACAATATGAAGCGCCTCGTCTGGCTCAACGCCCGAAGTGCGCCCGGATAGAGGAAAACCCGCTCCGAAACACCCGAAACCGACATCAAAAACCGGAAAACCGGCCCGAAAGGCCGACAAGGCAGGCCGCCCGATGCCAACTCCGGCGTCACGCCGCCAAAGGTTAGAGTTTTTCGAGGTGTCCACCTACGTGCGCGCGGGCGAAGGCAGGCAATCGTCCTCCAGTCTATGGGGTCCGGCTCGGGATCCGGAAGGCCCGATCGGCTTGGTCATGAACCTGCCACCGGCCGGAATTGCCGCCACTGCGCTTGCCGAGACCTTCCGCGACCTGGGCGCAGCCGGTGATCTCGGCATGCTCCTCGATCACCAGTCGGACGGGCGCATCTCCGCCCATTTGGCATCCGCTGCGGCCTGGATCGGACGCCTTGGCGTGACGGCGACGGCCGAAGACGTGGTTCTATGCAACGGCGCTCAGCACGGCATCTTGATGGCTCTGATGGCAACGGCCCGGCCGGGTGACACGGTATTAGCCGAATCCTTGACCTACCCGCCCCTGAAACAGATGGCACATCATTTCGGTCTGACGCTGTCGGGCCTCGACATGGACGATAACGGCATCATTCCCGACTCCCTCGAAGCCGCCTGCCGGAACACGGGGAGCCAGACTCCTTTACTGCATGCCCACCCTGCACTCGCCAACCGGTGCGACCATGCCCGAGTCGAGGCGCCGGAAGATTGCGCGTATCGCCCTAAACAACGACCTCGTCATTATCGAGGACGACGTATTCGGCTTCCTGCCCGAGAACCGGCCGCCGCCGCTTGGTGTCTTCGCACCGGAACGCTCGATCCTGGTGACCAGCGTATCGAAGTCCCTGGCGCCAGGCCTGCGCATCGGCATCGTGCACGGCCCCAAGGAACACCTCGACTCCATTCGCGACGCCGTGCAGATGCCGTCGCCGATTACTACCGAGATTGTACATCGGTGGATTGCCGACGGAACTGCCGAAAGGCTCAATCGATGGCTGCGCCACGAAATGACGGGTCGATGCAAGCTGGCCCAAGGCATACTTGGCGCTGCCGCCGGCGGTCAGTCTGGCCTTCGTTATCACTTATGGGTCCCTCTACCGCCGTCATGGTCGGAAGAGGCGTTCCGTGCGGCAGCCGAAATGCGCGGTGTCAAGGTGGCGACCGGCGAGACCTTCGTAGTCAAACCCGGCGCCACCCCAAAGGCTCTACGCCTGGCCCTTGGTTATGAAATCAACCGCGAACGGCTGACCAAGGGCCTGACCGAAATCGCCGAACTCCTAGCCAGCGACGGTGCCCGCCGTCCGTCGATCGTCTGAAGACGTCAATCCACCTTGCCCCGTTCCGAAAGCCAGATGCCGCCGAGCACCAGGGCCAGGGCGGCGCCGTGGAACAGTTGGAACGGCTCGCCCAGGAACAGCACGGCCAGGATGGCGGCAAATACAGGTACCAAATTGACGAAGACACCGGCCCGGCCGGGACCGATCAGGCCGACTCCGTGGATGAACGCAATCTGGGCCAGGAACGACGGAAACACTGTGATCAATCCGACGATCAGCCAACCGAACGGCGTCGGCCACTGGAACTGGCCCAGGGCCATCTCGCCCAGGGACAGCGGCAACGATACAACGAAGGCGGCCGCCGCCATTACCGTCATCAGCCCCAAGGCCGAGACCGCCGGGCGCTTGCGCAAGCCGACCGTATAGCCGGCATAGAGGATGCAGGCGACGACCATCATCACATCGCCCCTATTGAATGCCAGCGCCGCCAACCGGGCCCCGTCGCCACCGGAGCCGACGATGACGACGCCGATCATGGTGACAGCGACGCCAAGGAACTGGCGGCCGGTGACGGCGGTGCGGTAGGCAAGGAAGGTGCCGATCAACACGAACATGGGGATCGAGCCCTGGATGATGCCGATGTTGACCGCCGTCGTGGAGTGGGCGGCGACGTAGAAGAGGGCGTTGAAAGCCGTAAAACCGGTCGCCCCCATGACAACGACGAATGGCAGGCTGCCTCGAAGCACCGACCAGTCGGCCCGAACCTGCTTGCGGGATACGACAAGCAATAGGAGAAGAACACCGAACCAGCGCAAGCTGACGATAGCCATGGGCGACACCTCGCCGACGGCGACGCGGCCGAACACCGCGTTGGCGCCCCAGCAAAGCGCCGTGAAAGTGAGGAAAAGGTAGGCGTGCATGGCAGCCGGGGCGCCTTACTCGGCGGCCGTCGACGGCCGGTCGAGGAAAACCCGGACCGCCAGGGAGAGGAAGACGGCGGCGACGAACCTTCGCTGCCAGATCAAGAAACGGGGGTGGGACCGGAACCACCGCTTGGCGCCGCCGGCGAAGAGGCACAACCCGGCGATGACGGAGAAGTTGATGACGTTGATGACCGAGACCAGGAACAGGCTCTGCACCAGGATATCGCCGCGGCCCGGATCGAGGAACTGCGGGAACAGCACGATGTAGAACATCACTGATTTGGGGCTGAGAAGTGCGTTCAGGCAGCCTTGCGTGAAATACCGCGCGAAGCCCCGCCATCCTCTATGCGGTTGGCTTGATTCCGCGCCGGGCAGGTTCAAGGAGACGCGCCCGTCATCACGGATCGCCTGCCAAGCCAGCCACAAGAGATAACCGGCCCCGCAGACACGCAGTAGATCGTAGGCCAGCGGGTTGTAGCGGAACAGGCCGGACAGCCCGGTGCCGGCCGCCGCCGCGTGAACCGTTAGCCCGAGACAGACACCAAGGGCGCTTTGGATGCCGGCCGTCGGCCCGCTGGCGATCGCGCGTGACACGCAAAACACCATGTTGGGCCCCGGTGTCAGGATGAACCCCATGACGGTGGAGAGAAAGATCGAAAGTGTCACAGCGTCGACGGGCACGGGTTGACAACCTCGCTAAGAAAAGGATGGAGACGAGAGAGCGGGACGGCTCCGGCACCGTCCGAACAGTGTATCCGTTCGCGCCCAACATCAAGGGCGGGTTCCGCCGTCCCCGTCGTGCCTTTGCCATACCCCTCGGCAGGCTTCTTGACTACACTCGCCCGACCATCATTGGAGGGCGCCCATGACCGGGGAAGGCCTTAATCGCAAACTGGCCGCGATCCTATACGCCGACGTCGCCGGTTACAGTCGGCTCACCGGCGACGACGAGGAAGGGACGCACAGGCAGCTCAGCGCCCACCTCGACGCCGTGTCGGCAGTCATCGAGGGCCATGGCGGGCGGGTCCTGCATTTTGCCGGCGACGCCGTGCTCGCCGAATTCGCCAGTGCGGTTACTGCCGTCGCTTGTGCCGTCGACGTTCAACGCGACTTGGCAACCCGCAACGAAAACCTCGTCGAGGATCGCCGGGTCCGCTTTCGCATCGGTGTCAACCTGGGTGATGTCATCGTCGACCGCGACGAACTATATGGCGACAGCGTCAACGTGGCGGCGCGGCTCGAGGCGCTCGCCGAACCCGGCGGCATCTGCATCTCGCGCAAGGTCCTCGACGAAGTCGGCGGCAAGCTCGACGTCGGCTATACGTTCGTCGGCGACAAGACGGTAAAGAACATCGACCGGCCGATCCCGGTCTACCGCGTGGACTTAATGCCGGAGCGGTCCGGCCGTGTTATCGGCGACCCAAGAAAACGATTGGCACCCTCTCGTAACCTTACGTTGGCGGGCTTTGTCGTTACCGTCGTCGTAATCGTCGGCGCCGTCACCTTTTGGGGACCCAAGAGCCCGGAACCGCCGCTGGATTCGGTCACCGGATCCGCGTTTCCGCTGCCCAAAAAACCATCGATCGCGGTTCTCCCCTTCGACAACTTGAGCGGCGATGCGGGCCAGGAATACATTGCTGACGGCATCACCGACGACATCATCACCACCCTGTCCCAGGTGCCCGGCATGTTCGTCATCGCACGGAATTCGACCTTCACCTACAAGGGCCGGGCCGTGAAGGTCCAGGACGTGGCCGCGGACCTCGGGGTCCGTTACGTTCTCGAGGGCAGCGTCCAGAAATCCGGTGACGTGGTCAGGATCCACGCTCAATTGATCGATACGTCCGACGGCAACCACCTGTGGGCGGAACGCTACGACCGGCAGCTTACCGATCTCTTCGTCCTGCAGGACGACATCACGGAACACGTCGTCACCGCCCTGCAGATCGAACTGACGGAGGGCGAACAAATGCGGGTACGCCGCCGGCACACCCGCAACCTCGAGGCCTGGAACCTGCTGACCAAGGGTGTCGAGTAATTTCTACCGGCGCACCAAGGACGACAACATCGAGGCCCGCCGGCACTTCGACGACGCCATCAAGGCCGATCCCGGCTATGCCCTGGCCTGGGCATTGATCGCCTGGACCCACTGGTTCGATGCCCAATTCGGGTGGGGCGCTGAACCTAGAGAGTCCTTTGAACAGGCTCGGTTCATGGCCGAGAAAGCCCGCTCCCTAAATGAAGAATTGCCGGATGTCTATTCTTTGCTGGGAGCCATTGAGCTCCTTCGCGAACGTTACGATGACGCCGTCGCCGCCGGCGAAAAGGCTGTGGCGCTGAACCCCAACCACGCCACCAACACGGCCCTCTTGGCCGTCTTCCTGCATAACGCCGGGCGGCCCCGCGATGCCATCCGAAAGATGAAGCGCGCCATGCGGCTCAGCCCCTACTACGCGGCCTGGTTTCTCGAGCAGTTGGGGTTCAGCTACCTGGATGCGGACGAACCCGATGAGGCACTGGCGGCGCTCACCGAGTTTCTCAAACGCGAACCCACCGGTCTGCACGCCGCCCATGCGCACATCGGCCGCGCCTTCGCCTTTCACAAGCTCGGGCGTGTGGAAACAGCACGAGCCGCGGTGCGCGACGCGCTCGACGCCGATCCGACCATTTCGATCACACAATTCCGGCAGGACGGCATGAGCGGCGGCGTCAGCAACCGGGAAACGGGCTTCGCCATCCTCCGCGAACTGGGATTGCCCGAATAGCGGGCTGTCCCAGGCTCCCTGACGCCCTTGGAAAGGCGCGCGGGAGCTTTTAGGTTGGCGCCGCAACAATCAGAGCGGTCGAAGGGGGGAACGATCTTGGCGCTTTACGAAAGACTCAAGAAACGTGAAGCCGAGGGCCGGCCGATCCGGATCGGATTGATCGGCGCCGGCAAGTTCGGCTCCATGTATCTTGCCCAGGTCCCCAATACGCCCGGCGTTCATCTCGTCGGTATCGCCGACCTTTCGCCGGACGTGGCTAAAGGCAATCTGGAACGGGTCGGGTGGAGCGGCGAGCGATTTGGCGCCGCCACGCTCGACGATGCACAAGCCAGCGGCACCACCCATGTCGGAGACGATGGGCAGGCCCTGGTCGAACATCCCGCCGTCGACATCGTCGTCGAATGCACGGGCAATCCCATCGCCGCCGTCAATCATTGCCTGGCCGCCTTCGACGAAGGCAAGCACGTGATCAACGTCACCGTCGAGGCCGACGCCTTTCAGGGCCCTTTGCTCGCCAAAAGGGCGGAACAAGCGGGCGTGTTGCTCAGTATGGCCTACGGCGACCAGCCGGCGCTCGCCTGCGAACCGGTCGACTGGGCGAGAATCTGCGGGTTTCCCGTCGCCGCGGCCGGGCGCGGCCACAAGTGGTTGCCGGAATATCGCCATTCAACTCCGGATACGGTGTGGAACAATTGGGGGTTGACCGCCGAACAGGCGGAACGCGGCGGCCTCAATCCGAAAATGTTCAACGCCTTCCTCGACGGCTCCAAGCCGGCCATCGAGAGCGCCGCCATCGCCAATGCCGCCGGCCTGGATGCCCCCGACGACGGCCTCGCCTTTCCGCCCGGCTCCATCGACGACATTCCGACCCTGATGCGGCCGACGGACGAGGGCGGCATCCTCGCGCGCAAAGGTCTGGTCGAGGTCGTGTCCTGCCTGAAGACGGACGGCACGCCGATCCCCTATGACATCCGCAAGGGCGTCTGGGTCTGCATCGAGGCGGCGACGGATTACATCAGGAACTGTTTCGAGGAATACAAGGTCGTCACCGACCCGGACGGGCGCTACATGTGCCTCTACAAACGCTGGCACATGATCGGCCTGGAGCTCGGCCAGTCGGTCGCCTCCATCGGCCTGCGCGCCGAGGCCACCGGCGTCGCCAGGCACTTCAACGCCGACGTTGTGGCGACGGCGAAACGTGACCTGAACCCCGGAGATCTATTGGACGGCGAAGGCGGGACGACGGTGTTCGGAAAACTGTCCCCGGCACGGAAATCCGTGGCCGGCGGGCACCTGCCTTTGGGTCTGGCCCATGGCCTGAAGGTGATCCGCGAGGTCGGCGCCGATCAGGCGCTTACTTGGGCCGACGTTGAAATCGATGAACACTCCACGGCTTACCGCCTGCGCCGGGAATTGGAAGAAATGGCCGCATAGGCGCCCCGGTTAGGCAGCGCCATCGATGTCGGGCGCTGCCGCCTCCAGCGTCGCATCTTCCGGCAAATGGACTGTGACGACGGTTCCTTCGCCGCGACGGCTTGTGATGTTCATATGCCCACCGTGCATGACGACTAGGGAATCGACGATCGACAGACCGAGACCGACCCCTTCGCGAGAAACATGCGGATGGGAATTTCCCTGTTGAAACGGGTCCGTGATGTTTGGCAGTTCCGTCTCGTCGATGCCGATTCCGGAATCTTCGACGACAAGATCATAGGACCCGTCGACCGACTTGAGACGAACCGTCAAGCGGCCGCCAACATCGTTAAATTTGACGGCATTCGACAACAGGTTGAGGACGATCTGTTTGATGGCGCGCGGATCTGCGCGAATGGGTGAGGAGCCGACGAGAAGATCGGCAGAATAGACGAGGCATTAGCGCTCGACGACCGGTTGGACGATACGCGAACATTCATCGAGCAGCGTACCGAAGTCAAATTCTTGGATATCGAGGGAGTGCTTTCCGGCCTCGATGGTCGACAGGCTGAGGATGTCGTTGATCAACTGCAGGAGATGGTGGCTGCTGTTGAGGATGTCCTCTGCATAATTCCGATACCGCGATTCACCAACCGGGCCGAAATACTGGCCGCTGATGATCTCGGAAAAGCCGATGATGGCGTTCAAAGGCGTGCGCAACTCGTGGCTCATGGTGGCCAGGAACTCGGATTTCGCCTGGCTGGCCTCCTCGGCCGCAACAAGGGCGGCTTGAAGATCCTCTCCGGTCTGTTCGAGCTCGCGATTGGCCTCCTCCAGGACCTTGCCGTGGGCCGCCAGCTCCGAATCACGAAGTCTGATGGCGTCCGCCATGTTGTTCAGGGCATCGGCCAAGGTTCCCAATTCGTCACCGCCGCTCACAGTCGCCCTAGTGTCGAGATCGCCGGCCGCAATCCGTCGAACCTGGGCGATCAATGCGTGAATGGGCTGTATCACCGACAGTCGGAGACTCAGGAAAAGCACGAGGCAGAATACCAGGACCAGAACCATATAGGTGATGATGGCGGCCAGGATGGCCTCGTCGATCTCGGCGTCGATGGACTCTAAGGTCATGCACATTTCGAACGTGCCGACCTGTCGTTTGCCGACGTGGATCGGTGAGACGACTTTCAATACCCGGCCGTCTTCGCCGACGACCACTTCGTGGATCGTCTCGTCAGCTTCCATCGCCATCAGATTGTTGGGCGTGGCAATGGTACCGACCCTTTCCAAGCGGCTCGAAAACGTCGTCGCCATCCGGTCGCCATCGCGTTCATTGACGTCGATCCATAAAACGTCGGGATTGAGCCAAATGATCTTCTGCAAGCTGTCCCAGAGGCGGCGCGGTTGAGAGAAGTCCTTCTCTTCCCGAACGTGACTGTCCAGGAGCCGGGAAACGGTGATCGCCTTTTCGACGAATGCGTCGGTGATCAACGATCGGTTTGACTGGATATTGAGATAGGCGAAAGGCGGGAAGACGACACAGGATGCGATGGCGACGCTGATGATCGCTTTGGCACTCAACGTGCCGGGAAACAAGGAGCGAAAAATGCCCATCACCGCGTCAGCCCCCTTTTTGGTGGCTCAGATGTCACCTTTCGTTCCCCAGGGTTCGTCGAGACTCGGGCCCCCAGCAACCCCGACCGGTTTCGGCCTATTTTATGTATCGTCTTTTGATCGCAGTCAGTCGCCCGTCGCGTTTCATAGCGCGCAGGATCTTATCGATTTCGGCGATGAGATCCTTACTATCCATGTGAGCGACGGCACCATAAAAGTTCTGGCGCAGCGGTTCGCCGATGATCTTGATCGGCAGGTCCGTCTTGACCAGGAAATGGACGACGGCGGCATCGATCTTGCCGGCGACGAGATCGGCGATCCGTTCGTCATTGTTGGCATAGGGAACCGGAGTCATTCCCTTGAGGACATCCGTTTCCCCGGCCATCTTTTCGCCCAAGGTCCCTTTGAGAACCCCCAATCTTGCGTCGACGATATCCGCGATCGACTTGACGGCCGTATTGTCTTTTGCGACGGCCAGGACCGTGCTGGCACTTAGGTAAGGGATACTGAAGAGCAAGGTCTTCTGGCGTTCGGGCGTGATGGTCACGGCGGAAAGCACGACGTCGACCTCGTTCTTTTTCAAGGCTTCGAACAGATTGTCGAAGGCCATGGCGCGGAATTCCGGCATCACGCCAATCCCGGCGGCGATCTCCTTGGAAATATCGATGTCGATTCCCGCCGGTTTGCCGTCCGCTCCGTAGAACTCCATGACGCCGTAGGGAATGTCGACACCGACAACCAAGCGACCACTCTTTTGAACCTCGCTCAATGGCCGGCCGCCGTCGGACCAGGAGTCCGTTGGAAAGAGGAACAAAGCCGAAATGATGAAAAGGATCCGGACCGGGAGGTACGCCCGTTTTGATAGTCTCGTCATGTCTTACCCCTCATACCCGACCGCCGCGATTTTCGCCCCCTTTACCCGGAAGACCCCCAATTTCCGGTTTCACGGCCAGTCAATCAACTTTCGAGTATATATTGGCTTGTTTGCCTATTAAATCCATTTGGGAGAAACAGTGTGTCGAAGGGATGAACCGAGGTTAACGCGATGACAGACGAAACGGTACCGAAGCCGGAAACACTGGCAGTACAAGCCCTCGGCTGGGAGGACCGGGAAACCGGGGCGGTTGTACCGCCGGTTCACCTATCGACCACCTTCGCACGGGATGCGGAGACCTACGAAACGCCTGATGGACGCACCTACATCCGCGCCGAGGGTTGGAGTCAGGAGCACGCCGAGGCCGTCATCCAGGCTCTCGAAGGCGGTGGCGCGGCCATGGTTTTCGGCTCTGGCATCGCGGCTTGCACCGCCCCTTTGCATGGCCTCAAGCAGGGAGACCGTGTGGCCATGTTGCGAACCATCTACCACGGCATCCTGCGTTTCGCCGAGGTTTTCCTCGCGGATTGGGGGATCGGCGTCGATTACTTCGACTCCGGTGACCTCGAAGGCCTCGCCCGCGCTGTCCGACCCGGTGAGACTCGCATCGTCTGGGTCGAGACGCCGGCCAATCCGACCTGGGCCGTGACCGACATTGCAGCGGCCGCCGAGATCGCCCACAAAGCCGGCGCCATGCTCGCCGTCGATTCGACCGCCGCCACCCCGGTCCTGACCCGGCCCCTGGAACTCGGCGCCGATCTCGTCTGTCACTCGGCGACCAAGTTCCTTAACGGCCATTCCGACGTCATCGCCGGCGCCGTGGTCACCAAGGAGGACGACGAATTCTGGCAACGGATGCAGATGCACCGGCGCGTCGCCGGGCCGTTGCTCGGCAGCTTCGAGGCTTATCTCCTGGTCCGCGGCATGCGCTGCGGGTACGCCGGCAATCGGAGAACGCCCTCACCGTCGCCCGATTCTTGGAAGCACACCCAGGCGTCGAACGCGTCCATTATCCCGGACTCGAGAGCGATCCCGGGCACGAAGCGGCAAGCCGCCAGATGCGAGGCGGCTTCGGGGGCATGCTGTCGTTCCTGGTGCCGGGTGGGCGCGACGAAGCCATCCGCACCGTGAAGCGGGCCCGAGTCTTCAAACGGGCGACTTCACTCGGCGGCGTCGAGAGCCTGATCGAACACCGCAAGACCAGCGAGAACGAGCTGACGTCGACGCCGGAAAACCTGATCCGCGTATCGGTCGGTGTCGAGGATGTCGATGACCTGATCGACGACTTCGAAACGATGTTGTCGGGCCGCTGACCAATGGTTTCGCCGCATTTTGTTCGGTTCGCAAATAAAAAGACCGGGCCGACGTATGTGGCCCGGTGAAGGAGAGAACTTGTGAATATCGTAGTTGATTATACACGATTTCCGTTCGCGTGCAGTGATCTTCGTCACAGGCATTAAAATACCGTTGATCTCTTTCGTACGATTTCGCGCTGACTCACTCGGCTAGCCAGTGTAAACAAGGGTCCGATCCGGCGCCGGGGCATACGCCGCGGGGGTAATTTGTCGATTTGGGGAGTCTCGACATGCAATTGAGCATCGTCCAAAAGGTCGGTATTGGGAACATCGGCCAGGTCATCGGCATTGTCGCTTTGTTTTTCGCCTTCTGGGGCACCAACACCAGCCTCGACTCCATCCAGCAGAAGTTCACCGAGGCGAGTTCGCGGACGTCGGCCCAGATCGACGAAATGACCAACGCCGTCGAAGGCGCGCTCGGCGAACTCGGTGCCGAGATGGAGAAGTCGGGCGCCAGCGCCGCCGCGACGAAAGCCGCCATCGACCGCGTGCGCGGTCGCATCGACGGCCTCCAGAAAAAATTCCATGATGACCAGGAGTGGACTCCCGCGCCGTTTCGGCGATCATCGGCGACGCATCGGAGACCGGCGTGTTGACCATGGTTGGCCGCGCCTTGTGGCAGGTTCTGGTGCTCGGGTATTTCGTCTGGCTCGCCACTTTCGTACTGAAACGGCCACTCAACCAAATTGTCGCCGCAGCCAATCGCCTCGCCGACGACGATCTCAAGGTGGAAATCCCGTTCACCCAGCGGGGCGACGAGATCGGCGAAATGGCAAAAACCGTCGACGTCTTCAAGGTCAACGCGGTTGAGGCCGAACAAGTTCGGGCTGAACGCAAGGCTGAACGCGAGCGCAATGAGCAGATCATCCGCGACAATATGATGAACATGGCCAACGAATTGGATACAGAGGTCCAGACCACGGTTACGGCCGTCGTTACCAAGGCCGATCAAATGGCCCAGTCCGCATCTTCCATGCTGGGCCGTATCGACGAGGTTACCGACTCCAGTGCTCAGGTTGCGTCCGTCGCCGACGACGCGTCCGGCAACGTCCAGAACGCAGCCGACGCAGCCGAACAATTGTCGTCTTCGATCGCCCAGATCGGCAGCCAGGTCTCGCAAGCCAGTCAGGTGGCGCAGAATGCCGAACGCGAGGCCCAGGCGGCAAGCGCCAAGGTCAAGAGCCTCGATCAGACGGCGCAACGCATCGGCGAAGTCGTCGCCCTGATCACCGACATCGCCGAGCAAACCAACCTGCTGGCGTTGAATGCGACCATCGAGGCGGCCCGGGCCGGTGACGCCGGCAAGGGTTTTGCCGTCGTCGCGTCCGAGGTCAAAAACCTGGCCAATCAAACGGCGACGGCGACGGACCAGATCGCGACGCAGATCGGTGAGATTCAGAATGCCACCCGCGACACGGTGACCACCATCGACGGGATCAACCGTGTCGTCGCCGAGATCAACGAAACGGCAGCGGCGATCGCCACGGCAGTCGAAGAGCAAAACGCAGCGACCCGCGAGATCGCCGGCAACGTCGAGGACGCCGCCCGCGGCACGGGAGAGGTCACGTCCAACATCAAGAACATCGCCGACTCCACCGCAGAGGCCGGTCGTATTTCCGGCGAAGTGAAAACGACGACGGAGAGCATGTCGTCGGATATCCGCGAGTTGCAGCAGAAGCTGACCATGATCGTCCGCGAATCGGTGGCCGGCAACCGGCGCGGCGCCGAACGCCAGCGCGTCAATCGGCCGACCCGGGTCAAGGTCAACGGCTCGACCGAGGAAACGACGTTGAAGGACGTGTCGGCGACCGGTGCCGAGATTGAGCGGGTCGACAGCGTCAATCAGGGCAGCCATATCGAAGTCGAAGTGCCGGAACGCGGTTCCCGCACGGGTACCGTCACCCGGGTCACCGACAAGTCGACGGCGGTTAAATTCGCCGACGCATCGGCGGGCGCTTAGACCCAGCGGGCGCTCTCCCAAAATACGGGCAAAAAAACGCCGGGCCGCCGAAGGGGCCCGGTGAAGGGGAGAACTTGTGAATATCAAGGGTGACTCTACGCCCCGATCCATCGTCCCGCAGTGATCTAGTCATCCGAATCTAAAGTTCGACGCATAAAGTTTTCTCTGTTTTCTGGCAGAAGCGTTTTACGGCGGCGAGGATTTCGTCGGCTGATTTCGTCCATCTGTAGGGCTTGGGGTTTTCGTTGTGCC
>Ga0209144_1000215_pt1 | contig 12475 bp, 17 predicted proteins | sample WorMettrBAHAMAS1_FD_187392 | JGI IMG/M metagenome (GOLD analysis project Ga0209144, IMG submission 187392) | Marine gutless worms symbiont microbial communities from Max Planck institute for Marine Microbiology, Germany - Inanidrilus... | ecosystem: Host-associated > Annelida > Digestive system...
GTCGCGCGTCGCTTAAGCGGTGTCATCCTCGATTCGCACCAGACCGCCCTGGAAGCGGTACAGCGCACCCACACCCAAACCGGCCTCACGGTCACGCCACGCCTGCTCGATACCCTCTACGAGCTGTACGCTCAACGAGTGATTTTTTCCCGACCGTCTCCGACCAATCAGTTCCCACCTTCTCGCTGAGGATGGTGCCAATAGTGACATCCCGCCCATTGCCGATCCTCTCACTCAGACCGGCACCGATGGCGACACTCCGGTTTCTGCCGATGGTTACGGCCTGTTGGCCACCCACATTGACCGTTTCGTTGGCTCCGACGGTGCGGGTACGGGTCTGGGCGATGTTGATCATCTCGTTGGCACCGACATTCTCGGTACGATTGGCACCGATGGTTGTGGTCTCGTTACTGCTGACGGTCTTGGCACGATCCTTCCCGATCTGGATGGTCTCGTTGTTGGTAACGTCCCGACTGCGGTCGTTCAGCACATGTTCCCGCAGGTCGTGCTCGATGGTGCTGTCCTTGTCGAACTGGCCATGCTCCCGGATGAGTTCCTTGCCCTTGGTATCGTCCATGACATACTCGTTGTAACCCCCCCCGCTCTTGGTGCTGTTGGACCTGAGTCCGCTGATGACGGTATCGCTCGGTAGTTGGTAGAATGACTGGTTGGCACCGTTGTAGCCCCAGCCGGTGATGATGGGTTGGTCGGGGTCGCCTTCCAGGAAATCGACGATGACTTCCTGGCCGATGCGGGGAATGGCGACGGTGTCCCAGCCCTTGCCGGCCCAAGGGTGGGAGACGCACACCCAGCAGGAGCTCTTCTCGTCGGATTTGCCGTAACGGTCCCAGTGGAATTGGAGCTTGACCCGCCCGTACTGGTCGATCCAGATCTCCTCGCCTGCCTTGCCGACGACGATGGCGGTCTGGGGGCCCTGGACGCTGGGTTTCTTCGTGACCCGCGGTGGACGGTAGGACGTTTAGGCGTCCAGGGCGGTGAATTCGCATTGGAAGACGGGACTGGTACTTCGCGGTGCCAGAGGAGCCGAAGACGTCGGATTGCAGCTTGTACTTGGCCAAGACGATCAGGTATTCTCGGTTCTGATCCGTACGGGGATAGTTGGTCAGGGTAAAGAGCGCCCCGGCGGCCAGCCCGCGGGCGTTGCTCGTAGTCCACATGTTGCTCTTCCAGGCGTACCCATCCCCAGTCGTCACCCTGGCCGTACTGGGGTGTATCCTCCCGGATAGTTGTAGCGCTCCAGATCCGCACGGGCGTGCTCATGCGGGTGATGGTGCGTGGTCAGCAGGCGCTTGCGTGGGGCCGTGTAGTCGAAATCCATATGGGCGAAGGCACCGGGTTGGACCGCTCCGGCGACGGACCAGTCGTCAATGTGGTCCCGCTCCCGCAGTGCAGTCTCATTAAGGGGGTAGTAGGGGATCTCCTCGTAGCCGGCAATGGTGTCGTGGGCACTGTAGCTGTCGGCTAGGACTAGGGTGTGTTTGTCGGACTCGTGCCTGAAGTAGTAGTAGATGCCTTCCTGCTCCATGAGCTGGCTGATGAAAGCAAAGTCTGTCTCCCGGTACTGTACGCAGTAATTCCAGGGATGGTACAGCTCGCCGGCCAGGAATTTCTGGAAGTCGGTGTAGCCGTGCTCGTGGAAGATTTCTGGTAGTGGTTAAATTCAAAGTGACATGGTTGTGCGACTTAACGATTCGACCCCCACTGCTTTTGCCATCCCTGGTGCCTGGATTCCAGCAATCCCTGCCGGAATAACGGGGTAGGGGTCGGCAGACTTCATCACTTGAAATCTAGCCACTACCCATTTGCGGCAAAAAATAATTTCCCACGCATGGCTCATGGGACCCATCAGCGCGGTCGAGGCCACCTTGGCACCGCGCTGTTGCTTGACAAAGGTCGCCACGCCGGTGCCTGTCTGAAGCAGGGGTAGTACGGATTCAGGTACAAGCGGTCAATCCCTTCGACATCCAAGGTAACTTTCCCGGCTAACACCTCGCCCACAGTTTGTTCTATCACGGTCAGCGGTCCCGGTTGACATTCCGGTTTGACGCTACTTCGCCGCTGCCAGCGGCTACTAACAAAAGCATAGCTTTTGTTTGATCAACCGGGGCCTTTCCATACCCCATCACGCCTCGTCGGTCTGAGGCGAAGCCTCGCTAGACATTGAAGCTCTCGCCACAGCCGCAGGAGTCCTTGACATTGGGATTGTTGAACCTGAAGCCTTCGTTGAGTCCTTCCCTGGCGTAGTCGACCTCGGTCCCATCGAGGTAGAGCAGGCTCTTGGGGTCCACGATGACCTTGACTCCCTGGTCCTCGAAGACCTGATCCTCGGGTCCCAGCTCGTCCGCGAATTCCATCACATAGGCCATGCCGGAGCACCCGGAGGTCCGTACCCCCAGGCGCAACCCCACTCCCTTGCCGCGGTTGGCGAGAAATTTGCGGACGTGATCCGCCGCCGCTGCCGTCATTGTGACACTCATGATTCGACTCCCTAGGCGTCCTGTTTCTTCGTGTAGTCCTGAATCGCGGCCTTGATGGCGTCCTCCGCCAACACCGAACAGTGGATCTTGACCGGCGGTAGGGCCAGCTCATCGGCGATGTCCTGGTTCTTGATTTGGCGGGCCTCATCCAATGTCCTGCCCTTGACCCACTCCGTCAACAGGCTGCTGGAGGCGATCGCCGAGCCACAGCCGTAGGTCTTGAAACGGGCGTCCTCGATGACGCCTTGGTCGCTGACCTTGATCTGCAGGCGCATCACGTCGCCGCAGGCCGGTGCCCCGACCATGCCGGTGCCCACAGTACCGTCGTCGTTGTCGAACTTGCCCACATTGCGCGGGTTCTCGTAATGGTCCAATACCTTTTCGCTGTAAGCCATGGTCTGTTACCTCCGGACAAATCAAACTGCGGATGGCCTCAGTGCGCCGCCCACTGTACGGTGCTCAGATCGATACCCTCTTTGAACATGTCCCACAGGGGTGACAGCTCGCGCAGGCGTTCGACCTGCTCGCGGATCTTTGCGACCGCGAAATCTACCTCTTCCGATGTGGTGAAACGTCCGAGTGAAAAGCGGATGGAGCTGTGCGCCAGCTCGTCCTCGCGGCCCAGGGCACGCAATACATAGCTCGGCTCCAGGCTAGCCGAAGTGCAAGCGGAACCCGAGGATACCGCCAGGTCCTTCAGGGCCATAATCAGGGACTCACCCTCGACGAAGGCAAAGCTCAGGTTCAGGTTGCCGGCCACCCGCCGGTCCCAGTCGCCGTTCAGGACTACCTGCTCCATATCCTTGAAACCGTCCCACAGGCGACGGCGCAGGGCCGCTACGCGCTCGTTCTCCGTGGCCATCTCCGCACGGGCAATCCGGAACGCCTCGCCCATACCCACGATCTGGTGCGTCGGGAGGGTCCCGGAGCGCATACCGCGTTCATGACCGCCGCCGTGCATCTGGGCCTCCAGACGCACCCGCGGCTTGCGGCGCACATAGAGGGCGCCGATGCCTTTGGGGCCGTATATCTTGTGGGCCGAGAAGGACATCAGGTCGATCTTCATCTGCGACAGGTCGATGGGGACCTTCCCAGCGCTCTGGGCGGCATCCACATGGAACAGGATCTTGCGCGCCCGAGTCATCTCACCGATGGCCGCGATGTCTTGGATGACCCCGATCTCGTTGTTCACATGCATGATCGAGACCAGGATGGTGTCGTCCCGCAGCGCGGCTTCCAGCCTGGTCGGGTCGATGAGACCATTGGGTTGGGGATCGAGATAGGTGACCTCGAATCCTTCCCGTTCGAGGTGACGGCAGGCATCCAAAACCGCTTTGTGTTCCGTTTTGGAGGTGACGATGTGCCTGCCCCGTTGGCGATAGAAATGGGCAATCCCCTTGATCGCCAGGTTATCCGACTCGGTGGCACCGGAGGTCCAGACGATTTCCTTGGGATCGGCGTCGACGAGCTCCGCGACCTGGCGGCGAGCTTCCTCCACTGCTTCCTCCGCTTCCCAGCCGAAGGCATGGGAGCGTGAGGCAGGGTTACCGAATTTGCCCTCCGGGGTAAGGTAACTGCACATTTTCTCAGCGACCCGAGGGTCGACCGGGGTAGTCGCCGAGTAATCCATATAGATGGGTAGTTGCATCTTGAAAAGGCTCCGAACCGCTTGACTGTGCTTACCGTGCTTCAGGTACCGGCGGGCAGTTCCCCGACCCTGCGCCGGGCGACCCTGACCTCGGGTTCCGGCGGGTCCTGATGCTCGGCGATGTCCTGCACACGCCTGCGATCGATCAGATCCTGCAGACTGATTCGATTGAGGTATTCGTAAATCCGGGTACTCAGGTCCTGCCACAAATCGTGGGTCAGGCAGGGCCCTTCGTTCCGGCAATTATGGCCCCCCCCGCACCGGGTGGTATCCACGTTCTCGTCCACGGCGGAGATGACCTCCGCAACCTGGATCTCGGATGCCTGCCGCGCCAACCTGTAGCCGCCGCCGGGACCACGCACGCTCGAGACCAGGGATCGCTTGCGCAGTCTGGAGAACAGCTGTTCCAGGTAGGATAAGGAGATGCCTTGCCGTTGTGCGATGTCCGTCAGCGTGATCGGTCCCTTTCCGTGATGGAGAGCCAAATCGAACATTGCGGTGACGGCGTAGCGCCCTTTGGTGGTCAGTTTCACGGATTAAATCGCCCCTGCCTTGAGGAAGTCTCGAAAATTCTACAATAACCAACTTATTCAGTCAAGTATTAAGACAAAATAAATCTTGCAGAGGGCGAACACAAGGTTCGCCTATAGGTAGTGGTGATTTTTGAAGTGATAGAGGAGATGGGTTCATTGGTAATCATTCCGATTTCCACCGTTTTTCTCGTTGCCTGATTCTAGATTTTAGCCCTCTCTTCTGGAAGAATACGCTTGGTCTGAACGATTGCGTTCATTGATAAAACGGACCGAAGAGTTTTCAATTATGATTATCGAGACTAAAGTATACAGCTGTCGCAAATGTCAGAGTGAAGATCTCGTTAAAAATGGCACAAATTCATCCGGTATCTCGCAATATCACTGTAAAGCCCGTGGTGCCTATTGCGTACTTGAGTACAAAGAACGCGCGACGGAGAACTCATTATAAACGTTTATCAAGAAAGATGCAGTATGCGCGGGATTGAACGGACGTTTGGGGTCTCGCGCCGAACATTGAGTGCCTGGTTAAAAGAACAGGCGAATGACCTACCACCTCCCACCTCTTGAAGAGACGCTACAACCTGTTGAGTGCAAAAAGATTCCTGTACTGAAGTTGGATGAGTTGTGGTCCTTTGTCTTTCGTAGCAAAGACAAAGTTTGGGTCTGGATTGCCATGAATAGAGAGACCCGAGAAATCGTCGCCTCTGCCTGCGGTGATCGCACCGAAAACACCTATCGGATACTCTGGGATCGCGTACCGTCTGCTTATAAAGAAGCCATCGTTTTCAGTGATTATTGGAGCGCGTATCGAGCCGTCATTCCGAGCGAGCAACATCGTTCTGTAGGTAAAGAAACGGGGGAAACGGCTCATATTGAGCGTTGGAATAATACCTTACGGAAACAGTTGGCACGCTTCCCGTAAGACGTTGTCTTTTTCCAAATGTGTTAAAATGCATGAGATTTGTTTAAAACTCTTCGTACACCGCCATAATACCGAATTATTGCCGATTGTTGGCTAGATATCACTTCAAAAATCACCACTACCCGCTTGTGGAAGATTCGACAAGGCGGCACAAAGCGGCGAGCATGGCTGCGTCCGAGGCACCGTCCGCCAGCTCCACACGGCTGAACCCGAGCCCTGTGGCCACCTTCCCGATACGTCCGCTTACCACTACCAGGGGCGTATCGAGCAGCAAATCCCGTCCGTTCCACCCGATCAGAGTGAGCAGATTGTCCAGTACCTCTCCGCTCGTAGCCGTAACGAGCTGCACGTCCCGCCGCCAGTGTGTCAGTAGGAGAGCGGCGTCGGTGACGGACAAAGTACGCCGATACACCTCGGCGTAGGCGAGCCGTGCGCCCCGCTTGACCAGGGTATCTCCCAGCAGGCCGCGGCCGCCTACTCCGCGCACGATCAATACCCGTCGGCCAGCGAGCTCCGCGAGCTCCGGGAGCGCGAGGAGAGACTCGCTGTCGAAGCGTCCGGCGGGCATCAGATCCGGGGCCCGACCGGCCAGGGTCAGGGCCTGTGCGGTGGCCACCCCGATCACGCCCAATTGCGATTCCGCAGGCAGGCGACGGTTCGGGAACAAAGGCAAGGCCTGCTCGACCGCGTTGCGACTGACGAACAGGATCAGGTCCCAGTCCTGGGCCAGCAGCTTCCGGGCCGGTTCCCGATCTGCCATGGGCTCGATGGCGATGGCGGGAAAGCGGATGGGTCTGCCTCTGGCGGCCTCGACGAGCCGACACAACCCCTCGGCCTGGGCCGCGGGACGAGTAATCAACACTCCCCGACCGCCGAGGTCGCAGGGATTCAGGGTGCTATCGTTCAACAATGAGATCATGGATCACGCAGCAAACGTAGGCTGGGTTGAGGAACGAAACCCAGCGAACTGACTGACAACATCGAGCGAGCAGAATTTTCAGGGAAGAGTTAGCCGCAAATGAACGCAGATGGACGCGAATAAAGACAATGGGATCAAGAGCCGAAAAGGTTGGTGAGCCGATCCCGACAGAGTTGCATTCATCGGCGGCAACAAGGCAAAGCCACCGCGGTTCGGATTAAGTATAGGAAAACCGATCCGGTCGCTTCGATTTATCCGCAGATTACACGGATTTTCACAGATTAAAAATGAAACAATCTGTGAAAATCTGCGTAATCTGCGGATAAAAAAGAGAATATGATCTTTTGCGACCGATTTGCGTTGATTCGCGTTCATTTGCGGACTTATTTGCGGCAAAAAAATGATTCTCATGTCATTCGGTACTTCGGCACTCCTGTACTACTTGACTTTCATCCCCGGCTCGGCACCCTGGTCCGGGCTCAGGATAAAGATGTCCTTGCCGCTGGGACCTGCAGCCAGGACCATGCCTTCGGATACGCCGAAGCGCATCTTGCGCGGTGCCAAGTTGGCGACCATGACCGTGTGTCGGTCCACTAGGTCGGCGGGGTCGTAGGCGGCCCGGATGTCAGCGAGGACGGTCCGGGTCTCGCTGCCCAGGTCGAGCACGAGTCGCAGCAGCTTGTCGGCGCCCTCCACCCGGTCCGCGGCGGCGATGCGGGCGACCCGCAGGTCGATCCTGGCAAATTCGCTGAACTCGATGGTGTCCGCGATCGGGTCTCGGGCCAGGTGGCCCGCGGCGCGGGGCTCGCGGGGAGTGGTCTCGCCGCTGTCTTCGGCGCCGAGATCTGCCTTGGACGCCTCCAGCATAGCCTGGATCCGCTTGGGCTCGACCCTGGTCATCAGGGGCTTGAACTTGGCGATCTTGTGGTCCGTCAGCGGCTCGGAGAGCGCATCCCAGGTCAGGGTCGGGATCCGCAGGAAGTCTTCCGCGGCCTGGGCGGTGCCGGGCAGGATGGGGCGCAGGTAGCCGATCAGGACTCGGAACAAATTCAGTCCCAGGGAGCAGATGGCCTGTAGCTCCTGGGTATGGTCTAGCTGCTTGGCCACCACCCAGGGGGCCCGCTCGTCGATATACCGATTGGCGCGGTCGGCCAGGGCCATGATCTCCCGGACGGCACGGCCGAGCTCCCGGTGCTCGTAGGCCTCGGCAATGGAGGCGCCGGCGCGCACGAACCCGGCGAACAGCTCCGGCTCGGCGGACTGTCCCGACAGCCGCCCGCCGCAGCGTTTACGGATAAAGCCGGCGCACCGGCTGGCGATGTTCACTACCTTGCCCACTAGGTCTGCGTTGACCCGCAGGGCGAAGTCCTCCAGGTTGAGGTCGATGTCCTCGACACCGGGACCCAGCTTGGTGGCGAAGTAGTAGCGCAGGTATTCCGGGTCAAGGTGATCCAGATAGGTACGGGCCTTGATGAAAGTGCCGCGGGATTTGGACATCTTCTGCCCGTCCACCGTGAGGAAGCCGTGGGCGAAGATTGCCGTCGGCGTGCGGAAGCCCGAACCGTGCAGCATGGCCGGCCAGAACAGGGTATGGAAGTAGATGATGTCCTTGCCGATAAAGTGATAGACCTCGGCGTTCGCATCGGGGCCCCAGAAGTCGTCGAAGGCGAGGTCATCGGTCCGATCGCACAGGTTCTGGAAGCTGGCCATATAGCCGATGGGGGCATCCAGCCAGACGTAGAAGAATTTGCCGGGGTGGTCTGGGATCTCGAACCCGAAGTAAGGGGCGTCGCGCGAGATGTCCCATTCCCTGAGGCCCGCCTCGAACCACTCGTCGAGCTTGTTGGCGACTTCTTTCTGCAGGCTGCCGCCGCGGGTCCACTGTTTGAGCATGGCCTCGAAGTCTCCGAGCCGGAAGAAGTAGTGCTCGGACGCGCGCTCCTCCGGCGTGGCATTGGAGACGGCGGAACGGGGGTTCCTGAGTTCGGACGGGGAGTAGCTGGCACCGCAGGCCTCGCAGTTGTCTCCATACTGGTCGGGGGCCCCGCATTTGGGGCACTCGCCTTTGATAAAGCGGTCCGGCAGAAAGATCCTCTCCACCGGATCATAGGCCTGGGTGATGGTGCGATTGGTGATGTGGCCCCGGCCCCGGTTGCGCGCATAGACCAGACCGGCATAGTGGCGGTTCTCCGGCGAGTGGGTCGAATGGTAGTTGTCGAAGCCGATACGGAAATCCGCGAAGTCCGCCCGGTGCTCCTCGGCCACTCGTGCGATCAGTTCCTCGGGGTCGAGGCGGTCCCGGCGGGCGCGTAGCATAATGGGTGTGCCGTGGGCATCGTCGGCGCACACGTAATAGCAACGGTGACCGCGCATCTTTTGGAAGCGGGCCCAGATGTCCGTCTGAATGTATTCCACCAGGTGGCCGATATGGATGGGGCCGTTGGCGTAGGGCAGGGCGCTGGTAACCAGGATGTCTCGCTTGTGTTTCATGGCGCGGTCGCGTTCGATGGAAGAGGTCGGTTGGATTTGACATGTTCTTAAAAGGCGGTCTTAAACTGCCTGACGAACTTGTCATAGTCATCCTCGGAGAGGTGGTCGATGCCGGCGGCGGCCTTGTGTCCACCGCCGGTCGGGAACCGGCGGCACAGGGCGTTGGCGCCCGTTCCCACCGCCGTCGGCGCACGCACGCTGACCACGAATCCACCGGCCGGCAACCGGGTCAGCAAGGCGTGGGCGCGCGCCGGGGATGCATGGGCGAGCCGGTTGGCCAGGAGCCCGCTCGCCCGCTGCGCCCAAGGCTCGACAGGCAGGATATAGAGGACATAGCGGTCTTCTGCGATCTCCGGCTGCACTGCCCGCACCCGCGCCATATCCTCGGCGTAGCCGGTGCGGAGGGTCCGGAAGGCGTCGTCCGCGGTGACGAATTCGAAGGGATCCGCATAGGGTCACAGGCACCGGAACAATGTATCCGGTGCGGCATACAGGTTCTCGATCCGGGCCCCGTAAGCATTGTAGTTCAGGCAGATCTCAAGCTCGCGTAGGACCGCCAGCCGGGCTTCGTCCAGGTCCGGGGGCTCCACGGCTCGCCGCGCCGCTGCCTCGAAGTTGTCGCCGAAGGTACCCACCACCGCCCAGGCCCGGTGTTTCCCCCCGAGGAAATTGTCCACCAGCAGGCTGGTCCCCTGGTCGGGAAGGCTCTCGATGTGGACATCGATCCCATAATGCTCGGGGATGGCCCCCGGAAAATGGTGATCGAAATAACGGACCCGAACCCCGCGTTCCAGCAGCCCGTGGAGGGCATCCCGATTCTTGTCCAGGGAGATATCGAGTACCGTCACCTCGTCGCCGGGATTGGCCCGAACACGTGCCAGCAGCGCGATGTCACGCTTGACACCCGTAATCAGCGTCGTTTCCCGTGGCGCGGTCAACCGGAGCTGCTGAAGGGCACAGATACCATCCGCGTCCCCGTTGAAAACGTCGAAGTGGGCCATTCTTCGGTTTATTGCACGACTGGAACAGTCTCAGGATAGTGTGCCCTGTGCCTTTTGCAAAATCCATACGCGACGCCGGGTTAAGGGTGTATATATTTCCTCGATTGACAAGATGGGAGCATCAAGGTATCTAACACAATAGCGCGGATTAACGCTGACAATGCCTTCGAGATGGGCCGCGAAGGCAGATGATCGAGGATACCGGGACATCGAAACATGCAGACACAACATACAGCAACAGTTGCCTTTCCGATCCTGCTGCTTGCCATCCTCGTACATCCCGGCGTCGGTGCCGGGAAACTCCCCTCGTTCGAGCAGATCTATGCCTCCGACAACAAGTACGAGCTTACGGCCTAGGGGCGGCGTTATGCGCGGGGTGTCGGCGTGGTCAAGGATCCCTGCAAGGCGGCCAGGCTGTTCTGCAAATCCGCTCATGCGGGAGATATGGATGCCAAGTTCGAGCTCGGTCAGCTCTACGCCTTCGGGCAGGGCGTAAAACGCGATTGGGAGCTCGCTGCCGCTTGGTACTACGAAGCGGTCAAGGGCAACAACCGCAAAGCGCAGGCGATGCTCGTTATGTCCTCAAGATAAAGGATAAGCCCAACCGCGTGGCCTCCTGCCCGCTGCATACCAAGTTTCATTTCGTTGCCGGTTCCCACCCCGCTGCCAAGAAAATTACCCAGGTAGGGCGCTTCTCCGGCCGTCTCCACCCCGATGCCGGAAAAGTCGCCCGCATGGTGCGTTCCATGGCACCGAAGTATCGGTTGGATCCGAACCTGGTGCTGGCGATTGTCGAGACTGAGTCCGGCTTCAATCCCAGGGCACTTCCCCCAAGAATGCTCAGGGCTTGATGCAGCTGGTCCCGGCGGCGGCCCGGTTCGGGGTGCGGGATACGTGGGACCCGGAGCAGAACCTCAAGGGAGGCATGGCCTATCTGCGCTGGCTGCTCGACCATTTCGATGGAGACATCGGGCTTGCACTGGCCGGTTACAACGCCGGCGAGAAGGCCGTGGAGCACCATGGGGGTATCCCAGCGTACGCGGAGACCCACGCCTATGTCGAGCGCATCATCAAACGTATCGGCGGTCGAGGTTTCAACGCTTCAAAAACAAGTACTACATTCTATCACGAAAATCAATTGGCATCGACGACGTAGTTTCATTTCCCGAGAACAGGGTCGTGGCGAATGAATTTGTCGTTGATATCGAGGAATGTCTCAGAACATTTCGTCCCAGCTCGTAGAGGGTATCGAGCAGGCGTGGCGTGACCGTGAAGCCGGTTTGGGTGTGGGTGCGCTGTACCGCTTTCAGGGCGGTCTGGTGCGAATCGAGGATGACACCGCTTAAGCGACGCGCGACATGACAAAACAAACGGTGCTCGATCGGATGCCACTTGGAGGTGTACGGCGGGTAGAGGGCCACCCGCAGACACCGCCCGAACCGTCGGCTCAGCGCCACCAGGTCTTCCTTGAAGCGCAGCGAACGCGCGACGTTGGCAGCGCCGGCATCGAAGGTCAACAGGATTTGCTGCGCGTGTGGATAATGCTCGGCACGATCTTCCTGCCACGCCAGGGCGATGGCATCGCAGACACAGGCACTGGTCTCGCGGGAGGTGCCCAAGGTGATGAAGCCCGCATTGCCATGGTAGTCATACACCCCGTGAGGGACCAAGACACCCGTAGCGAGATGGCGATAATCGTGGTCATAAACGAACTGAACATCGGTGCTGTAACAGGACCCGCGACGAGGCAGGTGGCTCAGCCTCTCTTTCTTCCTGGTATCGACACACAACACCGGTACGCCGCGGGCACGGGCTTGGCGGCGCAAGGTAGCGATCAACCGGAACTGCCGGTCGCGTTCATATGGCTCGACGTCACCGCTAATCAACGCCTTGCGCAGGGAACGACGCCGATAGCCGGCCCGCGCCAGCACCTGCTGCGCCAGCTGCACCGGCTCAAGGTCGGTCCAGCGCACCGCTTCATCGGTCGGGCTGCCGGCACTGTGGGCTTCGAGCACCTCGTCTACCACTTCCCCCAGCCCCGGTTGGCGTTGGGTGACTTGGTGACGACCACCGCCAGGACGGCGGATGCGCTTGGCACCGCCATGGGGACGCTGTGGGGGGGTGATCCTCGTTGCCCATGGCCTCCAGCTCGCCGATTCCCGTATAGATCGTTCGCCGGCTCATCCCCAACACTCGCGCCACATACGCGAAACCGCCAAAGCCGATCTTCAGCGCCTCGACCGCGGCGTGGCGGCGTCCCTGCTCTTCCGGCAGCGAACGCAAGTAGACATGAAGTCTTCGTGCGATTGATCGTAGCCTTGAAACCCGTTCATCAGGTTACCGGTATCTTGTACTTCAGGTAGGCTCATTCTCCTATGAGAACCTCGTATGTTCAACTCGCTACCGACATTTTTAACGAATTCACTAATACTAAACATGTCTAACTTGTTAGTGAATCGTTCCT
>Ga0209144_1000218_pt1 | contig 12409 bp, 11 predicted proteins | sample WorMettrBAHAMAS1_FD_187392 | JGI IMG/M metagenome (GOLD analysis project Ga0209144, IMG submission 187392) | Marine gutless worms symbiont microbial communities from Max Planck institute for Marine Microbiology, Germany - Inanidrilus... | ecosystem: Host-associated > Annelida > Digestive system...
CTTGGCTTAGTACGCGCGTCTCGTCTTCGAGCACGTAGCATGGGATCTCGATATCGCCGATTATCAATGGCCGATCCGGGGTCCCAGCTATGACCTTGAGAGGCTGTTGCTCGCTCATGCCGCAGCTTCCAATCCGCGAGCGAGCGTCAGATCAAACGCCGCAAACTAGGAAATTCCGTATATCTGAGTACGCCGCTCCGACGCGGCGACCACTTCCTCGGACTGCTGTTTCAAGGCATAACCCTTGCCGATCTGTCGCTGTCGCTGGCTGTCGGTCGCGCCGAGGAAGGTCTGATCCCGTTCGTGCTCTACGACCGGAACAAGGTGCTCGTGCATCCCTTGCTGATCCAGGGACGGATCGGTTCGCAGGCGGCCGCCCTTCACGATCTGGCCGGCTTCGGCGACGGCACGTTGGCCGAGATCTGGAACCCGGACGCACACTTCATCGACGCCATCAAAACGATCTCCGGACTGGACGCTTCGGCCGTCCGAATCGGGGATCGCGAAATCGTGTTTCTTCATCGCACGATCGAGCGATACAGCGACAAGCCGTTGACGGTCGGCGTCTACTTGGACGCCGAGAGCGAAGCGGCGCAACTCCTCCGGTTGCGCGATACGGCAATCTTCGGTCTCGTTGTCCTCATCATTGCCGTTGCTGCCGCGTTGTGGATCGGGCGGCGGACCAGCGCCCCGATCCGTCGGCTGGCCGGAGCGGCCCGTGTCGTCCGCGCCGGAGACCTCGACAAGTTCGAACCGCTCGGCCGCACCGGACTTCGCGAGATGGACGATGCCTCGTTCTCGTTCAATGCCATGGTAAACGGGCTCAAGGAGCGGGAACTGATCCGCGATCTGTTCGGCAAGTACGTCCCCGAAAGCGTCGCCGAACAAGGTCGCCGAGCAGGGAGCGATCGAACCGCACCGGGCCGAAAGCACCATCTTATTTGGCGACATCGCCGGATTCACCGCGCTGACCGAGCGCAATGACGCGGCCGACGTCGTTCACATGCTCAATGCCTACTTCGCCGTCGTCGCCGAGATCCTGGAATCGCACGGCGGGGTGATCACCCAATTCCAGGGCGACGGCCTGCTAGCCATGTTCAACGTGCCCCTGGAAGACCCGGACCACGCGACCTAGGCGGTGCGCGCCGCCAACGCCATGCGCTCCGCCGTCGCCGAGCGTACCTTCGCCGGCCAAACGCTGCGCTGCCGCATCGGCATCACCACCGGTGAGGTCGTCGCCGGCGCGGTCGGCGCCGCCGGCCGGCTTTCCTACACCGTGCACGGGGGTTCGGTGAACTTGGCGGCACACCTCGAGCAGATGAACAAGGAGACGAACACTTCGATCCTGGTTGCCGAAACAACGGCCTCGCGGGCACCGTCGATGGCATTCCGCCGCATCGGTAGCGTCGACGTGCGCGGCAAGTCAGAGTCGGTGACCGTCTGCACGTTGGACGGCTGACGCCGTTCGTGGCGGCGCGCCGAATCGTAGAGCCAGGCGAGGCGGGCTGGCGACAGCCTGAGATAACAGCCTGAGATAATAGAGCGCGTGGATCATCAGCCAGCCGGCGATAATGGCGGCAGGCCGCCGGCCGGCGAAACGGCGCGACGACGTCACCAGTGGCGGATCGTCAATGCACACGGTACGGCCGAGGCGCTCCATGCGGCGCGTCAGGTCGAAGTCTTCCACCAATGCCATGGGACGGACGCCGCCAATGGCGCCGTAGGCCCGACGTCGGATGAACACGGCGGAGTCCCCGTAGTAGACTCCGTGCGAGCGGATCCACCCGTAGAACCCGTTGAGCCAGTCGCTGAAACCGTCACCGCCATCGAACAACAGTCGGAAGTTGCCGCCCATCACCTCGGCATCGGCAAGCGCCCGCTCGATGGCCTGGAGACCGCCGGCCGGAAATCGGGAATCGGCATGCAAGAACAGCAGTACCTCGCCTCGCGCAGCGTCCGCGCCGGCGCGCAGCTGCGCGCCGCGCCCTCCTTCGGTGCGGATGACCCGTGCGCCCCGTTCACCGGCGATGTCCGCTGTTCCATCGGTGCTGTTGCCGTCGGCGACGATGGTTTCGTGCTCGACAATCGATACCGCCAAGGAGGCCAGCAGTGTCGGCAACCGCTCTGCCTCGTTCAGGGTTGGTATGATCACCGAGATCATCGCGCGGCGCCCACCGGATCGCCCAACGCCCGAACCTCCTCCGCGCTGACGAGGCCGACGCCGATCAACGTGTCGACATGCCCGGCCCAACGGCGCTGGAGATTGTTTCGCTTCAGCCGCCGTGGCGCGAGGATCCATCCCCAGTAACGTTCCGCAGTCGACTCGGCGGCCGCCCGCCACAGTCGCCGGACCCAGCGATAGATGTCCAGCCGCTGATCGGTGGGCATCCGTGCCAGCCGTGACCGCAAGTAATGCCGACCGAAGGCGACGTGGCGAGCCTCGTCCACCTCGATCCGGCGGTTGATGGCGCGAAACAGCGGGCAGCGGAACCAACGCCGGAAATCCCCATGCAGCATCAGCGCCTCGCCTTCGAGCACGACGTGATAGAGCACGACCAAAGCGGCGGGTCCGCCCTTCCATGCCATGCCTTCGTCGTGGGCATCGGCGACCGCCGGGTCGATGGGTGCGACCCCGCCGAGCCGATCGAGATAAGCGGCATAGGCGCTGGCATGACGCATTTCATCGGCAATTTGGACGTCCAGGCAGTCCCGCGCCGCGGGGTCGGCAATTTCGTCGGCCAAGCGGCGACAGGCCCGAATGGTCGCCACTTCGCCGTGGTAGAGCTGGCTGATCGCCGAGACGTAGGCCCGGCGTGACAGCCAGAGCGGCGACCGTACCGACAGCTGCCAGTCGACATCCCGTTCGGCGGACCATTGCGCGCGGCGGCCTCGTTCGGCCAGCGAGGCCAGGGCACGGTCCTCCGGCGGAATTGTGACGTCCATGTTTCCCTCGTATCCGATGATCGGCAGCGAATGAAGCCATAAGCGTGGCGATTGACGCGGAGCTCGAAAAGAAACGATCACGTGAAGGCCGTGTGAGTAGGAGCATCAATCCGTCGAAACTCAAGCTGTCGCTGGAACCGCGGGGCCTGTCAGCGGGCCGCCTTGACGCTCCTAGGTAGGTGCCGTACTTTGCCCGTGGGGTAGGCCTTTCGGCTGCTCCGACAACGTCTTGAGGGGTCGGGGCCGCGTATCAATACCTGGGAATTGCGGCTCCCGGCGGGACTTTCACCTTGGTCCAGGGCGGAAACTCCATGACCGATGCACAAACGAGGTTTGTCAAGGGCTTCTCGACGCCGAGCTACGACGAATGGGTCGCCGAGGTCGAAAAAGCGCTCAAGGGCGCGCCTTTCGACAAGAAAATGTACACGAAGACCTACGACGGATTCACTCTCCGGCCGATCTACACCAAGCAGGACTGGCCGAACGACAGCGACGGGTCCGGCCTCCCCGGCGCGGCTCCGTTCACCCGCGGTGGCCGCGCCGCCAGCAGCACGGCGATGGGCTGGGACGTGCGCCAGCGCCTCCGGTGGCCCGACCCGCGGACCGGCAACGACATCGTGCTGCACGATCTTGAACGCGGCGTGACGTCGATCCTGTTGCGCCTCGACGCGGCGGCGCGGAACGGCCAGGACGGCGACGCAGCCGGCGATTTGGCCGGCGAGGGCGGGGCGATGGTCTACTCGGTCGACGATCTCGACCTGCTGCTGACCGGCGTCGAGCTCGATCTGGTGACGATCGCCCTTGAAGCCGGCGCGCAGTTCGTGCCGGCGGCGGCCCTTCTCGCCGCCCTTTGGACGCGGCGCGGCGTCTCGGAGGCCAAGGCCCTCGGCGCCTTCAACGCCGACCCTATCGGCACCCTGGCGAAGACGGGCAGCCTGCCGGTGTCCGTCGACGAGGCGCTGGCGCAGATGGCCGGGCTCGCCAAGCACACCGCGGCGGCATACACCAACGTGACCGCCGTGGGCGTCGATACGTCGCCCTATCACGGTGCCGGCGATTCCGAGACCCAGGACCTGGCCATCTCGATGGCCACTGGCGTCGCCTACCTTCGGGCGATGACCGATGCCGGCGTGGACATTGATGCCGCCTGCCGGCAGATTCTGTTTACCTATCCGGTCGACTGCAACCAGTTCCTCGGCATCTGCAAGCTGCGCGCGGCGCGCAAGCTGTGGTCGCGGGTCGCCGAGGCCTGCGGCGCCAGCGAGCCGGCCCGCGCCATGCGCCAGCACGCGACCAGCGCCGAGCGGATGATGACCCGGCGCGACCCGTGGGTGAACATGCTGCGCACCACGGTGTCGTGCTTCGCCGGTGCCATCGGCGGTGCCGACAGCGTCACCGTGACGCCGTTCGACGCGGCGCTGGGTCCGAGCGGCGAGCTGGGCCGCCGGGTCGCCCGCAACACCCACGTCATCCTAGCCGAGGAATCGAACCTGACCCGGGTCGTCGATCCCGGCGGCGGGTCGTGGTACGTGGAGACCCGTACCGACGAATTGGCGCGGGCAGCCTGGGCCGAGTTCCAGGAGATCGAGAAGGCCGGCGGCATCGTCGCCGCGCTGTCGAGCGGCACCATTGCCGAGAAGATCGCTGCGACCCATGCTGATCGTGAAAAGAACCTGGCCAAGCGCAAGGACCCGCTGACCGGCGTCAGCGAGTTCCCGAACATCTACGAGGAGATCCCCGAACCGCAGTTGCCGGACCGTGCTGCGCTGGTCCGCGAGGCAGGCGAGCGGCTGGCCGCGACCCGTGCCAAGGGCGCGGACACCTCGGCACTGAGTTCGGCGGCCGCTGGTGACGTGGCTGCGGCAGCGGTTGCTGCTGCCTCGGCGGGCGCAACCGTTGGCGCCATGGCGGCCGCTCTTGCCGGCGATGGAGCGTCGGTGACCGCCCTGCCCTCGCACCGGACGGCCGAGAAGTTCGAGGCCCTTCGCGATGCCGCCGACGCCTACAAGGCGAAGTCGGGCTCTTGGCCGACCATGTTCCTCGCCAATCTGGGGCCCATCGCCAAGCACACCGCGCGGGCGACGTTCGTCAAGAACTTCTTCGAGGTCGGTGGCATTCAGACGCTGACCAACGAGGGCTTCTCGGACGCCGCGTCGTGCGCCAAGGCGTTCAAGGACTCGGGCGCCCGTGTCGCGATCCTGTGTTCGGCCGATCCCGTCTATGTCGAGATGGTGCCGGAAGTCGCACCGGCGCTGAAAGCTGCTGGATGCGAATACCTGTTCCTCGCCGGTGCCCCCGGTGAGAACAAGGACGCGTTCACCAGCGCCGGTGTCGACGACTTCATCTTCCTCGGAGGGGACGTGCTGGCCACCTGCACCAACACCCTTCGTCGCTTGGGAGTGATTGACCAATGACCGCTATTCCTGACTTCACCAACGTTCACCTGGAGCCCAGCAACCAGCCGGCCGGAAACGGCGGCGGCCTCAAGGACTGGGCGGCGCGGTTCAAGGCCGAGACCGGCATGGCGCCCGACGACATGCTGTGGGAGACGCCTGAGCAGCTGATGGTCAAGCCGCTCTACTCGTCGGCCGACCTCGCGGGCCTGGACCATCTCGAAACCATGGCCGGTATCCCGCCCTATCTGCGGGGGCCGTACTCGACCATGTACGTGACGCGGCCGTGGACGGTGCGCCAGTACGCCGGGTTCTCGACGGCGAAGGACTCCAACGCTTTCTACCGGCGCAACCTGGCGGCCGGACAGAAGGGCCTCTCGGTGGCCTTCGACCTCGCCACCCACCGCGGCTACGACTCCGACAATCCGCGGGTCGCCGGCGACGTCGGCATGGCCGGTGTGGCCATCGACTCGATCATGGACATGCGGGTTCTGTTCGATTCGATCCCGCTTGATCAGATGACAGTGTCGATGACCATGAACGGCGCCGTGCTGCCGATCATGGCGAACTACATCGTCGCGGCCGAGGAGCAGGGCGTTAAGACCGAGCAACTGGCGGGGACCATTCAGAACGACATCCTCAAGGAGTTCATGGTCCGTAACACTTACATCTATCCGCCTTCGCCCTCGATCCGGATCATCTCCGACATCTTCGCCTTCACCTCGCAGAATATGCCGAAGTTCAACTCGATCTCGATCTCCGGCTACCACATGCAGGAGGCGGGGGCGACGGCCGACCTGGAGATGGCCTACACCCTGGCCGACGGTGTCGAGTACGCCCGCGCCGGCATGCAGGCGGGGCTGACCATCGACCAGTTCGCACCACGGCTGTCGTTCTTCTGGGCGATCGGCATGAACTTCTACATGGAAGTCGCCAAGATGCGCGCGGCGCGGATGCTGTGGGCGAAGCTTATCAACCAGTTCGAGCCGAAGAACACCAAGTCCTTGGCGCTGCGCACCCACTCGCAGACCTCGGGTTGGAGCCTCACCGCCCAGGACGTCTACAACAACGTCGTCAGGACCTGCGTCGAGGCGATGGCGTCGACCCAGGGCCACACCCAGTCCCTACACACCAACGCCTTCGACGAGGCGCTGGCGCTGCCGACCGACTTCTCGGCCCGCATCGCCCGCAACACCCAGCTGTTCCTGCAGCAGGAGAGCGGCACCCCCCAGGTCATCGACCCTTGGGGCGGCAGCTATTACGTCGAGAAACTGACCCACGATCTGGCGACCAAAGCCTGGAACCTGATCCAGGAGGTCGAGGAAGCCGGCGGTATGGCCAAGGCCATCGAAGCCGGTATTCCCAAGATGCGCATCGAGGAAGCCGCGGCGCGGACTCAGGCGCGCATCGACTCGGGCCGCCAGACCGTCGTCGGCGTCAACAAGTACCTGCTCGAGAAGGAAGACCACGTCGACGTACTCAAGGTCGAGAACGCCGAGGTCCGCCGCCAGCAGATCTCCCAGATCGAGGAGCTGAAGGCCGGCCGCGACGCAACCGAAGTCGAGCAGAAGCTGCACGCCTTGACCAAGTCGGCCGACACCGGCGACGGCAACCTTCTGGCGCTGGCCGTCGACGCCGCCCGCGCCAAGGCCACCGTTGGTGAGATCTCGGACGCCATGGAGAAGGTGTTCGGCCGCCACAAGGCCGAAATCCGCGCCATCTCCGGGGTCTACCGCGGCGAGGTCGGCGAGAAGTCCGACGTCGTCGAGAAGTGCCGCAAGATGGTCGAGGCCTTCGAAGGCCAGGACGGCCGCCGTCCGCGTCTGCTGGTCGCCAAGGTCGGCCAGGACGGCCACGACCGGGGCCAGAAGGTGATCGCCAGTGCGTTCGCCGACCTGGGCTTTGACGTCGACATCGGGCCGCTGTTCCAGACGCCGGAAGAGGTCGCCCGCCAAGCGGTCGAGAACGACGTTCATGTGGTCGGCGTCAGTTCGTTGGCCGCCGGGCATCTGACTCTGGTGCCGCAACTCATCGCCAACCTCAAGGAACTGGGCCGCGAGGACATCCTCGTCGTCGTCGGTGGCGTCATTCCGCCGGACGACTACGACACCCTCTACCAGATGGGCGCCCAGGCCGTGTTCGGTCCCGGTACGGTGATCGGCGACGCGGCGATGGGCCTGATCGCCAAGCTCAACTCGGCGCTCGGCTACGCGAGCGAGGCAGCCTAAACCCTATGGCCATCCGTCAAGCAGCCGCCCGCGCGCAAGCGCGGGCGGCGCTCACTTTGGAGGACTACGTCGAGGGCGTGCTCGCGGGTAACCGGGCGATGCTCGGCCGCACCATCACGATGGTCGAGAGCCGCAATCCCGCCCACCAGGAGCTGGCCCAGGAAATCCTCCTGCGCCTCCTGCCCCACGCCGGTCAGGCGTACCGGATCGGCATCACCGGCGTCCCCGGCGTCGGCAAGAGCACGTTCATCGAAACCTTCGGCTGCAACCTGACCCGCGACGGACACAAGGTCGCGGTGCTGGCCGTTGATCCGACAAGTACGGTCTCCGGCGGTAGCATCCTCGGCGACAAGACCCGCATGGCCGACCTGTCCGCCGATCCCAATGCCTTTATCCGCCCATCGCCATCGTCGGGAACCCTCGGCGGTGTCACCCGCACGACCCGCGAAACGATGATCGTCTGCGAAGCCGCCGGCTTCGACGTCATCCTGGTCGAGACCGTGGGTACCGGCCAGTCGGAGGTCGCCATCGCCGACATGACCGATTTCTTCCTTGTGCTCATGCTGCCGGGCGCGGGCGATGAATTGCAGGGCATCAAGAAGGGCGTGCTCGAGATCGCCGACATGATCGCCGTCAACAAGTCCGACGGCGAGAACGACCTCAAGGCTCGTCAGGCGGCGGTGCACTACCGTAACGCGCTCAAGATCATGACGCCGACCAGCGCCAATTGGCAGCCGCCGGTGCTGATGTGCAGCGGGCTCAAGAACATGGGCCTGGATGCGCTTTGGGAGAAGCTCTGCGAGCACCGCGAAACGCTGACCGGGACGGGAGAGCTTCCGGCCAAGCGGCGCTTCCAGCAGGTCCATTGGATGTGGCAGATGCTCGAGGACCGGCTGATGACCCGGCTCAAGAGCCACCCGCAGGTCAAGCAGCAGCTCAAAAGCGTCGAACGCGACGTCGCCAACGGCCACCTGACGCCGACGCTGGCCGTATCGCGGTTGCTGTCGGCATTCCAGAACGACTGACGTTCGCAAATCGCGGATTCCCTCCTTCTTTTACCGTTGTCACGGACGCACGCGATTGGTCCGTCCGGTGCGGGTTAACCCGGCGCTTCGTTTCGCCTAAGCTGGCGGCGGGAGACGCGCCGCCGGGGGAGGAGCCAATGACCCTGTTCCGAATGCTCGCCGTTGCCGCCTTGGTGACGGCCTGGGCGACCGCCGCCCGGGCCGCCGAGATCGCCATCTCCTGCGGCGCGGTCGGACAGGAGTTGACGCTCTGCCGCGAGGGCGCCGAAGCGTGGGCGGCAAAGACTGGCAACACGGTGAAGGTCGTTTCGACGCCGGCCTCGGCGACGGAACGGATCGCCCTCTATCAGCAGCTTCTCGCCGCCGGCGCCGACGACATCGACGTCTTCCAGATCGACATTATCTGGCCGGGATTGCTGGGTCGGCATTTCGTCGACCTTTCCGAGCATGTCGCAGCGGATGTCACTGCCGCTCACTTTCCGCCCGTCGTTGCCGCCAACACTGTCGGCGGACGGCTGGTGGCAATGCCGTGGTTCACCGACGCCGGCCTGCTCTATTACCGCACCGACCTCCTGGAAAAGCACGGCACCCGGATGCCGGAAACGTGGGACGAGCTCGCCGAGACAGCCAGACGTGTCCAGGCCGCCGAGCGCACGGCGGGCAATGACAAGATGTGGGGGTTCGTCTGGCAGGGCCGGGCCTACGAAGGCCTGACCTGCAACGCGTTGGAATGGATCGACTCCTTCGGCGGCGGCGCTATCGTCGCCGACGACGGTTCGATCACCATCGACAATCCGAGGGCGGCGGCAGCCCTCACCCGTGCCGCATCCTGGGTCGGCACCATCAGCCCCCCGGGCGTGCTGAATTACCAGGAGGAGGAGGCGCGCGGTGTGTTCCAGTCGGGCAACGCCGTGTTCATGCGCAACTGGCCCTACGCCTGGGCCTTGGCGCAGGGATCGGACAGCCCGATTCGCGGCAAGGTCGGCGTCGCCCCGCTGCCGCGCGGCGGACCCGACGGGAAGCATACCGGCACCCTTGGCGGTCAGCAGCTCGCGGTGTCGGCGTATTCGCGGAACACGAAAGCGGCTATCGATCTGGTGCGCTACCTCACCGGCCGGGAGGAGCAGAAACGGCGTGCCATCGCCGGCTCTTTCAACCCGACGATCGCAGCACTCTACAGTGACGCCGAGGTGCTCGCCGCCAATCCGTTTTTCGGCCATTTGCGCCCGACGTTCGCCAATGCCGTTGCCCGCCCGTCGAAGGTGACCGGCGGCCGCTACAACCGGGTCAGCAGCGACTTCTGGAATGCCGTCCACGCAACTCTTGCCGGTGACGGCGCGGCGGCGGAAAACCTCGCCCGGCTCGCCAAGAAGCTCCACCGTACCAGCCGCGGCGGCCGATGGTAGCGGCCGTCGCACCCGCCAAACAGGAGTCGTATCTCGCCCGCGCGCGCCGTCGCTCGGCATGGCTGTTCCTCGTGCCAATGATCGCCGTGCTCGCGGCTGTCGCCGCATGGCCGTTGGCTCGAACCATCTGGCTCGGCTTGACCGACGCGCAACTCGGCGATCCCGGCGGTGCGGGATTTGTCGGGTTCGACAACTTCGTACTTCTGTTCGAGGATCCCGTCTGGTGGCGCGCCGTCGGCAACACGTTGTGGTTCACGGGCGCCTCGGTAGCACTGGAGACGGTGTTCGGGACGGTTATTGCGCTGGTGCTGCACGCCCGCTTCCCGGGGCGTGGGCTGACGCGGGCGGCGGTGCTGATCCCCTGGGCGATCCCGACCGTGGTGTCGGCGAAAATGTGGGGGTGGATGCTCCACGACCAGTTCGGTGTCATCAATCATGGGATGCTGGCGCTGGGCATCATCGCCGAGCCGGTGGCCTGGACTGCCGAGCCCGACCTCGCCATGTGGGCGGTGATCGCCGTCGACGTCTGGAAGACGACTCCGTTTGTCGCGCTGCTGGTCCTCGCCGCCCTGCAGATGCTGCCCGAGGAATGTTACGAATCGGCGCGGGTCGACGGCGTTAACCCGGTTGTGGTCTTCTTCCGCGTAACCCTGCCGCTGATCCGCCCGGCGCTGATCGTGGCGGTGATCTTCCGCGCACTGGATGCCATGCGCATCTTCGACCTGATCTACGTGCTGACCAGCAACAGCGAAACGACGATGTCGATATCGGTGTTCGCCCGCCAGCAGCTCGTCGACTTCCAGGACGTCGGCTTGGGTTCGGCGGCGTCGACACTGCTGTTCGTCATCATCGCCGCGCTGACCGTGCTGACCGTGATGGCCTCCCGCCTCGACCTCGGAACGGAACCGACGCGATGAAACGCGTGGTGCGCCGTGTTCTTTTTTTCGCGCTCGTCGCGGCGATCATCACCGTTGCGGTAGCACCGTTCTATTATGCGATCGTCACCTCTTTGAAATCGGGGACGGCACTGTTCCGGGTCGATGTCTTCCCATTGGCGCCCGTCTGGGACAACTACGCGGCGGTGTTCCGCGAGCAGCCGTTCGGCCGCAACATCGCCAATTCGGTGATTGTCGCCGTAGCAACCGTCGTCGCATCCCTGACCCTCTCCGTCGGCGCGGCTTATGCCCTAGGACGCATCCGCTTTCATGGCCGGCGGATGCTGCTGATGACGATCCTCGGCGTTTCCATGTTTCCGCAAGTTGCGGTTCTGTCCGGGCTGTTCGAGTTGATCCGGACGCTCGGCCTCTATAATGACCTCCTCGGGCTGATGATCGGCTACATGATCTTCACCCTTCCATTCACCGTCTGGGTGCTCAGTGCGTTCATGCGCGAACTGCCGCGCGAGCTGGAGGAAGCGGCGATCGTCGATGGCGCCTCGCCGCTGGTCATCGTCGTCCGGGTATTCCTGCCGCTGATGGAACCGGCGCTGGCGGCGACCGGGCTTCTGGCGTTCATCGCCGCGTGGAACGAGTTCCTGTTCGCGCTGACGTTCACCCTCACCAACGACATGCGCACCGTACCGGTGGCCATCGCGTTGATCTCCGGCGCCAGCCAGCACGAGCTGCCCTGGGGCAACATCATGGCCGCTTCGGTGATCGTCACCGTGCCGCTGATCGCGCTGGTCCTGGTGTTCCAGCGCCGCATCGTCGCCGGCCTCACCGCCGGCGCGGTCAAAGGATAGCCGCGTATGGGTGCGCGCGAGTGGTGGCGAGGGGCGGTGGTCTACCAGATCTATCCGCGCAGCTTCGCAGATGCCAATGGAGACGGTGTCGGCGATCTCGCCGGCATCATCGGAAAGCTCGACTATGTGGCCTCACTCGGCGTCGATGCCGTCTGGCTGTCGCCCATCTTCGCATCGCCGATGAAGGATTTCGGCTACGACGTCGCCGACTACCGCGCCGTCGATCCGCTGTTCGGCACCGTCGAGAACCTCCGCAGCCTGGTCAGCGAAGCTCATGACCGAAATATCCGCGTGCTGCTGGACTTCGTGCCCAGCCACACATCCGACCAGCACCCATGGTTCCGCGCGAGCCGCGAAGGCCGCGACAACTTCCATACAGACTGGTATGTCTGGTCCGATCCGAGCATCGACGGTACGCCGCCGAACAATTGGCTTTCGGTGTTCGGCGGCCCGGTTTGGGACGTGGGAACCGCGGCGCCAGCAGTACTATTTCCACAACGGTCATGCCTAGCTGAGTGTCTCTGGATGGGGCATGAGGTTAAGCAAAGCAATGAAAAACAAGCATGCGAGTCGTTCAAGGATTTCCGAGGCCAAGGTCCGCGAGGTCGTGCGCTGTTTCGCCGCCGATCTGACCGCCCTTCAGGCGGCGGCTCTGAGCGGCTTGAACCGCAAT
>Ga0209144_1000219_pt1 | contig 12409 bp, 15 predicted proteins | sample WorMettrBAHAMAS1_FD_187392 | JGI IMG/M metagenome (GOLD analysis project Ga0209144, IMG submission 187392) | Marine gutless worms symbiont microbial communities from Max Planck institute for Marine Microbiology, Germany - Inanidrilus... | ecosystem: Host-associated > Annelida > Digestive system...
TCGCAGCTCCATGACAAGTGCGATAAGCGTCTTGGACGCTCAGCTCTGACAGTTCCGCTTCGCTCATATCGAGAAACGATACGCCTGCAGATCCGCCTTTTCAATTCGTTATGCTCAACTCCTCATACGTCAGACAAGATTACATCCGTATCCCACTAATCACTAGTCACACCTAGCCCTTCGGCGATCCTGGATCGCTATAAGTACTGCATTATTATCACGAAAATCAGTTGGCATCGACGACGTAGTTTCATTTCCCGAGAACAGGGTCGTGGCGAATGAATTTGTCGTTGATATCGAGGGATGTCTCAGAACATTTCGTCCCAGCTCGTAGAGGGTATCGAGCAGGCGTGACGTGACCGTGAGGCCGGTTTGGGTGTGGGTGCGCTGTACCGCTTCCAGGGCGGTCTGGTGCGAATCGAGGATGACACCGCTTAAGCGACGCGCGACATGACAAAACAAACGGTGCTCGATCGGATGCCGCTTGGAGGTGTACGGCGGGTAGAGGGCCACCCGCAGACGCCGCCCGAACCGTCGGCTCAGCGCCACCAGGTCTTCCTTGAAGCGCAGCGAACGCGCGACCTTGGCAGCGCCGGCATCGAAGGTCAACAGGATTTGCTGCGCGTAACGACGCCGATAGCCGGGCCGCGCCAGCAGCTTGGCAGCGGTGTTGCGACTGATGTGATACCCACGCGCCAGCGCCAGTTGCACCGGCTCGAGGTTGGTCCAGCGCACCGCTTCATCGGTCGGGCTGCCGGCACTGTGGGCTTCGAGCACCTCGTCTACCACTTCCCCCAGCCTCGGTTGGCGTTGGGTGACTTGGCGACGACCACCGCCAGGACGGCGGATGCGCTTGGCACCGCCACGGGGACGCTGTGGGGGGGTGATCCTCGTTGCCCATGGCCTCCAGCTCGCCGATTCCCGTATAGATCGTTCGCCGGCTCATCCCCAACACTCGCGCCACATACGCGAAACCGCCAAAGCCGATCTTCAGCGCCTCGACCGCGGCGTGGCGGCGTCCCTGCTCTTCCGGCAGCGAACGCAAGTAGACATGAAGTCTTCGTGCGATTGATCGTAGCCTTGAAACCCGTTTGTCAGGTTACCGGTATCTTGTACTTCAGGTAGGCTCATTCTACGATGAGAACATCGTGTGTTCAACTCGCTACCGACATTTTTAACGAATTCACTAATACTAAACATGTCTAACTTGTTAGTGAATCGTTCCTAAGGGGTATGAAGAGTTTTAAACAAACCTCATGCATTTTAACACATTTGGAAAAAGACAACGTCTTACGTACGAAGCGTGCCAACTGTTGCCGTAAGGTATTATTCCAATGCTCAATATGAGCCGTTTCCCCTGTTTCTTTACCCACAAGGCGCTGTTGCTCGCTCGGAATAACGGCTCGATACGCGCTCCAATAATCACTGAAAACGATGGCTTCCTTATAAGCAGACGGTACGCGATCCCAGAGTATCCGACAGGTGTTTTCGGTGCGATCACCGCAGGCAGAGGCGACGATTTCTCGGGTCTCTCTATTCATGGCAATCCAGACCCACACTTTGTCTTTGCTACGAAAGACAAAGGACCGCAACTCATCCACCTCCAGCACAGGAATCTTTTTGCACTCAACAGGTTGTAGCGTCTCTTCAAGGGGTGGGAGGTCATTCGCCTGTTCTTTTAACCAGGCGCTCAATGTTCGGCGCGAGACCCCATCGGAATGATTACCGATAAATCCATCTACCCTATCACTTCAAAAATCACCACTACCCCATCTTGTAACCACTTGTAAGATACAATAAAGCTGCCGATTTTAGGATGTCATCGACTTGAATCGATTTGTAGGTTTTGAAAAGATCCCACTCCAGGAATCATGGAGATATATCCAAAAGCGCCCCAATTGACGCAGGTCTCCATACAATCCTACAGATTTTGAGCCCGACCATGTGCGAAAAATATTTCTGAATCGGATGGTTATCGATGCGGACTACGATCTAAGCAATCTCGAAACAAATAACCATCTGAATTTATTCAATTAATATCCCGGACACTAGTGCTGTTACCCCTAAAAAACATAAGGGGAAGGGTTAAACATGAGTTTTGACCATGAAGTAGACCTAGTAAAAGCTGAGCTTAGGCCTTACCGCTTTGGGGCGGAACAAGCGGCGCAAACCGAACAACCCGAAAACAAAAAGGGTGGAACGCAACCTCGACAACAGGAGCCACCGGCCCTTCTCGATGCCCTGGAAATCGCCTGCCGGGACCTGCCCATCACCCCGGCGGAAATACGAGCGGCCCTGGCCTCGGAAGACCGAGCGGCATGGGAATCTAAGAATCTGCCGATGGACACCCTGCACGACTTCGCTAAGGTGCTTTCCTGGCATCGGAAGATGGACCAAGGCAAAGCCCCTGCCCACTACAGGGCGCGGGCGCTGTGCGCTTCCTGTGGCCCCGTATGGCATTGGCGGGTTGGCGAAGCCCTAAGCTGTCCCTGGTGCCGGAACCGAAAGGCCGGACGGCACATCCCCCGACCCCCGGTTGCCTGTCGGGAGTGCCAGCACTGGCACCCGGACCGGATCAACCCACTGGGCGGCTTGGGCTCCTGTGTAATCCAAGCCCCGGCCAGCAAGCGTGCCGGGGCTTGCTGGCCCCGTGGAACAATCTCTTGTGCTGACTGGCGACCGCGAACCGAGCAACCTTGAGTGAAGGAAAAATGCTAGGGTCTGTATTTTTTATCACTAGCGTCCGGGGAAACTGGTTCTTTCCTCTTGTAACCACTTGTAAGATAAAACAAAGCTGCCGGTTTTAGGATGTCATCGACTTGAATCGATTTGTAGGTTTTGAAAAGATCCCGCTCCAGGAATCATGGAGATACCTCCAAAAGCGCCCCAATTGATGCAGGTCTCTATACAATCCTACAGATTTTGAGCCCGACTATGTGCGAAAAATATTGCTGAATCGGATGGTTATCGATGTAGACTACGATCTAAGCAATCTCGAAACAAATAACCATCTGAATTTATTCAATTAATATCCCGGACACTAGTGGGTTTCCGTACCAATATTCACGCCTCGTGGATTTGAGGCAAAATCCAGTCTCGCTTGCTAATCATACAGGATTAACCGGATTTTTTGTGCTGAAGAGCGTTTTCTGGTTTGGTATAGAGTGTGAGAGGACGTAGGAAATTCAGGAATGACAAGAATCCTGTAAATCTTGTGTAATCCTGTAAATCCTGTCCGATTGGAGTTTGGCGATGAAGCTCGAGTTGGGCACTTGTCGGTCTGGGGTGATGCCTCGCTGGTAAATAATACCGTAACCACTTCGGCCGGTTGGTGACAGCCACCCGTCTCCGCTGGCACAGTATGGGGTATGAACGAGTATGAGCTCAAGAAGGCCGGGGCGGTCGCCTCCGATATCGTCGACCGGTTCGCTCTGCCTCGTCCGGCCGATAGGGTCGAACCCTACGGCAGTGGCCTGATTAATGCCACTTTCCTCGTCACCGCCGGAGATGCCTGCCATATCCTGCAACGGATCAACCCATTGGTGTTTCCGGAACCGGAGCGGATCATATTCAACCTGTCGGTGCTGGGAGGACATATCGCAACCCGCCCCACATCCGGGCTCCGCATTCCGGCCCTGATTCCGGCCTGGGACGGATCGTCCTTCGTCCGGGACGGGCAAGGTGGGCTTTGGCGTCTCATGGAGTTCATCCCGAACACCAGGGGGCTTGTTCACATCGAGGATCTGGAACAGGCTCGGGAGGTGGGTCGCATCCTGGGTCACTTCCATGTCCTGGTCAGCGATTTACCCACGGACCGGCTCACGGTGGTCCTGCCGGGATTCCATGTCACGCCGGGCTATCTGGAGCGATTCGAACAGGTCTTGGCGGTACGCACTACCGCTCGTTCGGAAGCCCTGTCCCAAGCCATCGCCTGCGTGACCACGCGCCAAGCGCAGGTCGGTGTGCTTGAAGCGGCACGGCAGGGCGGGCACCTCCCGGTACGTGTCATCCACGGGGATCCAAAGCTCGACAATATCCTGTTCGATCGCATGACGGGCCGCGCGGTGAGCCTGATTGACCTGGACACGGTCCAGGCCGGACTTATCCATTACGACATTGGAGATTGCCTGCGTTCCTGTTGCAACCGCAGCGGCAGGTCCGCTGCAGCCGGTGCCGGCTTCGATCTCGACCTCTGCCGGGCTATCCTCGGCGCCTATGCGGGCGAGACCGGGGGCTTACTGGATCAGGTGGAAATCGAGTTGCTGTTCGATGCCATCCGCTTGATCCCCTTCGAGCTAGCCCTGCGCTTTCTGACCGACCACCTGGAAGGCGACCGCTACTTCCGGGTTACCGAGCGGGGGCAGAACCTGCGCAAGGCCAGAGTCCAACTCGCACTGGTGAAAGACATCGAGGGCAAGGAACGGGAGATCCGCGGCATCATCACGGCCTGTTTCAGGCGGGGTGAGACTGCCCCCTGAGGAGAGTGTCGCAAAAGTTGATAATGGCGGCGCTGTCCCCCGTGGCCCGAATCACGAACAACCCCTGGTTCTGCGCCTAGCGGTCGCTCCCCTGCTCCGCGCGTAAATAGGCCACTGCACCGAACACCCTATGGTCTCTGTATTCAGGCAGGTAACGCTTGGCCCGCTGGAGGCGCTCGATGAATTTATCCACCAACCCGGCCTGCAGAGTCGTCTTCATCTCCACGATGACGATCTCCTCCCCATTGTGGGCGATGATGTCGAATTCGTAGCTCTCCCCCTCGCGACAGCCCTTACGCCGGGTCGAGGTATCGTAGACCCGAATTCCATAGTCACCCAATAAGTAGACCAGATCCCCTTTCGACCAGGCTCTCCACCAGCTTGCCCCCTAGCCTTCGAAGAGCTTCTGAAGGGCCTTCATATTCTTGTCCGTTTCCCGGAATTCGCGATCCAAGGCCCGTTGTGACTCCTAGAACTTACGGTCCATTTCCTTAAACCTACGGTCCATTTCCTGGAAAAACTGCCAGACTTGCTCGAAATTCAGTGTGGTTTCCATGGTGAGAGATACCTGTCGTTAAGGTTTAACGTGCTTGTCCTGGGGCGTCTTGCTCAAGTATCGCGGCGCAAGGGTACCACCCGGGGCGCCGTGGTCTGAAGGTCCTGCTCGCGTCGGCGTTGCAGGAGCTGTCTTAAGATCGGCGGAAACTCGCTCATCAATCGCCGCTGGGTCTCTTTGAGACTAGGGAAAAAATAGAGGATTTCACACGCAACCGGGCCGCTTAGCGACTCACGCTCCGGGGCCGGCGACGGCCGCCAGGCGATACGGATCAGGCGCCCGCCCACTCCGTCCTGATGGGCATAGCCGCCGTGGTTGTCCACGAACACGATCTCCCCGGCTTCCACCACGGCTTGGAATTGCATGGAGCGGATGGGGACGAACAGGCTTTTGCAGCCGCTTCTTTTAAGCAGCAGCTGCAGGTCATTGTACACAGCGGCCGGCAAGGTGCTGCGCTCACGGGTATACTCCGGCGGGCGGAAGAAGGTCTCGCGGACGTAGTATCCGGGCATCGGGGTGCTCCGGCGGGTCAATCGTCGGCGTCGAGCTCCGGGGTCCAACCCTCAGTCCGGGCCCGCCGCACCGCTGCCTCGTAGATGCGTTGGTGACGCTCGCGCAGCGGCGGTGGCAGGCGGGAGGCCAGGTGGCCGTATGGCGCCCAGGCCTCCGTGACCTTGTCGTACAGGGAGTCGATACCCTGCAGAGTCCAGTCCGCACAGGTTTCGGTTTCAGGGATGATTCCGAATACCCAGGCATCCCGTATGATATTTCCGGTCGGCGTCATGCCGCCTTTGGGCTCCTTATCGATCCCCTGATAGATTTTGGTGTTGGTCATGAGTGGACGCTTCCTACATGTGATTGAGCGTCATTGTGGCCGAACCACATAGCAAACGCCAAGCCCGTGGTCCACCATTCGGCTTTACGAGGAAAAGCTACAAATCACGCGAATCCTCGAAAACCCGCCGTCCCGAACCGAAGGGAGGGATCTTATCGTGCCGATTCACGCGATTCGTCGTTTTCTCTTACCAAATCGGTTGTCGGGTGAGGGCGTGTTCAGACTTGCTGGGAATACGTTCCGTAGTGTTGCCTGAGCTTCACGGATATACTATTCCGATGCATTATCGGACCGACGATCTACGCATTTGCGACATCAAGCAGGTGGCCGCACCCAAGACCCTGCAGAAAGAGCTCCCCGTCAGCGAGCGGGCGGCGCGCACAATCTACCACGCGCGGCAGGAGATTCGACATATCCTCCAGGGCGAAGACGACCGACTGCTGGTGGTGGTTGGACCCTGCTCCGTCCACGATCCCCAAGCGGCCATGGAGTATGCCGAGCGGCTGTATGCTTTGCGTGTCGAAGTCGAGCGGGATCTGATGATCCTGATGCGGGTCTATTTCGAGAAGCCCCGCACCACAGTAGGCTGGAAGGGCCTGATCAACGACCCGGATCTGAACGGCAGCTTCGAGATCAACAAGGGATTGAACCTGGCCCGCAGGTTGCTGCTGGACCTGGCGGAGATGAGCATGCCCACGGGAACCGAGTTCCTGGATCTCATCAGCCCGCAGTATATTGCCGATTTGGTCAGCTGGGGCGCCATCGGTGCCCGCACCACGGAGAGCCAGGGACACCGGGAGCTCGCCTCGGGTCTATCCTGCCCCATCGGGTTCAAGAACGGCACCACCGGTTCGGTGAAGATCGCCATCGATGCCGTGCATGCCGCGACCCGACCCCATGTCTTCATGTCCCTGACCAAGGACGGTAACTCGGCAATCTTTCGTACCCGCGGTAACGAGGATACCCATATCATTCTGCGCGGCGGCCACCGCCCGAACTACGACACGGAGAGCGTGAACATCGCTGCGGAGGAGGTCATCGCCTCTGGCCTCACGCCCAAAATCATGATCGACTTCAGCCACGCCAACAGCCGCAAGGAACCATCCAACCAGATCCGGATCTGCCATGACGTGGCCGGCCAGATTGCCCGTGGTGACAAGCGCATCATCGGGGCCATGATCGAAAGCCACTTGGTCTCCGGCCGTCAAGACCTGACCGCCGCCACCGACCTGGTCTACGGGCAGAGCATCACCGATGCCTGCATCGCGTGGGACGATACGGTGCCGATGCTCCGCGAGCTGGCCGCAGCTGCGGCGGGTAGACGCGAGTGCTGAACGAGAGGATCCTCGCGGTCAACCGGCTGCTCCGTAGTGGGCTGTGCCCACCGACCGGGCTTTCGGTCACCGGCCACCAGTCGCCGGCTTCCAGCCCATCGATAAGGTAAAACACGCACGATTTGGCGCAGGGAAAGGTCGCTGTCGTCTATCCGGCCTCTGGTTGGGTATTGGATCCCCGCAGCCTCGAAGGCCTCGGCGGTAGAACAGGTTTGCAAGGTGCCGGTCTGACCGGTCTTGCCATCAGGTGTGTGCTACCGCATCCTACACCCTCGGCATTCTGCACCTCCGGCACGACCACGATCGTGGAGAACTCAGCATGGCAACGGCCCAAGACGTACTGCTTCCCGACATCGGGGACTTCTCGGAAGTAGAGGTCATCGAGATCCTGGTACAACCCGGCGACCAAGTCAGCGTCGATCAGTCCCTGATTACCCTGGAGAGCGACAAGGCGACCATGGAAATTCCCTCTCCCCTGGCCGGCGAGGTCACCTCCCTCGCCGTCAAGGTGGGAGACAAGCTGAGCCAAGGGGATTTGGTACTGATCCTGAAGCCGCAGGCTCCGGCGGCCGCGGCACAGGCCGATGCGCCAGTGGCCGCATCGGAGGAGAGTTCGGAAGAACAATCCCCGGCGGAGATCGAATCGATTCCCGCACCCGTGGCCGAACCTGAAGCAGTCGGTCCAAGACCAGGCGAGGCGGAGCGCCGCCGCGCTCCGGTGCCCACGCGACCGGAAGACTTGGCCGCCATTGCCAAGGGCCGCAAGCCCCACGCCAGTCCGGCCGTGCGTCGGTTCGCCCGTGAGCTGGGCGTAGATCTGACCCTGGTCGAGGGCTCGGGTCCAAAACACCGCATCCTCAAAACCGACATCCAGGACTATGTCAGGAAAACCCTGGCCCGCGGCGCTGCTGGGGTGCCGGGCACCGGCTTACCCTTCCAGCTCCCCGCCGCGCCCGAGATCGACTATGCCAAGTTCGGCGAAGTGGAATTGGCCCCCCTGCCGCGCATCAAAAAGATCAGCGGGCGCCGTCTCCACCTGAATTGGCTCAGCATTCCCCATGTCACCCACCACGACGCGGCGGACATCACGGACCTGGAGGCCTTCCGGAACTCCCAGCGGGAGGCGGCGACCGCGGCGGGCGTAAAGCTTACCTTCCTGTCGATCCTGCTCAAGGCAGTAGCCAAGGCCTTGGAGCAGTTTCCCAACCTCAAGGCATCGCTCACCGGCGACGGCGAACGCCTGGTGCTCAAGTACTTCACCCACCTCGGCGTAGCGGTGGATACCCCCGAGGGATTGGTGGTCCCGGTCATTCGTGACGTAGACAAGAAAGGCGTCTACCAGCTCGCCCGCGAGCTCACGGAGGCAAGCGCCAAGGCGCGGGAAGGAAAACTGCTGCCTGGGGACACGCAGGGTGGGTGCTTCACCGTTTCCAACCTGGGAGGCATCGGCGGCACCGCCTTTACCCCTATCATCAACGCCCCGGAAGTGGCCATCTTGGGCATCTCCCAAACGAAGCCGGTTTGGAACGGAAACAACTTCGTCCCGCGTCTCGTCCTGCCCATGTCCCTTTCCTACGACCATCGGGTGATCGACGGCGCGGAAGCCGCACGTTTCACCGGACAACTGCGGGAGCTGCTGGAGGATATTCGGAGCTTATTGTTCTGATTCCGAGCCGTAGGGTGGACTGTACCCACTGCTCCGGCAAAGAAAACAACGAATCACACGAATCAACGCGAACCGGATTTTTGTGATTCGCGTGATTCGTTGTTTCTCTAGAGCCATCTTTCGGGCTCGCAGCCCGAGCAGATAGGCCCGTGCCTGCTCAAGCCCGAAGTTCAGGATTGTGTACTCGTAGATACCATCGAGGTCGGAGACCGCTTTTTCGGACAGACTATAGAGCACTTTGAAAAATACGGTTTTCGTCAACGGAACATCTGAATAATCAATGGGATGGAGTCCGCTTGATTGGTGAAAATACCTATTTTTCAAGGTGCCCTATAGGCGACCATCAGCGCTCAGCCGAGCCTCGACTTCCTGCATAATGCCAGTGACCGACTTGTCGCTTACGCCGCTGCTCAATCCTTCCTGGGTAGTGGTGATTTTTGAAGTGATAGGATAGATGGATTCATTGGTAATCATTCCGATTGCCACCGTTTTTCTCGTTACCTGATTCTAGATTCTGGCCCTCTCTTCCGGAAGAATACGCTTGGTCTGAACGATTGCATTCATTTCGCAAATGTCAGAGCGAAGATCTCGTTAAAAATGGCACAAATGCGCCCGGTAGCTCGCAATATCACTGTAAAGCCTGTGGTGTCTATGGCGTACTTGAGCGCAAAGAACGCGCAACGGAAGAAAAGAAAGAACTCATCATAAACGTTTATCAAGAAAGATCCAGTATGCGCGGGATTGAACGGACGTTTGGGGGTCTCGCGCCGAACATTGAGTGCCTAGTTAAAAGAACAGGCGAATGACCTCCCACCCCTTGCAGAGAAAACACCTGTCGGATGCTCTGGGATCGCGTACCGTCTGCTTATAAAGAAGCCATCGTTTTCAGTGATTATTGGAGCGCGTATCGAGCCGTCATTCCGAGCGAGCAACAGCGCCCTGTGGGTAAAGAAACGGGGGAAGCGGTTCATATTGAGCGTTGGAATAATACCTTACGGAAACACTTGGCACGCTTCCTACGTAAAACGTTGTCTTTTTCCAAATATGTTAAAATCCATGAGATTTTTTTAAAACCCTTCATACACCGCTATAATATCGAATTATTGCCGATTGTTGGCTAGATATCACTTCAAAAATCACCACTACCCCTTCCTGTGTGGCCTGTTTCAACGCCAGGAACTTGGTGTTCTCCTCCTGATCACGGCGCACCAAGTCTCGGATGTACTCGCTATCGTTCGTGTACTCACCGGCGGCAATCTGCGCCTTAATCCACTGGTCCTGTTTGTCCGTCAGGGTGATCGTCTCTCTGGTGGTCCCCATACACTGGCCTTCGAGACGCGCGAAAAATCATACTATCTCATGCCGGCATCCTTACCGGCAGGCACCGGGCGCCCCAAGTGCCGGGCGCGGTTTCGAAGTGACCGGCGCACGTAGTGCCGCAGGATGCGCACTTGCCTTCCGGCGTCAGTCCCCAGGCCCTGAGCCGGTACCAGTCGCGCTCGATGAGCAGCGCCCCGCACGCATGGCACCAGGTACTTCCCCCCGCGGCATCCCGGACATTGCCGGTGTAGGCGTAGCGCATCCCGACGCGGCGGGCGATCGCCCGCGCCCGGGTCAGGGTCGCGAGTGGCGTGGGCGGTATCTCCCGCAGCTTCCAGTCGGGATGGAAGGCGGTAAAGTGCATAGGGGTCTCGGGACCCAAGTGTTCCAAGACCCAGGTGCACATACGCTCCAACTCGGCATCGGAGTCATTGTGGCCCGGAATCAGCAGGGTCGTGAGCTCCAGCCAGACCTGAGTCTCCTGCCTGAGGTACTCCAGGATCTCCAACACCGGCGCCAGATGGCCACCGCAGATGTGCCGGTAAAAATCGTCGGTAAAGGCCTTCAGGTCCACATTGGCCGCATCCATGGCGGAGAAGAAATCCTCCCGCGCCCCCGGACTGACATAGCCCGCGGTTACCGCCAAGTTCCGGATGCCCCGATCCCGGCAGGCCAGGGCCGTATCCCGCGCATATTCGAGAAAGATGACCGGATCATTGTAGGTGTAGGCGACGCTGCGGCACCCTAGCTCCGCGGCCTTGCCAGCGATGGCCTTGGGCGCGGCGCTCGCGGCCAGGGTGTCGATCTCCCGGGACTTGCTCATATCCCAGTTCTGACAGAACTTGCAGGCAAGGTTACAGCCGGCCGTTCCGAAGGACAGCACCGGGGTACCGGGTAGAAAGTGGTTAAGCGGCTTCTTCTCGATCGGATCCACACAAAAACCGCTCGAACGCCCGTGGCTGGTGAGCAGGATCCGATCATCCTCGCACACACGCACGAAGCACAACCCCTGCTGACCCGACTTGAGCTTACAGGCCCGCGGGCACACATCGCACTGGATGCGGCCGTCTTTCAGTCGATGCCAGTAGCGCGTCGGGTGATGACTCGGTTGGATACTCATTTCGCACTTTCGTGCAGCGGATCGGTACCATCGAACAGCGCAACCAAAAAGCTGGTATCAACGAGAACAGTATTTCTCATGTAGCCGTTCCCGGATCCGGCGGCGCAATGGGTCCGCAGGCGGTTCCGCCGCACTCCCTTTATCGAACAAATCCACCCCCAGCTCGTACGCATTTTGCGGGGGCTCCAGACCCGCCAACCAATCGGCAAGATTGCGTTTGACGGCCTCACTCCTGTTGTAACCACACCGACGGTGGAGGTGTCCACCAAGATGTTGAGCAGGCGTCTCGCCTGCTGTCTGTGCCCAACACCGTTGTTGGGCGCGTAGAGCTGCGCCAACAGCGAACGCATCAGCCCGGCACCGCCTGCCGCATCTGCCACACACCCATAGGCACCACCACACCATACTCCCCCAACAATCCGCGCATTTGGTTGACCAACGCTGTGCGCCCCTTCACCGCCGCCGGCCGAATCCGGTGCATCGCCTGCAGGTCTTGTTGCTCGACCGTCTTGACCGCCACGAAATGCACGTTGGCACGCCCCACCGCCTCGCCGATGGCTTCCGCATCCTGGTCGTCGTTCTGGTTGCTCTTGACGTAACCCTTCAGCCGTACCTCGTGCCCGCGCCGGCTGAACTCGCGTGCCCAATGGTGGGCACCGCCGCATGCCTCCATTCTAATTAAACAGGCCGGTAGATTCACCACATCCCGCACCAAGCCGCTCTGCCGCACCGGTTTCTTCACCACCCGCTCGTCCTGCTCGTTCACCCTCACAGCTGGAAACTGTTCTTGCCGAGGTCGATCCCCAAACGCACCACACTCTTGCTACCATTCATGTCGGACCCTCCACTTCGGTTCGATGGTTGTAGTTTGTCTTGCCATCCGGGCGCTTTTGACGCCGTCGGTGAAGGGGGATGGGTCCATACCATCATCCTTGTATGTTCTGTTTCTCAAGGAAACGCCAAGGAAGGTATAAGGGGACCTTGAAAAATCCGGTTTTTCGGTACGCTTCATGAGTAATTGATGACCTCGTGAGGCGCATATGCTGAATGGAGACGAAACCGAAGACGTGCTCGACATGGGAGCGGGTCTTGGACCGCGT
>Ga0209144_1000220_pt1 | contig 12385 bp, 12 predicted proteins | sample WorMettrBAHAMAS1_FD_187392 | JGI IMG/M metagenome (GOLD analysis project Ga0209144, IMG submission 187392) | Marine gutless worms symbiont microbial communities from Max Planck institute for Marine Microbiology, Germany - Inanidrilus... | ecosystem: Host-associated > Annelida > Digestive system...
CACCAGAAGTCACAAAATGATTCTTGTTTGTGTCTTTTGTGCTTTCTGTGGCCGTTCTGCTAACGGTGTGGGTCCGGATGATTACCGTGCCGAAAAATTTCATGCCTCGTCAGTCTGAGGCGATGCCCCACTAGGAACCATCCGCGACGACCTGTACCTGTTTGCCCTCCGCGAGACCCGAAAAGCCCCGGGTAACCACCCGCTCGCCGGACTCCAGGCCCTCCAGAATCTCGATGCGGTCGGTGATGCGCACGCCCGTGTGTACCGGGCGACGCACGATTTTGTTCTCATCGCCCAGCAACCACAGGAATTCCCCGTTGCGGTCACGGCGCAGGGCGCGGAAGGGTACCAGGAATCGAGGCATGGCGCCGCTACTGAAGGTCGCGCGGACGAACTGACCGGCTCGGGCCCCCTCTGGGATGGGATCCATGGCTACCTCGACGATGGCCTGACGGCTGGTCTGGGCCAGGGTCGGATGGATGCGGAGGATCTGGCCCTCGAAGCTTTCGGGGCCCAGGGCGTCGATGCGGAGGTCCACCAGATCCCCCAACCCGAGCTGGGGCAGTATCAGCCCCGAGGCGGAGACCGCAGCGACCAGGGATTCGGGATCGGCTAGGGTCAGCAGGTGACTGTTCTTGGTAACGAAGTCTCCCGGCTCGACGTGACGCTCGGTGATAACGCCGGCGAAGGGCGCCTTGATGGTGGTAAAGGCCAGGCGCGTTTTGAGCAGCCGTTCCTCCGCCTGGGCTACGGTGAGGGCGGTGCGAGCCTGGGCGAGCTCGTCCTCGGAGACGGCGTACAGTGACTGCAGGCCCTCCTGGCGCCGCAGGTCCGACTGCTTTTGCCGCTTGGTGGCGCGGGCCTTATCGAGCCGGGCACGCAGCAGGTCGTCCTCGAGCTGGACCAGGAGGGTGCCCCGTGCGACTAGGTCGCCCTCGAAGACTTCGAGCTTGGTAATGCGTCCTTCTTCCTGATTGTGGATGCGCACCAAGCGTCGGAAGCGCAAAGAGCCGGGGCGCTCGTGATGGACCGCGACCGGAGCGCGCTCGGCTGTAAACATGGTTACTAGGTGATCCCTGGATAGCCGGTGCCTGTGGGTGTGCACGCTCTCGTCGTCCGCACCGCAGCCGGTGAGGAGCAGGGCCAGGATCAGTCCCGGCCGCAGTGATCCCCTGGTATGGCAGTGCCCAAGTACCGATAACATAGGAACCATCTTTTTCCACAGTCCCTGGTACATAGTTTCAGTTGGGGTCTAGATAACTTTAGAGTGGATTTTCTCTCAGCAGAGTTAGTATTCTATCAGAGAGATTTTCCTCTCGGTGATTAAATCTAAACTCACATTCCTTGATGTGTAAATGAAACGTTTGTCGGGGAACACCATTGAACTTTGCAAGTCTTCGTTTGGCATATGACCAGAATGATTCAATGCCATTGATATGGCAATTACCGCGGGCAAATTCATTCTCGCCAGGATGCACTCGGAAATGCTTTTTGTACCCCATGTCCACCAGCCCATTGTAGCCTCTCCAGCCGTCCGGGTGGATGATGCTTCCAGGGCTGCCTGGCCCCGGATCGCAGCCTGTCGCTGCTTTTTGGAGGCATCTGGGACGATCTCGGTGTAGACTTTTCCTTGCCGTTCCAGGATCCCGAGGACAATCGTTTTATCGCCTGCTCTACGACCCTTCTTCCCACGGACATGGCGCGCACCAAAAGCAGGATTCATCGACTTCAACCTCGCCCGAGAAGGGCGATGAAGCGTCACAAACCTGGGCGACTCTAATTCGTAACTTCAAGAGTAGTTTATTAATCGTAGGGCGGCTTACATCACTCAACTCAGCGATTTTCGAGGCCGGAAAATCAAGCGCAAAAGAGCGTATAATTACTCTAAATTTGGCTTCGGAAAGGCATGAACGCCTAAATACCTGTTTTTTCCTTGCATAACATAACCTTAGCATGCAGGTGCAGATGCTAAAGTTATCTAGACCCTCAGTTGATGTTGCGAATGCCTAGTACCCCGTTTCATCTAATTTTTCTGGTTGTCATTTCGAGCGTAGCGAAAAATCCTTGTCCCAACGGAGGAGGGATCTTGTGCGCTAGGAGCCTCTGCCAAGCCGAAGATCCCTCGCTACGCTCGGGATGACAGGGATGGTTTAACAGCAAATTTTGATGAAACGGGGTACCAGAGCATGTTGACATATAAAGCTGAGGAACGATTCACTAACAAGTTAGACATGTTTAGTATTAGTGAATTCGTTAAAAATGTCGGTAGCGAGTTGAACACACGAGGTTCTTATCTAGGAGAATGAGCCTACCTGAAGTACAAGATACCGGTAACCTGATGAACGGGTTTCAAGGCTACGATCAATCGCACGAAGACTTCATGTCTACTTGCGTTCGCTGCTGGAAGAGCACCGACGCCGCTACGAAGATCGGCTTTGGCGGTTTCGCGTATGTGGCGCGAGTGTTGGGGATGAACCGGCGAACGATCTATACGGGAATCGGCAAGCTGGAGGCCATGGGCAACGAGGATCACCCCCCCACAGCGTCCCCGTGGCGGTGCCAAGCGCATCCGCCGTCCTGGCGGTGGTCGTCGCCAAGTCACCCAACGCCAACCGGGGCTGCACGTCACGCCTGCTCGATACCCTCTACGAGCTGGGACGAAAGTGTTCTGAGACATCCCTCGATATCAACGACAAATTCATTCGCCGCGACCCTGTTCTCGGGAAATGAAACTACGTCGTCGATGCCAACTGATTTTCGTGATAAAATGTAGCACTTATTCTTGAAGCGTTCACTAGGGCATGTTGACATATAAAGCTGAGCGACTGATTTCAAACGCAATGGAACCACGAATGGACACGAACCCTCATTCGTGTCTGCCTTCGTGGTTCGTGTTCCCCGCGCCCGCAGGTATATTAAATGTCAACAGACCCTAGTAGTCCATCAGTCTGATAACTTAGGATATCTGCATTCCCTCAATGGTTGACAAGAACTATTGGGAAATAAGCTCAGCATCCTAATTTGTCTTGTGGTTGGACTACTAGTACCTGTAATGCTTGACCCGGCGTCGGATGTTGCGCTGAATGATGATCCCCGTAACCTTCCACTCCCGGCCCGTGAGCTCGATCCCGGGATACCGCTGGTTCAGGGCAATCAACCACTCCCTGCCGTGCTCGTCCATCCGGTACTGCCTGAACCAGCGCACGCCCTCCACTTGCACGAAGACATACATACCATGGCTACACTGTTTGGCCTCTTCGATGATAACAATACATTGGTCCGGGAACTCGGGCTCCATGCTGTCACCGAGGACCTGCAGGGCGAAGGGTTCGCACTGCGCGCAACCGGTTTCGTTATCGAGGGTGGGATTGGACATAGGTATCAGATTCCACTGGATTATAGACTTCCCACGCATCGGCCTGACCGCTTACGGCGAAAACGGACAGCCCTCTATTGACCAGCAGAAAGAAGTTGTTTCTGGTCCAGATGAGCGAGGGATGAAGACGCAGATGCGCCAGCGCCTCGGTATATGCACGCTCGAGTTGTTCTGCGCTTTTCATTCAGATCCCCATCGGCTTTGGTCTCTGGAAAGGTATTCTTTTAATCGCTGATAACCTACTCGATGCCGGCAGCGGTCAATACCGCTCTGACCATGCCAGCAGCGTCTGCGGGTCGGCACGCTCGATTCTGCGGCGCACCGCTTCGGGCACGTCTCCGAATTTCAGTTGCAACTGCCGTAGTAGGATCATCGCTTGACCTTCCAGCCTGCCTTCCAACCTGCCCTGCTTGATGAAGCATTCGGAAAATCGGCTCATGGTCTTTGCCTCGTTGGGATAGTCACGTTGGTATTCAGCCCGTTCATTGTCATCCAGATCCGCATAGATGTCGATAAAGTCGATATATTTCAACCGCTTCTCCAGATCCTCCTCGAGATCTACCAGCCCCTTTACGGCCACGACCCGATCGGTCTCGTATAACTCCCCGAGGTCTAGGCAGTAGTGCACCAGTCGGTGGATGGAGAAGCGCCGCGGGTCGCTTTCTTCTTTGAGAACGGGTAGTGCTTAACGTGTAGTGATGAACTCTCTGGTGAACCTTTTTCTTCTCCGATGGGATCATCACACGACCACTGCATATTAAGCAGTACCCGAGGACGAATAGCAAAGCTGCAGAGCCTCGCGCCGTCCGTCGGGCCATTGGACCAATAAGGGAACGTCAAGCTCCCAGAAGCGATCGCCGAGCCGATTCTTGAGCTGTTCCTGACCCACCGGGAATATTTCAGCACCGGGCAGGTGATCCGCGGCCTCCTCGGCCGCGAAAAAGGCCAAGGCCTGGCGGGGATAATCCAGGATGAGGTTTTTGAAGTTCTGATCGTGACTCATGAATCCGGGGGAACAGTCTCGCCTGCATCCTGCGTTTTGGCCGGTGAAGTTGTTGTGGTCTCGGCTGTCGGGTCCGCGTCTTCCGCGCTTTGCTCGCCCTCTGTGCGCGCTTTCCCCGGGTCGGTTCGCTGCAGGCCGATCAAGTCCTCGACTACATAGCCGGCGAGCGTAAAGCCTTGAGGTCGGTTGGAGGCCTTGAGCAGATAGTCGTCGCCTTCCGCCAGCTTGGTGATCCGATAGCGGACAGTTTTATTTTCGGTCAGAGTCGCCTCGATCTCGATCGGGGTGGATTCGGTATCGATTGCGGGTCCTTCCTCGTCCACCAAGACCCCGAGGAAGTCGATGTTGGTCAGGGAACGGACCTGCTGCTTGATGGCCTGCTCGTCCTGCTCCTCACCCGCGGCCAAGTCCGTGAGCCGCCAGTCGTCATCCGTACGTTCCAGGGTCAGTCCCGCGAATGTCAGGCGCTGGATGGTTTCCGGCTTCAGGTGGAGCAGTGTCCGATCGCTCCAGTCATCCGGCCGGTCCGGGGCATCGAAGAGGCCGAGCTCCGCTTCGTAGATGGCCCCGTCGCTATCGGCACGCACGAACAGCCGCCGGAATCCGGCGGAGTCGCCGAGATAGAGGATCGCGGGTGGGGTGTCGCCGCGCTCGAGCACCAGCTTTCGCTCAAAGGTCCGGTCGCCGACCTTGAAGCGCGTGAAAGCCGCTTCCGAGGTGGCTACGGGTAAGCCTTTCTGCAGACCCTGCAGCTTGGATAGCAGAGCGGTCACCTTATGCTTGGCGGCGGGGAGGTCTTTGAGAGAAGGTATGATCCAGCCGTCTTTGGTCTTGGCGATCAACACCGGCTCCCCGTCGGCGGACCGGACGCGGATGCCGGTTATCTGTTCCGGATCGAAGGCGAGGAGGGGACCTTCGGACCCCACAGGTCCCCTCTTTTTCTCCCCGCTCCCCAGCAGAAAGGCGGCCAAGAGCTGCAGTATCAGCAGCGCGCCGAGGGCGATGAGCAGTGGGGAGCGCAGGTTGCTCCAGGCCGTCTTGGCCGGCGTGGTGTCCCTTTGGGTCTCTGTAGTCGTCGTCTGCATGGCTCAGGACCTCCCCGTGGACAGGATTGTCTCGTAACTGCTCCGGCACCGGCGGCGACTGCGCCGGTGCAGACCGTAGACGAAGACGAGACCCGCCAAGGCCAAGGCGTAATTGAGGTACTCCCAGATCATCTGCTGACGCCGGGTCAGGGGCCTCAGAAGCCGCGAGTACTGGCCGCGACCGCGCAGGCTCAGCAAGCCGCGGTCTTCCAGGGACCAGTCCACGGCGTTTTGGATCAGCTCCAGGGGCTTGGTGTAGAGGGTGCGGGTGGCCTCGGTGGCGAGGCTGATTGCCGTGTCCGTCAGGAAGCTGGCGGAGCCGATCAGGATCAGTCGGGCCGCGGGGGGCGAGGTCTCCACCACGCCGGAGATCGGCAGTTGCACTGCCTTTTCCCCTGCCTCTTCCACCGGCTTGTCGGCTTCGGCGGCGGTTTTTTCAGCTCCTTCAGCCAAGCCCTCGTCCTCTTCTTCCGCTTCTTCTTCCGGCTCGGCTAGCAGGGGCGAGAGCTTGCCGGCGAAGAAGGAGTCGAAGCGGCCCTGGACCACTACCGCCAGGGGTCTGCTGCCCTGCTTGTCGCCCACGGCGAAGCCGAGGGGACCGTTGGCATCGAAGTCGGGCTGAATACTCTCGGCCGCATCCGTCCAGGAGTCCGCCGAGCTTTTCAGTAGCTCGACCACACGGCGGTCCCGGTTCTTCTCTGGGTCGATTTTTAAGGGCGAGGCCCAGTTGAGGGTGATCTGTCCGAGCCCAGAGGTGATGCCGGTCTCCTGATCCAGACCCTCGTTTCGGATGTCCGGAAAGTATGGATAGGCGATGCTCCGGATCTCTTCGACCACAAAGCCTGCTACCTCCCGCTGCACAGGGATCGGGAAGGGCGTACTCTGCTGATCCAGGAGCAGGGTTTGTTCGAGCTCGACACCCTGGTGCGTCAGCCATTCCTCCAGACCCGTCGGTTGGAGCCGGGCGCTGATGGAGCTACTGCCCAGGTCCAGCTGGTAGGGGGAAGCGGCGAGGATCACCGTTCCCCCCTGCATCAGGAACTGGTCGATGGCGAAGACCTGCTTTTCGTCCAGGCCCTCGGGTCCGGCCACCAGCAGCAGATCCGTGTCTTCAGGGACGGTGCCCTGGTCGAGCGTCGTGTCCTTCAGGGTCAGATTGGCCGTCAGGGCCTCTTCCAGGGCGCTGTAGCTCGGGCCGGCTGCCATGAATCCACCGCCGGTCCGGGGCGGGGTGTAGAGGGCCACCGTCTTGAGGAAGCCGGGGGCGAAACGTTTGATTCCGGCCTCGATGACCCGTCGGAGGCTGGTCTGGTCGAGCTCCTGAGGGAGGGGGATGGGAATGGCCTGGTCATCGGATTCCAAGACCATATAGAAGTAGAAGGACCTGGGGTCCAGCAGGTCCAGGATCAGGGGGCGGAAGCCGAAGCGTTCCTCGATCTCGCTGCCTAAGGCACCGTCGCCGGCGTCCGGGTCCCGGATGTCGAACCTGAACTTGCCGTCAGCCTCCTCCGCCAGCTCGGCGAGTACCGCCTGTAATTCCTCCCGCAGGCCGGGCAGGGGTTCCGGCAGTTTGTCGATCGCCGAGATATAACCCTGGAAGACCACTGGCCGGGTCAGTCTCCGGAAGATGTCACCACCGCTCTGGTAACCGTAGAGCAGCTTCTTGATGGTCCGGGTGATGTCGTGTTCCGGATTGCGCAGGCGCACCTCCAGATCCCCCTTGCCTGGGTCCTTGACCTCGATGAGGTCGCGGAAGCCCAGCTTCTCGTGTTGGCCGCCGTATTGGACCAACAGGTCGAAATAGGAATTGACCACCGCCGCCTGGTACTTGCTGGCGGTCTGGAAGGCCACCGGGCGGATGCCGTAACGTTCCCCAGCCTCCCGCTCCAGCTCGGGCTCCTCCATCGGGTCGATGAACTCCACCTGCACCTTGCCGTCGCCGGCGATCTCGTATTCCCACAACAGGTCGCGGATCCGAGGTACCAGGGGTGCCAGCAGGGGATGGGTGCGGGCGCTGAAATAGCCGCGTATCAACAGGGGGTCGCGGAGCTGGGCCAGGTAGTTGCGGGTGGCCTCGGAGATGGAATAGATCCGCCCTTGGGTAATGTCCACGCGCGCCCAGCCGATCTGGTGCAGCCACAGGTTGGCGGCCAGGAAGTTGGCCGCGAGCAGACCGGTGACCAGGACCCAGCGCCGGTGGCGAGCGGGGTTCTCGGTGTCCTCGGACCAACGCAGACACTCCAGCACGTAGACATTGAGGGCTAGGAACAGGCCGACGATGCTCAGATAGAAGTAGAGATCGCGCAGATCGATGACGCCCCGGGTGATGGATTCGAAGCGTGAGGCGCTGCCCAGCAGCTTCAGGACCTCGGCGCCGCGGTGCCCCAGCAGGCTTGTCAGGGCCTCCGAACCCAGGAGGAAAAACAGTCCGCACAGCAGGGTACTTCCGATGAGACTGACGATGGGGTTATCCGTACGGGCGGAGACGAAGAGGCCGATGGCGATGTAGGCCGCCGCTAGCAGCAGGGTGGCGAGATAGGCCCCGAGCACGGGTCCCCAGTCCAGGGGGGCCAGGAGGGAGACAGTGATCGGCAAAGGCAGGGTGAGCGCCAGGGCTACCGCCACTAGGGCGATGGCCGCCAGGAATTTGCCCAGTACCAGGAGGAGGGGCGAGACCGGCAGGGTGAGCAGGGTCTCCAGGGTGCCGGCGCGGCGTTCCTCGCTCCACAGGCGCATGGTCAGCGCCGCGACCAGAAAGATCAGCAGCACCGGCATCCACTCGAACAGGGAGCGGGTGTCCGCCAGGTTGCGGGCGAAGAAAGCCTCCACCCAAAAGAAGACAAACAGATTTACCGCCAGGAAGGCGCCCAGAAAGAGATAGGCAACCGGCGAGGCGAAGAAACCTTCCAGCTCCTTGCGGGCGATCCGTATTACCTCATGCATGGGGCATCTCCCGCTGCTGGCTGACCGCGCCGAACAGGGTCTCCAGGTCCCGGATCTCCGGCTGCAGGCCGTACAGGTCCCAACCGGCCGTACCCACCGCGCGGGCGACCAGAGGTGCTGTGCCCGTCAGGTCAGCGGTATCTAGGGCATAGCGGTAGCGGCCATCCGGGGTTTCTACATGCTCTACGGAGATCACCGGGTCCAGCCCCGTCAGCATCGGTACCGCTTGCGCGGGGGCCTGTTTCAGGGAGACGAGCAGGCGGTTCGGGTTGCTCAGAGCGGCGAGGTCCGAGTCTAGGGCTAGGTGTCCGGTGCGCATGATGAGTACCCGGTCGCAGACCGCCTCCACCTCCTGGAGGATGTGAGTCGACAGGATCAGGGTCGCGCGCTCGGCCAGCTCTCGGATCAGGGTCCGCATGTGCTGGATCTGGGACGGATCGAGCCCGTTGGTAGGCTCGTCCAGGATCAGAACGGTCGGCCGATGCAGGATGGCCTGGGCCACGCCGACGCGCTGGCAGTAGCCGCGGGAAAGGGTGGTGATGACCTGGTCTGCCTTGGGTGCCAGATCCATGCGCTCGATGGCCTTGCGGATCGCGGCGGGGCGCTCGGATTCCGGCACCCCGTGGAGAGTTGCCTGGTAATCCAGGTAGTCGATCACCGTCATTTCCGGATACAGGGGACAGTTCTCCGGGAGATAACCGATGCGCTTCTGTACCTCGCGTCGTTGTTCGCCTATATCGAAACCCTCGATACGGATGTCACCGGCATCCGGCTCCAGGTAACCGGTGAGCATCTTCATAACAGTAGTCTTGCCGGCCCCGTTGTGGCCCAACAGACCCACGACCTCAGAGCGGCCGATGTCGAACGAGACATCGTCCACCGCCTTCAGATCGCCATAACTGCGGGTAAGTCGTCGCACCTCGATCATGCACAAACCCCTTGTCGTTCTCTCCGTTGCCGGTCGGAGGTTGGAAAAACCTCAGAAAAGACCGCCGATTTGCAGTGGAGTTCCCAGGATGGGGATTTTACCAAAGACCGCCTTTCGAAATGGGAACCGCAGAGGCGCAGCGGCTTCTTCAACCCGTTCCCTTCGCCTGCCGAGACGATCCCGAGTCAGCAATGGGCCACTGACATGGGCGCCCTGTTGGGTGAGGCCAACGCCTAGGTCAACGCGGCCCGTGCACAGGGCCTGGCCATGTTGCCCGCGGGCGCGCTGGAGCGCCTGCAGGACCGCTACGACGCTATCCTCACCGCCGCCGAAACCACTAACCCGCACCGGCCCCGGCGTCCCGGCACCCGCGGGCCCGTCAAGCAATCCCCCCCTACAACCTCATCGCCCCCTTGCGGGAACACCGCCGCGAGCTTGCGCGCATCCTTTGCTATGGGAAAAGACGGTGAATTGACCCATCGTATCCACCCAGATCCAAGGGCCAATTTCGAACACACGGACGTTTCTGCATGGGATGAGGGAGGCTGGACGTTGGTTAGTATTGATGTTGATCATCATAACTTTAAAAATGCAAAGAGTCGATACGTCATTACTATCGTCCATCCACAAAAAGATATTTCGGTAGGCCAAGCAATCGCTACGGTCAAGAAAATCAAACTGGAGTTGAAATAATGCAATTGCTATCGGTACTCCGGTACTCCGGTACTCCGGTACTGCTGTACCAATTACCCTTGCACGACCGCCGGCTTTTTGCTTCTATCCCCCCATGACCAACCGAATCCGGAAGCTTCCCGCGCAGCTCGTCAATCAGATTGCGGCGGGAGAGGTGGTGGAGCGGCCGGCCTCGGTGGTTAAGGAGCTGATCGAGAACAGCCTGGATGCCGGTGCGGACCGGATCGAAATTGACACCGAGCAGGGGGGTATCAAGCTGCTGCGGGTTCGGGACAACGGCGTGGGAATTACCCGAGAAGACTTGGCTTTGGCGCTCTGCCGACATGCCACCAGTAAGATCGCCGAGGTCACGGATCTGCAGTCCATCGCCACCTTGGGGTTCCGCGGCGAGGCCCTACCGAGCATCGCTTCCGTGTCCCGTCTGGAGCTCAGCTCACGGCACCAGGATGCGGACCAGGCCTGGAGCATCCGCAGCGACGGCAGCGAGCAGATCGGTGAGCCGATACCGGCGTCCCATCCGGTGGGGACCAAGGTGCAGGTGCGGGATCTCTTCTACAACACGCCAGCCCGACGTAAATTCCTGCGCACGGGCAAGACCGAGCTTTCCCACCTGGAGCAACTGGTACGTCGAGTGGCGCTGGCGCGCTGCGATGTGCGCTTTCGACTCACCCACAACGGGCGCGTCCTGTTTGATCTGCCGCCGGTAGCCGAGGCGGGCGGGGCGGTGGAAAACCGCTTGAAAAAGCTGGTGGGTGCCGGCTTTCTGGAGCATGCCCTGAGCCTGGATCAGACCGCGGTGGGGTTGCACCTGCACGGGTGGATAGCGAGCCCCGGCTTCTCCCGCAGCCAGTCGGATCTGCAGTTTTTCTATGTGAACGAACGCATGGTCAGGGACAAGCTGGTGGCACATGCCGTACGCCTGGCCTACCAGGACGTGCTGCACCAGAGCCGCCATCCGGCCTATTTGCTGTATCTGGAGCTGCCACCTATGCTGGTGGACAGCAACGTCCACCCTGCCAAGCACGAGGTGCGTTTTCGCGAAGGGCGGCAGGTCCACGACTTTATCTTCCGGACTCTCCACCGGCGCCTTGCGGAGGGTGTGACGCGGGGGGAATCGGCGCTCGTCGAGCCGCCGCCGGTGGTAGCCGGAGTTCCCCACGCGGGATTGGTACAGTCCGTATCAAAGGAAGACCCCGAACCCCGTCAGCGGCCCATGCCCCTGCAGATCACCGAGGGCACGGGTGGGTATCGCTTCAGCTTCGAGGCCCAACGACCCGGTCCCAGGTCCGGCGAGGATACGGAAAAAGCCGGGCCGGAGCACGCGGCGGAGCCGGAACTGCCGCCGTTGGGGTATGCGCTCGCTCAGCTGCAGGGTGTCTATATCCTAGCCCAGGCCGCGGATGGGTTGGTGATCGTAGATATGCATGCGGCCCATGAGCGCATCGGTTACGAACGCCTCAAACACTCCTGGGAACAAGGTACAATCCGCAGCCAGCCCTTGTTGGTCCCGGTCATGGTCCAGGTCGCTCCCTGGGAAGCGGACCTGGCTGAGTCCAACCTGGATCTGTGCCGACGCCTCGGTGTAGGGTTGGACCGGATGGGGGAGGGCAGCCTGGTGGTACGCGAGATTCCGGCCCTGCTCCAAGGGGCGAACGCGGAGCGTCTGCTGCGGGACCTGCTCGCGGACTTTGCCGTGCATGGACGCAGCGAGCGGATTTCCGAGGAGATCAACGCCGTGCTCGCCACCATGGCCTGCCGCCGGTCGGTGCGCGCCAATCGCCGACTCGGTGTGGAGGAAATGAATGCCCTGTTACGTGACCTCGAGCGCACGGAACGCGCCGATCAGTGCAACCACGGACGCCCGACCTGGATCAAGCTTTCCGGACCGGAACTCGATCGCCTGTTCCAGCGTGGTCGCTGAGGACTTACGAGCTGCATGTCAGGATGCTCTCAACTACCGATAACATTGAGCGAGAAAATGATTTCCATGTTATCGGTACTTCGGCACTGCTGTACCGGGTGTAACAGATCGCAAACATCTTAAGAACCGATGAATGTCAGCAGCCCCTAATACTAGGACTTACAGTCGTGCGAACCTTACGAATCCTCTTGTTTACGGTCGTATTGCTTGTTGCCGGAATTGTCATCGGAGTCATGGATATGTGAGCCGGGCCTTCGCGAATCTCTTAATTGGCACGTGGATCCACGGATCGGCCGCACGAGCCGTCCACTGTACGCGCGGATCACCCGCTCATCGCAACCGACAGTCGAGACATAATATCCCCTCGCCCAAAAATGCTGCCCAACAAAATTGCGCTTACGCTCACCATAGACTCGGGACACGTGGATCGCGCTTT
>Ga0209144_1000221_pt1 | contig 12324 bp, 13 predicted proteins | sample WorMettrBAHAMAS1_FD_187392 | JGI IMG/M metagenome (GOLD analysis project Ga0209144, IMG submission 187392) | Marine gutless worms symbiont microbial communities from Max Planck institute for Marine Microbiology, Germany - Inanidrilus... | ecosystem: Host-associated > Annelida > Digestive system...
TCGGCGCGTTTTTCCTTGGTCAGCTTCTTGGCCCGCGCCGCGCCGCCTTTCTTGCCGAGTGCCACGGCAGCAGCGTTCTTGCCGTCATCTGTGTATACGTCCTCATCCTCGCCAGTCGCGATCCTAGCGACCTTGACGGCGTTGCCGATCACGTCGGCGGGGCGCTTCTCCCCTTTGGGGCCTCGGGGCATGCTTCCTCCATTTCTTTGCGGTAAGCATATCAGAGATGGATAGGCAGCACGAGCGAAGTCAACCCCGTCAGATTTCAAACTGAGACACTACCAACCATACACGATGTACGCCAGCATTGCCGAGCGCACCTGCCCCTTCATCTTCCGCCAGGATATCCCAACATGATGAGAAAAAGTTCCCTTGTGATCGATCACACGAGCAGGAAGAATTAACGACAACCGTAAAAATAACCAGACAAGAATCAGCAAAAATAAAATGATTGTAAAGGCAATCACTATCAATAAAATCAACGACTCTATTTCGCCTTGCATTTTATCAGCGCGGTTTCGAGCGGCGAATATCAGCATTGCCGACAATAAGCCAAAAACATCGAAGGGCAACAGGATTAGAATCTGCCGCACGTAGAACCCGAGTTCACGCCGGCCCAAGCGAAGGCTCGGAGCGACATCCAAGAGATACAAGAGATACTTTCGATAGAGCGGCACGGCGAAGACCGCCATCGCAGGCATGACGACAAACAGATTCAGGGTGTAGCCAACATAGGTGCCCCTTTCGAGACGCGCGCCCACGAAACTGACCGCCAGGACGATCAGAAACGGGATCAGCGCGACTTTGGCGATCGCCCCGGCGTTGCCGGTCAGAAACCGATAGACCCGCGATGTCAGCGCCACGACAGAAAGCGGCCTGCCCGCCACATGGCTGGTGGTCTGTGTCGATTCGGGCACGGTTTCCCCCCGCTTCCCCCTGACCTCCTCGGCGATTCAGGCGAAGATGCCGATGCGCGGGGATCGTGTCAGAAAAACAGGAAACCGTCTACCCGGAATGGGCGAGCGGCGGCGCTCTCAGTCCTTCTTGGCGCCGATCTTCGGTTCCTCGCCGCGCAGGAGGCGGCGGATGTTGGCGTGGTGGCGGATGAAGCTGAGGGCGGTGAGCAGGGCGGCAACGACGGCGACGCTGTCATCGGCGAGCCAGACGGCTAGGAACGGCGCGGCGGCAAGGGCGACCAACGCGGCCAGCGACGAATAGCAGAAGATCGCGGCGACCACGAGCCAGGTGGCGCAGGCGGCCAGCCCCACCGGCCACGCCAGCGCCAGCAGCACGCCGAGGGTCGTCGCCACCCCCTTGCCGCCCTGGAAGCGGAGCCAGACCGGGAAGTTGTGGCCGATCACCGCGAACAGCCCGGCGATCAGCGCCGCATCCGTGCCCCACCGCGCCATGACCAGCACCGCCGCCGCCCCCTTGCCACCGTCAAGCAGAAGGGTCAGCGCGGCGAGCCCTTTGGAGCCGGTGCGGAGAACGTTGGTGGCGCCGATGTTGCCCGAACCGATGGCGCGGATGTCGCCACGGCCGGTCAATCGGGTCAGCACCAGCCCGAACGGGATCGCGCCCGCAAGGTAGCCGATCACCGCGGCAATCTGGTGCAGGAGGCCGATGCCGACGCCGCCCGCCTCCATCAGCCGTCCAGTTCGAACACCCGGCGGCCGTCGATAACGGTCATCACCGTGCGGCCCTGGACGGGGCGGTAGTCGAAGGGCGTGTTCTTGGATTTCGAGCGCAGGTCCTGTTCGCGCACCTGCCAGCCGCGCTCGGGATCGAACAGCGCCAGGTCCGCCGCCGCGCCCCTCTCGAGCCGCCCGGCCGGCAGCCCGAGCACGTCGGCGGCGCGGTGGGTCATCAGCCCAAGCACGTCCAAGAGCGGCAGGTGCCCGTTGTGGTGCAGTTCCAGGGATATTGCGAGCAGCGTCTCCAGGCCGATGCCGCCGAACGCCGCCTGACCGAAGGGCAGCCGCTTGGCGTCCTCGTCCTCCGGCGCGTGGTCCGAGGCGATGGCGTCGATGGTGCCGTCGCGCAGGCCCTCGATCACCGCCTGGCGGTCGTCCTCGCTGCGCAGCGGCGGCGACAGCTTGGCGAACGTCCGGTAGTCGCCGACGGCGGTCTCGTTGAGGGCGAAATAGGGCGGCGCCGTGTCGCAGGTCACCGGCAGCCCCCGCGCCTTCGCCCCACGCACGGCGTCGATGGCGGCGGTCGTCGAGAGATGGGCGAAGTGCAGCCGCCCGCCGGTGATCTCGACCAGCCTGATGTCGCGCTCGACCATCATTACCTCGGCCTGGGTGGGGATGCCGACGAGGCCGAGCCGCGTCGCCATCTCGCCGGCGTTCATGTGGCCGCCGCGGGAAAGACTCGGCTCTTCCGGATGCTCGACGATCAAGAGCCCGAAGGTCGCCGCGTAGTTCAACGCCTGGCGCAGCACCTGGGCGTCGGCGACCGCCTTGATGCCGTCGGTGAAAGCGACGGCGCCGGCCTCGGCGAGCATGCCCATCTCGGCGAGGTCGGTACCGGCGAGGCCCTTGGTCACCGCGGCATAGGGGAACACCTTGGTGAGCCCGAGGAGGCGCGCCCGGCGGGCGACGAACTCCACCACCGACATGTCGTCGATCACCGGGTTGGTGTTGGGCAGACAGACCATCGACGTAATACCGCCTGCGGTCGCCGACAGCCCGGCCGAACTCAGCGTGCCCTTGTGCTCCTCGCCCGGCTCGCGGAGCTGCACGCGGATGTCGACGAGCCCAGGACACAGGCAGAGCCCGCGGCAATCGACCACCTCGGCGCCCTCGGGGACGCCGTCGTCGAACAGGCCGGCGCCAACGTCGGCGATGGTCTCGCCCTCGGTCAGCAGCCCGCTGGCCGCGTCGAGGCCCGTCGCCGGGTCGAGCAGCCGGGCATTGACGTAGGCGACCCGCATGCCGTTCCGGTCGATGTCCCCCGTCATCCCCGTTCGATCCTAAATATCGCCGGCGCCCGGATCGGGCAGGTTGCGGGTGAGCATCTCCAGGCAGGCCATGCGCACGACGACGCCCATCTCCACCTGCTCGCGGATGACGCTGCGCCCGTAGTCGTCGGCGACCACCGAGTCGATCTCGACGCCTCGGTTCATCGGCCCCGGATGCATGATCAGCGCCTCGGGATGGGCGGCGCCCAGCTTGTCGTAGTCGAGCCCGAAGAAGTGGAAGAACTCGCGGATGGACGGCAGGTAGTTGCCGGCCATGCGTTCGGTCTGCAGGCGCAGCATCATGACGATGTCGCAGCCGTCGAGACCGGCCTTCATGTCGTGGAACACGCTGACGCCGAGCCGTTCGGCGGCGGCCGGGATCAGCGTCCGGGGCGCGATCAGCCGCACCTCGGCGCCCATGGTGTTCAACAGATGGATGTTGGAGCGCGCCACTCGCGAATGCGCGATGTCGCCGCAGATGGCGACGCGAAGGCCCGACAGCTTGCCGACCCGGCGGCGGATGGTGAGCGCGTCCAAGAGCGCCTGGGTCGGGTGCTCGTGGCTGCCGTCGCCGCCGTTGATGACGGCGCAGTTGACCTTCTCCGACAGCAGCTTGACCGCGCCCGACTCCGGGTGCCTCACCACCAGAACGTCCGGGTGCATGGCGTTCAGGGTCATCGCCGTGTCCATCAGGGTCTCGCCCTTGCGCACGGCGCTGGTGGAGACGGACATGTTGATGACATCGCCGCCGAGCCGCTTCCCGGCCAGCTCGAAGGACGTCCGCGTCCGGGTCGAGGCCTCGAAGAACAGGTTGATGATGGTCCGCCCGCGCAGCACCGACTTCTTCTTGTCGACCTGGCGGTTCTGCTCGACGTAGCTCTCCGAGCGGTCGAGCAGCGCGGTGATCTCAAGCGGGGAAAGGCCCTCGATTCCCAGCAGGTGCTGGTGCGGGAAGGTGTCGAGGCCGGGTCCGTCGGTCATGAGCCGCGACTATACGGTCCGGGTGGCGACGGGCGCAAGGCGGACGGACACAACGCCTTCAACGCGAACTTTGTACGGATTACGCGAAGACCTCTTCTGGTAATTCAGACCAGGTGTCGATAGTTTGGGCTCGGGGTTCCCCTATCGGGATATGGAACGTGACCGCAGGCACGGACACCGGCTCGCGCGGGCCGAATGACGGGCGAATCGGCCTCGAGACCAGCGATGATTCGGCGCGGCCGTCCGGTCCGGCTGGCCTTTCGGTGCGCGATGGCGAGCCGCTGTACCGGGCCCTCGTCGCCAACATCCAGGACGGGCTGTTCCTCATCGCCGACCACCGCCTTCTGCTGGTCAACGAGGCGTTCGCGCAGATGGTCGGCTATCCCCTCGCCGACCTGATCGGGCAGGAGTTCTTCGACTTCGTCGCGCCCGAGGACCGGGACCTCGTCGGCGACCGCTACCGCCGCCGCCAGGCCGGCGAGGATCTTCCGTCGCTCTACGATTTCCGGCTTTTGCACCGCGACGGCAAGACCCGTATCCACGTGCTGATGAGCGTCGGCGTGATGCCGCTGGACGACGGGCGGATGGCCACCGTCGGCACCCTCAAGGACATCACCGAGGCCAAGCAGGCCGAGGAGGCGCTCCGCGACAGCGAGGAGCGGTTCCGCAACCTCGTCGAGGGCTCCATCCAGGGCATCATCGTCCATCGCGACTTCAAGCCGCTGTTCGTCAACAAGGCCCTGGCGGAGATCTTCGGCTACGCGTCCATCGACGAGATCCTTGCGCTGGAGTCATATCTGGACCTGATTGCGCCGCACGAGCGCGACTGACTGCGCGGCTACGCGGCGCTCCGAAGCATGGGCCGCGAAGCCCCGCAGACTTACGAGTACGAGGGGCTGCGGAAGGATGGCTCGGTGGTGTGGGTGGAGAACCGGGTGCGCCGCGTCACCTGGAGGGACGGACCGGCGGCCCAGTCGACGCTCGTCGACATTACCCAGCGCAAGCGCGCCCAGGAGCAGATCCTGCACCTGGCAAACCACGATCCGCTGACCGGGTTGACCAACCGTGCCCTCGGCCGCGACCGCCTGATGCTGGCGCTGGCCCGGGCGCGGCGCAACGGCAGCCGCGCCGCGGTGCTGTTCATCGACCTCGACGGCTTCAAGGCGATCAATGACAGCCTCGGCCACGCCATGGGCGACGCCCTGCTGGCGGAACTGGCGAGGCGGCTGTCGGCAGGCGTGCGCGAGAGCGACACCGTCGCCCGCTACGGCGGCGACGAGTTCCTGTTCGTGCTGTTCGATATCGCCGACGACCATGCCGCCGAGCGTGTCGCCGAGATGCTGCTGGCCACGGTCAGCCGGCCCCTCAGCCTGCAGGGGCGTGAGATCTCCGTCGGCGCCAGCATCGGCATCGCGGTGTTTCCCGACCACGGTGATTCGCCCGAGGACCTGCTGTCGGCCGCCGACGGCGCCATGTACACGGCCAAGCAGTCGGGCCGAAACAGCTACCGCTTCGCCGAGACCGCCTGAGCCCCAAGTCGATGCGCGGGGTCCGAGCTTGTAGGGGCGGGTTTGAAACCCGCCCCTACGGCATTGAGGGTGCGGCCGAAGACGCCAGCCGCGTGTCGAAGGATGCTACGGAGCTCTAGACGAAAACGATCAGCACCACCGGCATGGTGACGATGGCGGCGAGGGTCGTCGCGGTGATCACGCCGGCCATGATCGGCGCGTCGCCGCCCATCTGCCGGGCCATCACGTAGGCCGACGCCGAACCCGGCAGCGAGGCGTAGAGGATCGCCACGGCGGCCTCGACGCCGTCGACGCCGAGGATCAGGCAGAGGACCACCGTGACCACCGGCAGGACGGCGAGCTTGAGGGTCGTCGTGACGGCGACGGTGCGCCCGGCCAGCCGGACCGCAGCGAGGTCGAGGCCTGCGCCGACGGCCAGCAGCGCGATCGGCAGCGAGGCGCGTCCGAGGATCTCCAGGGTCGGGCCGATCAGCGGCGGCAGGCCAATGCCGGTGACGTTCAAGGCGAGGCCCAGCAGGCAGGCGACGATCAGCGGGTTCTGCAACACCGGCACGACGACAGCGCGCCAGCCCCGCGGCCGGCTAGCGGGCGACGCGTAGGTGATCAGCGCGACGACGCTGATGAAGTTGACCAGCGGCACGGCGACGGCGATGCACAGGCTCACCGCGGTCAGACCGGCATCGCCATAGAGCGCCACCGCGGCGGCGACGCCGACGTAGACGTTGGGCCGCACGCTTCCCTGGATCAGCGAGGTGAACTTGGGGCCGTCGAGGCCGAGGGGCCGGCGCAGCAGCCAGTTCGAGGCGACGACCAGCAGGATGCCGCCGACCAGCGCCGCCAGCATCGGCCACACGTCCAGGCCGCCGAGGTCTGCCTTGGCGGCGTTGGCGACCAGCAGGGCCGGGAAGAACAGGTAGAAGGTCACCCGCTCCGCCGGCTCCCAGAAGGCGTCGGAGATGATCCGCGTGCGGCGGAACACGTAGCCCAGCAGGATGACGATGAACACCGGAATGAGGGCGCCGAGGATTCCGCTCATCGTCGGTCAACCGCCCGCTGCCCGGCCGCGCTGGTGGCGTCGAGCGCGCCCTGGAGGATGTAGGCCGCCGCCGCCTTGTCGATGACCGCGGCGCGGCGCTTGCGGGTCATGTCCGCCTCGCGGATGAGCATCCGCTCCACCGCCGCCGTCGACAGCCGCTCGTCCCAGAAGGCCGCCGGCAGGTCGACGACGCCCAGCAGGTTGGCGGCGAACTGCCGCACCGACTGGCAGCGCGGCCCCTCGGTGCCGTCCATGGAGACGGGCAGGCCAAGGACGAGCCCCCCGACTTCCTGCTCGGCGGCGATGTCAGCGAGCCTGCGGGTATCGTCCGTGAACCGCCGGCGCCGGATCGTCTCGAAGGGCGTGGCGATGGAAAGCGTCACGTCAGAGAGCGCTAGCCCGATGGTCTTGGCGCCCACGTCCAGCCCGAGCAACCGTTTCCCCGGCGGCACCACATCCCGCAGCTCGGTCAATGCGATGATCGGCATGGCCCAACACATGCACGCATCGCCGCCGTCAAGCAACCGGGAAAAGCGAACGCGGCCGGTGCCGGGCGACCCGCGAGGCGGGAACCCGGGCAGGCTTTCTTCACGTGGCGATGGATGACGTTGCCGCGCTGATGTAAGATGGTGCTTGGCTGATCGGGTTTGCTGCTGCGACGGAAAGCACAACCCATGGTGTTAACGCCTATGCGGTCCTGGCCCCGCCTTCGCCGGTATTGCTCCTCCGGGGATGGACCGGTCCGGCTTGGTCTGGCCGTCTTCCTCGTGACCGCGATCGTTTTCACCGCCCCGCACGCGGTGTCGCAGGATGCTCCGCCCCTGGACCCGCCACTGATGTTTCGCGACGTCGAGGTCGAGCCGGTGAGCGGCCGGTTCCTGGTCGCCAAGGACGTCAACATCCGCTCGGAGCCGAAAACGGCCAGTGCCCGGCTGGGCAGCCTGCGCCAGGGGACGCGGGTCGACGGCGTCGGCATGGTCAAGGGCGGCGCCTGGCTCACGGTCAGGGACGGCGGCAAGGACCTCGGGTTCGTCTATGCGCCGGTGATGCTGCCGCTGATCGACAGAAAGCTCGATCAGGACCTGACCGGCAAGACCAGGACGCCGGCCGGCGACGACTGCGGCTACACCGTCCACCATGTCGGCAGGACCGTGGCCGAAGGCGAGGACCTGGAAATCTCCGACTACGAGATCGCCTTCGATTGCGCGCGCGGCGAGCAGTCCCTCGAATTCCAGGGCACCATGTTCCTCACCGAGGCGCCTTACCTGCTGACCCGCAAGCCCATCTACCAGATCACCGTCGACGTTCCCGACGTGGCCCCCGGCATCGACGAGGTGTTGTCGGCAACGTCCCTCTACGAGCCGCGCAGGGGCCGGACCGTGTTCGATTCGGCCGGACCCGACTCCTTCGCCGACAGACCGGAGAAGCGCACCCGGGCCAGCGCCGACGTTCGCGAGGCCCTCGGCGCGGCCATCGCCTTGGCCGTCGAATCCTGGTCGGACACCGCCTGGGGAGCGATCGCTGGCGACACCATGGCCGAGCGGGAGGAAACACCCGAACCGAAAATGTCCGTGCAGACGGGCCCGGAAGGAGGCGCCGAAGAGCCGGCCGAGTCACCGCCGCCAGAAACACCCTGACCCGCCACGCCACCCGCCCGCGGGCTTGCGGCTCGCCTGAGGCGGGTGCTACCTTCCGCGCCTCGCCGCCGGGGTGTTTCCGGCGGCTTTCCGTATCGTCGCCCCCACCGGCCGGAGCCCGCCGTCATGTCGCTGGACAGGACCGATGTCCGCAAGATCGCCTTCCTCGCCCGGGTGCGCGTGGACGACGACCAGCTCGACGGGCTGGCCGGTGAGCTGTCGAACATCCTCGGCTGGGTCGAGCAGCTCGGTGAGGTGAACACCGACGGCGTCGCACCGATGACCAGCGTCGGCGAGATGGTGCTGCTGCGGCGCACCGACGAGGTCAACGACGGCGGCGACGCGGACGGCCTGCTGGCCAACGCACCGGAGCCGGAGGGCGCCTACTTCGCCGTCCCGAAGGTGGTGGAATGAGCACGGCACTGACCGCTCTCGGCATCGCCGAGGCCGGCGCTGGGCTGGCCAGCGGGGAGGTCTCGGCCGTCGAGCTCGCCGAGGCGCATATCTGCGCCATCGAAGGCGCGCGCGGCCTCAACGCCTTCATCACCGAGACGCCGGAGATTGCCCTCACGCGGGCCAAGGACTCGGACGCCCGGCGGGCCAGTGGCGAGACGCGCGGGCCGATGGACGGTGTCCCCGTCGTGGTGAAGGACCTGTTCTGCACCGAGGGCGTGCCGACCTCCGCCGGCTCGCACATCCTCGACGGCTTCACGCCGACCTACGAATCGACGGTCAGCGCCAAGCTCCGCGACGCCGGCGCGGTGATGCTCGGCAAGACCAACCTGGACGAGTTCGCCATGGGGTCATCGAACATCACCAGCTACCACGGCCCGGTGCACAACCCTTGGGGGCCGAAGGACGGCAAGGACCTGGTGCCAGGCGGCTCGTCCGGCGGCTCGGCAGCGGCGGTCGCCGGCCGGCTGGCGCCCTGCGCCACCGGCACCGACACCGGCGGCTCGATCCGCCAGCCGGCTTCGTTCTGCGGCATCGTCGGCATGAAGCCGACCTACGGCCGGTGCTCGCGCTGGGGCATCGTCGCCTTCGCCTCGTCCCTCGACCAGGCCGGACCGATGACCCGCTCCGTCGAAGACGCGGCGATCATGCTCGGCGCCATGGCCGGCCACGATCCGAAAGATTCGACGTCGGCGCCGGTGGCGGTACCCGACTTCGCCGCCGCACTGACCGGCGACATCCGAGGCCTGCGGGTCGGCATTCCCGCCGAATACCGCATCGATGGCATGCCGGCGGAGATCGAGGTCCTGTGGCAATCCGGCGTTGCGTGGCTGAAGGACGCCGGTTGTGAGGTGGTCGACGTCTCCCTGCCCCACACCCGCTATGCGCTGCCGACCTACTACATTGTCGCCCCGGCCGAGGCGTCGTCCAACCTCGCCCGCTACGACGGGGTGCGCTTCGGCCTCCGCGTCCCCGGCGAGTCCCTCGACGAGATGTACGAGTACACCCGCGGCGAGGGCTTCGGCGCCGAGGTCCGCCGCCGCGTGCTGATCGGCACCTACGTGCTCTCGGCCGGCTACTACGACGCCTATTACCTGAAGGCGCAGAAGGTTCGCACGTTGATCGCCCGCGACTTCGAAGACGCCTTCGCCAACGTCGACGTGATCCTGACGCCGACCGCACCCTCGGAGGCCTTCGCCATCGGCGAGAAGATGGATGACCCGGTGGCTATGTATCTGAACGACGTGTTCACCGTGCCGGCGAGCCTTGCCGGGCTGCCGGCGATCTCGGTGCCGGCCGGCCTCGGCGCCGGTGGCCTGCCGCTGGGCCTGCACCTCATCGCCCGCCCCTTCGACGAAGAGACGATGTTCCGCGCCGCTGGCGTCCTCGAATCCGCCGCCGGCTTCGATGCAAGGCCGGGAGGCGCGGCATGACCTACCTCATCCAGGGTGACACCGGTGACTGGGAGGTCGTCATCGGCCTCGAGATCCATGCCCAGGTGATCTCGCGGGCGAAGCTGTTCTCCGGCGCCGCCACCGACTTCGGCGCCGAGCCCAATTCGCAGGTGTCGCTGGTCGACGCGGCATTTCCCGGCATGCTGCCGGTGATCAACGAATACTGTGTCGAGCAGGCGGTGCGGACGGGACTCGGGCTCAAGGCCGAGATCAACCGGGAAAGCGTGTTCGAGCGGAAAAACTACTTCTACGCCGACCTGCCGGCGGGCTACCAAGTCTCGCAATACCAGCAGCCCGTCGTCGGCGAAGGCACGATCACCCTCGACCTCGCCGACGGCTCGTCGCGCACGGTCGGCATCGAGCGGCTGCATCTGGAGCAGGACGCCGGTAAGTCCCTGCACGACCAGGACCCCCGGCGCACCTACATCGACCTCAACCGGGCCGGCGTCGCGCTGATGGAGATCGTCTCCAAGCCGGACATCCGCTCGCCCGAGGAGGCCGGGGCCTACCTGCGCAAGCTGCGCTCGATCCTCCGCTATCTGGGCACCTGCGACGGCAACATGGAACAGGGCTCGCTCCGCTGCGACATCAACGTCAGCGTGCGGCCGGCCGGCGAGAATGAACTGCGCACCCGCGCCGAGGTGAAGAACGTCAACTCGGTCCGCTTCGTCATGCAGGCCATCGAGCACGAGGCCGAGCGCCAGATCGAGGTCTACGAGTCCGGCGGCGAGGTGGTGCAGGAGACGCGGCTCTACGATCCGGGCCGCGGTGAGACGCGGCCGATGCGGGCCAAGGAGTTCGCTCACGACTACCGCTATTTTCCCGACCCCGACCTTTTGCCGCTGCGTCTCGACGACGCCTGGATCGAGGGCATCCGCGCATCGCTCCCCGAACTGCCGGACGAGAAGAAGCAGCGGTTCATCGTCGACTACGGCATCGGCGCCGACGACGCCGGCGTGCTGGTCGCCGAGCGCGAGACCGCCGACTTCTTCGAGGCCGTGGCCCGTGGCCGCGATGCCCGCGCCGCGGCGAGCTGGGTGGCCACCAGCCTGTTCGCCGTGCTCAACAAGCGGGGCCTCGGCATCGCCGAGTCGCCCGTCTCCGCCGACAACCTCGGCCGGCTCCTCGACCTCATCGCCGACGGCACCATCTCCGGGCGCATCGCCAAGGAGGTGTTCGAGATCATGGTCGACACGGGCGGCGACCCGGCCGCCATTGTCGAAGAGAAGGGCCTCACCCAGATCACCGACACGGTTGCCATCGACGCCGCGGTGGACGCCGCCATCGCCGCCGGCGCGGCCCAGGTCGAGCAATACAAGTCCGGCAACGAGAAGGTCCTGGGCTGGTTCGTCGGTCAGGTGATGAAGGCGACCCAGGGCAAGGCCAACCCCCACGCGGTCAACGAGCTGCTGCGCCAGAAGCTGGCGAAGTAGCCCGCCGGCAGATCATTTGAAGGCGCGACCGTCGGCGTGCTTTCCGGGGACATGCTTCGACACGGCGCTGACGCGCCTGCTCAGCATGAGGCTTGGGAAAACCCGCGAACACGTCCCTCATCCTGAGCAGCGGCGCAGCCGCGTGTCGAAGGATGTCCGAACGCGTGCCAGAATCTGGCGACGTGACGTTCCCCACCCGCAAGGCGAGATCGCGGCGGTGCAAAACGAAAACGAACGGATCGATCGGCGTTTAGATCGGCAGCGGGGCGACGGCACGGCGGCGGTCGGCGCCGTTGGCACGCCCAGGCGCGCGGCGTCCGCCGCGGCGGCGCTCCATCAGCAGGTCTTCGAGGAGCTGGGGATCGTCGATCCGCTCGGCCCGCACTATGCCGGGATAGCGCAGCAAGGCTTTGGCCAGCCGTTCGGCCCGGTCCGGCGCGGTGAGATAAAGGAATTCGCGGAACGCCCGGCTGCGCCCCTCCCAAGCCGTATCGCGGCGGGAGACGGCGCCGAAGCGGGCGGTTATGGCGTGAACGTCCCCGTCCGCCGGCTTGGCGTTCTTGGCATAGGCCAGTCGCGCGGCAATGACGGTCATCATGGCGACCAGGGTTCCTCCCCAACCCGAAAGTTCAGCCCCTGATTCGCTGATTATAACAGGGGATCGGCGGCGGGGACAATTCGCAAGTGCAACAATTTGGTCATATTTCAAATTCGGTCATGCCTAGCTGAGTGGGTTTTTGCGAAGGTATCGTAGCAGGGTTTGGTATTTGTCGGTGTGTCGGTGGTTGTATCGCCATTCGGTTTCCTTGAGGTGCAGGTGGAAGGTGTGCTGAGGGAGG
>Ga0209144_1000223_pt1 | contig 12271 bp, 10 predicted proteins | sample WorMettrBAHAMAS1_FD_187392 | JGI IMG/M metagenome (GOLD analysis project Ga0209144, IMG submission 187392) | Marine gutless worms symbiont microbial communities from Max Planck institute for Marine Microbiology, Germany - Inanidrilus... | ecosystem: Host-associated > Annelida > Digestive system...
GACCAAGATCGGCATGGTCAACCTGGCCTACAATATGAAGCGCCTCGTCTGGCTCAACGCCCGAAGTGCGCCCGGATAGAGGAAAACCCGCTCCGAAACACCCGAAACCGACATCAAAAACCGGAAAACCGGCCCGAAAGGCCGACAAGGCAGGCCGCCCGATGCCAACTCCGGCGTCACGCCGCCAAAGGTTAGAGTTTTTCGAGGTGTCCAAGCGAACGTTGGGCGGAGCGGCTGCCGCATTCCTGCCTGGTGTCTTGTTGTTTCTGTTCTTCTCGACGAAAGGCGGCCTGATCGTCTTCGGCCTGATCGTCGTCGTGGCCATAATCTCCAATTCCGGCAACGCCGTTCTCCTGAGCGGCACATTGAGCGTCGCTACGATCATCGGGATTGCCGGCATCTGGTGGCTGCTCCCGGACATCCACTACCGCCCGTTCGAAAAATACGGCCGTATCGACCATTACGAGCCAGGCCTCGACGTCCGGTTCGAAATCCCCCACGGCGACCTCGTGGCGATCGGCGGGTCCGAATTCGCCGCCGCCGCCGAGCCCAGAACCGTCACCTTCGTCACCGACGACCGAGGTTACCGGAATCGCCGGGAAGCCGGCGACGATTCGATCATCCTGGTCGGTGATTCCTTTGTCGCCGGCATGAGTTCGGACCAGGACGCGATGCTGGCCGCCCATCTCGAGGAGATGACGGGGCAGAATTTCTATTCCTGGCCTATCCCGGCAACCTGCATTTCTACGCCGACCTGATCACCCGCCTGGGCCGCCCGGCCCATGTCGTCATGTTCGAGGGGAATGACTTCGGCATCGGCGATTGCGTGACCAACAACCGCCCGCCCCGGCGCCTGATGGACCGGTTTCGGCGCCACCTGCCAATCGCCGCCAAAACCGCAAACTACCGCCGACGGGCGACGCGTCGGTTCCGAAACTGGATGCGCGGTGTCGAGAAGGGCGAAGAGATACTGGTTGAACGGCATTTCGTCACCGGGAAGCCGGTGCTCTTTCACAAGAACTACGTGAAGACGACGCTGAACGTGACCAACGATTTGCATGGTTGCTATCGCGCGACGCTGGGACGGATTCGCGGCCTGGTCAAAAGCCTGGTGTTCGTGCCGACCAAATACCGGGTCTATCACGCGCTCTTCGACGAGGAGGCCGAAGCGCCTGCCGCCAACGCCCAATTGCAGGCTTTGCGGTTATTGGCGGATGAGGCCGGCATTGCCGTATACGACCTGACGCCGGCGCTCGTATCCGGTGCGGCGCGGGCCCTGGAGCGCGATGGGTCGTTCGTCTATTGGCGGGACGACACGCACTGGAACGGCCAGGGCGCCCGGATCGGTGCGCGCACCTTCGCCTGCAAAGTGCTCGACAGGTCCTTCTGCCTTTCCGATAAATGATGCGAATGCAACGAGGCGGTGACGAATTTCGATGCGGCTCGAGATAATGATACGCGGCCTTGCCGCCGGGTGCGTTGCCGCGGCGCTGCCCGCTTTGATCGTCTGGATCTATTTCTCGCAAAGCGCCGCGATCGCCCTATTCACCGGGATTGCGCTGCTCGCCGCCTACGTCCAGCGGAAAAACACCTATCTGCTCGCCGGTGCCACCGTCGTCGGCTCCCTCATAATCGTCGCCGGTGTCGGGTTGCTTCCCGACATCTATTACCGGCCGCACGAGAAATATGATGCCGGCGGGCGCTACCAGCCGAACATCGACATTACCTTTCCGTCACCGTTCGGCGATCTCGTGGCGATCGGCGGCGACGAATTCCGCTCGGCCAGCGAACCCCGGTCCATCGAGTTCGTCACCGATGCGAAGGGGTTTCGCAACCGTGACGAACACCAGGAGGAAGACACGGTTCTCATCGGCGATCCTTTCGTTGCCGGCAACGGGATGTCCCAGGAGATCCTGATCGGTGAGCGTTTGTCGAAACGAACCGGCAAGGCTCACTATGCCATCGCCTTCCCCGCCAACTTCGTGACCTATGCGAAGATGCTCGCGGCCCATGGTCTCGCCGCCTACGTGTTCGTATTCGAGGGCAACGACTTCGATGACGCCGATTGTGCCGTCTTCCAACCCAGGAAAAGAAAATGGCAGGAAGACGTCCGTGCCGGAATTCCGCTCACCACCAAAACGATCGCCTATAAGAAAAAGGCGGCCCGCGCCTGGCGAGCCATAAAGAAGCGTTGGCGCGGGACGGTACCGGCGCCTCGTGTTTCGTCCCATTGTGTCGGCGGCGCCGAGATGTTGTTTCTTAATCACTACGTTGAGATCACCAAGCGGGAATCCTTCACGCCGCCGCCATGCGTCACGGAAGCTTTTTCCCCCGTTCGTCACCTCGTACGCGGGTTCATCTTTCTACCGACGAAATACCGAATCTATGCACCCCATCTCGACGACGGCCCCGAGACCAAATTGGGCCATGCGCAATGGGAAGCCACCGAACACCTGGCCCGGTCGCTCGGTGTCCCCGCCTATGACATGACGCCTCACCTTGCGGCAGCGGCGGACACCGCTCTCGAAAGCGGCAACGTCATCTATTGGCGTGACGATACCCATTGGAACGGGCTCGGCACAGAAACAGTGGCCGAGGCCTTGTCCGACCTGATCCCTGCGGCCAACTGACCCGCTCCGGCTGGCCTCGCCGCGAAGCGCGAATCGGATACCGCCTTTCAGCCAGAGGCCTCGCGGCCGAGCCCGCGCAAACCGGGAGGCCCGTTGGTTTCGGTGAAATTTACTTTTTCATTTCAATGCCTTACCCGAAAGTAAGCCAATCCGTTCCTTGGCTATTGAAGACCTCGAAGGTGCCGTTTATGGGAATAGGTGAAGATCAAGGTAAGACCACGGACCATGCATAGGCGAACCGCGCATCTTCATCGATTTCTGACCGCCGGCACCATTGTCGCCCTGCTCGCGGCCGGCCTTGTCCCGGCGGCAGTCGGAGCGGCGAGCCGCATCGGGCATCTCACGGTCAATGCGGTCAGTCTCAACGGCGCCGGAACCAAGGCCAGGCTCAAGCCCGGTGCCGGGTTCACGGTCAAGATGGATTTCCGCTCCGATTCTTCGGCCTGGTGCCCCAAGTGCCAGAACCAGATCGTCGTCGGCTTCGCCAAGCGGATCGACGGCCGTTGGGAGAAGGTCGCCGGCGGCAAATGCATCTACTCGAAGGACGGTCGGCGCACGGAGAAGGGTTTCCGCTTTCGCATGACCGCACCCAAGGAGCCCGGCCGTTACAAGCTGACCCTGATGGCGCCGCAGGCCTACAACTGCACCCGGGCCATGAAGTGGCAAGCCCGGCCGTCGGCGATCGCGTCGATTACGGTTAAGTGATACCGGCCTATCAGCCGGCGCCCGGACACAGCATATACAACGTGTTCCGACGCGCGACGGCGTCCGAACACATACGGTCTAACAGGTTCGATGACGGCGGTTCACGCGACCTTTAACACTTCCTCCGGGCGGATCGGACCGTCGGCCGACGTCACCAGAGACAAACCATCGCAGTCGCGCGCCGACGCGCAGGTGCTGGCCAAGGTGCGTTCTTCTTCGTAGGGCCATGGCTGCCCGCGATGCATCGTCGCTCGTTCGTCCCATACCAGGACGTCGCCCGGTTCCTAGCGATGGGCGTAAAGATATTCCGGACGGGTGCAGAACGTGATCAACTCTTCGGCGAGGGCTCGGGCATCACCCCAGTCCGTACCGCGCGCTCCATAAATATGGTTCGCGATATAGAGGGCTTTTTCCCCCGTCACCGGATTGAGCCAGACGGCGCGCCATGCTTGCCCTTGGTACCGGTTGACTTCCGGCAGTTCCAATAACCGTGGATCGGTATCCATTCGCGAGGGGAGGACTGAGTGCAGGAATACGGTTTCCTCGGCTTTATCTTTCAGCGCCTGCGGCAGGTCTTGCCAGGCGGCCCGGGTCGAGACGATTTCCGTTTCTCCCCCTTTTGATGGAACCACATAGGCGGTAATCGCGTTGACGAGTGCGGGCCTGCGCAGGAACGTGCTGTCCGTGTGCCAGTATTGGTTGGCGATCAGATTCAGGACATGCAACGATTTCGCATCCATGGTCCCTTCGCCCGATTTCTCCAGGTTCGAGAGCCTAGGCACCGGAGGCCGGGTTCGCGGCTCGGTGCCAGCGGCGTCCGCGACCCTGTCTTCCAATGGCCCGAAGAGAAGTGCAAAATCGTTGTGCAGGTCCGGATCCATCTCCTGGTTCTTGAAAAGCAGGAGCGAGTGTCTCTCATATAGTGCCCGGATTTCCGGGTAGTGCCGTTCTGCGGTAACGTTTCTGAGGTCGACCCCTTGTATCTCAACCCCGAAACGGCGGTGAAGCGGACGCGTATCCATGACGGCGATCGACCCCTTGGCTCAAATTGGCAGCGATAGCCATTTGAGGCAGGCTAAACGGCTTCGTTCTGACCGGCAATGACTTCACCCGTTCACAAATAAAACGCCACTCTCAGCTGCAGGTAGTCATCCCGCTGCAGATCGTTGGCGACCGACCCCGCCGGCGTGTTCCAGCTGAAACCGCCTTCCAGTTCCAGCTTCAGGCGGTTGGTGAGGCGCCGGTTGGCTTCCACATTGATCGAGCGCGCACCGCCGTTGAGGTCGGCGACGAAACCGACGAGCGCGTCGGTGTCCCATTCGTCGTTGAGAACCAGGCGCAGGCCGGCGAAGAGGTCGTTGTCGAAGCGCGTCGACGGCGCCCCGGCATGGCGGCCGTCGCGGTGGTATTCGGCGAGCACCCCGAGATCGGCGCCGGTATCCGTGATGCCGAAGAGGGTGTATTCGAAGCCCATGACGGCGGCGGCGAACTTGTCCTGCTGACCGGTGCGGAAGATCGATTCCAGTTTCCACAACCAGCTGCCCTTGGTCGCCTGCAGGTCGAGGCCGGTCTGATCGATGGTATCGTAGTGCGGGACCCACACCGTTTCACCGCCGGCCGAGGTGCCCTGGATAAGGCGCGGCTCGCGCCCGGTGCCGTGGAAATGGTAGAGGCCGATGTCGAAGTCGCCGACGGTGTGACTCCAGCGCAGCGCCAGGTCGAGGCGCTTGTCGCGGGCCGCCGAGTCGTAGGTGGCGGCGCGGCCGTCGACCAGGAGTCCGCTCCGCAGGCGGCCCTGGCGGCTTGGATAGCGGCGCTCGCGGAAGCCCGGCAGCAGGTAGGCGTCGACCGTGCCCCAATCACTGAGATAGGTGTAGGCCACCATCGGCTGGCCCAGCTTGTCCTCCTGGTCCGGATCGGTCAGCAGGTCGGTCTGGTTGATGACGTCGACCAGGTGGCGCGATTCGGCGACGCCCCAGAAGACCTTGCCGAGACCGGCGCGCAGTTCCCAGTCCTCGCCCACATGCAGCCACAGGGCCTCACGGAGATCGCTATGGGTGCGCTTGCCGTCGTCCGGCTCGATGCGCGCGTAGGGCACCAGGGTGAACTCGTCGTCGCCGTCGTTCCAACGCCAATTGAATTCCGGCTGCAGGGTCAGGGACGCAGACAGACGATTGTTATGCTGATCGGCGAAGGCCGGCGCCTGGAAAAAGAGGCGCGTGTCGTTGGCGGCGAACCCGGAGATTTCGGGGGCCGGCAGCAGGGTATCGTCGGACGCACCGTCGGCAAAAGTAGCCGACGCCCCGGAAAACAGGGCGCCGGCCAGGCAGGCGGACAGGAGAGAACTCTTGACCATGGCAGGGGTACCGTCGGCGAATCCGCTCACGCCGTCAACGTTGGCGCCTGAGCACCGTCTTCGAGAAATCGCGGTCCTTCAAGCCGGTCTTGAACCGGTAGTCGTCGAAAGCCAGCACCGTCGACTTGCCGGTCTGGTGGTTGACCATGACCAGCTCGTGGGACCGCCAGTACTGGTCGAGATACTGCTGGTACTTGTTGAAGTTCAGGGTCTTCAGGAGCTCGTTCTTGCGGTCATAGAACTCGACCGTGATCTGCCGGTATTCCTGTTTGTCGATCCACACCACCTGGCGCGTGTAGCCGGAGTATTCGTAGAGCGGCTTCCGTTCGACGACGAAGCACTGCAAATCGCCGCAGGCCTCGTCGCGCAGGTGCTTGTAGGCGTATTTGTCGACCTCTTGCGAAGCCAGGTCCTCGAAGGCGAACTCGCTGCCGACGAAGGGCCCGGACTTGTTGGCCGACGAGATCCGCTTGACCCGCTTGAGGGCCGGCAGGAACAGCCATTGATCGTCGGTATCGAGAATCTTGGTATGGGTCAGCATGGCCGTGCCTTTGACGTCGCGCGGGTGGTTGAAGACGATCATCGTCTTGTCGCCGCGGCCCCGGTCCGGGATCTCGAGCGTCGCCATGTCGAGCTTGCGCGTGCTCGTCTGGCCGCTCTTGTTTTTCAGGACCATGCTGAGGACCGAGGTGTGGTCGCCGAAGCCGAGGTCGCGGCGGTCCGCCTCCTCGGCGATGGCGAGGCCTTTTTCCTCAGGCGTTTCGGCCTTGGCGGCCGTCGCCGCCGTTGAAATGACCGCGGAGAGCGGTGCGACCGCGACGACACCGACGAGGACGGCCGCGGCGAGCGGCCGGCGGGCGCCTTTAGTAAGCTTCTTGGGCAACATAATCCTTCTTTGCTTGCGCTCGACCGCCATCAGCAGGGGCGGCAAGAGCACGAAATCGATGACCAGGGCGGCGGCCACGGCGAAGGCCGTCAGCAGGCCCATCTCCGCGTTGACCGTGAAATCGGACAAGGCCAGCACACCGAAGCCAGCGACGACGATGGCCGTCGTCGTCCACAGCGCCGTGCCGACGGTGTTGAAGGCGTAACGGATCGCATCCTCCGGCGTTTCGCCGCGGCTGCGCCGGGCCCGCATGTACTTGGACAGGAAATGCACGGTGGCATCGACGATGAGGCCGAGGCTGGTCGCCGTGATCACCGACGAGGCGAGGCCGACCTCGCCGACGAACAGCGACCAAGCGCCGAAGGTAATCACAGCCGGCGCCAAGTTGGGGACCATGCTCAGGAGCCCCAGTTTGATGCTGCGAAGGGCCAGGACCAGGCACAGCGAGATCAGGATCAGCGCCGTGGTCGTGCCCAGTAGCATGGAGCGGATGTTGCGCTCCGAGATGTAGGCGAACATGACCGTCGGGCTGGTGCCGATGGCATGCATGGCGGCGGGCGTATTGTCCTTGAGCCAGCTCTCGGCGCGGGCCGTGAACTCGCGCACTTCCTTGGTGCTCGAGTTCTTGAAGGTGACGGTGACCCTTGTGGCCGACTTGTCGACGTTGATCTGGTTGTTGAGATCGAGGCCGAAGGGCAGCGACATCTCGTAGAGCAGCAAGTACTGGGCGGCAAGCTCGCGGTCCGTCGGCAGCGTATAGGCCGCCGCGTCGTCGCCGTGCATGTTCTTGTTGAGCCGCTTGAAGATATCGGTGATCGAGTTCACGTGATCCGTTTCCGGCTGGGCCCTGAGCCAATCGGTGAAACCGCTCAGCTTGGCCAGGTATTCCGGATTGCTGACGCCGCCCGATTCGCCGGCTTCGACGGAGAACTCGACCTGGTAGATGCCGGTCAGGTGCTCCTGGGCGTAATCGGTGTGGGACCGGAAATCGACGTTGGGCGTGAAATACTCGACGAAACGGTCGTCCAGAACGATCCGTGGGATCATAGCGCCGAGCAGGATGACCGCACCGGCGGTGCCGACCAGGAGCACGTTCCGTTTCTCGATGACGAAGTCGGCCCAGCGTTCCATGACCGGGCGGTGGACCTCGCCTGCCGCCGTCTCGCGCACTTTGACGCGCACCGGCATCACCGACATGAAGGCCGGCAGGAAGAAGATCGAATAGACCCAGGCCGCCATCACGCCCATGGCGGTGATGTTGCCGAGGTCGTGGAACGGCGGCGCGTCACTGGAGTTAAGCGTCAAGAAGCCGATGGCCGTGGTCAGGCTGGTCAGGAAGACCGGGCCGAAGTTGACACGCAGGCTCTCGACGATGGCGGCGCGCTTGTCCATGCCGCGGCGCATGGCCGCGAACATGACGACCAGGATGTGCACGCTGTCGGCGATGGCCAGCGACAGGATGATGGTCGGCGCCGTGGCCGACGGCGGGGTCAAGCGGATGCCGAGCCAACCGGCCAGGCCCATGGCCGTCGCCGCCGACAGGCCGATAACGAAAACGGTACCCAGCGTCCCGGAGAACGACCTGAGGAAACCGATCATGGCCAGGATCAGCACGCCGTACATGGTCGGGATCAGGAAGCTTATGTCGTTGATGCTGGCTTCCTCGAAGGCGGCGTTCATCGGCACCATGCCGGTCAGGACCAGCTCGATGTCCGGGAATTCACCGCGCACCTCTTCGGCAAGCGTCCGGGCCGAGGCCATGACACTCGGCACCTCGCCCATTTCCTTGCGGGGCAGCGTGATGGTGACGTTGACGGCGGCAGCCCCACGATCGGCGGCGACGAGGCGGTTGAACAACAGCGGGTCGTCCATGGCGATCGAGGCGACCCGGTCACGGCCGGCTTGATCGAGAGAAGCCGTGTCCCGGGCCAGGTCCTCGACCGTCAGGTCGTCGCCGACCGCATAGGAATGCTGGAAGTTGGGAATCGAATCGACGCGCGTCGAAAAGGGCAGCTGCCAGCCGCCTTCGGTCAGTTTCGCCATGGCCTGAAGCATGGCGGGCGAGAAGGCGTCGCCGGACTTCGGCTTGAGCACGAACATGACATTGTCGTTCTTGGAATAAATGGTCTCGACGGCGTCGAAGGCGAGGAGCTGCGGATTGTCCTTGCCGAAAAACACCCGGTAATTGGTGTCGAAGGCCAAGAAGCGGCCACCCGAAGCCGCGGCGACGGCGAGGATCACGGCCAGCGCCATGACCAGCCAGCGGAACCGCAGCACCTGTTCCGCGAACCGCACCACCATTTCATCGATCCGATTTTGCATTCATCTGCCCCCAGATTGGTTCGTTCGTTCCGTTGGTTCTTGCTCGTTGGTTGAAACTGGCGTAATGTAAACTGCACAGTGTAGTGCAGTAAACTACACCGTTTCGTTTACATTGCAAGACTCGTTTTTTGACAAAATCGTGATTGACAACGAATCCACCCCCGCCGAGCCGCAAACCTCGGCCGATGACGAGGCGCCGGACAGCACCGTTTCCGAGGGCGTTTTGACCGAAGGTGCCGGGCGCCCTGACAAACGCAAGGCGATCGTCGAGGCCGCCTCGCTGACCTTTCTCGAGCGCGGTTTCGGGGACACCAGCATGGATGAGGTGGCGGCTCGGGCCAACGTCTCCAAACGCACGGTCTACAGCCACTTCGGCAGCAAGGAAGCGCTGTTCAAGGGCATCATCGAGAACCGTTGCGCCTGCATCGCCCAGCCGACGCTGGGCCGCGAGCTCGCCGATCTCGACATCGAAGCGGCGTTGGTCGCCATCGGGCTCCAGTTCATGGACATCGTGCTGTCACCGGAGGCGCGCACGGTCGAGCGCATCATCATCGGCGAATCGAACCGCTTCCCCGATCTCGGCCGCATCTTCTACGAGGCCGGACCGGCCGAGGTCAGCGCCCGCGTCTCCGCCTTCCTCGCCGAACGCTCCGATCAAGGCGATCTCGACATAGACGACCCGGACAAGGCCGCCGCCTGCTTCCTGATGATGGTCCAGGGCAAGATCTGCAAGACCGCCCAGATGGTGCCGGGCTGGGCGCCAGAGCCGAGCGACGTCGAGGACATGGTCCGTTTTGCGGTGCGGCTGTTCCTGGGTGGCGCCAAGGCCGATTAGCCGCCTATTTCCCTTTCACGTGTCGATTCGAGCCTTTGTCATCGCATTGCGGACTTCGTAACCGAATTGGTGAGACGTCTGGGTGATCCCAGGAGCTGTCAAAAGGCAGGTTCTCGGAAACCATCGCCTTGCTGATATCTAAGATTTCAGCAAGCGGACACTCGCGATTTGGCGGTTTGATCAATACGGCTGACTGTCTGCAAGTTCTATGTTTTTCCGCTTTTCACGGTCAGCGGGTCTCGCCCTGATATCGAGCTTCTCTAGAAATCCAAGCCGAGAAATTTCGGCCATGACCCTGATCAATGGGTCTTCGGTCAGGGTTTGAGTATATCGTATCCTCTGCGGTACAGGTGAGGGAGGCAAGAGAAGGAGAGCAAAGGAGGGCTTGCCGAACACAACCCAGCAACGACCTCCGACAGCTGTTGGCGCTTTCTCCACGGCCGGGGTCTGTTCGGCAAATTAGTAAGGTAACCTCTTCAACGAGCAACTCCTTACCCGTCGCGCGCGGCGGGTTATTTTTTTGTGAATCGGATCAAGGCCGTTTTGCGGTCTTCCTTCCATCGCCAGTACCTGGCAGCGCGCATGATAAGACGAAAAGCCGTTAGTTTTTGTGGTGAATGAAATTTGAAAGCAGTTCGCAATTTGGGTTATCCCCTGAATCCGCGCCGGCGTGAATCCCGGTGGTCTGAACCTACGGAAAATCCCGAAATCCAGACTTGAGAGGGTTTGTTGCCGATCGTCGTTCTATTCTTATCGGGCAACCACAGGGTGCGTGTCTTTAGACCGGTTTGGTCTTGAGGTAGACGGCCAGTTTCTTGTCCGCGTAGATGATGTGCGCGACCCACCAACTGGTCAAAAATTTCACGAATTCCGAAGTCGATCCGGCCTCGCCCGTTTCATAGTTTTGGAAAAGAACGCCAATACGCTCTAAGAAGTCATCGTGTTCCCTCTTGTGAGCCTTGGTATTGGGGTATTCGCTGACCCGCATTTGGTCTTCCTCGAGGCGGAAATGGGAGACGGTTTCACGCATCAACTCCCGATAAGCCAAGGCGGCGGTTTGGGGTTCGGTAACGCCTTCCAAGGCATCGAGAAGCCTGTCTATCAATTCGATCACTCCCTTGTGTTCCTTGTCAAAGGTTCCATGACCGATACTGATATCGGCCGACCACTCGATTGGTCGAATCTTCTTGTCGGCGCTGTCGTCTTCGAGGTAATCAGCGATCCTCTCGTTCATCCAGAACACGACAGGTTCAATCCGCCTCTTCTGCAGGGCCGAACCGATGTGGGCCGCCAACAGGTCAGGCGAGACCGGCTTGACGAGGAATCCCTCTATCCCCAAATCCATCGCCTCGATCAGAACGTCTCGGTCGCCATGACCGGTGACTACGACCACCGGCAGGTCCTTGAAACGACTTTGACGGATGTCCTTTATGAACGCGATACCGTCCTTATGCGGCATCCGCAGATCACAGAACACAATATCGATAGAATTACCGTCATTGAGCAATGCCTGCTCCGCCTCAAAACCGTCGAAGGCATTGAGAACACGCCGAAATCCAAACTTGTATAGGATTGCCTCCATCAAACGGTGGAACGGTTTTTTGTCGTCAATGACCAGAGCGGTCAAAGAGGAGTAATCGATGAACGCCGCTATTAGCAATCCTTACTCGGCGTCATCCGGCGGTCACGAACCCCGATTGCGCCACTCGGACCACTGGATGGGTTGGCCAATACAACAACGTACCACCGTCGCGAAAAGAAGGAATTGACCGAGAACATATGGACTCCCGCGGCCCGAGAGGTTGCGGCCAGGGGCGCTATACACCTGGCAAGACGAAAGCCGTCAGAAATCGGATAGTCCACCAACATTGTCTCTATGTCCGCAAACGCGTTCGCTCATTGAGCCTTTGCGCGAAGCTCCACAGGATTTGGCTCACCCAACTGTCATCCTGGCTCAATAACGCCATGAGCTCCGCATGGTTGAGCGTTCCGTCGATACCCGCACCTCTAGCCAACTCTTCCGCATTGCTATCGATGTAGGCCATCGTCCAACCGGAAAACATCCTGTTATCGACCAGATTGTCACTGATGATTTCCGCATCATGGTGTCGATTGTCTGCGCAAATGCTCTTGTACAACCGATCAAGGTCATCAGGATCGCCCTCGAGGGCCTGAATGAACACGCTGCCTGCCTTAATGAGGAGGCCGCTGATATTTCGTTCACTGTTTTTTTGTCGGCAGATCGACAAAATATCCTCGACATCGGATTTCGTCAGATCGTCTCGCGCTTCGGACATGTAGACCAACTGCCTCAGTTGCATTGTGCCCTCCTCTTAATGCTCAGAATTCCGGTCACAAATGGCTGCCGCAAGGCGAGTGCTGCGATCAAATCTGGGCTCGATTGCCTTATCTAGTCATCCGAATCTAAAGTTCGACGCATAAAGTTTTCTCTGTTTTCTGGCAGAAGCGTTTTACGGCGGCGAGGATTTCGTCGGCTGATTTCGTCCATCTGTAGGGCTTGGGGTTTTCGTTGTGCC